>WBZP01006172.1_pt1 | contig 11935 bp, 7 predicted proteins | sample 5204301 | NCBI WGS metagenome assembly WBZP01 (sample SAMN12412401, study PRJNA552823) | activated sludge metagenome | isolation source: activated sludge from nitrification reactor of wastewater treatment plant... | place: USA: Pennsylvania | collected 2017
GGAACGTCGTCCGCTGGCGGCTGATGCGATACATGGCTTACTGGATGCGGTCTTCGGTGGCGCTGTCAATGGCGCTGGTGCTGTCGTCGAGGATGAGGATGCGTGGATTGGTCAGGAAGGCGCGAGCGATGGCGATCCGCTGCCGTTGGCCGCCGGAGAGGGTCACGCCGCGCTCGCCGGCCTCGGTGTCGTACCCCTTGTCGAAGCTCATGATGAAGTCGTGGGCCTGGGCCTCGCGGGCGGCCGTCTCGATCTGCTCCCGCGTGGCGTCGGGCACGCCAAAGGCGATATTCTCGGCGATGGTGCGCGAGAAGAGGAAGACGTCCTGCTCGATTGTCGAAATCTGCGAACGCAGCGACTCCAGATTCCACTGGCGCACGTCTACGCCGTCAACGAGCACCTGCCCGCTGCTCACGTCGAAGATGCGGTTGATGAGCCGCGTCAGTGTGCTCTTGCCGCCGCCCGTCTGGCCGACGATGGCCACCGTTTCGCCTGGTTGGGCGGCGAAGGAGATGTTCTTCAAGATATGGAGTGACGAGCGACGCGTGACGAGTGACGATGCTCCTGCATCGTCACTCGTCACGCGTCGCTCGTCACTCGCCACTTCGTAGCCGAAGCTCACGTCACGAAACTCCACTGCCCCCGCGATGGGCCGGGCCACCCCGCCCGGGTTCTCGTCCAACTCCGTCTCGGTGTTGATCAGCTCCAGGATGCGCCGCGCGCTGGCCAGGCCCAGTTGGACCAGTTGAAAGGTGAAGATGGAGGTGAAGGTCGGAAAGCGCAGGAAGCCAACCAGGCCGACGTAGCTGACGACCTGGCCCAGTGTCAGCGCGCCGTCGCGCCACAGCAGCATGGCGTGTAGAAAGGCCAGACCCCAGCAGATGCTGAAGACGAGCATGGGCAAGTAGCGCGCCTGAATCTCCCCCTCGCGCACGGCGTTGTCGCGGTAGATGCCGGCGTCGTGGGCGAACTTGGCCGCCTCTTGCGGTTCCTGGGCGTTGCCCTTGACGACCTCGATGCCGCCGACAGTCTCGGCCAGCCCGGCGTTCATGATGCCGAACGACTCGCGCAACGCCTCGCTGACCGGGCTGAGGCGGCGAGCGTAGCCGCGGATGGTGATGATGAACAGCACCAGGAAGACGCCCGGCGTCAGCAGCAGCCGCGTGTCAATCCGGCTGATGAGCACCAGCGGAGCCATGATACCGACGAGCGAGTCGGTGATGAGCATCAGGCCGGGGCTGAACATGATGTTGAGCATGCGCACGTCGTTGGTGGCGCGGGCCATGATGTCGCCAATGCGCTGGCGGTTGTGGAAGGTCTGGCTCTTGCCCAACAGGCTGCCGTAGAGCGAGTCGCGCGAGTCGCGTTCCACCCGTTGGGCCATGAACTCGAAGGCCGAGTTCCGCGCCAGGCCGAACGTGCCCTGCAGCGCGGCCGAGCCAAAGACGGCCAACGCCAGCAGCGCCAGCGAGCGCGCCGGCCAGCCGGGTGTGTTCAGCAGGTCGAAGCCGCGGCCGATGAGCACCTGGATGTAGCTGGCGGCGAAGTTGTTGATGACGGCGGCGATGAGGGCGATGAGCGGCAGGTACCAGTAGTGAGCCAGTTGCGAGGCGATCCAGCGCGCCGGGCCGCTGCGGTCGAACTGCTTCTCGTTTTCCAGGCGGAATTCGCGGTTGGTCATGGGTAGTTCCGGGCAAACAAACGTTCTAGACGAAAGGGCATTATAGCGGCCCGGCGGCGGCAACACAAGCCGCCGCCCCGATTTAACCACGGTTCACAATCACTTTGCGGCGCGCCCATTTTCGTTTAACCGCGCTACAACCAAGGGTTAACGGCGTGGTCTTGTGGCCGCGGCCCGTCTGCCGATAATGGGACAACAGACACCGATTGGGAGAGAAGAAGACGCCTATGTCCAAGTGGATTGCCCGCTCGTTGAGTTTAATCGCCATCGTCTTGCTGGTCGCCTGTGGCGGCGCGGCTGAACAGGCGCAGCCGACAATCGAAGCCCCCCCCGCCGCCGCGTCCCCGGCCGCCGACGCCGCCGATCTGGCCGCTGTGAAAGCGTACACCCTCGACAACGCCCACCAGATGAAAGAAGGCACGGCCGCCCTGGCGGCCACGGCCCAGAGCTACTACGACCTGCTGGCCGGCCACAACTTCGACTACGCCGCCGCCTGGGCCGCCGACGGGGCGACGCTGACCCAACTGATGGCCGACGCCAAGGCCCACTGGCTGACGGCCAGCACCCACTACGAACTGGATGAGGGCATCATCGCCGGCGTGCCGTCGCTGGCCTTCTACGACGTGTGGATTGACGCCGGCCCCAGCGCCGAGGAAGACCCGGCCGAGGCCTATGAGTGGACGTTGGAACTGGCCGACGGCCGTGCCCTGCAAAGCCCCGGCAACTTCTTCCACAGCCTGCTGGAGCCGATCATCTGGGGCACGCGGGCCGATTTCGTCGGGCTGCCGGCCGACCTGGACGGCGACGGCGCGGCCGGACTGGGCGAAGTGCTGCCGGAGGCCAACGTGCTGCTGGCCGCGGCGCAGGGATTGGACGGGGCGACGGGTGAGATGATCACCGCCGTCGAGGGCTGGCAGCCGAGCCTGTCCGACGCTTTCACCGCCCTGGTGGTCATGATCCCGACGATGAACGAGTACTTCGAGCAGTGGAAGCTGTCGGCCTTCGTGGCCGAGCAGGCCGAGGAGACGGCCTTCGTCGGCGTCAGCCGCCTGTTCGACATCAACGGCATCCTGGCCGGGCTGGACTTCACCTACGGTAACATGGCCACGCTGGTGCAGTCGGCCGACCCGGCGCTGCACGCCCAGATCAGCGATGGCTTCACCGACCTGCGCGGCTACGTCGGCGACCTCTACACCCAGGAGCAGGCCGGCGCGCGCTTCACCGCCGCCCAGGCCGACCTCTTCGGCGGCGAGGCCCAGGCCAAGGCCACCGCCCTCGCCGGCCAGGTCAGCCAGGCCGCGGCGCTGCTCAACGTCACGATCGCGGAGTAAAGGAGGCCCGATGAGCACCGAACTGTGCAAGCTGAAGAAGTCGCTGAAGGGCGACCTGCCCACCTACGTCCTGCTGGTCAATCAGCCGCGCTTCGTCTGCACCAACTGCGGACGGGTGGCCAACAAGAAGAAGAACCTATGCAGCCCCAAGCGCATCAAAGACCTGTAAGCCTGAGAGTTAGAAACCGAGTTTCTCCGAGCGCAGTCCTCTGCGCCAAACTCGGTTTCTACGTTCTCCTCGTTGCGTTGTTGGCCGCTGTCCTGCGCCCCGCCCCGGCCGCCGCCGCCGGCCGCGAGCCGTGGCAGGCCGCCGACGCCATCAGCGACGCCCTCTTCGCCGCCCAGACTGCCGTGCTGGGCGGCGATTTGCCGGCCGCCGCCGAGCACGTGGCCGAGGCCATCGCCGCCACGCCCGACGGGCTGCCGGCCGACAGCGCCGCCCTGCTGGCCGAGGCGCTGGACGCCGCGGCCGTGGCCGCGGCCGACGGTGACGGCAACGCCCTGGCCGGGGCGCGCGGGCTGGCCGCGGGCGCGCTCAACTGGGGCGGCTACCTGGCCGCGCGGGAAGCTATCGCGGCCGGCGACGCCGCCGCCGCCCAGCGCTGGCTGCTGGTGCGCGACTTCCGCACCAGCACTCGCTTCTCCCGCCCCGACGCCGACGCTACCTTGGCCCTGCGCGATCTGGCCGCCGCCGGAGCCACGCCCGAGGCCGTCGCCACCGCCCTGGCCCAACTCGACGCCGACCTGCTGGACACCTATCAGGCGCGGTTGACCGAGCACCTGGCCACGACCGCCGACAGCGCCGCCCTGCCCGGCCGCCGCGCCGAATCGGCCGGCATCGCCGCCGCCTACTGGCGCGTGCTGGCCCCGGCCTATGCCGAGCAGGGCGCGGGCGATGCCGCCGGCGTGCGGGCCGGCTTCGACGCCCTGCTGCCGGCGCTGCTGGCCGGCGACGAGGCGACCGTGGCCGCCACGGCCGGGCAGTTGAGCGCCACGCTGGGCAGCTTCCGCGCCGCGCCCCTTTCGCCCGACGACCAGGCGCGGCGGGCCGGGCAACTGTTGCGCTTTCTGGCCCTCGTGCCGGTGGAGTATGGCCGCGGCGTGACCGAGCAGACGGTCATGGTCGAGCTGGAGGTGCAGGAGGCGGTGACCTTCATGGGCGGGGCCGAGGCCGCTTTCGCCGATCTGCGGCTGGGGCTGGCGGCCATTGACCCGGCGCAGACGGACGCCCTGGCCGCGCAGATCGCCACGGTCGTGGCCGACCTCGACGCCGCCAACCGCAAGGAGCGCGTGCTGACGCCGGAGCAGATGGCGGCCAACGTCGAGGCCATCAACGCCGGGCTGGCCGCGCTCATGCCACCGGCGTGGACGGCGGCCAATGCTGACGCCGACTTCGACGTGCTGGCCTCGGTGCTCGACCAGGTGGAGGCGGCGGTGAAAGCCGGCGACTACACCCTGGCCGAGTCGGCCCGCCTGGAGGCCTACGCCATCTTCGATTTCGGGCCGGAGCCGCGCCTGCTCGGTTTCGCCCCGCCGTTGGTGGCCCAGATTGACGGCCTGTTCTGGCAAGGGTACGACGGCCAACCGGGGCTGGCCCAGGCCATCGCCCTGGAGGCCGCGCCGGCCGAGGTGGCCGCCATTCGCGCCGAACTGGACGCGGCGCTGGAAGAGGCGCAACTGACGCTGGGCGACTTACCCAGCGCACCGGGGGCGATCATCACCAACGCGGCCATCATCGTCTTTCGCGAGGGGCTGGAGTCGGTCGTCATCCTGGCGGCGCTGATGGCCAGCATGGTCGGGGCGATGGCCCGCCACCGGCGGCCGATGGTGCTGGGCGTCGTCCTGTCGCTGGTGGCCACGGCGGCCACGTGGTGGATCGCCCAGCAAATCCTGTCGTCGCTGACCCGCTTCGGCGAGCGGCTGGAGGCCATCGTCTCGCTCATCGCCATCGGCATCCTGCTGCTCATCACCAACTGGTTCTTCCACAAGGCGTACTGGAAGGACTGGATGGCCGGCTTCCACCAGCAAAAGCGGCGCGTGCTCTCGGCCGAGACGGGGCAGTTCGTCGGCCTGGTGTTGCTGGGCTTCACCAGCATGTACCGCGAGGGATTCGAGACGGTGCTGTTCCTGCAAGCGCTGGTGCTGGACGCGGGCACGACGGTCGTGCTGGAAGGCGTGGCCGTCGGCGCGCTGGCCGTGCTCGTCGTCGGGGCCATCACCTTCAAGCTCCAGGCGCGGCTGCCCTACAAGAAGATGCTCGTCTGGACGGGCGTGCTCATCGGCCTGGTGCTGGTGACGATGGTCGGCAAGACGGTCCACGTCATGCAGGCCGTCGGCTGGGTGGGCATCACGCCGATTCAGGGCTTGACGCCGCCCTACTGGGCCGGGCTGTGGTTCGGCCTCTACGCCACGTGGCAGGGGGTCATCACCCAGATCGCCGCGGCCGTCTTCGTCATCGGCAGCTACTACCTGGCCGAGGGGATGCAGACCAAGCGCCGCCGGGCCATCGCCGTCCCCCGCGCCGAACGTGCCCAGTAAGAAACCACAGATTACACAGATTTCACAGATTAAGAGGAATAATCCGCAGATTAGGCAGATTGGGCAGATTTCAGAACCAAGAAAAGTTGGCTTCTTTCTGAAATCTGCCGAATCTGCCCAATCTGCGGATCACATCTCTTCAATCTGTGTAATCTGTGGACGCTTGTCTTAAGGCAGGTTCTCGATCTCGACCGGTTCCAGCGGCTCGCCCGGCTCGAAGCCGAAGACGCGGCCGTAGAAGTACAGCTCGTTCTCCATCGCCCGCTTGATGTTGGCCGCCTGGCGGAAGCCGTGCCCCTCGCCGGGGAAGGCGACGTAGGCCACGGGCAGCTCCTTGTTGCGCGCGGCGATGAACATCGCCTCCGACTGATCGGGCGGCACAACCTTGTCTTCCAACCCCTGGAAGAGGATGAGCGCCGCGCTACAGTCATGGGCGACGTGGATGGGCGAGCGCGCCACGTAGAGGTCGCGCCGCGCCGGGTAGGGGCCGATCAGACTGTCGCTGTAGCGCGACTCGAACTTGTGGGTGTCCTGGGCCAGCGCCTCGGCGTCGCTGACGCCGTAGTAGCTGGCGGCGGCCTTGAAGACGCGGTGGGCGGTGATGGCCCGCAGCGTGGTGTAGCCGCCGGCGCTGCCGCCGCGGATGATCAGTCGTTCGCCGTCCACTCGCCCCTGCGCCACCAGCCAGTGCGCGCCGTTGATGCAGTCGTCCACGTCCACGATGCCCCAATTGCCATTCAGCCGTTGGCGATAGGCGCGGCCGTAGCCGGTGCTGCCGCCGTAGTTCACGTCGAGAATGGCGAAGCCGCGGCTGGTCCAATACTGCCGGCTCAGGTTCAGGTCACCGCTGGTGGCGCTGGTCGGGCCGCCGTGGCTGGTGACGATCAGCGGCGGTAACTCATCCGGCGGCGCGGCGTAGTCGCGGTTGCGCGGCGGGTAGAAGTAGCCGTAGGCCGTCAGGCCGCCTTCGGTGGGAAACTCAACCGGCTCGGCAATGGACAGATAGCCCTCGTCCACGGCGAACTCAGTCGAGCGGCGCACCACTTCGACCCCATTCAGGCGACCAGGCTCCAGCAGGGTGATCGCCGCCGCCGCGGTGGATGACGCGCCGACGTAGACGGCCCGTCCACCGTCGGCGGCCAGCATCGCCCCGACGGCGGCCACGTCCAGCGGGCGCAAGACGCCGCCGACGGTGTCCAGCAGGGCCATGAAGCGCTGGCCGTCCTGGGTATAGGTGCAAATGAGCGTGTCGGTATCGAGAAAGGCGTAGGCCGACATGCCGAAGACCCACTGCGGCAGGCCAAAGTCGGCCTCCATCGCGTAGAGACGTTCCGGCGGAACGTCTCTACCGGTTGCGTCGTCGCCCAGCCGGTAGAGGTTCCACCAGCCGCTGCGGTCGGAGATGAAGTGCAGCGCGCCGCCGTCGCCCACGCCGGGCGGCGACCATTCGGGCTGGAAGACGGACTCGGCCGGGCCGCCGGCCACGCGGCGCGCATCGCGCGGCATGCCGTCGCTGTCCAATTCGGCCAGCCATAGCTCCGTGCCGTCCCAGGGCATGTTGGGGTGGTTCCAGGTCAGCCAGGCCAGACGGCGGCCGTCGGGGCTAAGGCGCGGGCTACTGTAGAAGTCGTTGCCGGCGGCCAGCGTCGCCACCGCGCCGTCGTCCAGGGCCACGGCGACGAGGCTGTTGACCGCTTCGCCGGGGCCGCTGTGGTCTTCGCGAACGGCCAGCAGACGGCCGCGAGCGGCGTCCAGCCGCATGTCGGCGTAGCGCGACGGCTCCTCGGCCGTCAGCGGTTGCGGCGCTGCGCCCAGCCGCTGGCGATAGAGGCGCTGGTCGGCGTCGTTGGCGAAATAGACCACGCCATCGTGGACGGTGTAGTCGCCGCCGCCGTACTCGTGGGCGCGGGTGCGGACGTTGCAGTCGGGCGGGGTCACGTCGGCCGTCGTCCCGTCGGCGGCGCGGCGGACGACGACCTGACGGCCACGCTCCGCCGGGCGGCCCTCCAGCCAATAGAGGTCGTCGCCGTCGAAGCGCGGCTGCGACAAATTGACGCTGCCGCTCAGCAGCAGGTCGGCGGTGATGGGAGATTTCCAGGAGCCGTAGGGGGCAATGGTTGGTGCAGGCATGGTTAGACTTCGCTCTACTCGTCAATCGTGGGTGTATTGATATCCTCGAAGAAGACGACTTGCCCTTGAACGTCGCCAAAAATCGCCTGGACGCTCCGCCCGGGGCGATGCGCAGGCGAGATCGGGGTAATTCGCAACATCGGTCGCCCGTCCTCGGTGACGATCAATTCCTGTCCGGTCGTCTCTATTTCTTGGAACACGTCCAGCATGTTCGCCGCCAGTTCAGTAATGGACATTGTCGGTTTCATTTCCATCTGTTCTCTCGTTAATCCGCTGGTTTACTCAATGACAGCCATAGTCGCGCCGCCTCCCGCTTAAAAGGCAACATCTCCCGATAGCGTTGTTGCGCCTCGGCCGGCAGCCGGGCGGCCGTGGCTTCGATCTCGTCGTGCAGCCGGCCGAGCGTGACGCGGGCGCGGGCGTCGCCGGCAGCGGCCAGCACGCGGTAGGCCACCCACAGGCCGCGCTGGGTGTCTTCATTCGTCTCCAGCCCGGTCGAGTCCAAAGTGGGTAAAGCCTGTTCCAATAGCGCGAGGGCCGCCGGCAGGTCGCCGCTCTCGGTCAGCGCCTCGGCCAGCAGCAACCGGCTTTCGGCCAGCAGGTGGGGCTGGGCCAATTCCTCGCGCAGAGCTATCGCCGCCCGCAACGGGGCCAGGGCTTCGGACGGGCGGCCCACTTCGAGTAGAACACGCCCCATGCCGTTGAGCACGTACCCCTGTGATGACCGGTCGCCGGCCTCCTCGAAGCCGCAGCGCGCTTCGTCGTAGTAGGCCAGCGCGGCGGCGGCATCCCCCTCGGTGGCCACGACGAAAGCCAGGTTGAGCAGCCACACGTGGACGCCGACCGTGTCGCCCGTTTCGCGGGCAATCGCCAGCGCCTCCTCGAAGTTGGCCCGCGCGCCGGCCAGATCGCCGGTGTCCATCGCCGTCACGCCCAGGTTGCCCAGGACGGTGCCGATGCCGGTGCGGTCGCCGATGGCCCGGCCCAGGGCCAGCGACTCCTCGAAGTAGGCCCGCGCCTGTTCGTAGTTGCCGTCGTTCTCTTCCATGACGCCCAGGCTGTTGAGCGTGCGGCGCTCGCTGCGCCGGTCGCCCAGTTCGCGGGCCAGGGCCAGGGCCTGCTGGAATGACTCACGCTGGGCGGTGGGGTCGCCCTGCTCCTGGGCGGTGATGCCCAACGCGCGCAACGCCTCGGCCTCCACGTAGCGCGCGCCGGGGCGGGCCAGAGTGAGAGCCACGTGGAACTCGGCGCGGGCCAGGTCATATTCGCCGCGGGCGCGGTGGGCCTGCCCGGCCTGCAAGTGGGACTTGGCCTGTCGCTCGGCGTCGCCGGCGGCGATGGCCAGTTGTTCGGCCGTCATCGCGGCGTCGAGGGCGGCCACGTAATCGCCGGTGAAGTTATAGAAGCTGCTATAGCGCAGGGCGGCTTCGGCCGATTGCCGGGGGTCATTCGTCTGCGCCGCCAGTTCGGCCAGCGCCGCCAGATCGCCCGCCTGTAACTCGCGCCGCCCCTGGAGTTGGTAGATGGACTCGCGCTCCAACAGCAGTTCGGTGCGCACGTCCACCTCGTCGGCGGGTAGCAGCGCCAGCGCCCGGCTGATGGCCCGCTCGGCTTCGGGCAGAGCAAAGCGGGCCGCGGCGTGCTTGCCGGCCCGCGCCTGCCAAAGGCCCTCGGTCGCGGCGTCGCCGGCGGCGGCGTAGTGGCCGGCGATGAGATCGGCGTACTCAGCCACGCGGTCGCCCCCGGCCTCGATCAGCCACTCCGCGGCGCGGCGGTGGTAGTCGCGCCGCCGCCGCCGCAGCACGCTCTCGTAAGTCACGTCGCGCAGCAGGGCGTGCTTGAAGACGTATTCGCGCGTGCCCTCGAAGGCCGTCTCCTCGCGCGGGTAGACCAGCTCGCGGCGGCCCAGCGCCGGCCAGATGAGCGCGCCGGCCGCCGGCTCGGCCTGGCCGACGTAGGCCACGGCCGCGTCCCAGAACAGCCGGCCAACGACCGACGCCCGTTGCAGCGTCTCGCGCTCGTCGGCCGGCAGGCTGTCGAGGCGGGCCTGGAGCACCCCGGTCAGCGTCGCCGGCACGTGGACGGCGTCGAGGCGGTCGAGGTGGACGATCCAAGACTCGGCCAGTGACGAGTGACGAGTGACGAATGACGAGTCTTCTTCACTCGTCACTCGTAACTCGTCACTCGTCACTCGCTCAATGACTCCCTGCTCGATCAACATCTTGATCAGCTCTTCGACGTAGAACGGATTGCCCTCGGCCCGCTCGACGATCAGGTCGCGCAGGCGGTCGGGGACGACGCCGGCTTTTTGCAGGATTTCGGCCACCAGTTGGCTGCTGGCGTCGTCGGCCAGCAGGCTCAGGTTGAGGCGGCGGTGGGCAGGGCGGTCGGCCAACCAGTCGGGGTGGCGTTCATAGAGCGACGGGCGCGCCGCGCCCAAGACCAGCAGCGGCCGGTCGCGCAGGGCGCTCAACAGGAAGCCGATGGCGTCGAGCGAACTATCGTCGGCCCAGTGGAGGTCTTCGAGCAGCAGCACCAGCGGCGCGCGCTCCGTGGCGGCGCGGAAGTAGGCGGCCACGTGTTGCAGAGCCACGGCGCGTACCTGCCGGGTGTCGGCCAACAGCGGCTGGACGTGGGGGCTGGCGCTGAAGTTGTAGCCCAGCAGGTGGCCGACGCGGTGGGCGGCCATCTCGGCCATCTCGTCGCCCAGCAGGCCGCGGAAGCCGGTCACCAGCTTGTCGCTGACGGTGGGCGGCGCGTCGTCGTCGTAGATGCCGCAGCGGAAGACGAACACGTCGCGCAGCAGGCCAAAGGGCAGGTGCTGCGTCTCCAGCCGGGCGCGACCGCGGTAGAGCTGCACGTTGACCGGCTGCAAGTCGCCCCAGTTCTCGAACTCATAGAGCAGGCGCGACTTGCCCAGCCCCGCCTCGCCGACGACGACCACCGAGCGCGCCTGCCCTTCGGCGATGACGGCCTGGAATTCGTCTTGCAAGACCTGCATTTCGGCGTCGCGGCCGACCATGCGCGTCTCGATGCCCTCGACGCCGCGCCGCCGCGTGCGGAAGGAGCGCGCCTTGGGCCGCAACACGCGATAGACGGCCACCGGCTGGGCAAAGCCGCGCACGGCGATGGGCGGCAGCGGCTGCATGTCGAAGACGCCGCGCACGTGCTGGTAGGTGTGGTGGGAGATGAGCGCCGTGCCCGGCTCGGCCAGCCCCTCCAGCCGCGCCGCCAGGTTGACCGGCAGGCCGGTGACCGAATCCTCGCCCTCGGCCCCGTCGCCGATGAGCACCAGGCCGGTGTCAATGCCCAGCCGCACCTGGAAGCCGGGCAGGCCGCGCTCGCTCTCCAGTTCGGCGGCGATACGGCCCGCCTCGCCGATGATCTCCAACGCAGCGTGGATGGCCCGGTCGGGATCGTTCTCCTGGGCCGTGGGCAGGCCGAAGGCGGCCTTGAAGCCGTCGCCCTGATAGCGGACGATTCGCCCGCCGTGGCGCTTCACCGGCTTGGCCAGCCGCGCCAGCGCCCGGTCAATGACCTCGACGATCTCCTCCGGGTCTAGTCCCTGGATGAGGCCGGTGTGGCCGGCCAGGTCGAGGAAGAGCAGCGTGGCCTGGACGCGGCGTGGCGCGGCCGCCGGCTCCAGCGCGGCCAGTTGGCGGCGCAGCGCGTCGAGAGTGGCATCGAGGATGGCGTCGTCGAGCGTGCCGCGCAGGCTTTCCTGGACGGCGATGGCTTGTTGGAGTTGGTGACGATCGGGCATTTTTGCTCCATCCGCTGGAACGGCGGGTAGCGGGATGATAGCAAACTGCTTCCGCCGACGGTAGCGATTAACAAAGCTTAAGCCCAGGGTTGAACTCGTTGCCAACTCTCTGTTCACAACCTATTGTATATCGTCCGATCGGCGTCAGTGGTTCTCGTGGGCCGGCCATCGGGACTCAAGATGCGGCCGGATGTCCACACGGCCGGTGCTACAACCAAGGAAGGAGAGAATGAAGCGATTCGTCCCCATCATGGCCGTGGTGGTGCTGCTAGGAGCCGCCTGTGGCGGCCAGGCGGAGCAGGCCGCCGAGCCGGCCGGGCCAGCGGCCGGCGTAGTCACCGCAACCCAGGCCGCGCCGACCGACACGCCGGAGATGGCCCAACTGAAGGCCGCCGTCGTCGCCCACTACGCCGACATGGTCTACGCCGGCTATCAGGATGCTTACGACGCCGCCGCGGCCGTGCAGGCGGCGCTGGCCGCGTTCGTCGCCGA
>WBZP01006173.1_pt1 | contig 11933 bp, 8 predicted proteins | sample 5204301 | NCBI WGS metagenome assembly WBZP01 (sample SAMN12412401, study PRJNA552823) | activated sludge metagenome | isolation source: activated sludge from nitrification reactor of wastewater treatment plant... | place: USA: Pennsylvania | collected 2017
ATGGTGTCCCAGTCCGGCATGAACGCCGGCGAATTCGTGCGCTACGCCACCCCCCGCGGTATCCGCTGCTCGAAGGTCATCAGCTTCGGGAACGGCGCCGACCTCAAGGCCGCCGATTTCTTCGAATACCTCGCGGACGACCCGAAGACGGAAATCATCGTCGCCTACCTCGAGGGCATCCAGGATGGTCCCCGGCTGGCCCAGGCCATCCGGCGGGCCGGCCACAAGAAGCCGATGGCCATCCTCAAGAGCGGCCGCACCGAAGCTGGCTCCCGTGCCGCCAACTCGCACACCGCGTCTCTCGCGGGCTCGCTGCAGATCTTCGACGCGCTGTGCAAGCAGGCCGGCGCCATCCGCGTCGAGAGCCTCGAAGAACTGGTCGACACGGCGGTCGCCTTCCGGTTCATCAAGCGCCTTGCCGGCCCGCGAATCGTCGTGGTCGGCGGCGGCGGCGGGGCGAGCGTCCTCGCCGCAGATGACCTGAACGCGGCCGGCCTCGAGCTCCCGCCTTTGCTCCCCGAGACCCAGGAAGCGCTCGCCAAGGTCACCCACGAAGCTGGGACGAGCATCCGCAACCCCATCGACACCACCAGCCTCTGGGAAGACGAAGGCTTCGCCGCAACCCTGATGCCGCCGATCAGCGCGCCGAACGTCGACGTCCTGCTGTACCACACCAGCTTTGGTGGGGGCGGGCCGTCGGCGCGCTTCGTCGATACCCGCGGCCGCATGGCCCGCCAAGCCGAAACCCTTGGCAAGATCCAGCGCGAATCCGGCAAACCCGTCGTCATCGCCATCCGCCCGGCAACCACCGGCGAAGGCTTCGAGCAGTCGGCCGAATTCCAGGACCTTTGCTGGCGCAACGGCCTCGCGACCTTCCCCAGCATCGTGCGCGCCGGCCACGCCCTCGCGAACCTGCTCGAATGGCAACGCCGCCAGTCGTAACAGAGTCTTCTCGCGCGAACCGTCGCCCGCGACGCCTAAAGTTGATACGATCGGTCAACTTCATGGCGCTCGATGCTTTCTCTGAGTTTCGCTGCTGCGCATGGCGCACGGTTTCGTTCCGGGCCGCCGAAATGGCGGCGGCGCGCGCCGAAGTCGAAGGCGCCCATCCGGGCGACGCAATCGTTGTCAGTTGCCAGCGGCTTGAGGCCTACGGCTTCGGCCCATGCGACTGCGCCGCCCCGGAGCAAGTCACCGGCCAGGCGGCCCTCGAACGCTTCGCAGCCGTCGCCGCTGGACTCGAATCCGTCGTCCTCGGCGAAGACCAGGTGATGGGCCAGGTCCGCGCCGCGTTCAAGGCGGCGCCTCGTGAGCTTCGCCTCGCCGCCGACCTGGCGATTGGCGCCGCGCGCGCGCTCCGCGCCGAAACGGACTTCGATAGCCACTCGGGGCACCTCCTGGATAAGGCGCTCAGGCTCTCCACGCTTCAGCCCGGCGGCCGCTTGCTCGTCCTGGGCGTGGGCGCCATGGGCAAACTCGTCGCCAGCCGCGCGAACGAACTCGGCTTCCAGGTCACCGTGGCCGCTCGCCGGCGCCCGGAGGCTCCCTCGTTCGAATTCGTCGAGCTCGGCCGCGTCCCCTCCTTGCCGGCCTTCGACGTCATTGTCGGCTGCCTCGGTTCCGGCGCCGGCGAAATCGCGCCGCGCGTGCTGCCCACCGCCCGCCTCCTCATCGACCTCGGCACCCCCCGCAACTTCAACGTCCCGTCCGGGCCCGGCGCGATCGCCATCTCGGACATGCTCGAAGATGAACAGCAGCGCCCGCACGCGATGGCGCGCCGCCGCAAACTCCGCGCGCGCCTCGGCGAACTCCTGAAAGAGCGGCTCTCCCACGCCGCGGTCGATTCGCGCAACCCCGTCGGCGCGCTCCGGGCCGAGATCGAGGCCATCCGCCAGGCCGAACTGATCCGCTACCGGCGCCTCCACCCCGGAGTGCCCCCTGAAGTGCTGGACGCCATCACGCGCTCGCTCATCGAGAAAGTGATGCACCAGCCAACGGCCCGCCTCAAATCGCTCGACGCTGACACCGCCCGGGAATTCGCCGGCCTCTTCACCGCCGGGAGCTAGCTCCGTCCCCTTGCCGCCGCGGATCGACAACGAGGGGACGCCGCGTCCTGCTCGCTGGCGGCTGCAACTGCCCTTCGACGACCGGCTGGCACTTCGGACACCACGCGGTGTGCCGGATGTCCACCCCTTGTGGCGCCGATCGCAGGGTGGTGTGGCAACGGCGGCAGGGTTGTCCGCCGCGCATGTATGCGTACATCGTCGGCCGGCGCGTCAGGCCAAGCGCATTGTCCTTCCCCACGCTCGCCCGAAGCAGCGCCTGCGCCTTCGAAATGATGAGCCGCAGCTCGTCGTCCGTGAGCTCGTTCACCCGCCGCCATGGGTTGACCTGAGCGTGAAAGAGCGCTTCGTGCTTCCAGATGTTTCCCACGCCGGCCAGCGCGCGCTGGTCCATCACCGCATCCCCGATGGTCAGCAGATCCCTCGTAGGGTGCCGAAGCCGCTGCAGCGCCTCCTCGACATCGAACCCGTCGTCCAGCAGGTCCGGCCCGAGGTTCGCCACGGGCGCGTGGTACCCGAGGCTGCGCTTTTCCACGAGTTCGATGACCGGCGCGCTGAAGTTCACAACCACGGCGCCATCTACCTCAAGCACCAGCCGCGCCTCGCGCTCCGGCCTCGTCCACGCTTCGCCCGGCGCGTAGACGTGCCACGTCCCGTACATCCGCAGGTGCCCACGCAACGCCAGCCCGTTGTCGAAGCTGATCAGCATGTTCTTCCCCCGCGCCCGCACATCCGTCACTGTCCGCCCGACGATCTTCTCGACCCGTGGCGCCGGCCCCGGCCCGTGGGCCCTCGCTGCTAGGATGGCCTTCCCAAGCAGCGGGCCACGGAGCTTTTCGGCGAATCGATAGAGCGCGTCACCCTCAGGCATGCGCCATCGCCTCCGCCCGCTCTGGCCGCCGTGTGAACCCCCGGAACCCCTGCGCGAATCCCGCCTCCCGCAGCAGCGGCGCAAGTCCGGACTCCGTCGCCGGAATGCCGTCGACCCGTTCGATCGAGAGCCCCTTGTTCCCAAGCGCGACGCCGTCACGCGCGAGACCCAGCAGCGCGAGCAGCGCCAGCCGTTCGTCCGCCGCCGCCGGGAACGTCATTAAGCCCCGGTGCGACCGATCCAGGTACAGGAGCGGCGTGCCATCCACCAGGACCACCCGCGCGCCCGGCACTCGCTGGTAGGGCTTTCGCGCCTCGGCTTCGTCCCGGGGCCATGCCAACGTCGCGCCGTACGGCTGCGAAGGGTCGGTCGCCGCCAGCACCACCGTGACCGGCTCGTCGGGCAGTTCCCGCTCGCCCCGCACCCGTTCCGCCGCGCCGGGAAGGCAGAATTGCGCGGCCCCGAGTCCCTCAACGAAGTACCCCCGCCTGACGCGGCCGGCATCCTCCATCCCTTTCAACACCGGATACACCGCCGAAAACCCGCCCGGCAAGTCGTCCGCCGCCACACCCTCGCGCGTGACGATCCCGAGCCGTTCGAGGAGCACTTCCGCCCGTGCGTGGGCGCGCGCGGTCACCCTGGCCCGGGACTCGTCAAACGGCAACCGCCGGACGAGCGACCAGCGCCCCGCCGATTCCGCGGGAAGCTTGTTCATCCGTCCGCGCGGCCCTGGGCCACCCGCACGCTTCGGCCACGCCAACGCCCGCACCGGGGCGAGCGTGTCATTCGTCACGGCGCCGGCCCACACCAGCTCCCAGATCGCGTCCAGGACCTCCTGGTAGGGCGCGTTAGTCGCCCCGACAAGGTCGCTGAAGAAGAGTGCGCCACCGGCCCTGAGTGCCTCGACAATCGCCTGCTGCAGAGGCGGCAACGCTTCCGGCAGCACCGGAGCGAACAGGTCCAGCATCTCGCGTCGCACCAGGGTCACCCGGCCGTCGTCTTTGCCGGTCTTGCCGGAACCGAACCACGCCACCTCGCCCGAGGCCACGAGTGCATCCAGCATCGCCGGCTGGAAGCCCGAGACCCGCGCGGCCAGCACCTCACGCTCCAGCACCGCGGCCGCGATTGGCGCGCCCTCGATTTGCATCAGGACATCGCGAAGCCGGTCTGGTCCACGTTGTGTGGAGCCGATGCCGTGCCAGCGCAGCAGGAAGCGTGCATACGCCGCTCCGTCCACGGGCTCCACTTCCTTGCGCAGCCGTGCGAGCGAGCGCCGCTTGATCTGGCGAAGCACCTCCGGGTCGCACCACTCCCGCTCCGTCCCACCCGGCCGGAAGTCCCCGTGGACCACGACGCCGTCCGCGTCCATTTCTTCGAGTGTCTCCCGCACCAGCGATTCAGGGAGCGTCCAGCGCCGTGCCGGCCCGGCGGTGACGAACGGCCCGTGTGTCCGCGCATACCGGCGAAGCAAGCCTTCCAGCGCGCCTTCAGTGCGCTTGAGGAACGCCTCCGGCACGCCGAGGGGCACGGACACGCCAAGCGCGTCGCGGAAGCGCCCGGCGTCTTCGATTGGTATCCAGCGCGTCGCCCCGCCGATGCGGACGCGGCACGCGCGCCGCTGTCCCTCCAACTCGGCCAACCACGGTTCCGCCATCGCAGGCGACACCAGCCGGTCGGCCACCTCGGCCGCGTCCAGGTCCCCCAGGCGGCGCAGGAGGTCATGCACCTGGTCCAGCGTCCGCGCCTTGCGGACGTCCACGAGGCATTGCAGTTCGAGCTCCACCTCGTCCAGCGCGGCGGGGTCGAGCAGTTCCCGCAGTTCCGCCTCGCCCAGCAGGTCGCGCAGGAGGTTCCGGTCGAGCGTGAGCGCCTGGGCCCGCCGCTCGGCCAGCGGCGCATCGCCCTCGTACATGTAGGCAGCCACGTAATCGAACAACAGCGAGCGCGCGAACGGCGATGCCTCCCGCGTCTCCACGCTCGCGATCCGTATCTCGCGCGATTGCACCTGCCGCAGGACTTCGATCAGCCCCGGCAGGTCGAACACGTCCCGCAGGCACTCGCGGTACGTCTCGAGCACGATCGGGAACGAGCCGTACCGGCTGGCGACCGCGAGCAGGTTCGCGGAGCGTTGCCGCTGCAGCCACAATGGTGAACGGGCGCCCGGCCGCTTCCGCGGCAGGAGCAGCGCTCGACCCGCGTTTTCCCTGAAGTGGCTGGCGAACATCGCGGTGTTTGCAAGGCGCGAGACCACCATCTCCTCGACCGCCTCGGGCGAAGGAAACAGCATCTCGGCGGGCGGCGGTTCCTCCCCGCCCGCGAAGCGGATAGCGATCCCGTCGTCGCTCCAGATCGTCTGGACGTCGAAACCACTCTGCTCCGCCAGGGTCGCCTCGATCGCCTGCGCCCACGGCGCGTGCACCTGTCCGCCGAACGGCGAAAGCAGCACCATCCGCCAGTCGCCGAGCTCATCACGGAATCGCTGCACGACGAGGATTTTGTCGGTCGGTAGCTGCCCCGTCTCTTCCTTCTCGTCGTGGAGGTAGGCCAGCAGGTTCTGGGCCGCGTTGGCATCAAGGTCGTGGTCAACCGTGAGCCGCTCGAGTGCCACGGCCGGGTCCTTGATCGCGTCCAGCTCCCTTGTGAACTGCCCGATGGCCCGCCCGAATTCCAGCGGACGGCCCACGCCGTCGCCCTTCCAGAACGGCATCTTCCCAGGCTCACCCGGCGCCGGCGTCACGATCACCTGGTCGCGGGTGATCTGCTCAATGCGCCAGGTGGTTGCGCCGAGGAGGAAGGTTTCGCCCGGGCGGCTCTCGTACACCATCTCTTCGTCGAGTTCGCCCACGCGTGGGCCGCCAACACCAAGGAACACGCCGTACAGGCCCCGGTCGGGGATCGTCCCGGCGTTCACCAGGGCGACCGTCCGGGCGTCCCGGCGGCTCGAAAGCACGTCACGGTCGCGGTCCCAGAGGATGCGCGGCTTCAAGTCGGCGAATTCGTCCGATGGGTACTGGCCGGAGAGCATGCCCAGCACGCCTTCGAGTTGCTCGCGGCTCAGGGACGAGAAGTTGTAGGACCGCCGCACCAGATCAAACACCTCATCGACCGTGAGGTCGTCCGCCGCGCACATGGCGACGATCTGCTGCGCCAGCACATCGAGCGGATTCCGCGGCACATCGGTCTTTTCGATCAGCCCCTCGCGCATCCGCTTCGTTACCACGGCGCATTCGAGCAGGTCGCCCCGGAACTTGGGGAAGATCCGGCCTATGCTCGTCGCGCCAACCTGGTGCCCGGCCCGGCCCACCCGCTGAAGCCCCCGCGCCACCGACTTCGGCGACTCAACCTGGATCACCAGGTCAACGGCGCCCATGTCCACGCCGAGCTCCATGGAACTCGTGCAGACGAGCCCCGGCAACTGCCCGGACTTCAGCATCTCCTCGGCTTCCAGGCGCTGCTCCCGCGAAACGGAACCGTGGTGCGCCCGGAGCAACTCTTCGCCGGCCAGTTCGTTGATACGCGCCGCGAGTCGCTCCGCCAGCCTCCGGTTGTTCACGAACAGCAGCGTCGAACGGTGTTGCCGAACCAGCTCCAGCATCCGCGGATAGATGGCCGGCCAGATCGATGTCCGTGCCTCCGGGCTCACTTCTGACTCGGGCACCGGCCCGGCAAGGTCGCCCAGTCGAGTCATGTCTTCGACCGGCACCATAACCTTCAGGTCGAGGTCGCGCCGGGCCCCGGCGTCCGCGATGCGCACCGCCCGGTCACCACCGAGGTATTTCGCCACTTCCTCGAGGGGGCGCTGGGTCGCCGAGAGTCCGATGCGCTGGAACGGACGTCCCGTGAGCCGCTCCAGGCGTTCGAGCGAAAGCGACAGGTGCGCTCCGCGCTTCGTCCCCGCCATCGTATGGATCTCGTCGATGATGACCGTACCGACGGTCTCCAGCACTGACTTCGCCTGCGATGTCAGCATCAGGTAGAGCGATTCCGGAGTCGTGATCAGGATGTCCGGAGGATCCCTGCGAAGGTCGGCCCGCTCCCGGGCAGGGGTGTCACCGGTGCGCGTTGCTACGGTTATGTCTGGCGGTGGAAGCCCCTCACGCGCCGCTGCAATGCGCAGCCCCGCCAGCGGCGCCCGCAGGTTTCGCTCCACGTCATAGGAGAGCGCTTTGAGTGGGGAGATGTAGAGGGCCGAGACGCCCGCCCGCACCGGCTTGCCATTCTTGCCTGTCGGCAGCGGCGGGCGATTCGCCAGTTTGTCCACACACCAGAGGAACGCCGCCAGCGTCTTGCCCGAGCCCGTGGGCGCCAACAGCAGCGTGTGCTCACCGGCCGCAATCGCGTTCCACCCGAGTTCCTGCGCCTGCGTGGGCGCCTCGAACGTGTCGCCGAACCACGCGCGCGCCGCCGCCGAAAATCGATCGAGTGCCGACGCGCGCGCCGTCGCTGCCATCTGGACATTGTGCCAGATGGCTCCAATTAGCACACCTGTTCGACTACTTGGACTTCGTCGCCGTTGGCCGTTTGGCCGCTGCCCGTGGCTTCGCGGCGGGCACCGCCAGCGGCGGGATGACTTCCGGCTCCCGCGGCGGGTTGGTCACGAAACCCAGGTGGGCCCGCTTTTCGTCCGGCTCGGGGTGAATCTCAATCCGGTAAATCGTCTGGTACGGCACGAACATTTGCACCGGGTGCGGGTGGTCCGGCCGCGCCGTGCTCAGGGCCACCCACTGGTCCGAAACGCCGCTGATGCCGTTCACGTAGTGTGTTGCTCCGTCCACGGTGCTCACTTCCACCACCGGGATCTCGCAGCCGACCTGCTTGCAAAAGCCGTTGATCGCGGCCGGGAGTATCTGCTCGAAGAACGGCCGGTCGAACGGGATCCCGTTGTTGATGGGCGCGGCCTGGGGCGTTGCGGCCGCGGGCGGCGGGACAACCCCCGGCGGAAGATAGATGACGCGCGAGGGTTGATTCATGCGAGGAGCGTAGGTAACAAACCGTACCGTGACAACTTCCGCCGTAGACGCGCGTCTCCATAATGGCTATGATTTTCATAGCTACCGCCGCAGTGGCGTACTTGAACTCAACGCTGGAGGCGTTCGCCAATGACCACCGAGTCCGCATCCCCAACCGTGCTCGTCAACATCACCGATAAGGCAGCCGAAAAGGCCCGCGCCCTCCTCGAAGCCCGCGAGCTCACCGACGGCGCCCTCCGCGTCTTTGTCGCTGGCGGCGGCTGCAGCGGCTACCAGTACGGCATGGCCCTCGCCCGCTCCGCCGAAGATGACGACATCATCCTCGAGCAGTCCGGCGTCAAGATCGTCATCGACCCGGAAAGCGCGCAGTACCTCAGCGGCGCCGAGATCGACTACGTCGATGACATCATGAAGAGTGGCTTCTCCATCTTTAACCCCAACGCCACCAAGTCCTGCGCCTGCGGCTCCAGCTTCCAGACCGCGGACGGCAGCGGCCAACCGCGCGCCTGCGGCAGCTAAAGGCGAAAGCTCAAAGGCAGAAGTCGAAAGTGAAACGGGCCGGCAGTCGTCGGCCCGTTTTCGCGTTGTCACTCGCTGAGGTTCGACACCACGCAATCGTCAATCGGCGCAAGAACGTTGAGTGATCGTTCATAGCATGCGCGCAATATGAGATACGCCCGTCTTCGGCTGACGTGGCCTTCGCTGCCCAGGTGCACTCCGATAACCACATAATAGTCCTGGATCCGGTCCACCCCGAGTTCGGCTCTTGAATTGGCGTCACACGGAGCGGCGTCGTATAGGTCGTGGAAGTGAATGGAGTCGGCACAGGTCGCTGCGAGCGAAGCAGCCTCAACGGCGACCAACGGGCCGGGATCAGCGTGGCGCCTCTCGAGGGCGCGCCATCCCACCAGTACGGCGAACGAAATTACTCCGGCCGCTCCGGCTATCACCATTGCTCGCCACGGGAACGGCTTATCCAGGGGATACACCTCAAGATGCTCTGGCACTTCTCCCGCCGCAGCATCGAACACCGCCGGCTCGGTTTTCCGCCAGAAACGCAGCCTCATACCATCACTATCGTCTCAAAGCGCCGACATCGACACCTGAGCACAGTCTCCGTGAGCTCACGAAAGACTCCGTGTCCTCTGTGTCTCCGTGGTTCCCCGTCCTCTTAGAGCAGGTTGCGCATCAACTGCGTCTGGCTCGTCAGGAACACCATCGAAGAGCGCGTCGCCGCCCGCAACCGTCCGAACTCCGCGTCGGTCACCGCCATCTCGTCGAACTTCTCCAGCTCCGCCAGCGAGTCGAACTCCGCAACGATCGAAACCCCGCTCGTGTGCCCCGTGATGGACGACCACACGCTGGTGTGCGCGTCGATTCCGCGCTGCTTCTGGTAATCGAGCGCCTGCGAGATAGAGAGCACGAACTCCCGGTGATGGCCCGGCTGCACCTCGCCCGAGAGCACCCGCATGTACTTCCGCGGGGCCGTCGCGTCCTCTGACGTCATCAGTCCTTCCGAGTGGTACGCCAGCCGGTGGATGTTCACCTTTGAGTCGTGGTAGACCATGTGCGTCCGCACGGCCCGCCGCACCACAGCGAAGCGCGCGTCCTCGGTGGAGAGGTCGCTCCACCGCTCCAGGTCATCCAGGGTGTTGAAGTCGGCCGCGATCACCACGCCGTTGTTCTGCCCGGTCATTGAGCCCCAGACAGCGGTCCGCGCGCGAATGCCCCGGTCGAGCTGGTAAGAGCTCGCTTCTTTCATCGCGCTCAGGAAATCGCGCGTCATCCCCTGGGCAATCACTCCGGAAAGGATCCGACGGAACATGCGCGACTCCCTGCAGCCCGGGTTCACGGCCCCGGCGGGCGAAAGTGTACCAGACGGTTAGCGAACAGCCCCCGTGGCTCCGTTCGGGCTCGGTCCGGCCCGGAAAAACGGCAGACGCAGCCGCAAAACGCGTTCCTGGCGCCGGTCCAGTTCGAACGCCCGGTCGCGCGCCGCAAGGATCTCCCGGACCGTCACCAGCCCTACAAGCAGCCCGTCGTCATTCGTCACCGGCACCGCAATCCGGCCCGCGTGAGCCATCGCGTCCGCCGCTTCGCGCATCGTCACGTCCGGGCTCACCCGCAGCGTCGATTGGCTCGCGACGTCGCCGAACCGAACCCGGTCCGCCGGCTGCTGGCCATCGCGATTCATCAGCAACCGTCCCAGGTCGCCGGCGGTAATCATCCCCGTCAACCGGCCGTCTTCAGCCACCACCGGGTAAGCCGCCTGGCTTTCGTACAGGTCAGGCATGTCGACTCGCGCGAGTTGCGCCAGTGTCGCGTCCGCCGGGATGGCCACCAGGTCCGTACGCATGCCCTGCCGCACCAGCGTCCCCTCGAGCACGTCGACCGCGTATTCACGCGCCAGGTGGTGGCCGCGCCGGCTCAGCTTTTCGGTCAGGATCGAACGGCGCAACGTCAGCACCGTGAACCCGTGCGCAACCATCACCGCCGCCAGCAACGGCAGCATGATGTTCGTGTCATGCGTCAACTCCAACACGAACACAACGCCAGTCAGTGGTGAGCGCATCGTCCCGCCGAGGATCGCCCCCATGCCAATCAGCGGCCAAAGGCTCGCATCGCCGCCGGGAAGCACGCCCGCTTCGAGCGCGCCCATCGCCGCGCCCATCATGAGCAACGGCGCAAGCACGCCGCCCGACGTACCGGACCCCAGCGACACCGCCCAGATGGTCGATTTCACCAGCAACACGCCGGCGATGATCCGCAGCGGCGCATCGCCGGTGAGCAGCGTCTCGATCGTCCCGTAGCCCACGCCAAGCGCCTCCGGGAACAACAAACCACCAACGCCGATCGCCAGGCCACCAATGGCCGGCCACCACATCCAGTGGATCGGAAGGCGGTGAAACGCGTCTTCGCTGGCGTACACCGCGGCGGTCAGCGCGGCGCTCAACATGCCCGCCGAAAGCCCGATGACAACGCACGACAGCATCCCCTGGCCGCCGATGAAGTCCGCATGTTCCGGCACGGGGAAGAGCGGCGCGGGCGGCAACATCCAGTGGTGTGCCGTGGCCGCCGTCACGCTCGCAACCGCTACCGGGATCAGGCTTCGCGGCTTCCATTCGAACAGCAGCAGCTCCACCGCCAGCATCACCGCCGCCACCGGCGCCGCGAACGTCGCCGACATGCCTGCGGCCGCCCCGGCCACCAGCAACGTCTTCCGCTCGGACGCCGACAGGTGCATCACCTGGGACGCCAGCGAACCGAACGCGCCGCCGGTCATGATGATCGGGCCCTCCGCCCCGAACGGGCCGCCCGACCCGATGGAGATCGCGGACGAGAGTGGCTTGAGGATGGCGACCCGGGGTTGCACCCGGCTCCCGTTAATGAGGATCGCTTCGATCGCCTCCGGGATGCCGTGCCCGCGAATCCGGTCCGACCCGTAACGCGCCATCAGCCCGATGAGGAGCCCGCCCACTACCGGGATCACGAGCACCCAGAGCCCGATGTGTGCGTCCGCCGGCCCGGCGCTGGAGGCTGAAATCCGCTGGTAAAAGAACGCGTTGGTGAAGATCGCAATCAGCCGCAGCAGCGCCCACGCGAGCGCCGCCCCGATCAGGCCCACCACCACCGCCAGCCCGGCTATCGGCAAGAGCCGCAACGAAGTCGTGAAGTCTCCCGGTTCGCCTTCGCGGATTGGTTCTCTCAGGCGGTCACGGAACGAACGGTAGCGCGTTCTCATTCTGGCGCGTGACCGGTGGCCAGGACGGACTGCAAGTTCGCGACCAGTGCCGGGCCGGCACTGCGCAGTTCCCGCAGGTGGTGCGCTGTGAGCTCGCGCAGCAGCGCCTCGCCTTTCGCGCTCAACTGCAGCCGCACCACCCGCCGATCCAGCTCATCGCGGTGCCGCGTCACCAGGCCGTTGCGGATCGCCCGGTCCACCAGCTCAACCATCGAGTGGTGTCGCAGCAACAGGCGGTCTGCCGCCTCGCCGATGGTCAGGCCATCGCTGCCGCCGAGGGCTTTGAC
>WBZP01006174.1_pt1 | contig 11933 bp, 15 predicted proteins | sample 5204301 | NCBI WGS metagenome assembly WBZP01 (sample SAMN12412401, study PRJNA552823) | activated sludge metagenome | isolation source: activated sludge from nitrification reactor of wastewater treatment plant... | place: USA: Pennsylvania | collected 2017
GACTTTACATAATGCAAATTATGCGCAATCATACACTGAAACTTTGGGGCGCCACTTTGCAGTTGGCGCCTCCCAGGGAAAGGACCACTATCTTATTTCGATCGAGACGGTCTTGCCCGATTTCCCACCGGTGCGAAGCAACAGATCGCCGATATCGGTATTCTGGGTCTTGAGCGCCACATCGAGTGCCGTCTCGCCGCTGTCCAGTCGCTTGTTGGGATCGGCGCGATTGGCAAGCAACAGTTTCACTATCTCCATGTGGCCACCCTTGGCGGCAACGATCAGCGCCGTCATGCCGTTCTCTGTCGCTGCGTTGACATCCGCTCCCGACTTCACCAGAAGCCGGGCAATGTCCGTGTGGCCGTTGAATGCAGCATAGATCAGCGGCGTCCACCCGCTCATGTTTACTTCGGCGCCATTGGCAACCAGCAGTTGGGCCGCCTTCAGGTGTCCGCGGAATGCCGCGAGGCGCAAAGCGGTATCGCCGACCGCATTGCGTTCGTTGACCTTGGCGCGCTGTTTGATGAGGTATTCCACGAGTTCGTTATGGCCGTCCCGGGCTGCCAACATCAACAGGGTGTTGCCCTCCTTGTCGGTCGTATCGACCGACGCGCCGCGCTGAACCAGTTTGGCGATGTCCCTGGTATCGCCCAGTTTTGCGGCGCTGATCAGGTCATCGTAGGTGGCGGCCGATGCTGTCAGGGGCAATGCAGAGGCCAGAAGGATAGCGAGAAGAGTATTTTTCATGGTTGTTCGGGTCGCAGGGCATGTTTGAAAAGGTTGAAAAAGTTGCTGGTTGTAGCCTCGCCAACCTGTTGCGGCGACAGGCCACGCAGGCGCGCAACCTCCTCGGCTACGTACCGCACATAGGCAGGTTCGTTGGTCCTGCCGCGATGAGGTGCCGGAGCAAGGTAAGGCGAGTCCGTTTCCAGCAATATGCGATCGAGTGGCGTTTTGCGCGCTGCTTCCTTGATTGCCAGCGCATTCTTGAAGGTGACGATGCCTGAAAACGAAATATGGAAGCCGAGATCGAGCGCGCGACGGGCCACTTCCCAGGTTTCCGTGAAGCAGTGCATCACCCCGCCGACCGCGTCGGCGCCCTCCTCCTCAAGTATTCTCAAGGTGTCATCGGCCGCGTCGCGCATATGCACCACGAGCGGCTTGCGCGCCATGATTGCTGAGCGGATGTGACGGCGGAAGCGGTCGCGCTGCCATTTCGGGCGGTCCTTCCGCCAGTAGTAGTCGAGACCGGTCTCGCCGATGGCAATCACTTTCGGATGGTCGGCCAGTTCAACGAGTTTCTCTTCGCTTGCGTCTTCGGTGTCGGCGTACTCGGGATGAATGCCAACGGTGGCATAGAGGTTCGGGTGGCTTTCAGCCAGCGCCAGAACTCCCGGGAAATCCTTGAGATTGACGCCAATGCAGACTGCCCAACCGACGCCATTCTCGTTCATGCGCCCGAGGATCTCGGGAAGGCATCGCGACAGATCGGGAAAGTCGAGATGGCAATGGGAGTCGACCAGCATCCTCTGGATCAGAGGGTGTGCGTCGGACGCGTGGACTGCATGACGCCGCCAAGCAGACCTTCGATCTTGCGCCGTGCCTCCTGCCCGCTTTCGTCATTGTTGAAATGAACGCCGATCCCCTGGGCACGCCCATTCTGAGCGCCGGCCGGGGTGATCCAGACCACGGTGCCGGCAATCGGCAGCTTGGCGGGATCATCCATCAGCGACAGCAGCATGAACACTTCGTCGCCAATGTTGTAACTTCGCGTGGTGGGGATGAAGATCCCGCCATTGCGCAAGTGCACCATGAAGGCCGCATAGAGCGCGGATTTTGAACTGATGTTGAGCGAAAGGACGCTCGGGCGCTGGGCCGGGGCCGGTTTGGGGTCAGCCATCGTCGTTTATGGTCTCAGCAGACTTCTATAGTCCATGAACAATCCCTCCAGAAACAGGCGGGCGTTAAGGGGTTGCTCGGCTTCGCGGCGACGTGTCAGAAGCAACCGGTAGGCGCGCACAAGGCGCGCGGGCGAAATCATATCAGCCAGTTCCGCGATTGTGGCCTGTTGCAGTAGAAAATATCGGATCGGCAGTCCATTGCTGGCCAGCGTGAGATCGACCAGCCACTTCTGCATGGCCTCGACTATCGACTTCAAGGCCAGCTTTCCCTTGCTCTCCCTGATGACCTTCTCCAGGTCGACGGCAAGGGCGATCGGGTCGAGTTCGCCTTTCGCGGCGAGACGCTGCGTCAGAATGTCGAGCCAGCCACCCTCTTGCGCAGTCGCCAGTTCGATTGCCAGGCTTGGCGAGCCGCCAGCCAGGGCGAGCCAGCGCGCAGGCTGGGTGATCCCCTCCGCTGCCAATGCCGCTTCCGCGACAGCGGCCCGCGGGACGCCGACGGGAATCAACTGGCAGCGGCTGCGGATCGTCGGCAGCAAGCGCAATGGTTCATTTGAAACCATTAAAAACAATGTACCTGGCGCCGGTTCCTCAAGTATCTTGAGAAGTGCGTTGGCGGTATTCCGGTTCATTGCGTCGGCGGGATTGACGACGATGATCTTCAAGCCGGCACGATGCGTCCCGACGTTGAAGAAATCTTCGAGGGCGCGCACCTGATCGATGATTATTTGCTGACTGGCTCTCTTCTTGCCCTCTTCCGCGTCCGCTTCCTCGACCAGCGCCTGCGGCCGCAGAAGGCGGAAATCCGGGTGGTTTTCCTGGTCGAACCAGTTGCACGCGAGGCATTTGCCGCAGAAATGCCCGCCATTCAACGGTTGTTCGCAGAGCAGGCTCTTCGCGAAGGCCTGGGCCAGCGCAAATTTCCCCAAGCCGCGCTGGCCGACAAGGAGCAGTGCGTGCGGCAATCTTTCGCGCTGCGCCTGAAGGCTGACCCAAGTTCCGGAATGGAGAGCAATTACATTCATAAATATATACTTGCGACAATTTCCTCAAGTGATGTGCGAATTGTTTCAATGCTGCCCTGGGCGTCGATCACATGAATTCGCCCGGGAGACGAGTGCCAACGCTCAAGGTAAGCCTGGCGTACCCGTTCGTGAAAGTCGGCGCGTTCCTGCTCGAAGCGGTCGAGGACACGGCTCGCCAAGGCGATGCGCTCGCGCGCGACATCCAGCGGCAGATCGAACAGAAGCGTCAGATCGGGCTGCAGGTGACCATGAACCCATTGTTCGAGTTGCTGCAATTTGTGGCGTTCGAGGCCGCGCCCTCCTCCCTGGTAGGCATAGGTGGCGTCGCTGAAACGGTCGCAGATCACCCACTCACCCCTGGCGAGCGCCGGCTCGATCAGCTCGGCGAGATGTTCGCGTCGCGCCGCGAACATCAGCAGGGTTTCCGTTTCCAGGTGCATCGACTTGTGCAGCAGCAATTCCCGCAGATTTTCGCCCAGTTCGGTGCCGCCCGGCTCGCGCGTGACATGGACGGCCAGTCCCCTTTGCCGCAGCAGTTCCGCCAGCCACCCGACATGGCTGCTCTTGCCGGCGCCGTCGATACCCTCGAAGGTGATGAACTTTCCTCTCACTTGTCGCCTTTCTGGTATTTTCCGACGGCCTTGTTGTGTTCATCCAGCGTTCTTGAAAATTGGCTGCCGCCATCGCCGCGGGCAACAAAATACAGTGCGTCGCTGTCCGCCGGGTGGAGCGCCGCGTGGATTGCCGCTGCGCCGGGCATGGCGATCGGCGACGGCGGCAACCCGCTGCGGGTGTAGGTATTGTAGGGCGTGTCGGCCTGCAGGTCGCGCTTGCGCAGATTGCCGTCGAACTTCTCGCCCATTCCGTAGATCACGGTCGGATCGGTCTGCAGCAGCATGCCCTTGCGCAGGCGATTGACGAAGACCGCCGCCACCAGCGCGCGGTCGTCGGCACGGCCCGTTTCCTTTTCGACAATCGAGGCCATGATCAGGGCCTCATGGGGATTCCTGTAAGGCAGCCCCGGATCGCGCTCGTTCCAGGCGCCCTCGAGCTTCCTGCGCATTGCCCGGTGGGCGCGTGCGAACAGTTCGAGGTCGCTCGACTGCTTGTCGAAAAGGTAGGTGTCGGGAAACAGCCAGCCGTCGATCCGGCCGCCTTCGATGCCAAGTCGACCGGCGATTTCGGACTCCGGAAGGTCGCGCGTCTCGTGCTTGAGATCCGGGTGCTGGTCGAGGCGGGCCCGCCACTGGGCGAAAGTCCAGCCTTCGACCAGTGTCGACTCGCCCTGGGTCATGTTGCCCCGGGCCAGCTTGGCCAGCAATTGTTCGGGCGTAACGCCCGTGTTTACGGCATAGCTGCCGGCCTTGATGGCGGTGGTGACGCCGCGCCAGCGGGCGAGAAGCGCCAACAGGCCGGGATTGATGTCCACTCCGGCTTCCCGCATCTGGCTGGCGGCGGAACGCAAGCTGCTGCCGGAGACAATCCGGAATTCTGTGCTTCGGTCCCGCAACTCGATCGGTGCGTTCGCCCACCAAGCGGCTGCCGCGACCACGGCCGCGAGCGAAATGCCCAGGAACAGGAGGAACTTGAGGAATAAACGCACGGGAACTCGCGGACTGCAACCGGGTCATGCCCAGGAGAAACGAGCACAATCGAACGAGCGATATAATAGCGCAAACCCCGACAGGAGCCTTCATGAACCCGAACTGGCGCAGTTTTCTGGAATCCGCCGAGGCCGTCTTCGCCAACGGATCCGACGAGATTCTCAACTTCGGCGATGCCGTCGGCGAGCTTGGGGCGGCCAGCAATCAGACCATACTGGCGCCGCTGACCCACCTTGGCCTGGTCGAGGTTTCCGGCGACGATGCCAGAACCTTCCTGCATAACCAATTCACCAGCGACATCAACCATCTGGGCGTCGATCAGGTGCAGCATTCCGCCTGGTGTACCGCCAAGGGACGCATGCAGGCCAGCTTTGTCGTCTGGCGCGAGGCGGATGCCTTCCGGCTGATCGTGTCGGGTGATCTTGAAGCCGCTTCGTTGAAGCGCCTGCAGATGTTCGTGCTGCGCTCCAGGGTCAGGCTGCAGGCGCTGACCGAAAGCCGCCTGTTGCTTGGCCTTGGCGGCCGGCAGGCCGGTGCGGCGCTTGCCGATGCCGGCCTGCCCTGCCCGCCGGCGCCGATGACCGCGGCGGCCAGCACGCAAGCCAGCGTGATCGGGCTGGAAGCCGACAGATACATCGTTGCGGTCGACCAGCACGCGGTGGCCGATCTGTGGAGCAGGCTTGCCTTGAAGGCGCGTCCCGCCGGATTGCCGGCCTGGCGGTGGCTCGACGTTCAGGCCGGCTTCCCGCTGGTGACGGCCGCGACGAAAGAGGAGTTCGTCCCGCAGATGGCCGATTTCGAGAAGCTCGGAGGCATCAGTTTCCACAAGGGCTGCTACCCCGGACAGGAGATCGTCGCCCGCACCCAGTACCTCGGGAAGGTCAAGCGCCACCTGTACCGCGTCCGGAGCGATCAGCCGCTCGCGGCCGGTACCGATCTCCATTCGCCGGACAGCCCGGACCAGGCCTGCGGCAAGGTCGTCAGCGGCGCGCCCTCGCCCGCCGGCGGCTACGAGGCGCTGGCGGTGGTGCAGTCCAATTTTGCCGGCAACCTGCACCTCGGATCGCGCGACGGTCCGAAAATCGAGGCAGTTGCGGTCAACCCCTGAAAACAGGCAAAAATGTGCCTGATCGTGATCGGCTGGCGGGTTCATCCGGACTACCCGCTGGTCGTCGCCGCCAATCGTGACGAATTTTATGCGCGCCCGACCGCCCGTGCCGACTTCTGGGCCGATGCGCCCGAGGTCATTGCCGGCCGTGACCTCGAGGCCGGCGGCACCTGGCTCGGCATCACGCGCGGCGGGCGCTTCGCGGCGGTCACCAACGTTCGCGAAGCCGTTGCCGCCAAGGGTCTCCATTCAAGGGGCGGATTGACGCGGGATTTCCTTGCTGGACGACAGCGTGCGGCGGACTATGTCGGCGAAATCGACCAGGCCGGATACTCGGGCTTCAACCTGCTGGTCGCTGATGGCGAGTCACTCTGGTATTGCAGTAATCGCAGCGCGAAGTCGCGGGAACTGGGGCCTGGCGTCTACGGGCTCTCGAATCATCTGCTCGACAGTCCATGGCCGAAACTGCTGACCGCCCGCCAGGGCTTCGCCAGGGCGCTGGCCAGCTTGCCGGACCCGGCGCCGCTGTTCGCGATCCTGGCCGACGACGAAATCGTTCCCGACGCCGAGTTGCCGGATACCGGAATTCCGCTCGAATGGGAACGGCGACTGTCGGCGATCTTTGTGCGTTCCGAGCCCTATGGAACACGTGCCTCGACGGTGATGATGCTGGCCGCCGACGGTACGATCACCTTCGAGGAACGCAGCTTCGGGCCCAACGGCCAGCCGCTTCAGTCTTCGCGGATATCGACCGGCGTGTAGGCCGGCACCAGATCGAAGAGTTCGACGATGTCGGCATTGCGCATGCGGATGCAGCCATGCGACGCCGGCGTACCCATGTCGGCAGGTTCCGGCGCCCCGTGGATATAGATGTATCGGCGCATCGTATCGACACAGCCCAGCCGGTTGCGGCCCGGCTCGCAACCGGATAGCCACAGGATGCGCGTCAGGACCCAGTCACGCCCGGGATGCCGCTGCGCGAACTCCGGAGACCACACCTCGCCGGTGGGCCGGCGGCCAACGAATATCGTGTTCTCCTTTGCGCCGACGCCGATTTTCGCCCGGATCAGGTGTCGACCGCGCGGGGTCTGGAAGCTGCCCGACAACTCGCCGACCCCGGCCTTGCCGGTCGAGATGCGGTACTCGCGCAGAACGCGCCCGGCATCGTCGAACAGGGTGAGCAGCTGGCGGGCAACCGAAATATCGACCTTCATTGCATCTTCCGGCGCCGCTCGGCAAAGAAGGCGGAAATGACGCCGCTGCATTCATCGGCCAGAACGCCGCCGAGCACGGCGGTATGATGATTGAGGCGCTCGACGCCGAAGAGATCGACGACGCTGCCGTGGACTCCGGTCTTCGGGTCGCGGGCGCCATAGACCACGCGCGCAATCCGCGAATGCAGAATCGCCCCGGCACACATCGCACAAGGTTCCAGCGTCACGAACAGTTCGCATCCTGGCAGGCGGTAATTCCCGAGCGTGCGCGCCGCATCGCGCAGCGCGGCGATCTCGGCGTGCGCGGTCGGGTCGCTTTCGCCGATCGGACTGTTGAAACCGCGTCCGATGATTCTTCCGGCCCTGACGACGACGGCGCCCACCGGCACCTCGCCCAGGCATTCCGCCGCGCGCGCCAGTGAAATCGCCTCGCGCATGAAGAACTCGTCGCCGAGCCCGGCGGCGGTTTGCTCGACCATTTCCATCACGCCAGCAACCGGAGTGCGCACCCGGCGGAATGCCGGGTCTGGCCGTTCGATACCGCATCGGTGGGGTCCTTCGGGAGGGCGCGGATATTGGCAGGCAGTTCGTCCACCTGCCGTCTCATCGGCCGTGTTCCAGGCACGTGAGACGTTCGCGCAGACGATCCAGTTCATCGAGCATGTCGGCCACCAGCGCCGCGAGTTCCGGCACCGCATCGAAGTCCCGCTCGACCTGCCGCATGCGCCGTGCGCGCGCCAACTCCGCACTGGAGAAGCGCCAGACGCCAGCCACACACTCGGCATGCGGAAAGAGCTCTGCCCCGATATGCCGGAGGAGCCACTGCGGCTCCACCGCGCAGGCCGAAGCCACCTGCTCCAGGGTCAGCCAGGAATCCTCCATCAAGATGCCGTCGAAGACTTCATTGTCCTGCATTGCTCAAGTCCTCCCGCGCGGATCGAAGGCAAGTTCCTTCGCCAGGGTTTCATAAAGAGCCCGCGCGCGTGGCGTGTCGGCCGGGGGCAGGACTACCTGAATATCGAGGAGCAGGTCGCCCGGTGGCTCACCGGGAATGCCCTTGCCACGCACGCGCAACTGCCTGCCGCTTTGCGCGCCCTCCGGGATGCGCACCTTCAACGTCCCCTCCGGCAGATCGACCGGCACGACGGCGCCGAGCGCTGCTTCCCAAGGCGCCACCGGCAGGCTCAGGTGCAGATCGCGCCCCTCGGCGGACAGGCGCAAATGCGGCCGGAAGTGCACTTCCAGCAACAGATCGCCGGCCGGCGCACCCCCCAGGCCCGGTGCGCCCTGCCCGGCGAGTCGAATGATCTGGCCGGCGCGGACGCCGCGCGGTATTTTCACATTGAGGGTACGCGTCCGCAGTTGCACCAGGCCCTGGGCGTCGAGTCCGGGTGCGCGCAGGGTGATCTGGCGCATGGCCCCGGTGAAGGCATCCTCCAGATCGAGCAGCACCTTGGCATGATGATCTTCGCCGCGCGCCCGAAAGTGCGCGTCGTGGCCACCGGCTCGAAAGCCCCCGCCCCGCCCCATGCGCCCGAACAGCTCCGCGAAAAAATCCGAGAATTCCGCCGCCTCTTGCGGGGAATAAGCACGGCCGGAAAACTCGAATCCGGCATCCCAGTCCGGTGGCGGACGAAAATCCTGACCGGGGGTGTAACTCTTGCCCAACTGCTCGTAGGCGGCGCGCTTTTCCGGGTCCGCAAGAACCGTATAGGCCTCGTTCACCTCCTTCATGCGCGCTTCCGCGTCTGGCTCCTTCGAGACGTCCGGATGATACTTGCGTGCAAGCTTGCGGAACGCCTTCTTGATTTCCTCGGCGGTGGCGTCGCGAGCCACGCCCAGCGTCTGGTAATAGTCCTTGAATTGCATGAGCGAACCCCGTATTCGGCAGGCCTAAAGCTATCAGAAATTGCGGTCGCCCGCAGTGCTTTCAAGGCCTTGAAGCCTGGAAGGCGGATGCCGAACACACCCAGCCGGCACGACTGCCGTCGCTCTCAAGCGCCTCCCAGGGAAGTTGCCCTTCGTCCCGACCCGCTCGAACGCTGAATTGTCTGGAAACTCGTAGGTACGTTCGGGGGTAGAAAGCAAAAACGCCTCAAGAGAGGCGTCTTTACTGGTCTGGTCACTTGGCGGAGACGGAGGGATTCAGGCCGTCTCTACCATAACCCGGAAAAACCCTTAATTTTCAGAGTCCTACAGGTTCGATAGCACTATAAAACACCAACTTTGGCGCACCACTTTGGCACACTTTTCGGCACACCACTGTAGGTATGAACAGCATTCTATAGCAACTCCGAACAACCTGCCAGCAAGCTGACCAGAGGTTCACACCCTAGAAGCCATCGGTCATAATGCCAGATGGGAGCGTGGCCCAAGCCCAAAGATGCTAGGCCGCACATTGTTCGCCTCAACCACTGGATGAATAAACAATGCCAAGAAAAATTGCAATAGCTGTACTTTCAATCTGTATGGTGACGCTGTCAGCATGCGGAACCCCCAGAGGACCTCAGTACCAGAATGTGAAGTCGTTCAGTAATGGATTAGCACCAGTTCAAGCGAACAATGGCAAATGGGGGTTCATCAATCAGAATAATCAAATGGTAATTCCCGCCAAATTTGAAGATGCACAAGAGTTCAAGAATGATAGAGCCGCTGTTAAATTTAATGGAAAATGGGGCTTCATCAACAAGCAAGGTGAATGGCTGTAATTTACATAAACAACTACTAAGGATAATTTTATGAAAAAGCTCTTAGCTATATCTGCATTAATTGGATTTTCCGCAAGCGCATCAGCATTTAATGAGGCTGACGCAGCAAAATTAGTCAAAGCATATAGCAATATTGTTGCATGCCAGCTAGAAGAGACAAAATATAAAGCCGTAAAAGTATCCGGCGACCCCGCTTCAACTGACTGGGGTGACCAATATGTAGTTTATTGGGATGGAGACATGGGGTGCATGGGTGGAAATGGTACGATTGTTCCAAACTTTACCGTGGTTGAGATTCATGGAGGCAACAGGCCTATCGTACTGCACGACTACAAGACCCCTACAAATGAATTAGTCCGTGCAACGAAGTTCTCCGGAAAAGATGGAAAGGTTTTCATTGAAGGTGTTAGCTACGGCCCCAAAGACCAGCAACACAACCCAACAAAGAAGGTTGCATATACCTACAAACTTGAAGCGGATGGGTGGGTTAAGCAATAATTCAGCGTAACTCAAACAAGAAGCCCCAAACCTTAATGGAATGGGGCTTTTTTTTGCCTTGAGCTACCCGCTCACTGAACAATGTAATTACTTATTCAAGCAATCTTCAAGCTTCCCACCGGCGTCGAGGAATGCAGCAACCCATTTGGGCTTTGGACCTTTACCACCGTGCCAGGTCTCGGCGGAATTATTCGGGTTCCGATACTTAGCCGGTAGTTTAGTCTTACTTGGTGCGCTGGAAGATTTGGCAGGGGCTACAAGCTCTAATTCCTGAGCAGTAAGACCGAACTTACGGACAAGCTTCAATGCTGTTTCTAGAGCACTTGCGCGCTTTGCATCAACAAGAACCTGCCTCTTCTTTTGCAGTTCCTTGATTTCATCATCAATGGCATCAATACCATCTACTTCAACAACATCATTAGCTTTGTCACTCATTTGAACGCTCCGATTAATGCAACAATAAACCATTAGCACTGCAACTCTACACCTGATATATGCATGGTGCAAGATAGACAACTGACGCGCTGCACTTGTCTGGTTCGTGTTTGTTTGCAAGCAAGCCAAACACGAACCCAACATATATTAAACCTCTGGCTAGTGTGCCTTTCTAGGTGTAGTCAGTTCAATAATCCGCACTACATAAAGCTTAATTACACTAGCCAACCTAAGCGCCCAATACATACATACCGCTTAGCTATCTCTTACCCCAACAATAAACATTAGGTTAGGTTAGGTTAAATATATTTCGCTAATTTGTTGAATTACTGACTACATTTTGCTATATTAAATTCATATAGCATGTTAAAGCATTTATGTTTAACCTATGGATGTTACGAAATTGGTTTTTATCTATTTATACGAGATAGGCACCAATAGGAACTGACTACAATCGCTGCGCTCATTTCGTCAGTCCCTAGCGCCCCCAGTTTCGGCAAGCCTCTACCGGGTCCCCCTGATGCTTCGCATACTTAAAACTAAAATAAAACGGAGACCAGATATGACTACACAATTAACAAGAAAAGAACAGAACGCTAATTATTACCAGAAAAACAAGAGCCATGTAGTCAGTGTTAGATTAAATCAAAACACTATGGCAAAGTTCAAAGAACTAGAAGAAGAAACCCAGTTGGGAAAAAGTGAACTTGTACGAGCAATTTTAGATAAAGCCGAAATTAGAAAACCCAATCCAAAAGTGACGGATGATGTATTGCGAGAACTTTCCGCAATCGGAAATAACATTAATCAATTAGCAAAGGCAGCAAACATTGCTACAGAATCCGGTATGCAATTAAGTGGTCTGGGTGCTAGGTTGAAAGAACTAAAAGAGCAACTAGCCTTGATTAAGGAAAAACTATGATAACGAATGTACGCCGAGTTAAATCTTCGGGCGACATTCAGCGTTATGTTAGATACACGATTGCACCAGAAGAAGAACAAAATCACAAAGACTATGTGTTCGGTGAAAGAACATTAGAGCTTGAATCTGATTACATTGATATTGGTCTAGATGTTGAGAGAAACCGCACCTCTCACGAAATCACCGACCAGATTATGCAATGGAACGATGAAAAACGAGCCGGTAAAAAGCAACCAGCTAGCCCAGCGTTGGCAGGTGTTATTGCTTTCAGTATTAACGATACCGATAAGCTTTACACCACTACACAACACGGCGTTAGGTATCTAGATAGAAAACGAGCTATTCAAATTGCTCGTGAGAATCTAGGCGAAACAATGGGGTATGACCGCCCTATGTTCCTATCATTGCACGGAGATAAAGACCATCTACACGTGCACTTTGTTGTTGGTATTGTTGATAGCCAGGGCAAGATTTGGGACGGCTCAACAATGACAAACGACCAGGGCGCCCTGGTCGTT
>WBZP01006175.1_pt1 | contig 11931 bp, 9 predicted proteins | sample 5204301 | NCBI WGS metagenome assembly WBZP01 (sample SAMN12412401, study PRJNA552823) | activated sludge metagenome | isolation source: activated sludge from nitrification reactor of wastewater treatment plant... | place: USA: Pennsylvania | collected 2017
CCCGTCGAGTCAGCCGAAGCCGATTTTGCTGCCGCCCAAACCTACAAGTGGCCGTTGCTGCTGCGTGCCTTCGACAAGCTTCGCACCGACGAATCCCCCACGCTAGAACCGCTGCGGCGGGAGCTGGCCGCTTTTTCCAGTCAGCAGCACGCCTGGCTCGATGACTACGCGCTGTTTATGGCAATCAAGGAAGAACAGGCGCTGCGTCCCTGGATCGAATGGCCGACAGCGCTGCGGGATCGCGATCCGTCCGCTTTATCAGACGCCCGTCGACGTTTGGCCGCTCGTCTGGATCTGCATCGCTTCGTGCAGTGGCTATTCGAGCGTCAATGGCGCGCACTTCGCCACGCTGCCACCACGCTCGGGATCGAACTCATCGGTGATGTCCCGATTTTCGTTGCCCACGACAGCGTCGAAGTCTGGAGTAGTCGTAGCCAGTTTTTGCTCCATCCCGATGGACAGCTCAAGGTTCAGGCGGGCGTTCCTCCGGACTACTTTTCCAAGACCGGCCAGCTCTGGGGCAACCCACTGTACGACTGGCCCCGGATGCAGGCCGACGGCTTTGCGTTTTGGAGACGGAGAATCCAGCGCGCCGCCTCACTGTTCGATCGCGTCCGCATCGATCACTTCCGAGGTTTTGCCGCCCACTGGGAAATTCCCGCCGCCGATCGCACCGCCGAGTTTGGCCGCTGGGTCGAAGCGCCCGGTCAGGCCCTGTTCGAGGTGCTGACCAGCCATCCCGACACCCGACAGGTTCGCTTCATCGCCGAGGATCTCGGAGTCATCACCCCCGATGTCGAGCTGCTGCGTGACCGCTTCGCATTTCCCGGGATTCGCGTCCTTCAGTTCGGCTTTGGAGACGACGACTTTTATGATGGCCGACCGTGGGCGTTCCGAAAGAACCTAGTCGCGTACACCTCGACCCACGACAACTCCACCATCATGGGCTGGTATCGGGGTGAACCCGAAGGCACCCGCACCGAGGAGCAGTCCCGCCGCGAGCGCGACAAGGTGAACGACTACCTCGGTCACGTCCCAAGTCCCGACTACGCCCACTTCTCGCTCATCCGCTTGGTGATGGGCACCGCAGCCGAGACCGTGATCATCCCGGTGCAAGACGTGTTAGGGCTTGGCAATGAGGCGCGCATGAACACCCCAGGACAGCCGCAGGGCAACTGGCGGTTCCGCCTGCGCAGCGGTCAGCTCGACGATCGCAGCCTCGACCACCTGCGGCATTTGAGTCAACTCTACGCCCGCGTGAGCCGCTAGCTGCGTTCCGCACAAGAGGCCGAATGACTGACGCGATCAAGCAAAACGAGCACATCTACGATCGGCTGTGGGCAAAGCTCCCAATCCCCACTCACACCGAGTGGCCGATCTGGTCGGAGCTACAAAAAGAAATTCACAGCGGGTCGCGACTGCTGGAAATGGGTGCCGGCGTACTGCCACGGATTCCGGTCGAAGGTGGCTACTTCGTAGACCTGTCGCAGGCCGCGCTGCGCAAGCTCGATGTGTTTGGCGGTCATGGCGTGCGCGCAGCCGGACCTCTGCCGTTTTGCGACGGAGCGTTCGACGTGGTCTGCGCGTTCGAGGTGCTCGAGCACATTCCCGACGATGAGACGGTCCTGCACGAGCTGTCCCGAGTGCTCCGTCCCGGTGGTGCGCTGTTCTTTTCCGTCCCGGTCGATCCCGCACTCTGGACCGGCTTCGACGATGCCTGTGGTCACGTGCGACGCTACGTGGCGTCCGACCTGGCGGCTCGGCTGGCCAATACCGGCCTGCTCATCGAACGCTGGACCACGCAACCCAACAAGTTCAAGAAGGTGATTGGCAACTTCACGGGGGTGTTCTTGCGGGCCATCGCGGGCTTTCCAAAGCTCACGATCTGGCTGAAGCGCAAGGCCATTGCCGGTGAGCAGCGGCTACAGTTTCAGTGGCACACCGGCGACATCAACCAAAGCCACGATGCCGGCGGACTGATCGCCATCGCCCGAAAAGCAAGCTAACGCCCGCGCCACCGCAGTTCGACTGCGCGGGCGTCTCACTCGCGAAGAGGAAGTGAGCGAAGGACGACTACTGCGGAAGGCGATTGCCTCGGCAGACACCCTTGAGGCACACCGAGCCGCCCTGGCACTGCTTGCTATCGGTACAAGTGCTCAGGCAGTAGGCGTTGATGCAGCGAAACCCGCTGCCACCGCAGTCGACATCAAAGACACACTGCGAGCTGGCCGGTTTCGGATCTTCCACGCAGGAGCCCGACGCACAGACCTGACCGAGTGCGCACTTCGAACCCGCCGCTGCGCAAGAGGTCGCACAGGCCCGGTTTACGCACAGGCTGCCCGCTGCACACTGCGAATCACTGACGCAGAGCGCACCGCTGACACCGCAGGCGGCAGCGTCCGTTGGACGACAGCGACCGGAGACACACGACTCGGTGCTCTTGCAGGCCGAGCTGTCCTTGCAAGCGTCGACGCACTTGGCCAGGTTGCAGACGCGACCAGCCCCACAGATGGCATCGCTGTCACAGGTCGTGACAGAGCCGGGCGGCGGATCCGAAGGCTTGGTCGGATCGCCAGGGACCGGATAACAGTTCTCACCAACGCAAGCGAAGCAACCACTCTGATCGCAGTAGCGGCGCTCAGCCTGCGCGGGATCCTTGTCGCAGCCCGGCATTGCAGAAAGCAACGCCACGACAAGGGGCATGACCATGGATGAAAGACGACTGGTTCCAGCTCGGGAGATCGCAGTGCGGAGCATGTTTTTCCTCCAGCGACAGAGCTTTTGAAGCTTTTACAGTTCCATCCTACAAGCCCCGTGCCGCATTGCTAGATCGAATTCTCAACCGTAGCCCATACGGGAAAGCCGCTGAGGCTGTCCGAGTTGTGAACAATGGTTAACGAACCCGCAGTGAACGGCGCTTCGCGTGCCGCAGTGCATGGGCTGGTGCGCTACGATGCGGGCGAGATGCGGACGTCCGGCTCGAAACAAAGCATGACTTTTGCGCAAAGGGTGGTGGGGGCTGCCACATTGTCGGCGGTGGTGGGTGTACTGCTCAGTGCGGGCTGTGGTGGCAGCTCGGCGGGAACGGCGAAGGACACGCTCCGTAGCTACGCCAGTGCCTTGGCCAAAGACGATGCCCGGGCAGCCTATCTACTGTTGTCCCCATCGCTACGACTCTCGCTATCGGCGGAAGAGTTCGAGAAACAGTGGCGCGAGCACCGCGCCGAGCGGGCCGAACAGCGTCAGCAGCTCACGGCGCTGCTCTCCTCGCAGCGTAGCGAACTCATCGAAACAGTAGAGCTGCGGCTGGCACACGGCTCGATGGTGAGACTGACCGCACAGGCGCAGCCGCTCCAGCGAGCGTGGCTACTCAGCGATGCCAACCTCCGAGCGGTGGCGGCACCGAGCCCACAAGATGTGCTCAAAATGCTGCTATTTGCCGTCGAGCAGCGTAACTATCCGGCCCTGCTGCGGCTGCTGTCCACCTCAGAACGTCTGGCGCTAGAGGCCCAGCTCACCGAACGACTCGAGAGACTGCGCGCCGCTCTGGTCAAGCCAACGATCGAGATCAAAGGGGATCGCGCTCGCATCGAGTACGACCCCCGCTTCTTCATCGACCTGGTGCGCGAGGGCGAGAGCTGGCGAATTGCCGACCTGAATTAACGGCCGCGTCGTTTTCGCTTAGTGCCGGGTGAGCAAGAAAAACAGCAGAACCAAACTCACCAGGAAGAAGCCCACGGCGGCACTCGCGATGAGCGGCAGCCAGACACTTGCTGATGGGGTCGGCGCTTCGGGCTTGGCCACCGGCTGCGGCTCTAGGCTCAGCGGCGGATCACTCCGATCGAGCGAACGCAGCATCGCTTCGAGCCGCTGCTCGACCACCGCCATCGCCGGTCGATCTCCCGAGGTCTTGATCAGCATGTCCTCGATCAGCTTGACCAGCTCTTTGGGCGTCTCCGGCGCTTTTTCAGCCAACGGCGGGGGCGGCGTATACAGATGGAGCGAGCGCAGTCGGGAGCCTTCACTCGATGGAAACGGCGGTCCACCGGCGATGGTTTCGTACAGCACCACGCCCAGCGAATAGACATCGGCTTTGCCATCGACCTTGCTCGCACCGAGCCACTGCTCTGGGGCCATGTACTCGGGTGTACCTAGCGCCACGCCATCGCGGGTTTTGACCGCCTCGGCCCCTTCTTGCTGATACTCCGCCGCCAGCTTGGCCAGCCCGAAGTCGAGGATCTTGACCCGTTGTCCACCCGGCACCGTATCGTCGCGAATCACCATCACGTTGTCGGGCTTGAGATCCCGGTGGACGATCTTTTTGGCATGCGCCGCTCGCAACCCCGAGGCCACTTGCCACGCCAGCCGTACCACCTGCAAAGGAGACAGCGTGCCGCGATAGCGACGCAGCGACTGACCTTCCAAAAACTCCATAATCAGAAACGGCATTCCGTCGGGAAATTTGCCGTGATCATGGATCTCGACCATCGCCGGATGACGAATCAGGTTGGTCGCCAGCGCCTCGTTAAAGAAGCGCTTCACCAAGTCGGGATTTTTGCACCAGTCGGGATGGAGCACTTTGATCGCCACCCGCCGCTGGAGCGAGACGTGCGCGGCCTCGTAGACCTCGCCCATCCCACCGTGTCCGATCCGCCGCCCGATGCGATGGTTGCGGACAATCTGACCTTCGGTGAGAAGCGGCGGCATTTGTTCCAGAGTACAACAAGGCTGGCCGCAAATTCAGCAGCGCATGCTGGGCCTTGCCAAGCAGCTCGTCGGTCGCTAGGGTGCAGCCGTGCCCTGGGTAACGCGGCGTCTACGAGACGCCAAAGTCTTTGTCGCTTGCGACCAAAACGGTGAGCTTGTGGTCGGCCCCGATTCTCGGGTCGACATCCTGTATCGCTCGGGCGGCAAGGTCTATCGAGCAGCGGCACGGAACCTCGGCGAAGACGACGACAAAAAGGTTCACAGTGACGAAGAAGTGCGCCCCGCTGCGGAACCCGAGGATGGAGCGGTAGAAGCCAAGACCAAAAAGGGTGCCGCCAACAACGCAGCTCGGTCGACTCATCCAACCGCAACAGGTGCGAGCAAACACCCCCACCTTCACGTCCAAGACCTCGCGGATGCGGTCCACATCTACACGGACGGGGCTTGCACCGGCAATCCGGGTCCGATGGGACTTGGCGTCGTACTACTCGATCCCGCTGGCAAAGACGGTGAGCCCCTGCGACGCGAGAGCAGCGAGTACCTGGGCATCGGCACCAACAACATCGCCGAGCTGACCGCGATCTTACGCGGACTGCAAATGACCGAGCGGCACCGCGCCGTCGTGATCTACACCGACTCCAGCTATTCGATTGGCATCCTGTCACTCGGCTGGAAAGCCAAGGCCAATCAAGAGCTGGTCGCCGAGATTCGGACCCTGCTGCGCGACTTCCCGCAGGTGCGCTTTGTCAAGGTGGCAGGCCATGCCGGTGTCCCCGAAAACGAGCGCTGCGACGAACTGGCTCGCGAGGCGGTATCGCGGCGCGCCTGACATGATGACAAAGTTTGCGGGCATTCTACTGACACGATGACGCAGCACGGAAGCGCTCTCGACGGCGCGTGCCTGGCACCTGGCTTGCAATTTCGCCGGATTGAGCCCGCTCCCGTAACCTAGTGCTGGCTTTGCCAAGGAAGACAGCGATGACCCAGTTGATTTCGGCCTCTGTGTGCAAGACCCCGCGACGCCAAGCTCGAACCGGATGGCTCGGCTGGCTGGTGATGTGCCTTGCGCTCGTCTCCGGCTGCGCGACGTTTAAGACCATTCCCGGCACCAAGATTGCCGATACGCCCCAGCACCGCGAGCTGCTCCAGCGCGTCGAGGAATATCGGATTGCGATGGAGCAGCGCGAAGCCGGCAAGCTGCTGACGCTGGCGCACCCGAACTACTACGAAGACTCGGGGACTCCCACCGCGCAAGATGACTATGCCTACGCCGGACTCAAGCGGGTGCTGGAAAACCGGCTGTCCTCGGTGCGGTGGATGCGCTACCTGGTGCGCTACCGCGACATCCACATTACCGGCGACCACGCCAGCGTCGACATTCGCTACGACCTGAGCTTCCAGCTCATGACCGAGATTGGCGAAAAGTGGGAGCGTCGTCAGAACGACAAGCGGCTGGAGCTGGTCCGAGACGGTGACCGCTGGCTGTTCACTTCCGGTTTTTAGCCGCTTTTGCTGCTGCGGCAAGCTGTAGCAGCAGCGCCTTGTCCTCTGCCGTACCGGCCACTCGCAAGCAATCTATCGTCTGAAGTCGCACCGCAATCGGCTGGGCTGCCGCAGCCATCGCCCGCACCCGCGAAAGCACGGCGGGAGGCACCAGCGACACCGGAACCACGCCCGGCTGTGGCTTGGCAGGCTTTTGCAGGGTCAGCGGCCAACACAGCTCCTGGGCCGCCGCCACCGCCAGCGCGTCATCGGGCTGCGTCGCCAGGGTCAGAAGCTCCGGTCGCGCCGCCTGCTGATGCAAAAGCGAGAGCGCGGCCAGCACGGCGGTGCGCAGCGGCACAGGTTCGCGCTGGGCCAGTGCAAACAAGCGTGGCGACTGGGCCTGCCAGGTGTGTGGCGGCAGCGCTTGCAGGGCCGAGATCGCGACGCTGCGGGTGAGCGGCGGCAAGCTCGACTTTTCGGCCATCGCCATAAGTCGCGTCGGCAGCACCCCCAGATCCGCACCACAACCGAAGTCGTCGGCTTCCTCGCAGCGCAGCGAGCGCCCCATCACCTGACACAGCCGCAGCACCGTGTCCGAGGCCGCCCGCTGGAGCTTGTCGTCGGTCGTCTGCTCCAAAAAGTCGAAGAGCGGCAGCACCGCTTGGGCCGCAAACTCGGGATTGCCCTCGCCAGCCAGCGACAATCCACGCAGCGCCGCCAGCGCCGTACGCCCCTTGTCCGCCGCCTGCGGCCTGACCACAAGACGCAAAAGCCGCGCTGGACCCATCCGCACCGCCAGACGCTCTAGCTCGACGGCATCGCTCGCCACGCCCGACAGATCCACGGGTCGCGGCATCATGACTTCGGGCAAAAACAACAGAACCAGAGCTTGCAGCGTCAGCATGTTTCAGAGCAGCGCCAACTGGCGAAGCCCAATCTTCGCACAAGCTGCGGCGACTTCCACAGCCACCACCCAGCGGACTGCATCATGAGCGAGCCTTTTTGTTGCGATCTGCACAATTGACGGCGGGTGCGCGGGAAAGTAGCCTCACATTCGTTCAGTCCATAAGAGGTCCGCATGCCCCGCGTAAAAAGTCCCTCGCCGCCCGCTAGCCCAGGTACCGCCGAACCGTCCGGTGAGCCGCGACGCCCCCTTACCTCACGTCAGAAAGAGGTGCTCGATCTCATCAGCGAGTCGCTCGATCGCCGAGGCTATCCACCCACGCTGCGGGAGATTGGGGAGCGGCTCGGCATTCGCTCGACCAACGGCGTCAACGACCACCTGATCGCGCTCACCAAAAAGGGGTACTTGGAGCGGCAGGATCTGAAGTCACGGGCGCTGCGGGTGATGACCGCCGGGCACAGCGAGCCCCCGCCCGAGCGCGAGAGTGACCTGGTCGAGGTACCGCTGCTCGGTCGAGTCGCCGCCGGTCAGCCGATCCTCGCGCAAGAACACCTGGAAGACCGCCTGCGCGTCGATCGCTTGCTCATCGGCAACCACCGCGAGCTGTTCGCGCTGCGGGTTCAGGGCGATTCGATGATCGACGCCGGAATCAACGATGGCGACTTCGTGTTCGTGCGCAAGCAGCCGACCGCCAACCCCGGTGACATCGTGGTCGCGATGATCAACGAAGAAGCGACCGTGAAGTATTTCTACCCCGAGACCGACCGCATCGCGTTCAAGCCCGCCAACAGCCGCCTGTCTCCCATCTATGTAAGGCGAGACGAGTTCCGGGCCGTCCATTTGCTCGGCACGGTCGTCGGCCTATACCGCCGCTTCAGCAACTAGCGCCCCTGGGCCCGTGGCAAGGGCCACGCCACCCGCCCGAAAGCGCGCTGCCACTTTGCAAAGTCGTGACAAACCCGACTTCTGCGGCACTTGGGAAAGTCAAAGTCCTGCACAAGCCCGCCTGCGCACCACTTGGAAAAGTCAAAGCCCCGCAAGATCCGGTTTGCGCACCACTTGGAAAAGTCAAAGTCCTGCACAACCTGATTTGCGCATCACTTGGTCAAGACAAAGTCCTGCACAAGCCCGCCTGCGCACCACTTGGAAAAGTCAAAGCCCCGCAAAATCCGGTTTGCGCACCACTTTGCACGATCCAAACGCGAAAATGCGGGTGTTTGTGCCCGTTGTGTGATCGGACAGGGCTCAATAAAACGCTGCTGGTGCGGGGTGGAGCCGACCAACTACGTAAACAGGGTGGCGTCGCCAGCTCTGGCTGTTAGGTGGCCGTTTTCCCATAGGCCGACTCGCTCCATCCACGACTCGAACTCCGGGGCGGGGCGGAATCCGAGGACTTCGCGCATGGTGGCGTTGTCGTGGAACGAGGTGCTCTGGTAGTTGAGCATGATGTCGTCGCCCATCGGCAGGCCCATAAAGAAGTTGCAGCCCGCGCTGGCGAGCAGGATTTCGAGGTTTTCGAGATCGTTGTGGTCGACGTCGGCGTGGTTGGTGTAGCAGGCGTCGCAGCCCATCGGTAGGCCGTGCAGCTTGCCCATGAAGTGGTCTTCGAGGCCAGCGCGGGTGATCTGGCGGGCGTCGAACAGGTACTCGGGGCCGATGAAACCGACGACGGTGTTGACCAAAAACGGCTGGAAGTAGCGGGCGAGGCCGTAGTTGCGGGACTCGCAGGTGAGCTGGTCGACGCCATGATGGGCGTTGGCCGATAGTGCGCTGCCCTGCCCGGTCTCAAAGTACATGACGTTCGGACCGGTCGCGGTGCCGAGCTTGCGGGTCATGTCCCAGGCCTCGCGCAGCATCTCGATGTTGACGCCGAAGGCTTTGCAACCGGACTCGGTGCCGCACAGCGACTGAAACATCAGGCCCAGGCGCGCCCCGTTCTGGAGTGCCTTCATCTGGGTGGTGACGTGGGCGAGGCAGCAGTTCTGCGTCGGAACTTGCCACTCCTCCAGGAAGTCGTGGGTCGCATCGAGAATGCGGCGGGTGATCTCCCAGTTGTCGGTGACGGGATTGATGCCGATCACGGCGTCGCCGCAGCCAAACGACAGCCCATCGCGGAGCGAAGCGAGGATGCCGTCAATGGAGTCGTTCGGATGATTCGGTTGCAGGCGGACGCTCACCCGACCGGGCAAGCCCACGGTGTTGTTGGCGTGAACGACGACGCGGATCTTGCGGGCCGCTGCGAGCAGGTCGAGGTTCGACATCAGCTTGGCGCAGGCCGCGATCATCTCGGAGCTGAGGCCGCGTCCAAGGCGGAGCAGATCGGGTCCGCTCACATCGGTGCGCAGGACATGCTCGCGGAGCTGCGACACCGTCCAGTTCTTCACCGACTGAAAGATCGGCTGGTTGAGCTCGTCGAGGATGAGCCGCGTGACGGCGTCTTCTTCATACGGCACCGCCGGATGGTCGATGAAGGCCGACAGCGGCACCTCGGACAGCACCAGCTTGGCCGCCACCCGCTCCAGCGCGTCCGCCGCTGCTACGCCCGCCAGCCGGTCGCCCGATTTTTCCTCGTTGGCCTTGGCCATCACCTCGCGGAGGTCGCGAAACTGATAGGTCTTGCCGCGCAGAGTCGCCCGAAGCTTCATTTTGCGCGAATCGTTACTGTCCCCATCGAACAGCGTCAAGCGATTTTCCGAAAAGCGTGCCCTCTGGTCGCGACGAGGAGGAATCAGTCGTGGTTTCTGGTTCGCAGGACGCCGACTCCGGGATCTTGGGCGGGCACGTTGACATCCTTCCACGGCACCACACCGGGCGGTTTCCAGGCACTGCTGCGGCTCACTTGGATCCAGATCGGGTTGGTCAGTGCGTAGGGCTGCGGATTGCCCACGACCACGGCCCCGATGTCGGTGGTGGCGGCGATTCCCAGCGGCCCGGCGAGCGCCCCCACCGCGTCGGACACCAGCAGGAACGGCTCCTCGGTTCCGGTCACCACGGGGAACATCGGACGATCGCCCACCGCCTCCATCACAATCCAGGAGTCTTTCGCCATCGTCAGCGGAAGCTGTCCGGTGACGGGTCCGCCCGGTGCCGCCGCGTTGTCGGCCAAGTTGCGGTTTGGATCGACCAGGATGCGCTGCACCATCCGCCCATTCACATAGACGTGAATCCGGCTCACCGAGACCCACGGCGGCGCGGCCAAGCGATACTTCACGGTCACCTTGCCATCGGGGGCCTGCACATCCGATCCAATCTGCGCCGGAGCAGACTCGGTACCTTGGGCCGAAGGAACGGTCACCGTGAAGGTCAAAAACGGTCCATGGGAGAGCGTCGCCGCATGTTTGTTCTTGATCGCATCGACCAGCTTGCCGGAGTCCACTCGCACCGGATCATCGTCGCCAAAGTACAGGAAGGTCCGGGGAGCGCCCGGCTCCTCTCCGACATCGGCGTGGGTATCCGAAGCAGCAATCGCGGTGTGCCGATATCCCTGATTGAGCAGATGGAACCAGTCATCCACTGCGCCGGGAAACACCGCTTCGACGTTGTCGAGTCCACTTGCGCCGGGATCGGCGGTGGGCGTCTTGTCGAGCAGAATGGTGCCGGGGATGAGCGCCTCGGTCGTGCTCGATGGACGCAGGATCTTGCCGTTGAGGCTACAGGGATCAAGCTGTGTCTTGGGATCAAATCCCGACGGCAGCGGCTTGTAACAGGCAGCGGGCCAATCGCTCGGCACGCGGACACTGTGGATCTGATGTCCGAGCTTGCCATTTAGGATCTCCAGCGCATCGCAGCCGTAGGACAAAAGACTCTTGCCGCGCTCGTCGTGAAACGCGGTTCCGTTCGCGCCCGCGAGTCGCTTCGACGTTCCTTGCGAGACCATCTCTCCGGTGATGCTCGAGCGTCCGTACTGGTTGAAGTAACCCTGGGTGGAATCACGCGGGTGATTGCAGACAATGATGTTTGAACCCGCCGCCGGATCGGCCAATTTGCGCAGTCCTGCGAACAGCTCTGCGGGAGGCCGCCCAAACCACTCAAACGCGCCGTGCGTCACCGGACCGACTTGGTACTCGAGCGGATAGGAGTTGAAGTGGCCACTCTCCAGCGTCGTAAACTCGATTCCCACAAAGCTCTGCATCCACGGACGGAGCCCCAGCAGATCAAGCTGCGGTCGCCAGTCTGAGATGAAGTTGTGATCGGTCGAGATCACCACCTCGACGCCCTCCCCGGCTGCAGAGGTCAGCCTGGGCACGACTGCCATCCGCGAGTCGATCGAGTTTTCGCTATGAACGTGCGCGTCCATCGACATCCAGCCGGTGGTATCGACCACCCGGGTAAGCTGCGCGGAAGCAGAGGCCGCATTCCCAGACTCGACAGAGACCGGGACAGAGACCAGATCGTACTCAAAGCCGCGACTGAAGTAGACGGTGTATTCCCCCGGACGAACCGGAATCGTCACGTGTCCATCGGCATCGGTATACGCCACCGCTTCGATGAAGACACGCTGTCCGTCTTTTTTGTCGCTCAGCATATCGGTGAAGCGATAGTCCTCTCCCGCTTGCACATCGAAGACGCCACCGGATCGCCGCTGCGCATCACTGAGATCGCGACCGTACTCGGCCACCACCGAGACTTTCGCGGGCAGCGGTCGTCCCGACTGATCCACCACCATCGCTTGCAGATAGCTTGGCGGTGGTAGCACCGGATCAATAAAGGTAGCTTCGCCAGCTTTGATCTCGAACCGCACAAACGGCCCGAGTGGTCGTCCCGCGCTCTGCACGCGATAGGCGTAGCGGCCCGGCGGCAGACTCCCAACCAGGTTCCCCGCATCATCAAAATAA
>WBZP01006176.1_pt1 | contig 11926 bp, 7 predicted proteins | sample 5204301 | NCBI WGS metagenome assembly WBZP01 (sample SAMN12412401, study PRJNA552823) | activated sludge metagenome | isolation source: activated sludge from nitrification reactor of wastewater treatment plant... | place: USA: Pennsylvania | collected 2017
TGGAGGAGCACGGCAATGCCAAAAGTTATGAAAAAAACATCATTAACCGCTTCAAAAATCAAAGGGATCCGGAAATTATCATAGTAGTTGACAAACTACTTACAGGCTTCGACGAACCCAAAAACATAGTTTTATACTTGACCAGGAATTTACAAGGTCATAAATTATTACAGGCCATCGCCAGGGTAAACCGCATCTATCCGGATAAAGAGTTTGGATATATAATCGACTATTATGGAGTAATTGAAAATTTGGACAATGCACTGCAATTGTATTCGTCTTTAGAGGAATTTGATAAAGAAGATTTATCTGGTACATTAACAAATATACTGGATGAAATAAATAAACTGCCACAAAAGCATTCAGACCTCTGGGATATTTTCAAAACCATAGCCAATAAAAGGGATGCGGAAGCATATCAGCAATTATTGAAAGATGAGTCTATAAGAGTTTTGTTTTATGATAAACTGGCGGCATTTGCAAGGAGTTTAAAATTGGCGCTTTCTGCCATGCAATTTCATCAAGAAGTGGAGGAAAAGGTGATCACGCGCTACAAAGAGGACCTAACCATGTTTTTAAAACTACGTTTGGCAGTAGTTAAGAGATATAGCGATGAAATAGATTACAGACAATATGAAGGTCAGATTCAAAAACTTATAGATACCCACATTACTTCTGAAAAAATTGAAACCATTACAGAATTGGTCAATATCTTTGATAAGAACCAATTCCAACAAGAAGTTGAAAACACCATAGGTAAGGCCGCAAAGGCAGATAAAATCGCCAGCAGAACGGCAAAACACATTACCGAGAAAATGGACGAAGATCCAGCTTTCTACAAAAAATTCTCTCAGATGCTAAAGGAAACCATTGCCGACTATGAGGCCAAACGAATCAATGAAGCACAATATCTGAGCAGAGTGCAAGACATCATGAACCATGTATTGGCAAACACGGATGATGATGTTCCTGATGTACTTAGAGAAAGAGATGCTGCCAAAGCATTTTACGGTTTGGTATTTGAGGCATTGTCTGATAAGATAAAGAACAAACTGGACTGCAAGGAGATTTCATTGGCAACAGCTATTCATATTGACAATCTGATTAAGGATTCAATTATAGACAATGGGGATCCCATTGTTGACTGGCAGTATAAATCAAACATAACAGGGAAGTTGCTTATCGAAATAGGAGATTATTTGATTGATGAAGTCAGGGACAAATACAATGTAGAATTATCATTCAACGAAATGGACAAAATAGCCGAAGACTGTCTCGATGTAGCTAAAATCCGGTACAAGTAATGGTATCAGCAATACAGTTTGGCAGTAAGACGATAGAATTTAGTGTGTCATATTCTGAGAGAAAATCGCTTGGCATTACGGTGACTCCGGAAATGGAGGTTTTGGTCAAAGCACCGGTAAATACCTCTATAGCCAGGGTTAAAGAAAAGCTTATAAAAAAAGCACCATGGATACTGAAACAGCAGAGTTATTTCCTTTCTTACCACCCAAAGACACCCCCTAAAAAATATGTAAGTGGCGAGACCCATCTTTATTTAGGCAGGCAATACCGATTGCGAATTTCAATAGGCAAAGAGGAGTCGGTAAAATTGATTGGGAAATTCATTGAAGTTACAGCAAATAATAAAACAAGGGCCAAAGCATTATTATCCGAATGGTATTTGAATCATGCACAAATAAAGTTAAGTACAATAGCAGCTCCATTGATCGAGAAATTTAAAAAACACAAAGTACAGCCTAGTTCTATTGTATTACGGGAGATGCCCACACGTTGGGGGAGCTGCACCCCTAAAGGAAAAATCATTTTAAACCCCGAATTGATAAAAGCTCCAAAAGGATGCATTGAATATGTAATTATCCATGAGTTGTGCCATTTGGTACACCTCAATCACTCACATGAATTTTTTGAACTTCAAACCAGAGAAATGAAAGATTGGGAGAAATGGAAGAGAAAATTGGAGGAGTTATTGGTGTAAAAAATGACACACCAAATTTAAAATCATTTCAATTTAAGCTTATTGTATTTTATGATTTCGATATAAATTATGTCCAATTTGAGGTTTTTGTTTCAAATACTTTGTTCAAAAAATCTAATTCTCCATTAAAGGAGTTAGGCTGTGTGATACCTAAATAAAACGCTGCTCTTGTCATAGCCATATACAGATATTGCATTCTTAATTCAGTGTGGATTTTATCGTTCTCTGAAAGCTCCCCCAAATCCAGGAACAATGCCGCTTCAAACTCTACACCTTTGATTTGATCCAATGTAAATATCAACGCTTTTTTGGTTAAATCATTGTTTTTTTGTGATTCATTGTAAATATTAACATTAAGATCAAAATCCAACATTTTTAATCTTTGTAATACAATATTGGCTTGAACTGAAGTATTTACAATTATTGCAGTTGAAGGAAATTCTTTACCATAGGCACTATGGATATCTATAAGTCTATCCTTTATCCAATCTATTCGGACATTTAAATCACTAGCCACAAATAATAATGGTTTAGGTTCGTTTGCATATTTTTTAAATTGAGTATTATATATTGTTGATTTACCATTGAGCCTGTTATAAATTGGCAATGTACTTTTTAACAAAGTTTGGCTTTGTCTGAAAGTAGTATCTAATTTTTCTAGATTATATGGAACACCTACTTCTGTTAATTGCGACCAATTTTTAAGTCCATGATTTGTTTTTTTTTGTAACATATCACCGCAAAATAAAACACTAGATACGTTTTGATTTCTAAATGAATAAATACATTTTAAATCAACCAAACTTAAATCTGGTGCTTCATCTACTGCAATTATAGTTTTGGTGTGTTTTTCATATGCATTAAAATATTTATTTTTTGACTGTGAGTTTGGTAATTTGTTGGATTTTAGTAGAATAACATACTCATTTATTAAACTGATAAGCAAAGGTATTTCGTTTGAATTCAAAAATTTATCATTTAAAGAGTTTTTTTTCTGCCCTTCGTTTTTCGTTAGAGATTTTCTAGCTTGATAATATAAATTCACAATAGGATCAAGGACGATTTTATCAATTGAATGTTGAAAGATCCCATAATTTTCTATAAATTTATCAGCTTCATGAATTATTTTTAAAGTATTTTGATTTATATCCATAATTACGCTATTTACTAGCTGTTTTTCCACAGCTGTGTATTTCGGAGAAAGACCTGAGAGTTGTTTTATATTTTTAATTATAATAGATGAAATCAGTTTGGTTAACTTTCTCTCTGTTTCAATCTGGTCAAATGAATTGGATACGGGCACATTGAAAATGTCCTGTGAAATTAAATGTAATTGATCAGGTGATATACTTCTTATTATATTTTGCTTTAATTCATTAAGCATTAAATATTTTTCTTTTCTAACAGCTTTAATCTCATTTTTAATTTCCTTTGGAAACTCTTTTAATGTTTTGAGTAGGTTTAATAATTGGATTTGGTTGCCAAGTTTTTTCTTTTCAATTTCAATTTTACTTGATAGCGTCTTGTATTTAGATATATTAAATGCTGCCTTTGATTTTTGATTTAGTTTGGCAATTATTAGTGAATCGAGTTTAGTTTTTAATTCATTATAAAAGCCTGGGGTTTCAGTAAAATTAAACCTAGTATTATTATTGATTTTTAGATTGTTTAAGTGATAGTCATTTTTAAGCTCTATCAATTTTTCCGGCCAGACACAAATATTATCTTTCAAGGTGTTCATACCTTCATTTTCAATATTTTTAAATAAAAAATTTGATAAGGTCTGGCTTGGACAATAGAGGATCCAGTTTTTGGTATCTACCATTTCTTTTTTAGTCTCATCAGAGTATAGATTGTAACTATAAATAGCCTCCTCTGAAGTTAGAAATCGTATACGTTGAATAAGGGTGGTTGTTTTGCCTGTGCCTGGTGGACCATCAATAATCATTACTGTATCTGAGGCAAGCTGCTTTCTCTTAATCTCTTCTTGTCTTTCTTTTAATATCCCCAGACTCTTCAGTTCAAATGATTTTCTTATAAACGGTTTGATATTTATATCATCGTAAATGCACGATTTATTCAGTTTAGCAATAATTGCTCTTGGCAACTTTGAATCTTTCATTGCGGGACATTCTTCCTTTATTTCTTTTATTACACGAATCAAGGTATTCAAATCAGGACTATAAATATCATTTCCTTTTTTAAATGTAGTCAAGCTGATGAATTTTGTAATGCCATCCAAGTCTGGATAATAAGTTGCCTTATTTAGTAGATTTATTTTTACTCCATTGGCTATGAATATTCTTTGCTTATTAAGTAATATATCGCCGACTAATTTGTTGTTTTTTGAAATGGGTGTAGAATATTTTTCTTTTAGCCTGGCTAGGTCTCTGTTCGTAATGCTTTGGGTTGTATTATTCTTTAAATCCTTTCTTTCTTCAGGTTTAATTGGATTATCGTTAAAGACCCACCACAGTTTTGATTTTTTATCGGCAGTATATCCTAGTATTCTCCCTACAGTTTGAAATTTGCAATTTTTTTCGTATGTTCTTTGATCTGAAATTGACTGACACACATAATCTATTCCACTTACATCAATAACACTTTTTTTATTTGTTTTTTTGGATGTATGAATTGTCTCATAGTTTAGTTTATTTTGGTTTGGGAGTATAGGTTTTTCTATTTCTTCTTTGTTCGGAATTTCAATTTGTTGACAATTCTTTTTATGATTGTCAAAGTCATTTTTTAGAATATCACCATTACATATATCACACCTTTTTGTATGGTATTCTTTATATAGGGCATTGAATAGATTTATTGTCTCTATAATCTCTTGTGACCAAAGTATCTCGTTTTTTTTAACATTAATTTTAAGTTTTGTTTCATGAGTTAGTGGGTCATATTTTTCTTTAAATTCTTTTTTTAATTCATTGAAGATTCTTAGAACACCTTTTTTCTTAAGTTCAGAACCTGAAGTATACATATTAAAAGATAGATAGTCATCATCAAAAATAATATCATCAATCTTGACTTTAAGATTGAGCATGCTAGAGGGATCGACAAGCGTTTTTTCTATCGTATCCACTTTTTTTAATATACTTTCTGGTGAAAGAGTTGTATAAGAATCGGATGCAAAACGTCTTTTCTTATTTTTAGAATTTATTGTAGTAGTTCTTATATTTTTACTATTTCTGTATTTTTTTAGACATTTTTTAATATGCTTATCATAATCCTTTTTTGGAATTGGATTGTTACAGTTTTTGCACTTTTGTGATTTTTTGTTCATTAAATTCATTTATTAATGGTAGATGTTTCTACGATTATTGCAAAATTATTTTAATAAAGCTTAATGAGTTGTTAATTATTTCTTTAATCCATCTTAAATTATAAGCTTATAACTTATTTTATGAGTCTAATTTAGCCATTTAGCCAAATACTTCATAATAATCAATAGATACCACACAGTCTTCAATTGATCTTCATCTATATACAATAATCCGTAATCAAATTGCCCTACATTGCTCTAAGCCGCAGGTGTATTGCCCTCCATTGCACTAAGCCGTAGGCGTATTGTATAAAGCGCAGCGAATTGATCAAAAACCCCTACCTTTACCCCCATGAACACAACACCCAACTACATCGACATCAACAAAATAATGTGGAACGAAAAGGTTGAATTACACGTCAATTCTGCTTTTTATGATATGCCATCTTTCAAGGAAGGGAAAACCACATTAAAGGAAATTGAACTCGCTTTGCTCGGTGATGTCACCGGCAAATCGATCTTGCACCTTCAATGTCATTTTGGACAAGATACCCTGTCGCTGGCTCGTTTGGGAGCAAAGGCTACGGGCATTGATTTGTCGGACGAAGCCATTCGTACGGCACAGTCATTGAATGAAGAATTGGGACTTGATGCCCGGTTTATCAGTTGTGATGTGTATGGCCTTCCGGAAGTGTTGGATGAAAAATTCGATGTTGTTTTTACTTCTTATGGCACCATCGGTTGGTTGCCGGATATTGAAAAATGGGCAGCTGTGGTGGCTCACTTTTTGAAGCCAGGCGGCACTTTTGTTTTTGCAGAATTTCATCCGGTGGTGTGGATGTTTGACAATGACCTCAAATTTGTGCAATATCCTTATTTCAAAGCTGACCCCATTGTGGAAACAGAAAGTGGGACTTATGCTGATCGGGATAATGGATCCCATTTCACTTCCATGACATGGAATCACGGCATAGGAGAAGTCTTTATGGCCTTAAGGAAGCAGAACTTACAAATTGAGGTATTGGAAGAATACGATTATTCACCCTACAACTGCCTTGCTAACATGGTGGAAGTGGAAAGTGGAAAATACAGGGTTGCTCACCTCAACGGTCTTATCCCATTGGTGTATGCCATAAAAGCTGTCAAAGAAGTTTAAAACCGATACCTCAGTCCCAGATTGCTACCAATTGACCAGGGCCTGAAGTTGGTACCTGCCACTGACGACCAGTTACTCAATGACTGATTTACCCATATAGAACCGGTCAATGAAATATTTTCATGGAATGTGTATGCAAGACCCCCTTCAAGGCGCATTGAAAGGCCCAGGAAGTTTTTATGGATGGTGGTTGTATCACCGTATTCTATAAGCTTATCAGCCATTAAAGTTTTACCGGCTGCATTGTTTTTCCATTGTAGGGTGGCACCTAAACTGGAGAATGCAGACCAATTGTTCCATTTTTTCTGATAGGATACCATCAGCGGGACAGAGACGACCTCAATATGGTTGTAATGGCGAATGGTGCGAATATTTTTAACCGTGGCAATGGTATCCCCATATATAAATGTTGAATCATGAGAAATGGCATTTACGTGTATGACAACAGGTACATTGTTGATGCTTTTTTGGCTTATGGTTTCTTTTACAAAATCAAAACGATGCCAGTATTTGCTATATTCAAGACCAACGCTAACCTGACAGTTTTTACCCAATAGTCTTCCGTAATGAAAGAAAAACGATTGAGATAACACGCTGCTTTCGAGGGAAGTAAATTTTTCTCCCGCCCCAACCGATGTAAACTGCGGATTCAAAAAAGTGATACCGCTGCCGATGCCAATAAAGTTGGATTTTATTTTTTGAATACGAGTGGGCGCATTACTGACCAAGCCTAAGCCTATTATAGATTCAGCATTTGAATTTTTAAGTTTACAGGACAGCGTAGAAAGCAGGTTTATGACTTCTGCTTCTCTTTCTTGAGCAACCGTAGGATTTTCCTGTGCAAAAATATTTTGTGTGTTGTTAGTTAAAGAGGGTGTGAGCACTGAAGCAATGTATGCTGCTTCCGCTGTTGACTGTAAAAAACCTGTTGGATGGTCCGATGTTATTTTGGTATTATCAATTGATTTTATGGCTTTATTATTTGGGCTGTCTTCTGCCGTTGCGCTTCCTCCAGACATAGCATGCTGAACAGATCTATGCACATCCACATAGTTGACTTTTGTATTCACTGCTTCATTTTCAAGCTGGGATGGGGTGGGGTGACTTGCAGATTTATCAATTAAATTTTGTGCGTTTGTTGCTTGTGATGAAGTTTGTGGTTTTTCAAAGCTGGAACTGCTTTGCAAATCATGGGCAGTATGCGGCAGGGATGGACGTACATTCAATAGAGGGTGGGTTTCACCTGTTTTAACAGCGCGATTACCCAGGTAAAAGGCTACTATTGCGGTAACAAACAAGGCGGTTGCGAAAAGCGTCCAACTCAACCAAAATTTATTGCTGGTCGCCGGTGTCGGCTTTTCCGTTTGTTGGTTCATCCGATCGAGGATGCCTTTTTCCATATTTTGCCAACTCAATTCCGGAGGAAGAGTGGTTTCTTCGCGAAGCGTTTTTTTCAATTTGTATTTATCTGAATTCATACTTCAACACATTGTTGTTGTTAAAAATATGGTTCCTTATCCAGGAAAGAGATCTCATCAATTGAGATCTGGAAGTTTCCTGTGTAATGTTGAGCATAGCGGCTATTTCTTTGTGGTCGTACTCATCAATCACATAAAGTAAGAATACTGTCCTGTAACCAAGGGGCATTTTTGAAAGCAGGCCTTCCAACTCAGCCCTTGTGAGGTTGTTAAAACCCGATACGTCAGATTCACTGATCTCAGTATAGAGTTCGAGATTAAAAGTCATTTTCTGGCGATAATTTTTTCTTAAAAAAGAAATACACTGGTTAACGGTCAATCTGGATATCCAGGTTTTGAATCCGGATTTGTTTGCATCATAGTTTTTAATGGATACAAAAAGAGCGGCGAAAATTTCCTGCATAACATCTTTTCTGAAAACCTCATCACCTATGTAGTTTCGCACAATGGCATAGACATAGGGAGCATACTCCTCATAAAAGGATTGAAATGCACCGGCATCTCTATCAACTAGTTTTTTTATGAAGGTCTGATCAGTCATATTGCAAGATTAGGCAGGCAGGATTTGGGTCCCACCTGCCACTTAACGCGATTTCTATTGATTTTTATTCATTTTTAATGACAATTCACCAATAAATTGAAAATATCATCGAGGCTATTGAATATTACTTCAGTGTTGTCCTCATTTTTCTTAACCTTGACAGGGAATATCAGTTTATAGCTTTCTCCATTTTGATTAAATGCATATTCCAATAACTGGCTTTGATTTTGAATATTCACTACGGTTCCCTGCACGCTCAGTGGTATGCATTGAACAGGAAATAAAACTGTGTAACAAGGCTGTGTACCTAAGCTATCCATGGTACCTATCGCCAGGATTTGTACTTCATTGAGATTGGGATCTACAATGGTGTTGCATGCTGAAACCAGTTCGTTTAATTCCTCTGCTGAGCCCGCAGTAAGTACCTCATTGTTTTCATTTTTCAATGTGATGGGGTAAACAAAATCTGCCATGTTACCTTCAATCAACACATTGGCAAACGCTTGTCCTGAGTTTACAACTTGTGTTGAACCATTGACAAGACTTACCGTGATGGGGAATTGGATGGTATAACAGGCTATGCTTTCAAAATTGTCTTCCCAGTTGATTACCGTATCACAGGGCATACCACCGCATGATATCAGGGCATTGAATAATTCATCAATATTGTTGACCGTTACGTTGGCGATGCCATCCACCGGATCCAGGGTCATGGGGAAAACAAAAAAACAAACTTGTTCGGCCACAGCAGCCAGAAATTCGGACTCTCCATTGATGGTCAGCAAAGAGCCATCTTCTTTTTTGAGGGAAATGGGATACACCAGGTTATAACAGGATGTTTCTCCATTGATGAGATAGGCTGGAAAGTCTCCATTCTCCCAGCCCCCTGAAGGGGTACAAGAGGCAAAAGCTGCTGCCAGTTCATCAATATTGTTTACTACGGTACCGGCGCCCAGACTATCGAGCAGGGTGATGGGGTATACGTAGTCAACAATTACTACATTGGTATTGGTGCTATCGAAAAGTGCGTAAAAGTCGTCGTCGTCATTAACAAGATGCAGACCACCCTGATCGTCTTTTAATGTAAATGGGTATTCGATAGTAAAACATCCCAGCTCAAGTCCTTCGGCGTTGGTTGATGCCACAGCGCGACTCATCAGATCGTTGATAACTTTTACTTTGGGCAGGGGTGCTTCTTCTTTGGTGAGGTTACTGTCTATGTTGTCTTTATTACAAGAAGCCATTACCAGAGCGAGGGCAAGCAGTAAAAAGCTGATAAAACCTGTTTTTTTCATGTTGTGATTTTTGTATTGTGAAAAGTTGATAATTAAATCAACAGCGCTGTTGTAAATAGATATTCGCTGCAGGGTACCAAAACGTTGCACATGTTTAAAAAAATTTATAAATTATTGATTTTCAATATTTTTTAAACTTTTATTTGCAACACCTATATTCCAATTTATATTTTATAAGAGTTTATTTTATAGAATATAGTATTATAAGAATTGACAGACACAATATATTGTATTATATTTGTCAATATTATTAAAACTCAAACTCAAACATTTAACATGAAAAGTATTTTAAAATTACCAGTATTTCCATTCAATGTGCTAATTATTTAAATCCATGTGAAAGAGTTAATTAATAGTAATTGAAATTTTCAAACTGGAGAATGAACAATTTATTTGTAAGATAAAAATTCTAAGTTATCATATATGATTAAATATTATCTGTTTATTCCTTTCATTTTTTCAATAAGTGTAAATTTTGGTCAACTTCCTCAGAAATCGTGGAGCCCAATAGAATTCAATTCTAAAGAACCTCTTTGGCAAAATACTCTGTATGATGAATATGCAAAATCTGATTCAACAGACGGTTATAATAAATTAGAGTTTTGGTTCGACGATGTTATTATTTTTAACAACTCAATAATCACTTATTCATATATTAAATCGAAGGATATTGAAGGAGGATTTATTCAAAGAACTGATTTAAGTAGTGGTGAAACTATTTGGAAAAATAGATTTGATTACATTTTGGACGGCAAGCAGAAAGGCCCTAAATCTATGTTTCTTAATAAGTATAATAATGTAGAAATCATTGGTAATGTGAGTTTAGACTCATTTTCTAAGAATAGGTTTTTACCTTTTGGTGTAAGAGATGATCGCACTGTTTTTTTTAGAAAGATTTATGATGTAAATAGTGGCAAGTTGATTTATAATTATGAGGCTAATGAAGATACGGGACTAATGATGTCATATTCAATTGCCGGTGGATCTCGTCATACACGAATGTATAAAAATGAAAGTGAAGAAAATATTAAGATTATCAGAAACCCACTTATAAACGGAAGTCAAGCCCTGCAAATGGTTGAAATTGATACTTTTGGGGTTCCTTTAACCTATTCTGATACGTTAAAAATTACTGGATTAGTGAGGGCTATTTTGAAGGATGATTCTACATTGATTGCATTGACTTCAGATAGTCAGCGAATTGTTTTACAGTATTTTGATGAAAAATTTAAGACTAAAAAAATAAAAAAATTACCAAAAGAAATATCCTCTGATAACTATGGAATAAAATCATACGACCCAATTGAAAAGACCTTTTTTATTGTATCTCAAATATTTAATATAAATAGTATTGATAGTTTTGTAGAATTTAAAATTTATAAAATAAGTACAGAAGGACAACTTTTGGGTGAGTGGTCATTTTTTTCTTATAAAAATCATATTCTGAATATTCTCAATTATGGTGATGATGTGTATCCGTCCGACCAACTACATATTGCCAGGAAGCATTTTATCTAAGTCAGATAGTTTCATTTCAGCAATTTGGTCAAGGGTTTCTTTAAGCCATTCGTATGGATTAATTCCATTGGCTTTGCACGTAGCCATAAAACTGTACATCATTGCCAGTCTTTCTGCTCCATCGTGTGACCCGGCAAACATATAATTTTTACGCCCTAAAGCTAGTGGTCTGATTTTATTTTCTATGAGGTTGTTGTCCATTTCAACATTTCCATGATCGAGGATGCTCTCCATCTTATGCATTTGACTAAGCAGGTAGCCTACTGCCTTGCCTATCTGGCTTTTGGGCGTCACTTCCAGACTTGCTTTTTCTGCAAATGATTTCATATCATTCAGAATCGGTCGCACTTGATCATTTCGATACTGTTTGCGTTGGTCGTGATCCAGCTCCTTAGCTATTTTTTCTAAAGCATATATTTTCTGGATCTTTGCTAATGCATATTCACTTCGCTGTTTGTCGTTGGCTTGAGCTTCATAAAATTTCCTCCTTACATGAGCCAAACAGCCCGCAAGTTTAATCTTTGGATTTATTATCGGCAGCTTATCGTAGGCTGCGTATCCATCACACTGTACAATGCCTTCGTAGCCTTGCAATAATTGCTTTACAAGTTGATCCCCTCTCCCCTTACTATATTTAAATAATACTGTCTTTAGTCCCGGATTATGGAACACCC
>WBZP01000427.1_pt2 | contig 11921 bp, 7 predicted proteins | sample 5204301 | NCBI WGS metagenome assembly WBZP01 (sample SAMN12412401, study PRJNA552823) | activated sludge metagenome | isolation source: activated sludge from nitrification reactor of wastewater treatment plant... | place: USA: Pennsylvania | collected 2017
ATAACCGTAAACTTTTTCCTGTACCAGCCGATGCTTGTTTCGGGGTATGCGCCGCCTACCGGTTTGTATCCGTGAGATTGCACATCAAAATTGGGTGAATAGGTAAAGGGGAGTTCTACGGCCCAGTCGTGCGGCAGTGAAAGGTTCCGCCAGTTGCTGTCATTGAATGCCGGGTCGATGGCGGTTCCTGTTGCGGCACCTGTTTTGGAAAAAATGGTAGCTAAGCTGTAATTGAAATCTTTTTGCGGGTCATTGGCATGTCCGAATGCAAATTTCCAATTGTCATCAAAGTTTATCTTTTTACGCTGTGCCTGTAAAAAACTTACAGCGAAAACCAGCAGCATCGTTAAATAGCATTTCATGGTTTGTTAAGTCTTTTCTGTTACAAATCATACATCTCACATCTCACATCATAAATCATACATCATAAATCATACATCATACATCATAAATTATACATCATACATCATACATCATAAATCAAACATCAATTAAACGCATTCAACCCCTCCGTAGCCTTCCCCGTATTATCAAACGCACCCAGCGTGTATCCTTTCCAGTTATTATAAGCCTGCGGTTCCCAGTACAATACACCCGCGCCCTTATTATTCGGCAGCGATTTGTTTTTGGTTATGATATCCGTTATGAAGGATTTGCAGGCTGCCGGCTGGTCCCAGCTCATGCCCACTTCACAAATCATTACCTCGCTGCCATACCTGCTTACCATATCGTTCATGTTAACCAGGCACTGGTCTGCCAGTACCTGCCAGTTGGTAGCTGTAGGGTATAGTGACATGCCAATCACATCCCATACGGCTCCGTTATTTTTCAGGCCATCCAGGTTCCAGCGGAAGAGGGAATTGTCGAAACCGTTGGAAATATGCACCATAACCTTTGTGTTTGGGTTTACGGCTTTAACTGCATTATAGCCTGCCTTGAATAACCTGGCATAATAATCCATATTCACACTGGCTTTTCCTTCCGGCCAAAGCATGCCGTTATTGGTTTCATTGCCAACCTGCACCCATTCTGGTGAAATGCCATTACTGGCGAGTGCATTCATTATTTCTGTTGTGTGGTTATAAACAGCCGATTCCAAACCTGTTATGGTTAAGCCTGACCATGCGGCGGGTTTATTCTGCTGGCCCGGATCTGCCCAGGAATCGCTGTAATGAAAATTGATGAGCAGTTTCATACCAAGCGCTTTTGCCCTCAGGGCTTTGGCAACTACATCAGCCTTATTGCACCAGCCATCGGCCGGGTTTACCCAAACCCTTAGCCGGATGGTATTTAAGCCAATACTTTTTAATAACTGCATACATTCTGTTTGGGTACCGCTGGTGTTGTAAAATTTAATTCCTGACGATTCCATTTCAGTAAGCCAGCTAACATCTGCTCCTTTGGCAAAAAAAGTTGTAGGTACTCCAGAAGTTATAGTATTCCCTGTTGAAGATTTTTTGCATTCGGGTAAAATAAACAAACAGCTTATTTGCAGGAGTACATGTATCAATTTCATTATTTTCTTATTTTTACCGCAGAGGCGGGGAGGCGCAATGTATAAATAGACTTCTGCGTCTTTGCGTCTCCGCGGTTATATTTTATTTAATGAGTCCCTGGAAACAGGAACTGGTTCTTATACATTTATTTGCGTTTTCTTTGTTTTCAATCAGTTTCAGCAATATAATTTTTTAATTTACCACAGAGGCGGGGAGGCGCAATGAATGAATAGACTTCTGCGTCTTTGCGTCTCTGCGGTTATACTTTATTTGATGAGTCCCTGAAAACAGGAACCGGTTCCAACACTACTTTTTTCGGCTTCCCCGGTCTCTTCCCCTTGCCTTCAATAAGGGTATGCATCAGTGAAAATGCTTCTTTACCCATGTTTACTGTTTGCTGGTCGATGGTAGACAAAGAAGGGGTTATATGTTCGCCAAACTGTTCATTGGCGAAACCTATAACCCCAAATTCATCCGGGATTTTTATATGGTTTTTCTTTAGTTCTTTTATTACGCCCAGTGCTGTAAAATCTTCCACGGCAAAAACGGCATCGGGTGGGCAGGTAAGTTTCAATAATTCCCTGGTTGCCTTCCTGCCAGATTCAATAGACACATCACCATGAACCAGGAGGTTCTTATTGAATTTGATCCCATTTGCTTTAAGAGCAGCTTTATAACCTTCCAGCCTGGCTTTAAAGATGCTGATATGCTGTGGCCCGGCAATATGGGCGATGCGTGAATAGCCTTTTTCAACCAGGTGGGCGGTAGCTAAAAATGCCCCTTTAAAGTCGTTGATAACAACCGAATCAATTTGGAGGTCATCATTGGCCCTGTCGAAAAATACGATTGGCACTTTTGCTTTTTTGGCATCCAGGAAATGGCTGTATTCAGTGGTTTCTTTTGCCAGCGAAACCATGATGCCGTCAACCCTTGCATGAAGAAGGGTTTCAATGCCTTTCTTTTCATGCTGCATGCTTTCGTTTGACTGGTAGATAAGAACATTATAGCCATACTGGTTGGCCAGGCTTTCAATACCATGTACCACTGAACCGAAGAAATTGATTTCTGCACTGGGGATAATGACGCCAATGATCCCGGTTTTATTCAGCCGCAGGGAAGAGGCTACATTATTGCGGCGGTAGTTGAGCTTTTCCGCCGTGCGCAATACTTTTTTTCTTGTCTTTTCACTGATGGCCGGATGGTTGTTCAATGCCCTCGACACCGTGCCGCTGGTTGTTTTCAGCTTTTTGGCGATATCAGCAATGGTTATGGCCAGGCTCATTTTATGCAATCGTTTGCATAAAAGTAGGGGTTAATATCAGAAACGCAAAAAAATAATATCTGCCGGCAATATCAGGCGGCCAGACTACTGATTTATCATTCGTAGCCTTGTGATGAGGTATGATTACCTGTGCACAGACTTATAATCAAGAAATTCAACATCTTTCGACAGGTAATGATCTTTCACCGGTTCTTCTTTCATCAGGTCGGTACTCAGGTATTTCTTATTGCTGTCGCAGAAAATGGTCACCACATTCATATTTTCCATACCGGGCTGGTTTTGTAGCTGAATGGCTCCAATTACATTGGCGCCAGAAGAGATGCCGACGCCGAGGCCAAGTTGCCTGGCCAGCATCTGTGCCATGATGATTGAATCGCCATCAGATACTTTTAATACTTCATCCAGTTTGTCTAATTGAACAATAGCGGGAATAAATTCATCAGAAATGCCCTGTATCCTGTGAGAACCAATTTTATGCCCGGTAGATAATGTGGGCGATTCGGCTGGTTCTAACGGGTGGATTCTTACGGATGGGTTCCTGGAACGAAGGTATTTGCCGGTTCCCATGATGGTGCCGCCGGTTCCTACACCGGCAACAAAGGCATCCGGTGTAAGGTCTATTGATTGCATTTGCATCCATATTTCCCTTGCAGTCGTTTTTTCGTGCGCTTCAGCATTATATATATTTTCAAATTGACGGGGCAGGAATACATGTTTATTTTCACTGGCCATTTTTTCGCTCAGGGCGATGCTGCCTAAAAATCCGCCTGCTTCTTTAGAAATAAGAATCACTTCGGCACCCAGGCTTTTTATGATATCTATCCGTTCTTTGCTTAGCCAGTCGGGCATAATTATCTTAACATCATGCCCCAGGGCCCTGCCAATGGCGCTGAAAGAAATGCCGGTGTTTCCACTGGTTGCTTCAATGATGGTATCGGCTTTCTTTATCTGTTCATCGTGATAAGCCTTTTGTAAAATGTAAAGCGCCATCCTGTCTTTGATGCTTCCTGTAAGGTTATAATGCTCACATTTGACAAATATCCTGCGGCATTCTTTTTTATAACGGTACATGATCTCAAGCATGGGTGTATTGCCAACCAGTTCCCAAAAATGCCGGAATTTATTATCCTGAATCGCTCCGGGAAATGCTGAATTGATGTTGTCGTATTTCGTATAATCATTCATATAGTTATATTTTGATGATATAAAACAGCCTGCCTGCTAATGGATTGCCCATCGTAATTCCGGATGATCAACTGCCCATTATTCCGGCGGATAAAATAATCCAGTATTTTCCGGTATTTAGATGATATTGAACAGGTTCCCGTATGCTTTCCGGCAGTTTTCATGGTTTGAACTAAGCATGTTCGTTTCCCTTGTTTTTTGTAAATTACAGGCAGGTGATTAAACCTGTTTGCTAAATAAAAACTATGTCAAAGAATGTAAGCGAATTATCGGGCAGGAAAGGGTTAGGGAACAACCTTTTTGAGGCGTTGGGAAAGGCTGCAGCCGATACCGGTACACCCGGCTTGCATGACCTTGAAAGAATAAGGCAGGAATTCCTGGTAGGCAAAGCCCATGTATTTGGTACCACCAGTTTTTATGATTTCCTAAAACCAGCCAATGCCGGTAAAAAGGTTTATATATGTAACGGTAGTGCATGCATGACAGCCGGAACACAGGAACATCTGCGAACTGAACTGCGGAAGCATTTTACTGCTGAAGAAACGGGTGACATGTGCTGCCTGGGCAGGTGCCATGAGAACAGTGCTTTTCATATAGGCGGAAAAAATTATTCAGGCTCGGATATCAATGAAATCAGTCAGATAAAAGATACGCTTACCAGCAGTAAGGAACAATATTTTGTTGGACACAAGGGCAGGCAGGTCATTACTGCAGAACCTGAACCAATACAGGAGTATTATAAAGTGTTTACCGATTGCCTCAAAAAATCGCCCGCCAGTTTACTGGAAGAACTGAGCATTTCGGGCCTGCGGGGCAGGGGTGGTGCAGGTTTTTCCATGGCCTTCAAACTGGATTCGTGCCGGAAAGCGGTTTCTGATACAAAGTTCATCGTATGTAACGCCGATGAAGGTGATCCCGGAGCGTATAGCGACCGCTATATCATGGAACAACGCCCGCATGCCCTGTTGATGGGAATGATGCTGGCAGGTTATATAACCGGCGCAACCCGGGCTGTAGTGTATATCCGGGGCGAATACCCCGAGTCTGTTGATGTGATTACGAGGTGCATAGACGAACTTACTCAACACCGGTTGCTTGGAGATGATATTAACGGGTCCGGTTTCTCTTTTCATATTAAAGTGATAAAGGCACAGGGAGCCTATATCTGCGGGGAAGAAACGGCTTTGCTATCATCTATTGAAGGCCAGCGCCCCGAAGTGCGTGTGCGCCCGCCTTATCCAACCCAGCAGGGCCTGTTCAATAAGCCTACCGTTGTTAATAATGTGGAAACCCTGGCCAACCTGCCTTTTATTTTTAAGCATGGTGGAAAAACCTTTGCCGGCCTGGGTACAGCCAAATCAACCGGAACAAAACTGCTATCGCTGGACAGCTTTTTCAAACGGCCGGGCATATACGAAGTTGAAATGGGAACGCCATTAAGCGATGTGGTCAATGAACTGGGTGGCGGTTTCAGGGTTCCTGTAAAAGCGATGCATATCGGCGGGCCATTGGGTGGCCTGGTGCCAGTTTCAAAGATGAATGAGCTGCAGGTTGATTTTGATTCATTTTCATCCGCCGGATTTTTACTGGGGCATGCATCCATCGTTTGTATCCCTGAAAATTTCACGCTGATAAAGTATATAGAACATTTGTTCAGGTTTACAGCACATGAAAGCTGTGGAAAATGTTTTCCATGCAGGATCGGTTCCACCAGGGGGTATGAAATGATTGAAAAAGCACAGGGCAGTGATTATAAAATAGACAGAAATCTTTTAAATGACCTGTTGGAAACATTGGAAAGCGGATCGCTTTGTGCACTGGGAGGAGGGCTTCCATTGCCGGTGAAAAATGCACTTACCTATTTTGAAAAGGAATTGTCGGTGTATTTTAATGGGGGGGAGGGGTAGTTGCAGTGGCAGTGGCAGTGGCAGTTGCAGGAGCAGTTGCAACTGCTCCTGCAACTGGACCTTCCTCTTATATAAACAAGTAATTAAATATTACCCATGTTACATTCAGCATATATCAACGACCGGCTTTACAAGTATGATGAAGGAGAAACCATACTCAGTTTTGTAAGGAAACACCTGGGTAAAGAACTGATTCCCACATTATGTGATGCACCAAACCTTGATCCCTTTGGGTCTTGTCGTGTTTGCAGTGTTGACGTGGCATTGGTTAAAGGCGGTACTGCAAAAACCCAGGCTGCCTGTCATACACCGGTGATTCCAAATTCTTATATATATACCGACAGTGAACGGATTACCCGTTTGCGCAGGAATATCATTGAATTGGTTCTTACGGATCATCCCCTCGATTGCCTCACCTGTGAAGTGAACAATAATTGCGAATTGCAGACGGTTGCTGCCAGGGTTGGCATCAGGGATGTGCGTTACCCCGCAGGTAAAAACCACCTGGATAAAGAGAAAGATAACAGTCACCCGTACATGACATCCGATTTTTCAAAATGCATCAATTGCTTCCGCTGTGTACGGGCCTGCGATGAAGTGCAGGGTGAATTCGTGTTAAGCATGGCCGGCAGGGGATTCGACAGCCATATTGTGAAGAGTTATGACAATTCCTTTTTTGATTCCGATTGCGTGAGCTGCGGAGCCTGCGCCCAGGCTTGCCCAACCTCGGCCATTAGCGACATATTTGAATCGAAATCGGTGATAGCGGATAAAAAGGTAAGGACCATCTGCACGTATTGCGGAGTTGGCTGTAACCTGGATGTGGCTGTTGTAAACGGTAAAGTGAAATCCATACAGGCGCCTTTTGATGCAGCAGTAAACGAAGGCCATACCTGCCTGAAAGGGCGTTTCGCTTTTTCATTCTACAATCATCCCGACAGGTTGCGGACACCCATGATAAGGAAAAATGGTCAACTGGAGCCCGTTTCATGGGACGAGGCCTATGACTATATTGCAAGTGAACTCACAAAGATCAAAAATAACTTCGGCCCTGATAATATAGCTGGTATATCATCTGCGCGTTGCACAAATGAAGAAAATTACCTCATGCAAAAATTTATCCGGGCTGTAATCGGTACCAATAATATTGACAGTTGTGCACGTGTTTGTCATTCGCCTACCGCTTTGGGCATGCAGCGTACATTCGGCACCGGTGCTGCCACCAATTCCATCGTCGACCTTGAATATACCGATTGCATCATGGTGATTGGTGCCAACCCAACCGATGCACACCCGGTAACCGGTGCCAAACTGAAGCAGTTTGCCATGAAAGGCACATCTATAGTTATTGATCCGCGGAAAACAGAACTGGCCAAATATGCAACCTATCATTTACAATTGCGCCCGGGAACCAATGTGGCTATTTTAAACATGATGCTGTATTATATCATGAAAGAAGGGCTGGAGGATAAGCAGTTTATTGAAGCAAGAACAGAAGGTTATGCAGACATACGGGCGCATGTGATGAAAATGGATATGGATGAACTGCAAAAAATATGTGGCGTAGATAAGGAACTGGTTAATTCTGCCGCCATCGCATATGCCAGTGCTGCCAATGCCATGTCGTTTCATGGGTTGGGCGTAACTGAACATTCTCAGGGAACTTATACGGTAATGTTGATTGCCGACCTGGCCATGATCACCGGGAATATCGGTAGGCGTGGTGTAGGCGTGAACCCGTTACGCGGCCAGAATAATGTACAGGGTGCAGCCGATATGGGTTGCCAGCCGCACCAGGGGGCCGGTTACCTGGATGTTACAAACGAGACTTATCATCAATTGTATGAGGATTTTTATCATGCCAGCATTCCCAGCCATATTGGTTATAAAATACCTCAGATGTATGATGCAGCATTAAATGGCAAACTGAAAGCGCTTTGGCTGATGGGGGAAGATAATGTACAAACGGATCCCAATACCCAGCATGTAAAAAACGCATTAAGTAAACTCGACCTGCTGGTGGTTCAGGAAATATTCATGACAGAAACAGCAAAAATGGCGCATGTGGTTTTACCGGCTGCATCGTTCCTGGAAAAAAGCGGAACTTTTACAAACGGGGAGCGCAGGATACAACGGGTGCAACAGGTGGTTGAACCGATTGAAGGCACCAAACCCGACGGGCAGATCATCGTGGATATTATGAACAGGATGGGCTACCCGCAACCGCCTTATGACCCTAAGACCATGCTGGAAGAGATATCACAGATAGTGCCATTCTTTGCAGGGGTTAAATGGGATGAACTGGGCGATAATGGAAAACAATGGCCGGTGCTGCCTGATGGAACCGATACCGAAATATTACATCTGGAAACATTCAAAAGGGGAAAGGGGAAGTTTGAGCTGGCCAGCTTCAGGGAGTCTGATGAAATTACCGACAATGCGAAGGAGTATCCATATATACTTACAACCAACCGGGAACTGGAGCATTACAATTGCGGCACCATGACACGGCGTACAGGCAATGCCGTTATTGTTACGGATGATGTGTTGCTCATAAACCCGGCTGATGCTGCTGACCATCTTATAGAAGAAGGGGACATGGTCTGTATCAGTTCGGTCAGGGGAAAAATTGATGTAAAAGCGAGGATCAGCACAGAAGTAAGACCAGGGGTGCTCTCTTCCACATTTCATTTCCCGGAAGTGAAGATGAATGACCTCACTTCCAGTGTGAGTGACAGTGAAGCCATGTGCCCGGAATATAAAGTGGTGGCGGTGAATATCCGGAAGAGCAAAGGGAAGTATAAACTATAACCAGTTAAAGTGTAGTGTTATTGAAATTTCCGATATCATAAGGTATTCTAGTAAAGTATTGGTTTTGTACCTTTTTGCTTGCCCAAAAAGGTACTCAAAAAGGGCCCCCGCAATCGATATACGCCCCGATTGCGGGAAGGAGCTTTAATCAACATTAGTTCTTCGGTAGCATCATCTTCAGTAATTCTACTCTTAGAGCTGAATCTTTAAACATTTTCTGCAACTTTAAAATTACTGAATGATATTTTAATAGCACAATAAGTTAACCTGTTAATATTTTTTTAGTTGCCTTTAAATGATTTTATTTGATACTGATTGTTTCTCCAACCTGGTGTATGTTTTCCTTACAGGTGTCAGGAATTACACCTCTGTAATATTTAATGAAAGATTTATTGCCAGCTTCAATCGTTTTTACTACAAATTGATTGTTTCCCTTAACTGTATTGCCTTTTAGGGTTATTTCAGGCACCATTCCTGCTGAATCATCAAACCTTACCAGGTAATTCTCTTTACTGCTTTCCGGAAGAAAATTGTTCCCTGTGATATTTATAGATGAACAGGAACTGTCTGATGTAATCAGTATGGCATTCCTTGTTTTTCCCGTCTTTGATTGCCATGAAAGCATATTCATATCAAACTCGTTTTCCTGTATAAATAAACTAACGGGGTTGATTACATGAAGGGTTGTCCCTTTGCTCATGAAAGCAGTGAACCTGTTTTTATAAATACTCATTACCTGGCCGGGATGGCCGGAAAGCTCAAGCAGGTTGTTGGAACCTGTTTCCGGCAATCGGATTTGAGCATTTGATTGAATAAAAGCATTGTGGAGTTCGCTTGTAGCATAGCTGAAAATATTTGATTGGAACAGCAGTGAATCAGAGGCAGCAAATGCAAAATGGACCGGGATATTATACGTGAACCTGTTATTGCTTATTTGTACTTTCCTTACAGATGATGATACATTGCCCAGGCTGGTCATAACGAGTGATCCGTTATTCACCCTGTTTCCTGTAAACCTGTAATTATTTATTGTTGTGTGTTTATTACCGGCGTTAAACCCGGTGCAAAAGGCAATCCGGTTGTTGGAAAAAGTGACCGAATGATAAACAGCGGGTATTGTTTTTTGAATCCTTGTCAAATACCCTGTTTCAATCTCATTGCCGGTAAAGCGAATTTCCTGTTTGTTGCCGGTTAAATGATTCACTTCGCTGAAAAGGTACATGGGATAAGTGTTTTGTTGTTTTTCCCACCTGGTGCGGCGTTTATTGAAGTAAATCATGTCGGATACTTTTACCGTTGTATCAATATTTTCATTGCCTGCCAGGGTTTTAAAAAAGGCCATATTAGCGATGATATAGGACTTATACATATCAAGCCTTGACATTTTTCGGGTATCGCTTACCAGGTAACGGTTACCCGCACCGTACAGGATATTGTTCTGTATTTGGAAAGAGGCCAGCGATTCGTTGGCTACCAGGTTTCCCATCATACCGAAGTGGAAATTATTATTGGATAGAGTGATGAGCTCGTTGAGGGCCATTTTAACCAGTATCAACGGCGGCCTGGGCTGGTTTGGGGGAGCATCGGCCATAAATGTCTTTATGCGGTTCCGGCGGATTATTGTCCTGCCACTAAGGTACAGGTGAATGCCTGTACAATCTGTAAACACATTGCTACTGATATTGCCTTCCTGCCAGGTTCGTATGAGCTGTATGGTGTTTTCTGAACCGGCATTGAGAGAACGGATACGCGTAAACGAATTTCCGCTGATGCTGAACCTGCTTTTTTCATATGACCGTTTTGCTGTATTGAATGGCGGAAACAGGTAGAAGCAGTTTAGCATGGTATAACAATCGTGTACATTATTACCGGTTATTGAATAGAAGTTTGCAGGAGGTGTTCCCCAGGATATGGATTCATGTATATAGCGGAATTCGTTTCCTTTTATGATAAAGCGTTTGAAACGGAATGGCCCGGTAGCCGGATAATGACTGCTTGCCTTATACCATTCGGGCGTTTCACTGATGCCGGCATAAGTCATGGTAGCAAGGATGCGGGCCGTATGTTCAAACCTGCAGTTCTCAACAACAAAATGATCACTTGTTTTTAATATCGCGTTTCTTTTATTAGAAGCAGGCAGGAACAGGTATGGTCGGAAATTACTGAAGCTGATATTCCTTACTGAGAAATTTCCAGCGGCAGTGAAAGCCACGCCGGGACTGAAACGGCTCCAGTTCCCATTTTTACGCTGTAATACAGTGCCTTGCAGATATAGCGGTGAGCCGCTAAAGCCAAGTGTAAGATGAGCAAAACCTCCGCCGTATTCATGATACCCATGTTTTGCAACAACATAGATGCCGTCAATACCCGGATCGGGTTTTTCGGTATCCAGTTCAGTTATATATCCAAGTGCCTTTACCGTTTCCAATGTTACAACACTTACTTTTCCGTTTTCTATACGGATATAGGAATCCGGCGGAGCATTGGCAACGGATACATAATCACGGTGAACGGTAGCTGCAGTTATATCAACCTGGTAAATACCGTCTTTTTTCATCCTGCTTTCAGTAAGGTTTATCTTTTCGGGGATAGCAACATTGGTTTCCGGTCCGGCATGGGTGGTTAATATGGTTTTTCCCGGACCGTCGCCGGTGATGAGGAGATCATTGTTGCCAAAATCGTATTCAACATCAGCGGGCAACAGGTATTTCCCGGCTGGAAAATGAACCGGGCTACGCTGTTTTTTACAGGCATCCAGCCAGGCATACAGGTTTGAGTGGCTGATAAGTGTACCATTATTTTTTATGCCGAAACGGGCAGGAAGTATTGTTTTATTGGATTCCTTTGCTGTGTAAATAGGCTTGGCAAGATTTGCCTGCATGCTTCCGGCAAAAGCGGGTTTGCAAAGCAAACATGAGATTAAGAAGCATAAGACAGAAGTGTATTTCATTGATTGGTTGTCCGGTTATTAAATAAAGGGCATATGAATTTTTCAATGCTTATTCCCGGATAAAACATCCTCAAAAATATATGATATGGGTTTTTACTGCAATAAAACCCTTTCAGTCACCGAAATCTGCCTTTAGGTTACATGAACAGATTGAAAAGATAACAGGTGGAAATTTTGAGCAATCAACATCATTTGGTTGTATTTTCCTCTAGCTTTTTCAACCTTTCTTCCAATGTTTTGTTTTCTTTTTTAAGTTCTATGATGTACAGGGTGAGTTCTTCCACTTTTTC
>WBZP01006179.1_pt1 | contig 11921 bp, 6 predicted proteins | sample 5204301 | NCBI WGS metagenome assembly WBZP01 (sample SAMN12412401, study PRJNA552823) | activated sludge metagenome | isolation source: activated sludge from nitrification reactor of wastewater treatment plant... | place: USA: Pennsylvania | collected 2017
TGCACACCGTTGCCGATGCTGTCGAGCAAATTGGAAATGTCGCTGGCGCGGGAATCGAGGCCGGCGGCGGTGAAGAAGTTGGTCGGGTTGTCGAGCGCGCTGTTGACCTTCTTGCCCGTGGCGAGACGGCCCTGGGTGGTGGCAAGCAGATCAGCAGTGCCCTGCAGCGAGAGCAGGTTCTGACGTACCGAGGCAGTAAGCGTGATGTTGGAGAGAGACATGGAAACAACCTTTCTGGCGTTACGCAACAATCGGCCTTCTTGGCCGCACGCCCGACCCTAGGAAGCAACCAATCAACGAAACCTGAATTTGACTGCCAGAATTCCGATCGATCCGGTGAGGTTCGGGCTTATGCTTTATGGAGCGTGAAGATCGCTCGAGCGGAATCCGCCTGCAGCCCGTCGGCGCGACAGGTCATGGTAAACAAGCTCTTTCCGGTCACCGCCGATCCTCTTCGGAGCATTCGCCCGCGTTCGCCGCGCCTTCAGAATGATCGAGACTGACCCTGGACTGATCGAGCCAACTCGGCGGCATCGACAGACCCCGCCGGCATCGACGAGCGTCACCTTGCGGCGAATTCGGTGCCTTCTCGAATCTCCGGGAATCACCTAGGTTGCTTCGGTAACTGGACATTCGAAATCCCATTTCAATGAATCGTCGGGACCGGCGGGCGGCCGCCAGCAAATTCGGTAGCTCGTCCGGCGGACGGCGGACGCCGGCTGCGCTCTTCGAGCTCGCGAGCCGGCATTTCGAATCGAGCCAGCTTGCCGAGGCCGAAAAATACTGCCGCAAGGCGTTGGCGATCGACGAAGGTCACGGCGATTCGCTCAACTTGATGGGCATACTCGCCTCGCTGTCCCATCAGAACGATCGTGCGGTGGAATGGTTCGCGCGCGCGCTTCGGACAGGTCCGCGGCTCGACTATCTGAAGAATCTCGGCGCGGCCCTGCACGGAGTAGGACGGCTCGAAGAAGCGCTGAAGGCTTACGACAAGGCGCTGACGTTCGCGCCCGAGGACGCTGAAATCTGGACCAACATCGGCAGCGCGCTGACACAGGCCGGCCGACATGACGAGGCATCCATCAGCTTCGAGCATGCGCTCAAACTGAACCCGCGCGCGGCCAACGCGGCGCGCGGGCGCGGCCTCGCACTGTTCAAGCTCGCCCGATTCCAGGATGCCCTAGCTTGCTTCGACCTCGTCAATGAGATGCAGCCTGACGACGTCGATGTCGCTCACATGCGCGCGACGTGCATGGTGCGCTTGAGACGTTTCGACGAGGCTCTTCCCGAGGTGCGGAAGGTGCTGGCGTCGAAGCCCGACCACGCCGACGCTCTCAACAACCTGGGAAACATCTATCAATCACGCGGACTGCACGAGGAAGCACTGCCCTGTTTCGACCAGGCGCTTGCGCGTCGGCCGGACTTCATCCAGGCGATGAACAGCAAGGCGTTCTCCCTGACCGAACTGCAGCAGTTCGACGAGGCGCTCGCGATCTACGAGCGCGTATCGGCGCTGGCGCCCGACGACGCGACGATGCGCTGGAACGTGGGGATGATCCACCTGCTGCATGGAGATTTCGAAAAGGGCTGGATCCGGCGCGATGCGCGATGGGGGGCCTTCTCTCAGCAGGCGCGAAACTTCACGCAACCCGCCTTGCGCGGCGACGAGCCGGTCGAAGGCAAGACCGTCCTGCTGTATACCGACGAGGGGCTCGGCGATACGCTTCAATACGTTCGCTACGCATCGATGCTGGCCGCCCGTGGCGCACGCATCATCCTGCAGGTGGAATCTTCGATCCGTCCGCTGATGTCGGCGGTGCCCGGTGTTTCGCAATGCCTGTCGACCGTGGACCTGCCGGAGTTCGATCTGCATTGCGCGCTCTCCGACCTACCTCTGGTATTCCGGACGAGACTTGAGACGATTCCGTCCGAAGTACCGTACCTTCAGGCGCCGGCCGATCGAGTGCGGGCATGGAAGGACAGGCTGGGCCGGCATGATCGCTTGCGCGTGGGCCTCGTCTGGTCGGGTAACCCGGCCCACCAGAACGACCATAACCGCTCGATCGCACTGCAGACGCTCGCGCCCATCCTGGACTGCGACGCTGAATTCGTCAGCCTCCAGAAAGGAGTCCGGGACCGCGACAGGCCGGTTCTCGCCGGACGCCGCGACATCGTCGACCTGACGGAGCAGTTGACCGATTTCAGCGAAACCGCCGCGCTCGTATCGTGCCTGGATCTCGTGATCACCGTGGATACGAGCGTAGCCCACCTCGCCGGCGCGCTCGGTCGCCCGGTCTGGCTCTTGTTGCCGTTCACTCCGGACTTCCGCTGGCTGCTCGATCGCGATGACAGCCCCTGGTATCCGACCGCGCGCTTGTTCAGGCAAAATGCCTCTCGCGAATGGCCGAGCGTCATCGGGCGGGTGCGCACCGAACTTGGCGATGCCATTGCCCGCTTTGTTCCGAAAGAAGAAGAACCGGTGATTGCATCACCCCAGGAGACGGCAATGGTCGGAATAGACCGCAGTCTGGCGCTTGCGCGAAAGACCGACGCAGCGCGCTGGTCCAATCCGAATTCACTGGAGCCGAGCTGGGATGCGCGTGCCGAACTCGCTGCCCAGTTCATTCCGGGCGGCACTCGCGTACTGGATCTCGGTTGCGGGAAGATGGCGCTCGAGCGATTCCTGCCCTATGGCTGCCACTATCAGGGCTGCGATCTCGTCGCGCGAAATTCACGGACGATCGTCTGCGACTTCAACACCGGACAGTTTCCCACGGAAGCCGCGAGCCAATCCGACATCATCGTTTTCCTTGGGGTCCTCGAATACATTCTGGACGCGGATGCATTCTTTGCGCATCTGCGGGCCAGCAATCGCGACATTGTGCTGAGTTACTGCGCGACCGATCTGAGTTCCGTAGACCGGGCATCGCTCGGCTGGATGACCCATTTCAGCTTTCTCGATCTCGCGCAGTTGTTCGACCGCCACGGCTTCCGCATCCAGTCCACGATGCCGGTCGACAGCCTGCAAGTGCTGATGCGGCTGACGCCGGTCGATCCGCAGCCCCCGATGAACCCCTGCAGCGTTGCGGTCATTTCCTACAACGACGTCGGAAATTTCGGCGACCGGCTGGGCTACCACATGATCAATTCGCTGCTTCCGAGCGAGGCGAGCGTTCACCATCTCACCTTCAACACCCTGGAGCGTGCGCACGACAACTACGACCTCGTCGTGCTCGGCATCGGCAACAGCGTCTTTCAACCCCTGCTCACCAAGCAGCTGACCGACGTCATGTCGCGCGGCAAGGCCAGGGTAGGAATTTTTGGCACGCAATATCGCGAATTCATCCCGCGCCCGGCACTTGATGGCCTTATCGACCGGCTCGACTCGTGGTTCGCCCGCTATGAAGACGATATCCTGATGTACGGACGCGGCCGCTCCAATGTGCAGCATCTCGGCGACTGGCTCATCAACCAGTTCCCGATGAGCACCCCGACCGAAGAGAAGCAGTTGCACATCGGCGATGAGATCTGGAACGATCTTCCACTTGACCGGACCATCCAGTTCATCCAGCGCCACAAGACGGTGCTGTCGAGCCGCCTCCACCCGCTTTTGTGTGCCCTTACCTCAGCCGAGAGCGTGGCCTACACGGAGCAGCCGGCCAGCGGCCAGACCTCGATCGTATCCGGCAAGTTCCGGAGCATGCTGATCGATATTTTCGGCCGCAACTATCCGGAGAGGACGTTCTTTCCCGTCGATCGCGGCGCGGTGACGCGCTACAAGCGGCGCGTCCAGGGAAATACCGCCGTCCTCGGCGCGCGGCTCGAGGCGATCTTGCGCAACGTGGCAGCTGCGCCTGCTCTCTGATGCGATTCAAACCGCGCGGCGTGGCGGTATCGGCGTCTTCGAGCCGATGCCGCCGTCACATCGGGATGCCGCTCGCTACAGGTACTTCACGAGCGTGAGTTGCGACAGCAGCGCCGTGGTTTGATACGAGGCCTGCAGCCTCGTCTGCAGCGCCAGGATCTCGGTGGCCACCTGATCGGTGGAGACCGTTTCGGTCTGGTCGACCAAGCTCTGCAACATGATCTGGCTTTGGCTCTGGCGCGCGGACACGCCTTTCATCGCCACCTGCGCCGATGCCAGATCGGTTCCGATGTCGGCAAGGCTCTGTTGTCTCCCTTGCGGCGTCAGGCTCGCGGCAACACGCTGGTTGAGCGCTGAAATCTGCGCGGTTGCATTGCTGCTCGTGGGCGACAAGGTGACCGCCGCGAATACGGCGACGGATTGCACCGCCATGCGGATGGCCTGTTCATTGGCTCGCACGCCGTATTGAATTGCCGCGGCCTGATCGATCCGCGCGGTCGATGAGGCGCGTGCAGAACCGGCCCCAGCCTCACCGGTGTACCATGCCACCGTGTTCGCCGCGCCGCTGACCAGGGAAGTCGCCGTATTGAACGGCACGCTGCCAACCCGTAACGGGGGCCGAACCGCCGTCGCCGTGGCGCCAAATCCGAGCGCGGCGAATGCCGCCGGATTCGAACTCATGACGTTCAGGCTGGCCGCATCGTCGGTATGCAGCGCGATTACGCCGCCGCTGACGGTCGAGGGTGTCGAGGTGACCGTGATCGAATCGATCTTGGCCAACAGCGCCTGGACGTTGTCCGTGACGTTGAGCTGATTGCCGGTTGCGCCGGCGGCGACGAAGGTGATCGGCGTGCCGTTGACGGTGATGGTGTCGCCGGGCGCGAAATTCGTCGTCAGCGAATCGGTCAGCGCTCCGCCCGACAGCAAGGTCGCACCGGTGATCGGCGCCGCAGCCTTGTTGTTGACGACGCTTCCCGTGGACGTTCCGGCCAGATTGAAGAAATTGTCGGACGCCGCCATCGCGGAAGCCGCGACCAGCGACGTGTTGGCGAGCGTGCCGATCGCGGTCGTGAGGGCGGCGTTGAGGTTGGCGGCGGTCGCCGCCGACGTCGCGCCGATCGCGAAGCTTCCGGTGGGGGGCGGCGTCGCATTGGAAGCGGTGAGTTGGATCGACTCCGTCGTACCATCAGGCAGGTTGAAGGTGAAGGAGACCTTGTCGCCATTGTTGGGATTGGTCGGCCCGAGATCGACCGACATGACCGGAGGCGAACCCGCCGGGCCGGTGACGGAGGCGCCGTTCAGCGAAGACGTGATGCCGTTGAGCTTGAGGCCAAACGGCGATCCCGCGACATCCTCGGCGACCGCTACCGACGTGAGGCTGGGCGAAGAGACGGCCACCCGCCCCATGCCGCCGACGCCGAGGTCGGCCTGATTGCGCTCCACGATCAGTTGCTTCAACCCGGCCATCGCACCCTTGCCGTTGAGAATGTCCTCCATCGAGGCGACGGAGGGGGTATCGATGGCGCTCCCGGAAAACAGGTAGCGATTGCCGGACTGCGTGTTGAGCATCTCCAGCATCGTCTTCAACTGCAACAGCGCGGTCTGCTGGCCGGTGGTCTGCCCGGAGCCGTGGATATCGGCGCCACCGTTGCCGGCCGCGGACTTCACCTGCGTCGCGATCTTGCTGAAGGATTCCAGCGACGTGCTGGTAGTCGTGATGGTGGTGTTGATGTTGGTAATCGTCGCCGCATAGGCCGACAAGTTCGACAGCTGCCCGCGCGCAAAGACGGCGAAGCCCTCGTTGACCCCCATACCCGAATAGGTGGTGGACTTCTTGCCGGTTGCGAGCTGCGTCTGCAGCGCGTCGAGCTGATTCTTGAGGTCGAAGACCGATTGCCCGAGCAGGGCGCTACCATAACCAACACTGTTGATCGACATACCGACCGCCTTATCGTTGCGCCTGCAGCAAGGTCTGCATCATGGTTTGCACGACCGACATCACATGGGCGTTTGCCGCATAGGCATTCTGCAGCGCGATCAGGCTCGCCATCTCGATGTCGATGTTGACGCCCGATGTGGAATCGAATTTCTGCTGCAGCGTACTGACCACGACGTCCTGGCCTTCCGCGACCTGCTGCGCGGAAGCTGCTGCATTGGCCTGGAAGCCGAGGAATTGCTGAATGAAGTTCGGCAGATTTCCCGTCAGCGGCGACGTTCTCGAGCCGAGACCGGTCTGCGGCGAATAGGTAAAGGACGCCGTCGTCAATTGCGAATAGAGGTAATCCGAGCGCGTCGTGTCGCCGGCGGTGGTCAGCGGCGAGGTGTTGTAGACGACGAACAGCGAGGGATCGTTGGCCAGCGCCGAATTGACCGAAATCCGTCCGGCAAATCCGGTCTGTTGAACGCCGCGCCCGGTAATCACACCGGTGTAGAGCGTGCTGCCGTCGGTGAATACCGGCAATTGCGGGCTACCGTTCGCGACCGCCTGCGTCGTGGCCGTCGTCGATGCGGCATCGACGGTCACGGCGGCGGTGCCATTATCCAGGACACGCAGCGTGAAGCCGGCCGGATTGGAGAATTGCAGATTGGTGTTGCCGACGGCCGCGGCGACCTGTGCGACGATAGAGGCCATGCCGCCCTGGAAATTGACGCCGACCACCTTGTCGTTGACGTTGGGAGCCGTATTCTGCAGCGGCAGCGCCGTCGGATCGTCGACACGCACGATCGTGATCTTGTGCGGAGTATTGGTGGTCGTGTCCGTATAGGTCAGGCTGAACGAGTTCCCCGGCAGCACCGTCGAAAGATCGAGATCGAAACCAGCCTGGCTGCCCGCCGTCACCGGCGTCCCGGCGGTGGTCTTGTCGGACAGCGCACTGGAGAGCGTCGCGGCCAATTGATCCAGCTGTGCCTGCGCCTGCACCAGGATATTGTCGCGCAGCTTCAGGTCGGCGCCGATCCGGCCCGAGCCGATCGAATTGGTCGCGATTATATCGACGCTCGCACCGTTGGCGAATGTCAGCATGAGCGTGCCGGCAGACGACAGCGCCGGGTCGCTGTTCCAGAGAGAGCTTGCGTTGAGGGTGCCCTGAGAATTGAACGTCAACCGCGAGGCCTGGACGCCGACGAGCTGCATTCCGGTCGTGGTGTAGACCGTCGCCTGATTGGCGCCGTCAGTCACGACCTTGATGTCCACATACTTCGCGAGATCCTTGATGGCGGCGTCGCGCTGATCCATCAACGTCGTGGCGGTATTGTCGGTCGGGGACAGGCTCTGCAGCTGCGAATTGAGTTTCGCGATCTGCGCCAGATCGTTGTTGACCTGAATGACCGAAATTCCGATGTCCTGTTCCGCATTCGACCGCAGCGCCTGAACGCCCTGCGTCGCGGTGTTGAGCTGCTGCGCCAGGGATTGCGCCGCCGTCAGGGCCTGCACCCGCGCGGACTGAGTGCCCGAATTGGCCGCCAGCGCCTGCAGCGCAGAGGTGAAGTTGTTGTAGGCCGCCTCCAGCGTTCCGTCGCCGCCGGGCGTTCCGTAGATGCTCTGCAGCTGGGTCAGGATGCTCGACATCTGGTCCGCATAGCCTGCGCCGGCCGTTTCGGTGCGCAGCTGGGACAGCAGATACTGGTCGAGCTGACGATTGACGCCGGTGACACGAACGCTGGCGCCTGCATCGGAGCTGGCGCCCGCGATCTCGATCTGATTGAGGGATCGGGCGACATAGCCAGGCGTCTTCGCATTGGCGACGTTCGATGAGACGATCGAGAGCGCAGCCTGGTTGGTGCTCAAACCGGCCATGACTGTCGAAAGTGCCGAACTTAGACTCATGATGCACGCCTGGGGTTATGTCACACCGCTATCGTCATTCTCCTCACCGCAACACGTTCAGGAGATCCTGCACCATGGTCTGTGCGGTGGTGATCACCTTGGTGTTGGCGGAGTAGGCCTGCTGGGTCACGACCAGTTTGGTGAATTCGTCGGCGATGTCGGCGTTGGAGCCTTCGACCGACGATCCGGCGATGGTCCCCGTCGCACCCGCGATCGCGACACCCGACTTGTCGGTGGCCGCGTAGGCACCGCCATCTAGAGGCTTCAGGTAGTTCGGGCCGTTGAAATGAGACAGCGCGACGGCAGCGAGATTGAGGTTCTGGCCGTTGGAGAACGTTCCGATCACGAGGCCGCTGTTGCTGACGGACACCGACTGAAGCTGTCCGGCGGCATAGCCGTCCTGCTGGATCTGGTTGATCGTCGTGGTGCCGCCGGTGGAGGCATATTGCGTGAGGCCGCCCGCACCGAAGCTGACGGTGAGATTGCCGAGCGTCTGGCCGTTCACCGCTACGCTCGAGAGCGTGATGCTCGAGCCGGAGGGGCTGACCAGCGCGCCGTTCGCGCCGAAGACGAAGTTGGTCCCGGCGTTGATCCACGCGGTCTGCGCACCCGTCGCATTGGAATTCGACTGATAGAACAGGTTCCAGGTGTCCAGGTGGGGGCTGCCGAGTGCCGCGCTGTCCATCTTGGCCCAACGCAATTGCAGGTTCACCGCGGTTCCCGTCGCATCGTAGGCCGTCACGGCTCCGCCGCTGATGGACTGGTTCGCAAACGTCGCCGTGTCGCTGCCGATCACGGCGCCGGTGCCCACGGTGCCGCCGCCGTTTCGGGTCTGTGTCACGGTGGGCGGGAAGCCAAGCGCGCCAAAGGCGGCGGCATTGGAGCTCGAGACCGACAGGTTCGACGTCACGCCGGTATGCAGTGTAATCGCGCCGGTGCCGCTGATGGTGGACGGGTTTGCCGTGCCGGTGATCGCATCGATCGCGGCCAGCAGCGAGCCGACATTGGTGCCCGCGAGAGTGAGGTCCATGGAGAGGGTGCCGGCGACTGCCGAACCCGTGGTGCCCGCGCCGCTGTTGAACGTGATGTTCGTGCCGTTGACGGTGATGGTGTCGCCCGCGGAGAAGTTCGAGGTGATCGAATTGCTCGGCGCAGCACCGGCCAGGAGCGTCGCATTGGTGATGGCTCCGGGCACCGCAGCCTTGTTGTTGACGGCGCTTCCCGTCGTGGTCGCATCGGAATAGGGCGTCGCGGGGGTACCGATGATCTGCGGATTGAAGCCGGGGGTGAAGTCTGCCGGGTTCAAGCCACCGACGGACGTCAACGAGCCCACGTTGGCGGTGGAGCTCGCCACCGTCGCCGGCTTGGTCGGAAGGTTGGCGGCATAGGTGATCTTGGTGGTCGCCTTGGCCGGAATGAAGTTGTTCTGAAACTGCAGAACCTGGGGCACGTTTCCGATCGGGTTGCCGGTCACGGGATCGACCGTCACGCCCAACAGATAGTATCCGGCGCCGTTGACCAGATTGCCGTTGGCATTGAGCTGGAAATCGCCGCGGCGCGTGTAGTTGGTGATCCCGTCGAACACGGGGACGTTGTCGACGATACCGATCGGCTTCTGCACGTTGAAGAAGCCGGAGCCACTGATCGCCATATTGGTGGCAACCGAGGTGGCCGAGACGGTGCCCTGATTGGTAATCGTGGCCTGGGCGCGGGCGGTGACGCCGCCGGCAGCCTGGCGCTCGGCCGACGAACTTTGCGGAACGAGATCCTGAAAGCTGGTGCCGGTCGCCTTGTAGCCGATGGTCTGCGAGTTCGCGATGTTGCCCGAAATGTTCTGCAACGCGAAGGATTGAGCCTGCAGACCCGACACGGAAGTATTCAGAGCGTCGTAGATACCCATAACAATCGTCTCCAAATTCGATGCCGGCAATCCGGCAGCCTATTCGGAAGACGATTGTCGCAAGGCTCGTGCCAAGCCATCTATCTGTTAAAAATCAATAGCTTACCGGCACCGCCGGCCCTGGGGAGATAGGGCGGATTTGCCGGGCCGGGCAACTATTGCCGGGCCGGATCAGGAAGCGGAGGCCGCCTGCGGCTTGAAGACGAGGCCAAAGCCGTCAATGCAATAGCGCAAGCCTGTCGGCTTCGGACCATCGTCGAAGACGTGCCCCAGATGGCCGCCGCAGCGCCGGCAATGCACTTCTATGCGGGTCATGCCGTAGGAGCGGTCTTCGGTGCGACCGAGCGCATTGTCGAGCGGTTGCCAGAAGCTCGGCCAGCCGGTCCCGCTGTCGAATTTGGTATCCGATGAAAACAGCGGCAAGTCGCAGCCCGCGCACGCAAAGGTGCCCTTGCGATGCTCCTTCAGCAGCGGGCTGGACCACGGCCGCTCGGTGCCGTGGTTGCGCAGAATCTCGTATTGTTGCGGCGTCAGTTGTGCGCGCCATTCCGCGTCGGACTTTTCGACCTCGAATTTCCCGGCGGCGCGGGCTGGCTCGGCGCGAAGCCAGCGCAGGGTGACGAAGCCGAACAGGCCGGCGACGGAAGCAAGCAGGATGCGGCGGTCCATCATGGTTCCTCCGGATGGGCGGGTTCGATCCAAGATACGGCGCGCGCGCCGCGGAAGTTACACGGACGACGGGCGATCTGGCTCACATTAATGCGAGGGCGAACCGCTCTCCGGCTCCGGTGCGGCTGCCGGCTCGGACGGCGCCGCCGGACGAGGTTGCCCCGGCGGCGGCCTGCGGCGGGGCGGCGTCCTGGTTCCGGCCTGGCGGTTGGCCTCAGCAAGCCGAGCCTCCCGCTGGCTCTCCTTTCGGCGAGCGCGCTCGCGGTAGCGCGCCAGCACGCCCGCCGCAGCGGAACTGCCGCGGGTCCATTTTCCGATCAGATGGCCTGCGATCCGGCCGGTCGGACCGCCGGCCCATACCAGTTCGAATGGAGAGAACAGGCGCCAGCGCTCGTCGCCCCACAGGATGCTTCGCGCGACAAGCATTCCTGCCATTGCCGAAGTGGCGACGCCCTGCCTGCCGAAACCGCTCGCCACCCAAAGGCCTTTACGCAGTTGTCCGACCTGCGGCATGCCGTGCACGGTCGTGCCGACCGCACCACCGAACGTGTCCGCCACCGCGACCTTGCCGAGGCCGGGGAACACCGTACTGATGCGCCGCTGAATGGCGGCGGCAAAGCGCTGCGGCCGCGCTTCCCATGTGGTCTCGGGGCTGGTCCACATCAGGCGATCGCCGTCGACGATGCGAAAATGGTCGACGCCATCGGAGTCCATCACCGACCCCTTGAAGCCGACGATCTCGTGGAGCCGTTCACCCAGCGGCTCGCTCACCGCCGCATAGCGCCAGACCGGCAACAACGTTTCCGACAAGCGCCGCAGCGGCGTGCCGAGATGGACGTTGCCGCACAGCACGATATGCGACGCGCGCAACCGCGCCGACGGCGTCACGATCCTCTTGCGGATTCCGGAGGGATCGATGCTCACGACCGGGGTGTCCTCGAAGATGCGCGCGCCAGCTTGCCTCGCAAGCGCGGCGAGGCCGTGGACGTAGCGGCGAGAATCGATCTGGAAAGCCCTGGGATAATAGACGCCGTGGAAATAGCGGTCGGTACGCAACTCGGCGCGAACGCGATCGACCTGCCAGCCCTCGACCTCGGTGTCGAAATCGCCGGAGAGCGTCTGTAGCCGGCTGATCAGTGCCTCACCGGCGTCGACATTCGACACCTCCAGTGCGCCGTCGCTCAAGGCAATGCCGGGTATCGCCTCCTCCGTCGCGAGGCCGCGAACGTAGTCGGCCCCCTCCTTCGACAATGCCCAGAGTTCCTGCGCGTCCTCGCGGCCGACCCGCTCGATCAGATCAGCCACCGGCAGGCCGAAACCGGGCATGACCGTGCCGAGATGATGGCCGGAGGCGCCCCAACCCACGTGGCGTCCTTCCAGCACCGCAATGCTGGCGCCGAGCCGCGCCGCTTCCAGCGCCACCGTCAGCCCCGCCAACCCGGCGCCGACGATCGCGATATCGACATCCAGGTCGAAAGACAGCCGCGCGCGGGCCTCCGGCATTGCGGCGTCTTGCCCATTCACCGTACTTGTGGAAGTCCCGCTCATGACGTTTCTTAGACCGATGATGCGGCGCTTGTCACCTTGTCCCCAAGGCTGGCTCGTATATTAGAGCACGATCTTCCCGGAAAACCGGTTTCCGCTGCTCCGGATCGTGCTGT
>WBZP01006180.1_pt1 | contig 11920 bp, 9 predicted proteins | sample 5204301 | NCBI WGS metagenome assembly WBZP01 (sample SAMN12412401, study PRJNA552823) | activated sludge metagenome | isolation source: activated sludge from nitrification reactor of wastewater treatment plant... | place: USA: Pennsylvania | collected 2017
TTCAGCAATAAACCAGTTGTTCTTGAAACATTTTATCTACATCCTGTTGCTGATGTTATCATTCTCAGCACTCAGGGCACAGTCCACCGATGACCGCATCTGTGGCAAATGGCAAACCGCCGACCAACAAGGCATTATTCAGGTTTACCGTTCCGGTGCCCGTTATTATGGCAGCATCGCGGGAGGGCAGGGTAACCTGCGAACCGACCGCAACAATCCAGATCCGGCGCTGCGCACCCGTTCACTAACGGGATTGGTTATCCTCAGTGACTTCGTGTTTTCCGGTGGAAACAAATGGACCGGCGGAAAAATTTACGATCCCAGCAATGGGAAAACCTACAGCTGCAACCTGCAACTCAAAACAAACGGCGTACTGGAAGTAAGAGGATATATCGGGGTTTCATTGTTCGGCCGTACCGAACGGTGGACAAGAATTGAGTAAGCTACGGGGAAGCCGGCACTGCCGTACAAGTGAGTGACACAACGATGCTGCACAGCATTACCGCTGCCGGCGTTCTTTCAGTTAATCAAAACCATGTTATGAAACTGACTTCTTTCTTTGTGAAGAATCCTTCTTTCACCCTCGTGGCTTTCCTGATGGTGGTGGTAGTAAGCGTGAGTACCATCCTTACCATGCCCAGAGCCGAGGACCCTGAAATCAATCCGCCGCAATTCCCGGTGGTGGCCATATTTCCGGGGACCAGTCCGCAGGATATGGAAGAGCTGATAGTGAAACCGATTGAGAAAAAAGTAAGCGAACTGGAAAATCTCAAACGTATCCGTTCCACCATCAAGGATGGTGTAGCCACCATTGAAGTGGAATATAAATACGATACGGATGTGGAAGCAAAGTACCAGGAACTGGTCAGGGAAATCAATGCCATCCGGCCTGAACTGCCTGCGGAATTATACAGCCTTGAAGTGAAAAGGGTAACACCTACCGATGTGAATGTGCTGCAGGTGGCTCTGGTGAGTGAGAACGCTTCCTATGCCAGCATGAAGCAGTCTGCGGAAGTACTGAAAGAGGAGCTGGAAAAAGTAAAAGCGCTGAAAAAAGTAGAATACTGGGGGGTGCCTGAACAACTGGTACGCATCGATCTTCAGCTTGACAAAATCGCGCAGCTCCGGATACCGCTGAACCAGGTTACCGGAAGCATACAATCAGAAGCTGCCAATATACCCGGGGGGCAGGTACGTGCCGGCAATAAAGTATTCAATGTAAAAACAAGCGGCAAATACCGGAGCCTGGATGAAATAAGAAATACCATCATAGCTTCCGGGAACGGTCATGTAATATACCTGAAGGATGTTGCGGAAGTTAACTTTCAGTATGCGGAAGAGAAGCACATCACGCGGATCAACGGGCACCGCTGCGTACTGGTGACAGCGGCACAGAAATCGGGCGGCAACATCGCTCAAACACAGGATGCCTACCGGCCGGTGATCGATGCCTTTGAGAAAACACTCCCGAAAAACATTGCCCTGATCCGTTCATTCGACCAGGCGGATAATGTGCAGCGGCGTTTGGGCGGACTGGGCATAGACTTCCTGATCGCGATCGGCCTGGTGATGATCACGCTTATTCCGCTGGGCTGGCGTGCTTCCCTGGTGGTGATGGTGGCCATCCCGCTTTCGCTGGGTATGGGTATTGTGATGATGCACTTCATGGGCTTTTCCCTGAACCAGTTAAGTATTGTAGGACTGGTGGTGGCACTGGGATTACTGGTGGACGACAGCATTGTGGTGGTGGAAAATATTGAACGCTGGCTGCGCGAAGGACATTCCAAAACCTATGCCGTCATCCAGGCCACCCAGCAGATCGGGCAGGCGGTTGTGGGTTGTACCGCCACCCTTATCATCGCCTTCTTACCGCTGGTATTTCTTCCGGAAGCTCCCGGTGAGTTCATACGGGGCTTACCCATGGCAGTGATTACCTCGGTATTTGCTTCCCTGCTGGTATCCTTTACCATTGTACCTTTCATGGCTACCCATGTTCTGAAAACCAATCATTCTCCCGAAGGAAACATTTTCCTAAGGGCTTTGAAGAAAATCATCAGTGGCACGTATACCCGGCTGCTGGAAGTATCTCTCCGCCGCCCCGCGATTACCCTGCTCATTGCCCTGCTGCTGTTTGGTGGCTCACTGCTGCTGTTCGGCACCATCGGGTTTAGGCTCTTCCCCACTTCGGAAAAGCCACAGTTCCTCGTGAATATCAATATGCCCCTGCAGAGCAACCTGGAAGCAAGTTCTGCCATGGCCAGGTATGTGGAGGGTGAACTTGCCAAAGAAAAACAGGTGGCATTTTATACAACGAATGCGGGTAAGGGAAATCCGCGCATATACTATAACGTGATACCGGAAAATGAAAAACCGGATTTTGTGCAGTTCTTTGTTCAGCTGCACCCTGATGTGTCGCCTGCAGATAAAAAACAGCTGATTGAACAATTACGGGAACGGTTCAACGAAAAGGCCGGCGCCCGTATTGAAGTGAAGGATTTTGAACAGGGTCCGCCCGTAGAGGCGCCGGTAGCCATCCGCATCGCAGGCGATCACCTCGATACCCTCCGGCAACTGGCCGGCAGGGCGGAAGCCTTGCTGAAATCCATTCCCGGAGCTATTTATGTGAAGAACGAGGTGGATGTTTCCAAGAGCGACCTGAAGATGAAAATCCATACTGAGAAAGCACGGATGCTGGGAATCCAAACCGCTGAAATCGATAAAACCATCCGTTTAGCCGTTTCCGGACTGGGTGCGGGTTCTTTCACAGATGATAACGGTGAAGACTACCCTTTAATCATTACCGCGCCAAAGGAACGGTATACCACCCTGAACATATTCAACCAGGTGTTCATCAATAATGCCGCCGGTACACCCGTTCCGCTTTCACAGGTTGCGGAACCGGTATTTGAAACGTCACCTGCCACCATCAAGCACCTGGACCGTAAACGGTATGTGGTGGTTACTGCATTCACCGGCAAAGGAGTACTGGCTCAGGAAGTTACTGCGGCTTTCGGGAAGCAGTCAGCCGCGCTCCGGTTACCAAAGGGGTACAGTGTGGAGCTGGCGGGGGAAGCGGAGAGCGAACAGGAAGCTTTTGGTGGAAGTTTTATGACCGTGGTAATCGCAACGGTTTTCCTTTTTATCATGGTACTCATCCTGGAGTTCAAAACATTCAGAAGCATGCTGATTGTATTGTCGGTGATTCCGCTGGGCATTATTGGAGGTGTGCTGATGCTCTGGCTTACAGGCAACCCCATGTCATTTGTGGCCATTATTGGTTTCATAGGACTCGCGGGCATTGAGGTAAAAAATTCGATTTTACTGGTGGATTTTACCAACCAGCTGCGTGCGGAAGGTAAATCGCTGGAGGGGGCCATCCGGGAAGCAGGTGAGCTGCGGTTTTTACCAATCGTGCTTACGAGTCTGACTGCCATCGGCGGCCTGATCCCGATCGCGCTGAGCAGCAATCCGCTGATCTCACCGCTGGCACTGGTGCTTATCGGAGGGCTGATTTCTTCTACCTTATTATCGAGGATTGTAACGCCGGTGGTGTACAAACTGCTGCCGCCCAAAGTGGAACTCCTGTAAACTGCATGCGAAGGGATGCTGTCCGCTTACTTAGACTTCATCTCTTCCAGCTGCTTTTGCATGGCGAACATCTCATCACGCAGGCGCGCCGCTTCCATGAAATCAAGATCACGGGCTGCTTTTTCCATCGTCTTTTTCGTGGCGGTGATTTTTTTCTCCAGTTGCGGGATGGTTAAATAATCTTCAGGATCTTCCGCTGCTATGGTTACCATATCCTGACCCGCAGGAATGGCCTGGGGTTTCGATTCATCAAAACCGCGGATATCGAGCACACTGGTTTGCGCAAATACCTGTTCTTTGCTCTTGACCACCGTTTGCGGGATGATGCCGTGTTCGGTGTTATAAGCAATCTGCTTTTCCCGCCGGCGGTTGGTTTCATCGATGGTTTTCTGCATGCTGCCGGTGATGGTATCGGCATAAAAAATGACAAGACCGTTTACATTACGGGCAGCACGGCCTGCTGTCTGGGTCAGACTCTTTTCATTCCGCAGGTACCCTTCCTTATCCGCGTCCAGGATGGCCACGAGGGACACTTCCGGCAGGTCAAGTCCCTCCCGCAACAGGTTCACTCCCACCAGCACATCGATGACACCCAACCGCAGCTCCCGCAAAATTTCCACCCGTTCCAGGGCATCTACTTCACTGTGGATGTACTTGCTTTTGATATTGATGCGGTGGAGATATTTATCCATTTCCTCTGCCATCCGCTTCGTCAGTGTTGTCACCAGCACGCGGTCGCCCGCCGATACTCTCTTATCGATTTCATCCAGCAGGTCATCGATCTGGTTGAGTGAAGGCCGGATTTCAATCGGCGGGTCCAGCAGTCCGGTTGGCCGCACCACCTGTTCCACCACCACGCCTCCGCATTTTTCCAGTTCATAATCCCCGGGTGTGGCAGAAACATAGATGGTTTGCCCGGTCATCTGTTCAAACTCATGAAAGTTCAGGGGGCGGTTATCCAGCGCAGAAGGTAACCGGAAGCCATAATCCACCAGCGTGAGTTTGCGGCTGCGGTCGCCGCCATACATCCCGCTTACCTGGGGAATGGTCTGGTGACTTTCATCAATCACCGTCAGGAAATCTTTCGGGAAATAATCGAGCAGGCAGAAGGGACGGGTGCCCGCGCTTCGCCGGTCAAAAAATCGGGAATAGTTTTCAATGCCATTGCAGTACCCCAGTTCCCGGATCATTTCAAGGTCATACTGCACGCGTTCACTGAGGCGTTGTGCCTCGATGTATTTGCCGGTGCTTTTGAAATAGTCTACCTGCGCAGCGGTTTCATCCTGTATTTCATAAATCACCTGTTGCAGGATATCTTTCGGAGCCAGGTAGAGATTGGCCGGGAAGATGGCTGCATTGTCCACCAGGCCGATGCGCTTGCCGCTGCTCAGTTCCAGCGTTTCAATCGTTTCAATTTCATCCCCGAAGAAGGTAACGCGGTAACCATAATCCACATACGGCAGGTTGATGTCCACCGTATCGCCCTTTACGCGAAAAGTGCCCCGGGTAAAATCGCCCTGGCTCCGGGAATACAAACTGTTTACCAGCGCATGCAGGAATCCCTGCCGGGATATCACCTGCCCCTGCTGGATACGGATGATGCCGTTCTCAAACTCGGTGGGATTGGCCATGCCATATATACAGCTCACGCTGGCCACCACTATAATGTCACGCCGGCCGCTGAGCAGCTGGGCGGTTGCCTGCAGCCGCAGTTTATCCAGCTCTTCGTTGATGCTGAGATCTTTTTCGATGTAGGTGTTGGAAACGGGGATATAGGCTTCCGGCTGATAATAATCGTAATAGCTTACAAAATAACCCACGGCATTATCCGGAAAAAACTGCCGGAACTCACCATAGAGTTGTGCCACCAGGGTTTTGTTATGGGTGAGCACCAGGGTGGGGCGCTGCACATTCTGAATCACATTGGCGATGGTGAAGGTTTTACCGGAGCCGGTTACCCCCAGCAGGGTCTGGTAATGTTCACCCTCCAGCAGCCCGTCAGTGAGATGCCGGATGGCGGAGGGCTGATCACCCGCAGGCGCATAATTGGATTGCAGAACAAACGGCACTGAGTATCAGTTTAGCTGTGATGGAAGATTTACCGGCAGTCTCCGCAGATTCCGTTCACCACCATCTGTGCGTGCTTCGGACTGAAGCCGCGGGGCAGTTTTACCGCCGGAACGGTTACTTCTTCCAGGCAGGTCGTCCTGCCGCAGGATTCACAGATGAAATGAACATGGTTATCATGATGATGCCCCTCTCCGCAATTGTCTTTGCACATTGCGTACAGAACCGAGTTGTCGGTGGTGGGTATCTGATGGATGATTCCTCTTTCCACAAATGTATGCAGGGTACGGTATACCGTTACCCGGTCGAAACTTTCCCCGGTACGCCGCTCAATATCCGCATGGGCCAGCGCCCCCTCGCTGCTGAGGAAGAGCTCCAGTATTTTTTTTCTTCCCTCGGTAACACTGAGCTGGTTTTTTCTGAGTATCTCCAGTACCATAAACGGAACTTTAGGCAGGTGATTAAAGGCTGCGGTTCTGGTTTTTTTCTTTCAGCAAAGCCCGGATGTCTTTCAGCAGTTTCTGGATATCCGCTTCCACCAGGCCATCATAAATTCCCCGCACCCGGGTCTGCTTGTCCACCAATGCAAAAAACTGCGTGTGAATGAATTCGTCTTTGATGTTCGACTGCGCGTTCACCTTATTGTTATCAATCACATAGCCATGCCGCGCCATATTATACAATTCAGCCTTATCGCCTGTAAGGAATAACCAGTTCCCCGTGGCGGGCGGATGACTGGCCGCGGCGCTGTCTTCTTCAATCCGGCTGGTACCATCTCCCTGCGTCACCAACTTGCCGGTCATCATTTTCACCGCGTATTTTTTCATCAGCGGCACCGAGTCTGTTTCCGGCATGCAGGTATGCGACAGGATCATGAAATCGGGCTCCTGTTTGAAAACATCATACACCCTGCGCATATTGGCGTTCATACGCGGACAGATACCGCGGCAGGTGGTGAAAAAATATTCCGCCACATACACTTTTCCTTCCACCTGTTTCTCCGTTACCGTCCTTCCATCCTGGTCAGTAAATGAAAAGCGGCTGATATTGTTACTGATCACGGGCAGGTTCGATTGTGAGATGTCTGTTTGGGTAAACACGACCACATAGTACAGTCCAAAGAGCAGTACAAAAAAAATCAGGTACAGGATCCATTTATTCCTCATAACATCGGTTTATACAAAGCTACGGTTCAGGAGGCAACGGTGCTGTCGACCACCTGATAGTTGCAACACTATTGCAAAATTACTATATTTGCGGCTCTTCATGCAACTGAAATTCAACTGGGACGCTGTCGGTATCGCCACTTCGGTGCTTTGTGCCATTCACTGCACCCTGCTGCCGCTGCTGATGAGCAGTCTGCCGTTGTTTGGTATTAACATCCTGCACAACCAGTTGTTTGAATGGGGTATGATCCTACTGGCATTTTCGGTAGGCAGTTATGCGCTGTTTCACGGCTATATCCGCCACCACCATTCCCTCTTGCCGGTTTTACTTTTTTCTGCCGGGTTCGCCTTGCTCGTGCTGAAACAGTTTTTTCACGATGTCGAAAACTGGTTTCTGTTACCGGCCGTTGTACTGATCATCAGCGGGCACTATCACAATTACCGGCTCTGTCACAAAAGCAAGTGCAGCTCTGCCCACCACAGCCATTGATTGTCTGTATCCGGGTTTTCGCCCCGGGCCGTTACAAAAAAATTAAAGATTACCTTGTAGCTGCCATCGGCACCTCATCTGCTGAAATCAATGATATGAAACCATTACTATCGCTGCTGCTTTTTTGTGCGCTCAGCACACCGCTCACTGCCCAACAGGAAGAAAATGTCATCCGTGAGCTCCTGCAGGAGCAGGCAGCTGCCTGGAACCGCGGCGACCTGCAAACCTTCATGGAAGGGTACTGGAAAAATGATTCCCTCATGTTTATCGGGAAAAGCGGGGTAACCCGGGGATGGCAGGCCACGCTCGATAATTACAAAAAGGGATATCCCGACACAGCTGCCATGGGCAAGCTGCAATTTGAATTTGTGGAATTCAGAAAATTATCGCCCGACTATGTGTTTGTGGTAGGTAAGTGGATGCTTACCCGAAGCATCGGCAACCTGAAAGGAATGTATACCCTGCTGCTGCAAAAGCTGAATGACCGCTGGGTGATTATCCGCGACCACAGCAGCTGATACTTTATTCCGGTTCACGGTATCCTTTCCAGCGATGCTTCAGATACCGGAGAAGCCAGGCCAGTGTTCCCAGGAAAAATACATAAAAAAGTATATTCCACACCGTTAGTTTTTCTTCCGGGAACGCCAGGTTGAAGTAAATACCCAGTGTCATATTGATGAGCATCCACAACAGGGTGGTAGCCACCGACTGCAGCACCATCACCAGGAAAGCTTTGATATCGGGTTCCATGTAAAAGGTATAAGAAGGTAAAGTTCGGCGTTGAAGGGATCATTCCCGCATGAATGCATCTATTTGACTAACAATTTCCTGAATTCCGTGCTGCTCCCGTTAAACACATTAAAATCCACTGCCCCTTCAATTCCATTCACCCTGCCTGACTCACTGTGCTGCCAGAACGACCAGCTGCGGTGCACCCGCGGCTTATCTTTGACCAGGTAGTGGGCTACCCACAGGGGATACTGATCAAACCTGCCATCAAAATAACGGGCATAAAATTTTGCGCCGGTATATATAATGGGTTTTACGCCATAGTACTGTTCTGTGAGCTGCAGCCAGGTTTCCACCTGCGCCTGCAGCTGCTCCCTGGTCAGATTGCCGGCCTGTTCCACATCCAGTACCGGCGGAAGATCACCGGTTTCCAGTTTTACTTCCCGGATAAAATGCTTTGCCTGTGCGGCCGCATCTGCATAAGGATTGAAATAATGATAGGCGCCCCGGGGTATCCCAGCATCCGCTGCCTGCTGCCAGTTCCGGGGGAAGCGCGGATCCTCATCATTCAAACCCTCGGTGGCCTTGATGAAACAAAACTGAATACCCACTTCGTTCACTTTCATCTGCTTCACCTCCTGCCAGCGGATACGCCCCTGGTACCGGCTTACATCGATGCCATGCACGCTGTAATTAACAGGTATATCAATGCCGAAATCAGCATAGTGTACAAAACGCGGACGGCCTTTGTAATAGATCACCACGGTGGTAATCACTAACATCCCTGCAGCAAACAGCAGTACGGGCAGGTTGATCTTTTTCCTTTTTTTCCGGGGCATAGGGGTTCTGTGCAAAATTGGATGAAACCGGATGAATCTGCATAAAATTCTGAAAGAGAGTTCAGGTTAAAAAAATTCAAAATATGAAATACTGTTAAAGTATTGGAAACGGGCAATAATAACGGGTGGGAGCCGTTAGTTTTGCTGCCCCTCAAGTAAACCACCACTCATGCCAGAGATAAAAAGTACCCTTTTTCTCAGGTCCCGGGTCTTCATTACCCTGGCAATGCTTGCCTGCTTTCCTGTTTACTCCTATTCTCAATACGCCTTTGTAAAAATTGATTCTTCACTGCTGGCAGCTTCTGATGCTGAGAGAATCGTCCCTGCAAAAAAGAAAGCGGCCTTCCCGGCGATACTGAAAGGCAATGAGGCGCAGTCCCTGGAATACATTGAACGGTTCAGTGAGCGCCGGAGAGATTACCTGATCAGGATGTATACGCGCGGAAAAAATCTGCTCCCGAAAGCGGCCCGTATTTTACGCAAATTCAACCTGCCCGAAGAACTGAAAGTGCTGCTGATTCTGGAATCAGCCTACAATGCCAACGCGGTATCGAAAGCAGGCGCGGTTGGATACTGGCAGTTCATGGATGCGGTGGCGCGCGAATACGGGCTCCGTTATGTGCCGCGTGAAAAACCTGAACAAACGCTGAAAAGCCGTAAACAGCATAAAAGGAAAAAGCAGGCTGCGATGGCCGTTGCCAAAAAACAAAAGGGAAAACAGGCCGACGACCGCACCCACTTTGTAAAATCCACCCAGGCCGCTGCCCGCTATCTCTGCGACCGCAGGCGTAACCTGGCCGACAACTGGCTGCTGGTGGTTGCCAGCTATAACTGCGGGGTTGGAAATGTTTGGGAAGCGATGGAAAAAAGCGGAAAAGAAAATCCGGATTTCTGGGATATCAAAAAATGGCTTCCCGCTGAAACCCAGGCCTATGTGATGAACTTCATCACCCTGAATGTGATCTACCACAACTACGAATCTTTCCTCCGGGGTATCCTGGATTTCAGCCTGCCTGCACCTGAAAAAGATCCCTGCGAAGCGGAAGAAGATCTCTGCGAGACCTCCACAGCCGTTTGCCTGCCTGAATAGATTCCCCAATTTCCGACAACAATGATCAGCGGATGATCAGCACATTTCCTGATTTTACTTTACGCTGGCTGCCGTTGCACTCGTAATAAATTACCTGGTAAACATAATTGCCCGCTGTAATCACCCCGCGGTGTCTGCCATCCCACTCCGCATTGATATTGGTTGTGGAGAATACAGTTTCTCCGTACTTATTGTGTATCCTGAACTGTTCCAGGCGGATATTATTGGCATAGATCCGGAAGGTATTATTCAACGCATCTCCATTGCCGGGTGTAAAGGCATTGGGCAGATAGAGGTATGTTTTCCCGAAACAGGGACCACCCGGACCGGCATCATTCATTACCGGGATGTATACCGAATCGGTGAAAGAACAATTGCCCGGCTGATTGGCTGCGGTAACAAAAATCCATCCTGCATTAAAAAGTGTCGCCACCGGGTTTTGGATAAACCGGTTGCTGAGCGAGGCATCAGTGGTCCAGGTATAATTGTCGGCAGCCGGCGCCGTTAGTTGCACTGTACCTCCCCTGAAAGCGCTGGCTGGATCGGCGGTTAACCTGCCCGATGGATAGGGGGTTACCTGCAGCTGCAGGGTAACGATGCTGTCGCAACCCGCACTGGTCAGTGTATCGGTATAGGTTCCTGTCTGTGTATAGCTGTTGTTGTTGAAGAAATAAGACTGGCCTTCACATACAGCTGCCGTAACGGTGGTACGGCGAAGGGGCTGTACCTGCAGCTGCAGGGTTACAATGCTGTCGCAGGTGCTGCCGGTCAGGGTATCTGTATAAGTTCCAGCCTGCCCATAGTTGTTGCCATTGAAGAAATAGGACTGTCCTTCGCAAATCAATGCACTCAGCGTGGTGCGTTGCAGTGGCAGTACGGTCAACTGCAGGGTTGTGATGCTGTCGCAGCCGGCAGTAGCAAGTGTATCCATGTAAATCCCCGGCTGGTTATAGGCAATGCCGTTGAACAGGTAAGACTGCCCTTCACAAATGGCTGCCTGTTCAGTACTCCGTTTATACGGTGTTACTGAAAGGTTCAGGAGCACGATACTGTCGCAACCCGCGGTTCGTAAAGTGTCGGAGTAGATGCCGGGCAAACGGTAAGTCTTATTACCAACGGTGTATGAAGTTCCTTCGCAAATGGTCACCTGCTGAATGCTCCGTTTGTAGGGCAATACAGTGAGGTTCAGCAACACGATGCTGTCGCAGCCGGTGGTACCGAGGGTATCCCGGTAAGTGCCTGTGGTATTGTATACACTGTTACCAACCCGGTAGCTATCATATTCACAGATCGTGATATTCAGGGTGTCCCTTTTAAAGGGATTTATTCTCAGGTTCAGCAACACGATACTATCACAGCCCAATGTGCTGAGTGTGTCACGGTAAGTCCCCGCAATATTGTATACCCTGCTGCCAACTGTATAACTGTCTTCCTCGCAGATCGTAACATTCAATGTGTCGCGTTTGTAGGGATTTACTGTGAGGTTCAGCAACACGATACTATCACAGCCCGATGAACTGAGCGTGTCAAGGTAAGTCCCCGCAATATTGTATACACTGCTTCCAACTGAATAGGTTTCCTCTTCACAAATGGTAATATTCAGTGTATCGCGCTTGTACGGGTTTACCGTCAGGTTCAGTAAAACGATGCTGTCGCAGCCAGCTGTACTGAGCGTGTCCTGGTAGGTGCCTGTTGTGCTGTATATATTGCCGCCGACCGTATAACTGTCTTCCTCACAAATCGTGATATTTAATGTATCTCGTTTGTACGGATTCACCATCAGGTTCAGCAATACAATGCTGTCACAGCTGAAACCATTGAGCGTATCTCGATAAGTACCGGGTAGATTGTATACGCTGCTGCCGACTGTATAGGTTTCATATTCGCAAATGGTGATGTTTAACGTATCACGCTTGTAATCGCTCACGGTTAAGTTCAGCAGCACAATACT
>WBZP01005083.1_pt2 | contig 11919 bp, 6 predicted proteins | sample 5204301 | NCBI WGS metagenome assembly WBZP01 (sample SAMN12412401, study PRJNA552823) | activated sludge metagenome | isolation source: activated sludge from nitrification reactor of wastewater treatment plant... | place: USA: Pennsylvania | collected 2017
AGACGTTCGCTTTCTTGCGCTTTTCGACGGGGATGACAGCCATTGCTTCGTTGTCCTTTCGCTCAGGAGAGGAGGCCGTCGCGCATCATGAAATGCTCGACGATTGGGCCCAGGGAGAGGGCGGGGAAGAAGGTAAGGAGCCCGACGATGACGATGACGCCGAAGAGCAGGCCGCCAAAGACCAGGCCATCGGTCGGGAACGTCCCCGGCCCCGGCGCAACGCGCTTCTTTGCGACCATCGCGCCCGCAATCACCATCACCGGGACGATGAAGAGGAAGCGGCCGACGAGCATGCAGACGCCGATGCCAAGGTTATAAAAGGTGCCGTTCGCCCCGAGCCCCGCGAATGCGGAGCCGTTGTTGGCGGCGCCCGACGTGAAGGCGTAGAGGACCTCGGAGAATCCGTGAGGACCGCCGTTGTTCGTTGTATCGGTGCCGAACGCGTTCACGACGCCGACGGCGGTCCAGGTGAGCAACACCAGCGAGAACGCGAGCAGGCTGAGCATGACCGCCTTCATCTCGCGCGCTTCGATCTTCTTCCCGAGGTACTCCGGCGTCCGGCCAACCATGAGCCCGGCGATGAACACCGCCAGGATCATGTAGATGACCATGCCGTACATGCCCGAACCGACGCCGCCGAAGATGACTTCGCCCGTCAGCATGTTCACGAGCGGCACCAGGCCACCAAGCGGCGTGTAGGAGTCGTGCATGCTGTTGACAGAGCCGTTGGAGGCGAGCGTTGTGGTGTCAGCCCAGAGCGTCGACTGGCCGATGCCGAAGCGGACTTCCTTGCCTTCCATGTTTCCGCCCGGTTGGCCGTCGCCGGACTGCTGTGTCACGCCGTTGTCAGCCAGGACGGGGTTGCCGGATTGCTCCGCGACATTGGCGACGACCGCCATGATCAGCAGCCAACTGGTCATCACGCCGAGGATGACCCAGCCGTGCTTCGTGGAGCCGACCATCTTGCCGTACATGTAGACGAGACCGGCAGGAATGACGAGGATGGCGAGCATTTCGAGCAGGTTGGACCAGGCCGTGGGGTTCTCGAACGGCACCGCCGAATTCGCGTTGAAGAACCCGCCACCGTTGGTGCCAAGCTGCTTGATGGCGATCTGCGAGGCGGCGGGCCCCATCGCGAAGACCTGCTCCGCGCCCTCGAGCGTGGTCACCGACTTATAGGACGAGAGGTTCTGGATCACGCCCTGTGAGACCAGGAAGACGGCGAACACGAACGACAGCGGCAGCAGGATGTACAGCGTGCTCCGCACCAGGTCTACCCAGAAGTTGCCGAGCGTGCTTGCCGAATGGCGGCTAAGCCCGCGGATGAGCGCGACCAGCACCGCCATGCCCACGGCCGCCGAGACGAAGTTCTGGAACGTCAGGCCGACCATCTGCGAGAAGTAGCTCATCGTGGTCTCGCCGCCGTAGCTCTGCCAGTTCGTGTTCGTCACGAAGCTGACGGACGTGTTGAAGGCGAGGCTCGGCTTGAGGCCGGGCAGGTCCTGCGGGTTCATGGGCAGGTGGCCCTGCAGGCGCAGGATGAGGTACAGCAGCAGGAAGCCGGCGGCGTTGAAGCCGAGGCAGGTGAAGAGATACCCGCGCCAGCCCTGCTCGCGCTTCTCGTCAATACCGGAAACCCGGTAAATCGCGGACTCGACGGGCCGGATGACCGGGTGCAGGAAAGTCCTCCGGCCCTCATAGATCGCCGTCATGAACAGGCCAAGCGGCTTCGCAAGCGCGACAAGGATGGCCACGTAGACGATGAGGTAGGCGGTGTCGTTGAGCGTCATGTCGATCACCGGTTACAGGTCTTCCGGACGGAAGAGGCAATAGAGGACGTAGGCGCCGATGAAGACGCTGATGATGAGACCGACCAGGTTTTCGCCGTCCACTCGTTAGATCCTCCTGAGGAACTCGGCGGTGAGGACGAAGAAGGCGAAGGCCCCAATCCCCACGGCGAGGAATGCGACATCAGGCATGCGACTGTTCCCCCTGTGTGACTTCTTCCACCAGGCGCTGCAGCGCCCCGATGGGAAATGGCTTGGTGAGGACCCCAGCCGGTTTGAATTCGGCGACCCGTGAGGGCGCCAGCGGCGAGGCTGAGAAGACGATGACCGGGACGCGTTCGCGGTCGCGGCTGGACATCCGCCGCAACAGTTCCCAGCCCGTGATGTCCGGCAGCGAAACGTCGAGGAGCATCACGTCCGGCACTTCTTCGGTCAGCGCCAGCAATCCGTCGACGCCGGTCGTGACAACGCGGACTTCGTGCTGGTGGGCGCGCAGGGCGCGGGAGAGGACTTCGGCAATCGGAGCTTCGTCATCTACGAGCAGTACCCGGCTCATGACGGTGTGCCCTCCCAATCGGTGATCTTCAGGCAAGATGCTGCGCGATTCATGGGGCGGCAGGGCCAACTTCCTCGGACCGTTCTTCCATCCTGAAGACCACGTAGAACGGCCCGTGCTGCGGGCCGCGCAGTTGCGAGACCCCCCAGCCGTGCGTCATGTGCGACCGGATCCCGGCGAGGCAGGCCTCGGCGGTCCGGTACGATTCCTCGGTGTAGCTGAGATGAATGACCATGCGTCCATGGTCGCCGTTCGCGCGTGCGGACGGAGACTGGCGCCGCAGGCCGGTGTGTCCGGAAAGCGTCAGGAATTCCCGGCGGGCAGCGCTCCATCAGGCTCCTATTCTTGCGCACCCTCAACCCGGAGCCAGGCGGCCTGGTTAAAGGCGCGCGACGGCTCCGGCAACAGAGGGGGACGGACCTGCGCCGCCGCTTACGGGCTGACTGTGAACCGGCTGCTGTCGCTGCGGCCGAAGGTCTCGGGGAAATACGCCTCCTCAGCGTGCGCGGGGGCGACGAAGAAGTCGCCCGGGGTGGTTGCGCGCGCGTAGTAGGTGTATTCGTACACGCCCTTCGGAAGGTCGGTGGCGATGAGGACGGTGCGGTCATCGCGCGTCTCGGTGAACTGCCAGGGGTCCCAGTACCAATGGAACCACGGAGCGACGTAGCCGCCCTGGCGGGCCTCTGCGGCCTTGCGCCGCTCCTCCTCGAGCTGCGCTTTCAGGGCCGGGTCGATGGTCTGGAGGCGCGTATCGATAGGCTCCAGGCCAGCGGGCAGGAGGTCTTCGATCGTCACGTAGTGGCGGTCAGCCGGGACCATGACGGTGAGCTTGACGCGGACCGTGTCACCCAGCTTCGCGCCCGTGACGGTCGTCTCCGGGGCGTCAAGCAGCGAGTACTGGTGGCTGATGGCGAACCCGCGGTTGAGGGCTTCAACCTCTTTCGCGGGCGTGAAGTAGCGCAGGTTGAGGGCGTAGTAGAGCCGGCCGGGCAGTTCGAAGTCGCGCAGGAAGGAGAGGACGCTCGTGCCGCCAGCCTCGAAGCTGGTCAGCGGGATCGACGTCTTCGCGTCCTTCAAGGGCTGCCCGGGCTTCACCAGCCCGGAGAGGATCTTCGCGTCGTCCAGGCGGACCTCGTAGCTGAAGTTGCCCGACAGTTCGCCCGTCTGGACCGCGTAGGCGGTGAGGCTGGCGATGCTCATCGCGCGCTCCACCGGGGTCGCCCAACCCTGGGCCGAGCGGGCCACTACCAACCAGCGGACGGACTGCGCGAAGAGCGGCTGTTCGGGCTGGACGCGGGCCAGGGCAAGCCCGACGAGCGCCGTGGTGGCGGTGTTCGTCATGAACGAGCCGCGGACGGGGGTGTCCTCCCAGTGGTTGCCGTTGGCGCTGGGGATGCTCGCGGCCGCGATGTCGTTCAGGAGGGCGCGCACCTGGCCGTCGCCCGCTTCAGCGCCGGAATCAGCGAGGGCGAGGATGAGGTAGGCCCTTCCCCAGTTGGTGAGCTGCGACCGGTACTGTTCGAAGAGCGCGCGCGACGCGGTGATCGCCCCGCCGCCTTCGCCGGAGCCGGCGGCGATGGCAGCCAGCATCATCGCCTTCTGGTTCGGGTCCACGGGGTTGAGGACGTCAGCCGTCCGGTTGATGTACGCGGACAGATAGCTGTTGGCGCGTTCCAGCCCGCTGGCGTCGAAGGTGCGGCCGTCGTGGCGCGCTTCCCCGAGCGCCGACAGCACGAACGCGGTGACGTACGGGTCAGAGGTGCAGAGGGGCTGGTTGCACCACGGCCAACCGCCGTCCGGGCGCTGGGCCGAAACGAGTCCGGCGAGGTCCGTCTCGATCGTGCCGTCCCGGCGGTTGTCCTGGCCCGCCGACTTTTCTGCCCGGGCGACGCCGATGGTCGCGATGAGGCGGCTCGCGCGGTAGACGTTGTTCTCGAGCGGCTGCGGAATGAGCGCCGCCAGCTCCTCGGCCATCGAACCCGCAAGCGCGGACTGGACCTGCACGTCGAGCCGGCCGTTCTTGAGGATGGCGAAGGGTGGCAGGTAGATGGCTTCCAGCGCCGGCTCGCCGGTGACGATGCCGCCCGTGGCGGTCGTCTCGGGGGTGACATCCAGGAAGATGGGGAGCTCGTTACTGACGGCATCCTTCAGCCCGCCTCCGGAAGCCTCGAAGGTCACCTTCGCGGCGCCATCGGCCGTCACGTTCGCGGGCCAGGAGAGGAGAGCTGACTCGCCCGGGCCGACGGTGACTTTCCTGGCCGCGGACTCGGTCAGTTCGACACCCTCGGCCTTGATAGTCACGGTGAGGTCGACGGCCTTTGCCGTCGCGTTGCGCACCAGGGTGCGAAGTTCGACGGCGTCGCCGACGCGGAGGAAGCGGGGGAGGGCGGGCCGGAGGAGGAGCGGCTGGGTGGAGACGAGCTCGTTCTCGCCCTCTCCGACCATCGTGTCGCCGCTGACGGCGCGGACCTGCATGCGCCACGTCGTCAGGTTGTCCGGCATCTTCACCTCGACGGAAGCCATGCCGTCGTCGTTCGTGACCACCTGGGCGTTCCAGTAGGCGGAGTTGCGGAAGTCCTGGCGGAGGCGGCCGTCTTCCAGGCCGCCGCCACCCTTGCCCTGGCCGGGCGGCTCGGCGATGACATCGTTGGCGCGGTCCACCGAGATGGCCATGGATGACGCGGTGAACACGCCGAGGCCGCGTTCGAACCAGAACGCGAGCAGGCCGTCCGGCCCGCGTTCTTGCTCCAGCGCGAGGAGCGCCTTGTCCACGACGGAGACGGACAGCTCGGCCTTGACCCCTCGGCCCGCGGAATCGGTGACCTTGATGTCGTACTTCACCGTCTCTCCGGGCTGGGCCCGGTCACGGTCGGGACGGATCGAGACATTGAGGTGGCGGGTGCTGGTTGAGACGCTGAGCGCCGCGTAGCCAACCTTGTAGCGCGGGACCGGGTCTTCGGCCGTCGGCGGCCGGTAGAGCACCGTCGAAACGTAGACGTTCGGCAGCGAGCGGTCGGTGATCGGGATGGAGAGCCTCTCGCTGTTCGTGGGGAACGAGCGGAGTTCGCGCGTGATGATCTTGCCGCGTTCCACCGTCACGAGCCCGGTGGCGCCTTCGAACGGCGCGGGCACCAGGATCTGGGCGGTGTCGCCCACTTCGTACGAATCCTTGTCGGCGACCAGCGCGATGGAGTCGTCGTTGGTGATGCGCCAGCTGGCGTAGGCCTTGCCGCCGACCCAGAGGTAGGTGGCCGAGCGCGCCGTGCGTCCTCGTGCATCCGTAACCTCGGCGACGATGCGGAGCGTGCCCGTCGCCGCCGGCGTATAGCTGACCGAGGCAGCGCCGTCGGCGCCGGACACGGCCTGGAGCGTGGAAACCAGCGTGTCGACCGGCTCGCTCTGGTAGCGGCGGGCGCCCTCCGCGGTCTGCTGCTTGGTGGTAACCCACTTCCGTTGATAGACACGGACGGAAATCGCCTGGTTTGCCGCGGGCTTGCCATCGGTGTCGACTGCCACGAGGTCGATTTCGGCGGGTTCGCCGGCGCTTGCGACATACTCCCTCGGGCGGACGCCGGCGATGACGGACGCGGGGAAGACGGTGACCCCCGTGCTCGATGCCACGGCCTGGGCGTTGGCGTCGGTGACGGTGGCGGAGATGGTGAACTGCTGGGAACCCTCGGCGGCCTGCAGCGCGGCCGGGACGGAAACGTGGGCCACTCCGTCGGCGCCGGTGACGCCCGTCCCGGAGGCGCGGACCGGCTTCTCGCTGACGGCGGTGCGCCAGTAGTCGTAATCCGAGAATGAGTACCGTTCGAAGCCCTCGACTCCCGGCGTGAACGGCGTGGCCATCACGGACCAATCGACGCCCGCCCCGCTGACCGCGCCGCCGAAGTAGAAGTTCGCCCCAACCGAAAGGTCGATCGTCTCGCCGTTGATGTAGGCGTCCTGGCCGGTGGAGACGTCGACCTGGAACTCGGGCTTGCGAAACTCGGCAACCAGGAAGCTGTTACCGGCTACGGGCGAATAGCGGCCGTTTTGGTCGCCGCGCATCTGGATGCTGACCGAGTAGTCGCCGACGGGCGCATCGCTGGGAAGCACGAAGCTGCCGGCGAAGGTGCCGAACTCGCCCGTGTGGAGTTGCTCGCGTTTCACCTCCTGGCCGCGCGAGTTGAGGATCACGAAGTCGAGCGGTGGATCGGCCGGCGGCAGCGAGTACTGGGCATCGTCGTCAGCGCGGACGATGCCCTTGTAGTCCACCGTCTCGCCGGGGCGATAGATGGGACGGTCCGTGTACATCTGGCCCACCCACTGACGGGCGTAAAAATCGACGGGCAGATTGAGCTGGTAGGGGGCGGCGCCCTGCTGCCATTCGGTCGAAACCACGCCGAACCGGTCGCCCTGGCGCAGGGTGAGGATGTAGCTGCGTCTGAGGTCGAATTGGCCGAGGCGGGGGACGGGCACGGAGAACACGGCCACGCCGTCGGCGCCAGTGGTGGCGCTGGCCGGCGTGATTTCGGCGCCGCTCGCCGAGATGGTCGCCCCGGCGACTGGTTGGCCCGTGTCGTGGTCAACGGCCCAGGCCAGCAGTTGGTCGTTCGAGACCTTGGTGACGATTTCGGTATCGACCACGGCGAAGGCAAGCCAGGACGCAAAGGTCCCGCCGGTGGTCACGTAGTAGTAGCCCTTCGGCAGCGGGCCACCGCCAGAGAGCGAGGTGCTGCCGAGCAGGATCTCGTTGAGCGCGCTATCCACCGGGACGGTCCACGTGCGCAGCGGAGCCTGCGACGGGGCCCACGAAGGCGACCAGCCGCCGTACGGCCCGAGGAGCAACGTGGCCTCGGAGTCGGTCAGCGGGTACAGCCTGAAATTGACCTGGGAGCTGTTGGTCGAATGGAAGTAGAGCGTCGGCTCGGCGGAGGCCGAGTACGTGCCAGTGGACCCGTAACCCGGCAACGCCAGCGTGACCGAAGACGGCAGCGCGCCCGTGGTGAAGGAGAACGTGAATCCCCCCATCACCTGGCCGTAGCGGTCCTTGGCGCCGGGCGCCAGGGTCACCGTGTACGACTTCGAAGGTTGGAGCGGGACGCCAACGTACAGTTGGAGGTTGTAGAGGTTCGTATTTATGTCATCTATCGAGATGCCGCTGACCGACACCTTGCCTTCGAGTGACTCCTCGTCCATCGGGTTGCTGAAGTTGAAGAAGACGCCGTAACGGTTGGCCGCCGATTCGCCGTTTGCCGGCTGCGTGGAAGAGACAACGGGCAGGCCGACGGTTTTGAACGTCGAAGTCCGCGCTGCCGCCGTCTGGCCGCCGTTCGCGCCGCTGAGGCCAGGGGCAACCATCACGGTATAGGTCGCCAGGTACTCAAGCCGCCGCGAGGGAGTGAACGTCGCGACCGTATGCCCCGCATCCCAGGCCACAGCGCCGGGCACGCTGGAGCCATCCGGCGCCCGGAGCGTGATGCCGGTGGCAGCGGAATCGGCCATCGGCTGGTTGAAGGCGACGGCGACCGGCTGGACCGGGCTCGCAAACTCGGTGTTGTTGTCGGGAGAGACGCTCGCCACGGCAGGGCTGACCGTGGTGAAGCTCCACGCGAAATCCTCTTTGAGGACGCCGTCGGCGGCCGAGGAGAGGCCCTTCGGCACCGTCACCCGGTAGGTCGTGTAGGGGGCAAGCGCCTTCGGTACGAAGCGGTAGATCGAGGTGTTGAGCCACTCGCCGGCGCCTTCGAGTGGTGGGTCAAAGGCCAGCACCGGGGCATTGTCCCGGCCCGCGAGGGTGGTCAGCGGCGCCACGGAACGGCTGAACTGCACGAGAATCGGCGCTTCGAGGGGCACTTCCGTGTCGCTGTCGCCGGGGATGGCCTGCTGCACGGTGAGGAGGCCGGTTACGCGGAACGTGCGGCGGACTTCCTGGGTCAGGCCGGTTTCCGGGCGCGGCGGCACCGTCACGGTGTATTCCCCGCCGCGCAGGAGGCCGGGGAAGTCCGGCTGAAAAATGACGGTGCGCTCGCTGAGCCAGGCGTAGGTGCCCGAGACCTGGGGTTCGAGGCGGACCAGGTGGTCGGCCGTCCGGTCATCGGGCGGGCTGGCGAAGGTCACGCGGACGGGCGCGAGGCGCGGCACATCCTCGCCGGCCGGGCTGAGCGCGAAGCCCGGCGGATCGACATAGGCGGGACCGCCGTCGCCGCGCGAACCCCACCAAACAAGCCCACCGAGCAGGGCAACCGCGGCAATCGCGGCCGCCCCGGCGGCGGCGCGCTTGAGCGGCGTATCGAGGTGGTCGCGAAGCCAGCGTTTCTGCCGTTGCCAGGGAGTCAGGGGAAATTCGGTCATCTCGGTTTCACCTCGAACGTGCTGGAAGTGGTCGTTTGGACGCCCTCGGCGTAGAGCGCCGTCGCTTCGACCTCGTAGTGGCCGGGACGAAGGGGGTAGACCAGGCGGGCATCGGCGCCGGGCGCCGTCCCGGCAACGACGCCGTTGACCCGGAACGTGATTTCTTGCGCGCCCGGCCCGGCAGTCGCCCGGAGCATGACCTCCTGGGACGTGAGCTCCGGCGCGAGGTAGAGGGTGCTGCCGCTCGCCGGCGAGACGATCCGCACGCTGTTCTCCGCCGCCGCGCGCTGCTCGCCGGCCAGCGGCAAACCGGCATCCAGCGCCCACGCGCGCGCCGCCGGGGGAGGTGCGATCGCCAGCTCGCCGTCCGGCCGGCGGACGTAGTACGACTCCACCTGCCGCGGGACGGTGCCGGCTACGAAGAGTTCGCGCACGGGATACGGGCAGTCCGGGCCGGGCAGCAACCCGATGGGCGAGCAGACGGTGGCTTCGACGATGCCGGCGGGCCGCTGGGGCCAGGACGGCGTACGCGTCGAGGCCGTTGCGAGCATGACATCGCGCCAGATCGGGCCGGCGCCGTCGACCCCGGAGACATCCCGCATGGCCGACCCGTCGGCGTTACCCACCCATACGCCCACCGCGAAGTTCGCGGTATAGCCGAGCGTCCAGTTGTCGCGGAAGCCAGTGGTGGTGCCCGTCTTCACGGCGGAGGTGAATGGCAGATCGAATGGCGTGACCTGGCCGAAGCCCGGTACGCGCGCGTCCCGGTCCGAAAGGATGTCCGAGAGCAGGTACGCGTGGTCCGCCCGGAGGACGCGGGCGGGCAAAGCTGGCGGCCGTTCGTAGAGCACGCGGCCGGCGCTATCGCGGACCCTGGTGACCGCGAACGGCCGGGTCAGTTCGCCACCCGCGGCCAGCGCCGCGTACGCGCCGGTGAGATCCAGGAGCCGGACTTCGCCGCCGCCCAGCGTCAGGGAAAGGCCGTAGCGTTCGGCATCTGTCAGCCCCAGGCCGAAGGCGTTCGCGGTGCGAAGGAACCGATCGATGCCCACCTGTTCGAGCGTGGCGACCGCCGGGATGTTGAGCGAAGAACCAAGCGCCGTGCGGAGGGAGACCACCCCGCGATACCGCCGGTCGAAGTCCTGGGGCTCGTAACGCTCCTCGCCATCGATGAATGTGGTCGGCACATCGAGCAGCGGCGTGGCCGGCGTGAACCCGAGTTCGAAGGCGGCGCCGTACAGGAACGGCTTCAGGGCCGAACCGGGCTGGCGCGGCGTCACCGCGAGGTTGATATCGCCGCTCGTGCTCCCGACCATCGCGAGGATAGCGCCGGTTGCGGGGTCGACCACCACCACGGCCGCGTTCGTGACGTTGCGGTCCCGCAGTTTTTCCAGTTGCTGGCGGGCAAGCCGCTCCGCCTCGACTTGCAGGCCGGCGTCGAGCGTGGTTTCGATGACCAGCCCGCGTACGTCCGCGAGGTCCGGGCGGAGTGACGCCAGCTCCTGGCGGGCGTAGGCGACGAATTGGGCGCCGATGGCCGGTTCGAGCGCGGGGAGTACCGCGAGAGGCTCCGACGCCGCCGCTTCAGCCGCCTCGCGCGTAATCTTGCCGTCGTCCGCGAGCCGTTCGAGGACATAGTCGCGACGCGACGCTGCCGCAGGCGAATCAGCATCCTGGTACGCCGAGGGGAGCTGGGGCAAACCGGCGAGGAAGGCGGCACGGGCAAGGTCCAGGTTCGCGGCGCTGACGCCGAAGTACACGCGCGCCGCGGCTTCGATGCCGTACGCGCCCCGGCCGTAGTACACCTCGTTGAGGTACAGCTCGAGGATTTCGTCCTTGGACCGGTGCGCTTCGAGCTGGAGCGCAATCAGCGACTCGCGGGCCTTTCGCAGCGGAAGCGGTCCGCCGCCACCATCCAGGTACAACCGCCTGGCGAGCTGCTGCGTGATCGTTGAAGCTCCCGAATGCTCGCTGCGGGACCAAATGACGGCCCGCGCCATCGCGATCGGGTCGACGCCGGGGTGCGTTTCGAAGCGCTGGTCTTCAGCGGCGATTGTGGCGTCCCGCATGACCGGCGAGACGTCTCCGAGGGCAACCGGGATGCGGAATCCTTCGGCGCCGTCCCGCTGCAACACGACGCCGTTCGCATCGAGGACCACAGTCCCGGGCACGCTCAGTTTCGATTCCGGGGAGTCGAACGGCGCGGCGCAGGCGTAGATCCACAGCCCGGCAACAGACGCGGCGAAGGCGCTCAACATCGTGCTGGCTATTCGATGGCGGCGGACAAAGCCCTTCACAAGCGCCCCTCGGCGGTATGACGCCGGAGCGGCCGGATTAGTTCCCCGAAGGGCGCGCCCTCGCGCACGCAGCCCCTGAAGAACGGCGGATCGCCGGCTTCATCCATGGTAACGCCAACGGCCAAGGCCGCCGCGGAGCTGCCGCGGGACGGGTCACGGTTGCCTGTGGATTCCGTTGTTTCTGTGACAGAGGCTCAACCGCGACGGACTCGAACGCTGGCCGTCACGTTGCGAGAAGTCGCGGCGCGTCGGCGTCGGGTCATGCTTCCGAGGCTTCCAGCTCGTCCAGCGGGACCTGAACGGCAGCGGGTGGGCGAAGGCGCCTGGAACGCCAGCTCGTGGTCCGCGAGCAGTCGGGGCGCGCGAACTCCTGGTCCTCTGCCGGTTGGTCCTGATTCGCGCAACCTGAATCCGCTTCACCGGCCAACGCCCCTCCCCCGGGCGTTGGCCGCGTTACCAGTACGCTAGGGATTGTGACGGCCCCGGCTACCAGGGCCGCCGGCTCTACTTCGGAGCCTCCGCGAGTTCGTATTCGCACCGCACCCAGCGGTCCACCGGGACCGGTTGCCATTCCGCCGCGAGGTGCTGGAGGTGACCGTAGCCGCCGGCAAAGGCGATCCACTTCACCATCCCCGGCTCCAGTTCGTTCGCGCCACTCCAATCCTTGTACTGGAAACCAGCCCAACCATTGTACGAGACGATCTGGCCAGGTTTCACCGACGGAGACACCTTCGCCCGGACCTCGAACGATGCGAGGTCGTTGAAGATCCGGATCGGGTCGTCGTCGCCGATGCCGCGGGCGGCGGCGTCATCCGGGTTGATTTCGGCGAAGGGCTCGCCCCTGTGCGTGCCAAGGATGACTTCGTTCGCCTGGTTCATCGTGTGGATGCTCCAGCGGTTGTGGCCGGAGGTCATGCCGATGGGGTAGTTGCCGCCCATGTTC
>WBZP01006181.1_pt1 | contig 11917 bp, 8 predicted proteins | sample 5204301 | NCBI WGS metagenome assembly WBZP01 (sample SAMN12412401, study PRJNA552823) | activated sludge metagenome | isolation source: activated sludge from nitrification reactor of wastewater treatment plant... | place: USA: Pennsylvania | collected 2017
AAGCAGCGATGTCTCATAGCTTCCCGCGTGACAGCTTCCGCTCTTGTATTCGGCGGACAGCGTTCGGGCCCAGCGCTTTGCCGTCTGATCGGGAAATGCCAGCACGGGTCCATGCGCTGCCGTGATCTCAGCGACCAGCTGACGAATTCCTGCGATGTGCGCGGGCTCTAGGTGACTGTTCACGAGCGCGATGCGACGAAAGCCCGCAGCGAGCATCCCAAGGACGACGCCGCGAAGCTGCATCACGGCGGCTTCAGCGGACAGCGACACGGTTCCTGCAAACTCGCTGGCAAAGTGCGTCAGCGCGTAGCTGATCGTCGGCGCAATCACCGAAGCCTGACCGATCCGGTGAAGTGCTGCGTGCGCTCGCTCCGCCAGGCTTTCCGACAGAAACGAATCGGTCCCGAGCGGTAAGTGCGGACCGTGGGCTTCGACAGAGCCCATCGGCAAGAACACCACGGGTTCCAGCGCAAGCAGCTCCGCGGCTTCGGGATAGGTCAGCTCCGTGAGTCGGCAAGGCAGGGCAGCGGGCGCAGACATGGCGCTAGACCACGCTACAGATCACAAACTTGAGGTAGTTTCCGTCGGGGAATCCGGCAGGAAGCGGGAAGTCGGCGGGCAGCCCCAGCTGATCGACGACGCGAACCAGACGACGGGCGCGGGCGGCTCCTTCTCCCAGCTCGTGGATGAGCGATTCCAGCGAGAAGCGATGCGCATTGACCGCACAGCACAGCAGCGCGCCCGAGTCACAGACACGCAGCGCCGAGGTGATGAGCTCGCGGTAGTCACGCTCGACCGAAAACGAGCGCTCACGCGAGTGCGCAAACGCTGGCGGATCGATGATCACCATGTCGAACAGCCGCTTGCGATCAGACATCCGCGCCATCACGGTCAGGGCGTCGGCGGCAATGAACTCGTGAATGTCTTCGGTCAGTCCCGAAAGCTGCAAGTTGCGACGCGCGCGGGCATGGGCTTTGGCTGCGATATCGACGGAAACGACTTCCTTTGCACCACCGACCGCAGCGGCCAACGACAGCGCGCCGGTGTAGCTAAACAAGTTGAGAACGCGTCGTCCCGAAGCGCGAGCCGTGACAGCGGTGCGACCGTTGCGAAGATCGGGAAACAGGCCCGTACCCAGCGGCGCGGTGACATCGACGCCAAAGCGCATGCTTCCTTCTTGGACTTCGATCTCCAGCGGAGCGACTTCGCCCCAGGCCATCTCGGCTGGCTCACGCGGACCTTCTCCACCGAGCGGACGATAGCGCTTCTGCACGTAAATCGAGCGCGGCGAGTGGACGTCGCGCAGCACCGGAACAAGCTGCTCACTGAGCTTGGCCAGCGACGCGGAAAAGACGTGCATCACCAGATAGTCGCCGTAGCGATCGACCGTGATGCCAGGCAGGAAGTCACCTTCGCCGTGAATCAGTCGATACGCGGTCAGATCTTGCGTAGGCAGCAGCGAGCGACGCATGCGGGCCGCAGCGCGGACCCGACGGTCCAGTGCTCCGTGATCGAGCAGTTCATGCGGATCGCGAGAGAAGGCACGAACCGCAATCGGACCCTCTGCGTCGTAAATTCCGCGTGCAATGAAGTTGCCTTCGGGATCGTACAGATCCACGACATCGCCGGACTCGCTGGAAAGCGGACGACCGATGGTGTCGCGGAAGACCCAGGGATGACCGGCAGACAAACGACGCGCTGCATCAAACGGCAGCCGAACGCTTCCTTTTCGCAGGCGCGGCGCAGGCGCAACGAAAGTGGTGGTACGTCGTCGGGGCTGCGAAGGCGACTCTTCGGGGAGGTCGCCGGAACCATAAGTTGACATGGCGCGCAGCATACGGACCGAAGGTCGCCTTCGCAAGAGGCAGGTATGACCCTGTAGGACCGGGTGAGGCCCCGCGTACATTTGGCTTGAAATGGTTACGCGGCGAAAGGTAAAACCCCCGGCTGGACCCCCTCGCAGGGGGAGAACCATGCCCGCCAAATGAGCGGGAAATTGGAAGGCGCAGCTACGATGTCCACGCAGAGCAAACAGACCCGTTCGGTTCCTCCGCCGCCCCCGCCGGTGGCCGCGCATAGTCGTCCCGGCGTGCGTCGTCAGAGCATGGATGATCTGCTCGACGACTTCATTGTTCGTGCCAATCAGCGAGTCGGCTCCATTCGCAGTCGCCAGTGGGATTTGCTGGTTCCGCTCGAAGAGATCGACGCCTCGCAGTTCATCGAAGACGCGCCGGTTGCGGTTCATGCAGCGCCGGTGGATCCGGCTACGGTCGAGCCTGCTCCGGTAACGAGTGCTCCGTCGGTCGCTGCGGTGTCCGAAGCCGTGGATGTCGCAGCACATGCAGCGCCCGTGGTGACGCCGAGTGCTGCTTCTGAACCGACGCAAGAATCGGCTCCAGCGGCAACTCCAGTTGTGGACGCGGCTCCGGTTGCGGAAGTCGCTCCGGTTGCGGAAGTCGCTCCGGTTGCGGAAGTCGTCAAGCCGACTGAAGTCGCTGAAGAAGCGGCTCCGGTTGAGGCCACGCCGATCGAGCGCAAGCCAGAAGCGCAGAGCCCGCAGCGGTCCGGCAATCAAGGGAAGAAAAAGAACCGCGATCGTCAGCACAACAAGCCGGTGGAGTCGAACGCCGCAGCGGCTGCATCGGTGGAAGCACCTGCGCCGGTCAAGACGGTGGAGGCTCCCGCAGCGGCTGCTGATGAAGTCGCGGCTCCTGCAAAGAAAGACGAGCCTCGTCGGGTTGAAGCGCCTGTGCGAAGTGAGTCTCGGCCCCGCGCGATGCCGGTCCCCATCGAGCCGCCCGCGCGCTCAGGGAACAAAGGCACGCTGGTTGGTGGCGTCGTCGTTGTCGCGGGCCTTGCCGTCGGAGCGATGTATTTCCTGGGGGGAAATGGATCGAGCAGCACGGTGACTCCGCCTCCCGCTCAGCCGACGCAAGCAGTGGTTCCGCCGCCGGTTAGTCCGTCGCCCGTTCAGCCAGTCGCTCCGGCTGCGCAGGTTCCATCGACGCCGGCGCAAGCTCCAGCGGCGACGGCTCCTGCTACACCGTCTCCGGCTCCAGTGGAGCCTGTGGCTGCCCAGCCAGCGGTGGCCCAGCCCGTCGCTGCTCAGCCGGTCGCTACCCAGCCAGTCGTCGCAAAGCCTGCTGCGGAGCCGGTGGCTGCGAAGCCGTCTGTGGAGCCTTCGGTAGAAAAGAGTGCGCCCGTCGAAGCGGCTGTGACGACCAGTCGTCCGAAGCCGGAAGAGCCTGCGAAGGCGGCTCCTGCGGAACCGACGGCAGCCAAAGAAGTGGAAAAGCCCGCGAAGGCCGAAAAGCCTGCGAAGGCCGAAAAGCCCGCGCCTGCAAAGGCTGAGCCTGTCGCGAAGACGGAAAAGCCCGCGCCTGCAAAGGCTGAGCCCGTCGCGAAGACGGAAAAGCCCGCGAAGGTGGAAAAGCCTGCGAAGGCCGAGCCCGCTGCCAAGGCTGAGCCTGCCGCGAAGCCGGAAAAGACCGAGAAGCAGCCAGCGAAGTCCAAGAAGGACGAGAGCTGGATCGACCCGTTTGCACAGTAACGAGCCACTTGGGAAGCCCGAAGGGAGCAAGATGCGCAAGAAAACTCTCCTCTCAGCCACTGCGGTTGCCCTGCTGGCGATGTCCTTTCCCATCCAGAGCGAATGGCTGGAAGTGATCGGTTGTCGTCAGGCCTCAGCTCAGGAGGAAGATCCTGAGATCACCGCCGAGGCGAAGAAGCACTACAAGCTCGGTCAGGACGCGTACACCGAAGGCAAGTACGACCTGGCGATCAAAGAACTGAAGCGCGCGTACGTGCTCAAGCGCATCCCGGCCATCTTGGTCAACATCGCGATGACCTATCGCAAGACCAAAGACTACGAGATGGCCATCTACTTCTATAAGAAGTTCCTCACGGATGCTCCGGCGGATGACAAGCAGCGTCCGAGCATTGACGTAGCGATTGGCGAAGTGGAAAAAGAGCGCACGGCGGCGAGTCAGCCTCAGCAATTGGCTCCGGCCAAGCCTGCGGTCGAGCTGGCCAAGCCTGCGGTGGAAGCCGCCAAGCCCGCAGTCGAAGCGGTCAAGCAAGCCGAGCCTGCGGTCAAGCCAGCGGTCGAAGCCGCCAAGCCGGCGGTGGAAGCGGCGAAGTCTGTAGCTCCAGCGGGAGATGCCGCGAGCGCGGATCCGGCACAAGCGGCTCAGCAAGTGGCAGCGACGGCGGACAAGGCACAGAGCGACTGGGCTCATACGCCGGTGGATGCGGCGCCTCCGAATCAGCCGGTCGATATTCGCGTGCAGATGCCGGTCATGAAGGGCGTCAAGGTGAAGGTCTACTTCCGCAAGGAAGGTCAGGCGAACTTCGACAGCCTGGAGCTGAAGCGCCGAGGCAACGAAAAGGTCGCTCGCATTCCGGGCGATGTCGCGCAGGGCAAGGCGTTCCAGTACTACATCGAAGCCAAAGATCCCGCCGGAACGGTCATCAAGTCGATTGGCAACGAGCTGAGCCCGAACCTGGTGCTGATCGATCCGACGGCGCGTCCGCAGATGATTGGCGCGGAAGTGCAGGGCGATGGCGCCGATGACGATGAGATCGCGAAGCGGACGAAGACGGGTCCGACGCGAGACATTGAAAACGAGCAAGCGACGTTCGACCTGGGCGCGCAGGAAAAAGCGATGGCTCGGCTGCGTCAGCAGATGCGAGACAAAGCGCGCGGTGGTGGCAAGTCGGGTGGCAAGCCGCTCCTGGGTCCGATGGGCTGGGGCGGAGCCGTCGCTGCGGTGCTGGGACTTGGCGGACTGGGCGCGGGAGGCGCGTTCCTGGGTCTGGCTGCGTCGAATGCGCAGCTTGTGAGCGGTGACTCGGCGTGCGAGACCAAGGTCAAGGTAAACGGCGTGGCGCAGTGCCCGCACTTTGGTCCAAATGACGATCCCACGCTGTCGCGAACGCTCAAGCCTGCGACGTCGGACTACGAAGCCAAGGGTCTGATGTACGACAAGGTTGGCATTGCCATGACGACGGTGGGCGGTGTGCTGCTCGCCGGTGGTGGTGCGCTGTTGACCTATGACCTGATCAAGCGCTACGGCAAGGAAAAGCCAGCGGCGCCCAAGACCCGCAAGGTCAAAAAGGTCATCGAAGTCGAGGAGCCCGCCACCTCGTGGTTTGTCGCTCCAGTCGTCAGCCCCGGTAGCGTCGGGGTGGTTTCGCTCTTTAACTACTAGGGCTTGTGGGAGGGTTTCTGATGCGTCTGTCGAAGATTCTGACCGCCGTGGTGCTGCTATCGGCTGCTTGTTATAAGCCGACCTACAGCAGCGACGAAGACATGGGAAAAGCCTTCCGCTGCTACGCAACCGACAAGCCGGCTTGTCCCGGTAGTCTGGTGTGCTGCGTCGGAGCGCTGTGTGGTGATGCGCTGATCGATCCGGTGTCGGGCGGTCCGCTGAAGGGCAATGATGGCAATCCGCTCGAAGGCTCGTGCGTTCCTCCGCGTGCGCCGGAAGATCTGACCGTCACGCCGTCGACGTACTGGGACTTTGGCGTCAAGGGCAGTTACTACACCGGGCTTGCCAACGATCCGCTGCTGACGGGCAAAGACCCGGACACGGGCAAGTGGCGCTGCAAGCGCGATGATCAGAACCCGGACCCGGCGGCAGAGATCAAGCGCATGTTCGAACCAAACGACATGCCGGATCAGGCGGTGAGCCTGAGCAATCCGCTGCCGATCGATCCGACGCCGACGCAAGGAAGCGCGTATGAGATCTGCCCGGATCAGAGCGCTCCGAGTGTGCCGGATGTCGACGTGTTCAAGTTCAAGCTGTCGCAGCCGACCAAGGTGCTGGTGCGCCTGACGTACAAGGTCAGCTACGGAGATCTCGATGTGGCGCTGTTCCGCATCGTGAAAGACGATACGACGGGCGAGATGAAGCCGCAGCGCGTGGTCGCCGATTTGACGGCGGTGGACAATGCCTGCCTCGAAGCGCCGAGCCTGCCGACTGGTCAGTATTACGTTGTGGTGCGCGGTACGAACTCGCCGGAAAAGCCGTCGACGTATTCGATGAACAACTACAACATTCGCGTCTACGGCGTGCAGTCTTCGGGCGAGTCGTGCGTCGCCAAGAAAGACGGCGGAGTGTAGTCTCCGCGCGTTTTCCGCTCGCTTCCCCTTCCAACCAACGACGCCGAGGAAGTTCGCTTTCTCGGCGGTGAGAGTGACGACGATGCAGACTTCAGCGCGTCGAGCGATGACGCTTACGCAGAAGATTCTGGCTGCTCATGCAATTGGGCTGCCGAGGCCGTGGGTCCAAGCTGGTGACATCCTCCGCGTGCGGGTGGACTGGACGATTGCCAGTGAGCTTGCGTGGAACGGCATGGACAAGACCTACGATGCGCTGGGTCGTCCGCCGCTGCACAATCCTGAGCGGTTCTTTCTGGCGGTCGATCACACGGTGGATCCGACGACGCTGCGCAGCGATGTGCGAGCGCAGAAGCTGGTGCAGCTGTCGCGAAACTTCGCCAAAGAGCGCAAGCTTCGGCACTTTTACGACGCGAACCAGACGATCCTGCACACCAAGTTCTATCGAGACTTGCTGCTGCCGGGTCAGGTGGTGATTGGCGCGGACTCGCATTCGTCGTCGCATGGTGGACTGGGTGCGTTTGCGATTGGTCTGGGCGGCGCGGACGTGACGGCGGCGATGGTGCTCGGTGAGTCATGGATCGAAGTGCCGGACGCGATCTCGGTGGAATACGAGGGCACGCCGGCGTTCGGTCTGACGGGCAAAGACATCATCCTGCGCACGCTCGGGGAGCTGGGTCGCAATACGGTCGCGATGGAGCGCAGCGTGGAATATCGCGGCTCGGCCGTGTCGTCGCTTTCGACGGACATGCGCTTCACGATCGCGAACATGACGGCAGAGTTTGGTGGCCTAAACGGCATCTTCGAGCCGGATGCAGTGACGGCGGCGTGGCTTGCTCAGCGGACCGATTCCGTCGATGCCTCGGGCTGTCATTTTTTCCGCGCGGACGACGACGCGCCGTACATTGCGCGACACACGATTCGGCTGGACGCGCTGGAGCCGCTCGTTGCGAAGCCGTTTTCTCCGGACAATGTGGTGCCGCTGTCGCAGCACGTTGGCATGCCAGTTCACGGCGTGTTCATCGGAGCCTGTACGACGACGGAAGAAGAGCTGGTGCTGGGCGCACTGGTGCTAGAGCAAGCGCTGCGACGAGGCATTGAGCCAACTGGCACGGGCCGACGTCTGGTGGTTCCGGGCGATCTGTCGATTCAAGGACGGCTCTACGAAGCGGGACTGTGGCGCTTTTACGAACAGGCGGGCTTCCAGATTGATCCGCCGGGCTGCTCGATGTGTCTTGGCGTGGCGAGTCAGCGCGCAGGCAAGGGTGAGACCTGGCTGTCGTCGCAGAATCGCAACTATCCAAACCGCATGGGCGAAGGCTCGCTGGCGTGGCTGGCGTCGGGTCCGGCGGTGGCTGCGGCGTCGCTCGGGATGGCGATTCGCGATCCTCGAGAGCTGATTCAGAGCATCGATCAGGATCGCTTCCAGCGGATTTTGCATCGCACAGACAGTCGGCTGCCCGAAGTGACGGTGAGCGAGCCTTCTGTTGCGGTGGCCAGCGAACACAGCGTCGGACAAAGTGCTGCGGCCAGCGTGCGTTCCTCGACGATCAGCGGGCGAGCGCAGCGCTTTGGCAACCACATCGACACCGACGCGATCATTCCGGGCCAGTTCTGTCACCTGACGGACTTCAAGGAACTGGGTGATCACTGCTTCGAGTTCGTGCGTCCCGGCTTTGCTGAGCGTACGCGCGCGGGTCAAAACATCGTCGTCGCCGAAGAAGGCTGGGGTTCGGGTTCAAGCCGTGAGCAAGCGGTGTGGGCGCTCAAAGGTGCGGGCGTGGCGGCGGTGATTGCGAAGAGCTACGCGTTCATCCACAAGCGGAACTTGGTGAACGAAGCGCTGCCGTTCTTGGTGATTTCCGACGAAGAGTTCTATCAGCTCACTGCGGAAGATGATGAGCTGCTCGTCGATGTGAGCGGAACGGTGACGCACGTTCGCTCGGGCAAGACGTTTCATGCCAAGGGCAGCACGCCGCTCATCCTGGCGCTTCAGCGAGAAGGAGGACTGGTTCCGGCCATCTCTCGCAACGGGCCGCAGGTCTTTGGACTGCTGACCGGACAGTAAGCGGCTTAGGGGGCGCTGCCTTCCGTCGCGGCCTGTGCATCGGTCGCGGGTCCGTCGTCTTCCATCGAGACCTCACGCGGACGAACATCGCTCAGCAGCTTGTCGGCAGCGGGCGACAGCTTCAGTCCGTCTCGTGGAATCCGGCTGAGCGCGAGCGCCAGGATCGACAGCCGATCACCCGGCGTTGCTCTCTTGTCGACGATGACGCGCCACTGACCTTTGACCTTGCACAGTCCGCCCGAGCCCAGCTCGCCGGTCATCGCTTCGTAGGTCACGCGCACATCCAGCTGCTTGGCCGCTTCTTCTAGCTCTGCGAGCAGCTCTGGAATCTTGGTCCGTGATCCCTCACTCGTCGTCGCTGTCGCAGCCTGTTCGCTGCCGGACTTCGCGTCTTTTTTCTTATCGGACTTCTTATCGAGCTTGGCATCGCGCGTCGATCGACGCAGCGGCGGCTTGGACGGTTTCAACAGAGCCATGGCCGTTAGGGCGTTTTTTGCAGCGCAGAGAGCAGCGCTTCAGGCGGCGTGTATTCGTGGAACCACGCGGTGCGATTGCCGGTGCGATCAAACACCAGCACCGATGGCAGCGTCTGCGACTGATACTTGTTTTGCAGCGCGGTGTTCTGCTCGGTTTCTTCGGAACAGTCGACACGGAGCAGCACAAAGCGGCTCAGCTCGCGACGGACGGCTTCGTTCGGGAAGGTCTTGAGCTCCATCTGCTTACACGGCAGACACCAGTCGGCCCCGAAGTCGATGAGCAGCGGCTTGCCTTCGCTCTTGGCCTTGGCCAGCGCCTGCACTTCGTCGGTCATCCACTTCAGATCGCCACGCGGAGCCAGCGTCCACGACACGCATCCGTACAGACCGACCACCATCAGCACGACACCGATGCCTTTGCGCACTGCGCGGGTCATTCCATCGGAAAAGCTGAGCGTCAGACCGCCAATCACGACACCGACCGCGACGAGCGCGACCTGGATGATCAAGAACGTCTGCGAGCTGGAACCCACGCTGCGTAGAAGCGGGCTGATGTTGCGCAAGTAGTAGAGCGCAGCGACGGTCATGATGACGCCGAACACGGCTTTGACTCCGTCCATCCACGCGCCGGACTTGGGCATCTTGAGCGCAAAGCCAGCGATTCCGAAGAACAGCACGCCCATTCCGAGCGCGTAGGTAAACAGCAGTGAGCCTCCAAGCATCACCGAGCGCTGGGTGCTGACAAACACGAGCAGCGCGGCCAGCGGCGGTCCCGTGCAGGGCGCAGCGACGATACCAGCCACAAGACCCATCAGGAACGCGCCAATCGGTCCGCGTCCACCGACTTGGGACAGTCGACCTTGTAGCTCGTTTGGCAGCGACAGCTCAAAGGCACCAAACATCGACGCAGCCATCAGCAAGAAGAACAGCGCAACCGGCACGATGACCCACGGACTGGTCATAAACGAGCCAAACTGACCGCCGAGCAGGCCCACAGCCAGTCCGAGCGTGGTGTAGGTCGCGGCAATGCCTCCGACATAGCAGGCGGCCAGACCCAAGGCTTGGGCGCGCGGGGCTTCGCGGGCTCCGAACAGGCTGATCGTGATGGGAATCAGCGGGTAGACGCACGGGGTCAAGCTGGTTGCGAGCCCACCCAAAAACGCGAGCAGGTAAGCCAGGCGCATCGAGCCGCCAGGTGCCGTGATCGCAGAAAGCGCGGTGGACAGGCGCTCTCCCAGGTCGGTTTCCAGCGGAGCCGCCGAAGCAATCGCCGGAATCAGCAGCGCACAAGCCACGAGCAACCGGCGCAAAGTGATGGTGGGCAACATGATGTTCCTAATAACACCGACCCTATGGGCTGACATTCCCGAAATGCGGACGCGTTATGGTTCGACCGGGCTTTTCGGCTCGATCTCGCTGGGGGATGTGATGCCGCCGGTTTCGCTGGGAGCCAAGGCGGACGCGATGGCAGCGGCGGGACTGCGACGATTGGGCTCGCGGGCATCGTACGCACGAATGATGGCAGCGACGAGCGGATGTCGCACGACATCGACTTCGGTGAAGTGAACAAACTCGATGCCGACGATGCCGCTGAGCAGTCGCATCGCTTCGACCAATCCGCTCTGACCGCGTGTCGGTAGATCGATCTGGGTGATGTCGCCGGTGATGACGGCTTTGCTGTCGTAGCCCAGGCGCGTCAGAAACATCTTCATCTGCTCGCTGGTGGTGTTCTGGGCTTCGTCGAGGATGACAAACGAGTCGTTGAGCGTGCGACCGCGCATAAAGGCCAGCGGTGCGACTTCAATCTGGCCGCGTTCCATCAGGATCTGCGCGCGCTCCATGTCGAGCAGATCGTTGAGCGCGTCGTAGAGCGGTCGCAGATACGGATTCACCTTGTCCTGCATCGTGCCGGGCAAAAAGCCGAGCTTTTCACCAGCCTCGACGGCGGGACGACACAGCACGATTCGTCGCACTTGCTTGTCGAGCAGCGCTTTGACGGCCATCGCCATCGCCAGATAGGTCTTGCCCGTTCCGGCGGGACCGATGCCAAACACCACGTCTTCGCTGCGAATGGCGTCGAGGTAGCGCTGCTGCGCGACGCTCTTTGGAATGACCGGACGGCTGCGGCTGGCGACGACGACGGCGTCTCGCAGGACATCGCTCACCGCCGCATCTTTGTCGTGCCGAATCATCTGGAGCCCGCGCACCACATCGTCGGTGGTCACGGCGCGACCTTGCTGCTGCATGGTGCGAAGCTGCTCGATCAGACGATGTGCCAGCTCGACGCTGTCTTTGGACCCGATGAGAGACAACTCGTTGCCGCGTGCGTGCAGCGACAGACCCAGCTGACGTTCAATGAGCCGCAGGTGGCTGTTGTTTTGTCCATAGAGCGCAACGGCGACGGTGTTGTCAGCAAAAGTAAGCTGCTCGCGCACCAGATCGCTGCTGTGGCTGGGCCGGGGATCGTGACGTCTGTGTTTGTCCATGTCGCGTGTGCGAGGGTGTCGCAAGTGAAAGAACCCAGCTTACAGGGGATAGCCGATTCCGGTCCACAAGCGCGGACCAATGTGCCCTTGGGGCTGGACGTTTCGACGCGTCGCGTCAAGGCTCCCACGCGCAGGTCCACACCACCAAGCAACATGGGCGTCTGCATGACCGAGTGCAAGACCGACCGCCATGCAGGCCACAATGACGCGTCGCAGCATGCCTCTTGGTCGCACCGTGTCTGGCTGAGCCATGCCGAATCTGTAGCAGGTTCAGTCGAGAGCGAACAGGTTGGATCTTCATCCGAAGCGAGCGCGAAATCACCGGGTGCATGGGCTGCGTACGCGGCGGACGGTCGACGCTTGTACGCCGTCTCCGTGTGGTAGGCTGCGGCATGCGCTTTTCCTGCCTGACTGTGACCGCGTTTTCACTGCTCTGTGCGTGTGCTCATTCACATGTTCCGCTGACGGAGCCCGCTCGAATCACCGACCCAGCCAAGGCCGTGACCTGCCCAAAAGGAACCGAGCTGTCGCGCGGCGTGTCGTTTCAGACGTACATCTCGGCGTGGTGTCAGCGTCCCGACGGTGTCAAGCACGGTGAGTTTGTCGATTGGTGGGAAAACGGCAACAAAAAGTCCGCCGGGATGTATCGCGAAGGCCGTCGCGAAGGGGTGTGGACGTTCTTCCGTGAGACGGGCCAAGTGGACTCGCAGATCGAATACCGGGATGGCGTGGCCCTCGGTGCAGGCGGAGTTCCGATGACCACGGT
>WBZP01006183.1_pt1 | contig 11916 bp, 13 predicted proteins | sample 5204301 | NCBI WGS metagenome assembly WBZP01 (sample SAMN12412401, study PRJNA552823) | activated sludge metagenome | isolation source: activated sludge from nitrification reactor of wastewater treatment plant... | place: USA: Pennsylvania | collected 2017
GAAACCGAACTAGATCAGAAGACACCCCAAAAAGCAATGCTCAGCGACGGAAAATGACATGGGCACCGGTGCCCTTTAGAGAGGGAAGCCTCTCAAACGCGACTGCCCCTGCGGCAGTCTCGAAATCGCTAATTAAAACCGTCTCTGCTGACGTGGGAGTTACGTCATGATACTGACGCTGTATGTCGATCGAACTTACTGAGCAACAGCAAGCCGAATGGGAAAAAGATCGGCTACGTTCTCTTGTATTTACCGCAGCTGAAATCAAATCGGCACTAATAGAACTATTCGGAAAACCATTTAATCACACGCTGCTTCCAGAGCACAAGCCAGATTGCCCACTCATACTCAAGCCTGATGATGGTGCTATATGTCATTGTTTTCAAGAATACCAAAGGCAGATGACAACCGGATTTATCTACCTGCTGCATCCGCTATTCCGTCGGACAGTACTCGAAGCATGGGAAAAGTACAGCCTAAACAATACCCCTCAACTCAAAAAATATCTAATACGGGAGATTGTCAATGAGATCATGAACTACAGACCCATAAAAATAGCCAGTGTTTCGAGTGTTGATTATGCAATAAAATTAGGCAACCCAACGGCAACCAAGGGCACTTCATTTGAGAAAAAAGCCGTGGCGCTAATGGGGGGTAGGACAGAAATTCGGGTTGTGGCCACAGTCAACGTGAAGGTCGGCGGCAAGATCCACCCGAAAGGAGAGCAGTTTGACATCCCTGTCGATAGATGGCTGCGTCACGAATGGCTGACCGCATGTCGGCTCACAAAGTCAGGCCCCGAAGCCCATCCTGGCTGGGAACCCATTGGGCGACAGGGCGCGGATCGGGTTCGTCGGTTATTGTGGAGACTCGGAAGTGAGAGAAGCCAGAACACGGGCAACTGGTCTGCCGTTCTCATGACGGCGTTGTGCGATGAACTGAAAGTCTGCCGCACCGGCAAAGGCTACTTAGCTTTGCGCGAACAACTCCGTCACGAATCCCGACGGAATGCCGGGTAATTGTGAAGGTTCACACCGACGCAGCCGGGCAAAAGTACCGCGACCAGATCTGCCGCTCTCTGTCTGGGCGCTGTCGTGTGTTTGTCGATGCTGGTGAGGTGGCCCATGTCTAAGCCTTCTAAGCGTCCCGACGAAAACGACAAGAAGCAATTGCAGGGCAGCGCCTATGACCCGATGGGCGCACTCGTGGAACTTCAGCCACCGACCGCACAAAGCGAAAGACCCCAAGTCAAAGGAGCGCGCTGCCTGGCGGACATTCAGCCCGAGCGCATCAATTGGCTGTGGCCGGGCTATCTTGCCGCTGGAAAGCTGGCTCTACTTGTTGGTGACCCCGGACTTGGCAAAAGCACGCTGACGTGTGAAATCGTCGCAAGGCTCAGCCGTGGCGAAGCGCTCCCAGGAACCGCGCAGCCACCTGCGCCGCTTGTCTGTGGGCTTTGCTGTCCTGAAGATGATCCAGCGGACACCATCAGGCCCCGGCTTGATGCTGCCGCCGTGGATCTTCAGCGTGTCTTTGTGCTCGACGACGTGCGGACGATTCCCGACGATTTGCCACAGCTAGAAGCGTTCATTCGGCAGCATTCACTCGGGCTTGTGGTCATAGACCCGATCATGTCGTTTCTATCGGGCAAGCACGACTCGCACCGCGATCAAGACGTGCGGCGCGCACTGACCCCGCTTGTCGAGCTGGCGCAGAGAACCGGCTGCGCCGTGCTGGCGGTCATGCACCAAAACAAACGGCAGGGTGTCGCGGCGATGTATCGGGCCGGTGGTTCGATCGGTTTCGTCGGACTGGCGCGCACGGCGATGATGCTCGGCAGAGATCCCGACGACCCCGAGCGCCGAGTCTTGGCACAGGTGAAAAACAACTTGGCCAAGGAATGCAAAGCGCACCGGCTGAGACTGTCCACGTCACCTGGTCATGACGTGGCCGCGATTGATTGGCTGGGAGAGTGCGACCTAAGCGCCGACGACCTGTGCGGCCCACCGGAAAGCGCTGAAAGTCGCTCGGCCCTCGACGAAGCAAAAGAGTTTCTGCGGGAAGAGCTGGCCGATGGACCGAAGCCGAGAGCGGCAGTGCGAGCGGCAGCAATCAAAGCCGGACACGCCGAGCGAACCTTACGCCGAGCCTGCGATGCCCTGCGGATTGCCAAGGGTCAGATTTGGATGATCCCAGCGAAGCAGGTACAAAGCGGGGTGGCGCGATGATGTCGGCCAACCTTCGCGACCTTGGCCGGTTGGCCGCTTGGCCGGTTGGCCGCTTGGCCGGTCTTCTGCTACTCGGAGCGCTGGCGCTGATGGGGAAGCGATGTACGCCGCAGCCCGTCGTCGGTGACTTCCCGGTCTTGGAGTGGTCTAGCCGTGATCCGGTCCTTGCGTCGCTGCCTCTGCCTTTCGTCTTCGGCTTGGTAGTTCCATCGGACCTTCCCCGAATGCGAGCCAGGCGGGTGAAACATCGAGAGCTACCGCGAGCGCTTCGGCAGTATCGAGCCCCGGCATGGTTCCCCGCTCGACATTCCCCACGGCGGTATGGCTTACCCCGGCAGCGGTGGCAAGAATCCGTGCCGATAGCCCGCGTGCTTGGCGGGCCTCTCGCAATCGAGCACCAACGCCGAGAGAGCGCAGCTTTTCAGTGGGTGATGTCGGCTCGACCGCGAGGCCAAAACCCAGGAACGCGGGAGACAGCCCAAGCGCGGCGGCTATTCGCTCGACGATGTCAATGCGTGGGACGTGCCCCGGCTTGCGTTCGAGCAAAAACACCGTGCTGCCATCGAAAAGCCCTGCTGATGTTGCGACGCTGTCGAAGCTCAGGTTTTCCCGTGCGCGCTTTAGGCGTGCGGGCAAGCCAAGGTACAGAGGATTTCGACGACCACGGACCACGGCCCCAAGTAGCACGCTGTCGCAATCCGTCGCCACTTGGGGAAGTTCCCTGGTGGAAATGTTGATATATGTTGCCACCGTTGGGAACATTGGGTAACAACTAGGAACGGGTAGAAATACCCCGGAAACAAAACAGGCTCGACGGCGATGTTCTGCCAATCGAGCCATTCACCCGCGCCGGACTGTGAAGCACTGGAAAAGCCCAGCCCGACGCGAATAGGAGCAGTCTATGCCCTGCCACGTTCCCGCTACAAGTGTGTCTTGCCGTCGTCGTAAAAATCCGCTGCTGTCGAGTCCGCCACGGTTTGCCGCCACGCTCGACCTCAGCAAGCCCGGCGAAAAGTCGGCGCATGACTTTCTCTTGCGCGCCACGTCGGGCTGCTTGCCGCTGTTTCGCGTGCTGTCGATGAATCGGCGTGGCTCGTCGCTGCTCGTCGCGATCGAATCCTGCCAAGGTTCACCTTTCGTGCTGTCGCTGTCCCTGGTCACAAACACGCTGTCGCTGCGGCAGTGGTACAGAAGCCACGACGAAGCCAAGCAGGCGATAGCGACGGATACCGCCGAGCGTCCGACCTATGTTGCGTTTGCTCGACTGCTGCGAGGACGACGCGAAAAGCTGGGTCTGTCTCGTCACAAACTGGCGCAGATGGCGGGAATTTCCGAAAACGTCTTGCGAAACCTGGAAACCGCCCGAGTGACACCGCTGCGCCGGACATTGGAATCGCTGCGCCGAGTGAAAGCGCTTGGACTGTCCTTGCATGATCTGCCGCCGTGGCGTGACTTCGGCTGTTCGCTTCGCGTCGGTGGGCTGCTTGCGTCCAAGCCCAAACAGAAGCGCACTGCCGATCCTGGCAAGTCCGCCGGGAACGGAGGGTAAGCCGATGGCCAGCGTCTACAATCGTGGAACCAAAGACCGGCCTAACTGGTGGGCCAAGATCAAAGACTCTGACGGGAAATGGCACCCTGTCGCGACCTCGCAGCCAACCAAGGAAGCGGCGAAGCGGTGGGCCATCGCGAAGCAAGCGGAAATCGAAAACAGCAAGGTGGGAATCCGTCCTCGCGCAGTACAGAAGCCAGCGCTTACCGTGCGGCAGCTTATCGAGCGGAGCATTGCCGAGTATCACGGGCCCAAGGTCCGCAAGCTGAAACAGAACCAAGACCAGCGCCGCACCGACCTTGCGCAGCGCATCGCCCCCTATGGGCTGGCCGACCTGCATGCAGAGAAGGTGCGCGCTGGCGACATCGAGCGCTGGCGGGATGCCCTCCGAAAAGACGACTACGCCCACGGCACCATCAATGCCACGCTAACCCGTCTGTCTGTGATCTTCGCTTGGGCCATCCGGCAAGAGATCATCACCTGTCGCAACCCGTGCGACGGAGTGAAGCGGCTACCAACAAAGCCGCGCCAAGACTGCTACACGCTCGACGAAGTACACCGGCTGCTTGCGCTGCCCGATGTTCTGCCGATGATTCCGATGGTGCTTTACACCGGGATGCGCCGGGGGGAACTGCTCGGGCTTCGGTGGGAGGACATCGACTTTCAAGCCGAACGCATCGACGTGCGCCGCTCCTACGATGGGCCAACCAAGACCGACCAAACCCGTGTGATACCGCTTCACAGAGAGCTAGCGCCGATCCTGCGAGCGTGGCGTGAGCAGTGCCCCAAGACCCCCGAAGCCGTCGTCTTTCCGCTGGTGGTTTGCGGTGTGGCGCGCATTGCGACCCGAAGCCCTGAGATCACAACGAAGGAGCTACGCGCCCAGCTTGCCCGCGCTGGTGTCCGCAATGACTTTGCTTGCCCGGTGCATGCGATGCGCCACACCTTCGCCTCTCTGTTCATGGATCAAGTGGACTCCCAAAGAGCGCTGGAAAGTATCCTGGGCCACTCGACAGCCGGGAACAAAGTCACCGCTGGCTATATCCACACAGACGTAAAGACGCTGGCGCGCAAGCTCAACCAGATGACGCTAAAGCCCCAGCCGGAAGCCCAGATCATCCCGCTTCGCGCCACGGCCTAACCCACCGGGACGCTAAAATCCCCTCACTTTACGCACACACACCACAACCCACGAAAGCGAGCAGCCTACTTGCCGCCCTGCTTTCTGCCCGGTTTCCGCCCGCTTGGTACACATTTGGTACAGTAAGGGAACACAAGCCAGCCCTCCCCGTCGCTAACCTGCCTTTCCTGACAGTCTGGCGTAGAACGTCTGCCGCTGTCGGCGTCGAAGCCATGGTTTAGCGCGCCAAGAAAGTACCAGCCTACGAGAAGTCACCACGGGAAACATCGCAGGCCGACCTCATTGCTGCTGTCTCTCGAAACCGGATCGGTTTCCAGAAACCTGTACGATTGGCGAAAGCCGATCGTTTAACGCCAGAAGTACAGATTTGGGGAAGTGGTTTGGCATCGAGGAGCAATCGAACAGCGGCCAACCGTCGCCTCGTGAAGACCGGAACTCTCCCAATGCACGGAAGCGTTGCTTCGCTGCCGATGACACTTGGGCTAGCAGACGGAAGCGTGGAAAATGGGGGGATAGGTCAGGCCGATGACGGCAGACGTTCTGCCATAGACTCTTGCCGATCTGTAGCGCCCGTAGCTAAATCAAACTAAAAGGAGAACAAATGGCCGATTTCAAATTTCCAACCCCCACGTCCTGCAAACTCAAGGATCGTGCGGTTCTTTGTACTGCGGAACGTATTCTTTCGCTCTACAACCAGACCACTGGAAAGGATGCGCAGCGCATCAGCAAAAGCGTAAAGTCCTGGTTTGCGTCTCAGGCACCATTGTACGGGTGGGCTGGCTGTCACTTCTTACCAGAGGTTCAGTCTGGTCATGGCGCAGGTTGCGTATTGTTCGTTCCACCTCAGCAGCTCAACGTGAATATCCAGATCACAAAGACTACCCTCGTCCTTCAAGCTGAGACCGGTGAAGAATAGCCGCTTACGTGTGCCAGGCGAGGCACAACCCTGCGGTCCAGATGCCGTGATCGCGGACTTGCGAACTCTGTACGAAGCAAGCGCACCTGAACAACGTATATTCTTCTTAAGATACCCATGCCTCGGCGTCGTAATGTTGTCACGTAATGTCGTCGCCCTTGTGGCCGCCCCTAACACTACAAGGTCATCTGTATGTAGTGCTCGCTAAATCATCAACGGAGAGGCGTTCCCCCTAGTTTCGGGCTGATTCAGACACCTCGACGAGGAGGTAGCAAACACACCTCTTCTTGTGTCTTCCCATTGGAGCCACGATGGACTTCGTCTTGGTAAGCACGCCGTATTTGGTGCCAGACTTGATGCGACGCCGCTTTGCCCAGGGTGATCGCCTTGGCATTCACAAACACCCTGCTCAGTGACGCTTGCACCTTGACCGATGCTCTCGGACGTTGTAAGCACAACTAGCTAGCGCGGACTTTGCCGAGACGGAAAAGAAGCTTGTCAGACCCATGCCTTAGACGGTTCTGAAGACGGACACACACTTACATGGTGGCCTCTCGTGTCTGCGGTGCCGACGGAGAGTGTTCGGTTTAACATGCAGACTTCTCACGATACAATTGAGCAGATGCTCTCAGGCTACGGGGCACCAGACGCCAGTGTGGTGAGGCTCGACAACGCGTCCACAGCCGAGCAGATCCGCTACTTGGACTTGGTTAGGCTTCCTACCGATGCTGGAGTAAAGCCAACTGCTGTTGTGGAATTTCGCCAGCAACCTGTACTCTATGCTGTTGAGGACCAGGTTACCATTAATCCACTAAGCCTAATTCAATTGCGTAGACGATTGGCATTCAGAGGAGACGCTGAGTACCTGGCTGTGCTAGAGCCGGGAAAACTCAGACTTTACAAGATCGGTTTTTCTTCTGCACTGGCGGATCCAGAAGTTATTCAGCGCGATGATCCCAATGCAATCTTCAAAATACCAGAAATAGCACTAAAGCCTCCCATTATCAAAGAAAGCAATGCTACTACAATTCACAGGTTGCTGTGTAGCCTTCTGAATCAGACGATCGAATCATTGCAAGACTGCGGCGTCGAGCCGCCTGATGCATTATCATTGGCAGGGCGAGCTTTATTCTTTCGATTCTTGATTGATCGGAAAATGATCGACGAGCGAGATCGTCCAGCGATATGCTCCACCGCACAACGTCTAGAAGAGTGCTTTACAAATCCTGGAAACACTGCGTTAACTTGCCAATGGCTTGATACGACGTTCAATGGCGACCTATTGCCACTATCGGATGGCAAATATGCCTCTTTCCTGCGAACACTCGGCCAAAGACGAAGCGCACAAATCTTTTCATCTTTGACTAACATTATTCTGAAAATTGATCCGCGCTATCCTGGACAGCTTCGCTTTCCCAAAGACTGGTGCGACTGTGATTTTGGCCATATCCCCATCGGATTGTTAAGTCAAGTCTATGAACATCATAGCCATAGATACGATCCTCTATCTCGTGCAGCATCTATACATTATACGCCTCGTTTTATTGCTGAGTATATGGTGGAAGAGGCATTCTCTGATCTGGACTCACCGCACGCGGCCAGAATTCTTGATCCCGCAGTGGGTGCTGGCGTTTTTTTAGTGGCTGCATATCGGCACCTGGCTGCGGCAAGATGGAAGCATGATCGTCGGCGTCCTAGCACCAAAGTGCTCCGGGACATTCTGTATAATCAGCTTGTGGGTTTTGATATCAACGAATCCGCTCTGCGATTGACCGCGCTCAGCCTATACTTGACTGCTCTTGAGCTAGATCCAGATCCTAAGCCGATTTCTAAATTGAAATTTTACCGCAACTTACAGGGAACTGTCTTGTTCGATATGAGGAGCGAAGAAGAGCGGAGAGAGCCGAAGCGCCCATTCCCTGTTGCTGGCAGCCTTGGGCGCAGGGTGCCGGATCTACATAATTCGCGCTATGACATCGTACTTGGTAATCCACCATGGACGGCATGGAATATTAAACTTAGTGTTGCTGATGATGCCGGCGAAGATGGTGGTGCAGCTAAAGCACAAGCCAAAGCGGACTTGGCCAAGCAGATTGCTGATGTCAGTGAAATCATTAGATCGATTGTAAAAAACAGGCTTGGGTCAGATGCAGCACGAGAATACGTAATGGTGGATCGTGTGCCCGATCTCCCCTTCTTTTGGCGAGCGCTGCAATGGGCTCGACCTGGTGGCCGCATTGCGTTCGCGATGCATGCGCGGCTCATCTTCAAACAATTTCAAGCGGGTCAGATCGCGCAGCGTGCCCTATTTGACGCTGTACGTGTGACCGGAATCTTAAATGGCGCAGCCATTCGGAACACCGAAGTATGGCCTAAGGTGTCGGCCCCTTTCTGCCTTGTCTTTGCGGAGAATGAACGTCCAACCCAAGATAGCGCATTTTATTTTGTGAGCCCGGAACTCGAAGCCTCGCTGAATCGCTATGGCAGGGTTCGCGTTGATGCCAAGGCTGCACAGCCCGTTAGCATTTCAATGCTTCGCAAGCGGCCCACCTTACTGAAGACTTTGTTCAGAGGAACCTCTTTAGATGCTGCCGTTATCGAAAAGATCAATGACTCAACCAAAGGCGTTCCACTGAAAGCTTATTGGGAGTCGATGAATCTTAATAGTGGTGATGGATACCAGTTGGGAACAAATGGGACAATTCCTGATCCGAAGTACGAATGGCAAAAGCTAGGCGAATTGACAGCATGGGAAAACCTGGGCACTGGATGCACGATTGCTCATGAACAACTCCCCAGATTTAACAAGAAAAGAGTATATCGGCTGCATTCGAGAGATATCTATCGAGGCCCTTTAGTTCTGGTAAGCGAATCACCGAGCACGCAGCGCGATAAATGTCGCGTTGTTCTTTCATGGGAAGATATTGTATTTAGCGAGTCATTTATCGGATATAGCTGTCATGGTCATCCTCAGGCCAAAATGCTGGCTCGCTATTTACTAATTGTCTTGAATAGTGATTTTGTTTTGTATCACACTTTGATGACGAGTAGCAAATTTGGCGTAGAGCGCGAAGCACTGCTCAAGGAGGATATTGAGCAACTCCCAATCATCCCTTTTGAGAAGTTACCGATAGACTACCATTGCGATATCAATAGAATATCCGATGCACTGCTCACGAGTGGTATTGAGGCACTGCCGGCTGTAAATAGATGGGTAGCTAAAATTTATGCACTGGATCGATGGGATCTAGAGACAATCGAAGATACCCTTTCTGTGAGCCTTCCATTTAGTGACAATAAGCGGCGCGCCCAGCTACGACCCACTAATACTGAAGTGTCCGCCTTTGCTCGCCGAGTCGAGAGCGAGATTGCTCCCTTCCTGACGCAATTCGGTAGCAATGTCACGAGCCGTGTGCAAGTTGACAGCCTTGAGAGTCCGTGGATTTTTGTAAAGCTGTCTGGTACATCGCTAGGGAGGGCATCAGCACCAGTGAGCGCCGACCGCCATATTCCCGAGTTTATTAAAGAGGCCGATGAGTGTGGATCGAGTCAGATTTTTGTTCATGAGGGAAACTCTGTCTTAATTGGAATCTTGGGACAATATCGGTACTGGACCCCAACTAGAGCAAGACTTTGCGCCCTCGACATTTTGCATGATCAACAATCTGCACTTCTGGCGACTGAGGAAAAGATGTGATGGTCGCAAACAAAGCCAGCAGGACAGGGTTGCTAATGCGAGGGGTACGGCTTACTTCTGAGCCAATGCCATTTCCTCCCTTTTCGATCCTCATACGGCGAGCGATAGAGCACGCTATTCGATTAGCCTGGCAACGTGTCCAGGCCAGTTTTGATGCAAGCGCACTCTTGGCTGCTATCGAACCTGAAATTACAGCAGCGCTCCAAGAGAAGCTTAATGAGTTACGGCATGCCGACGATATGGCGACAGGGGGATTTTCTGCTAGCACGTTTGAGCACGTCTCAAGAGGAGAAGAATGTTGCAACTTTGACTTCAACCATATTGAGAAAAGACCCGATTTAACTTTCAGGCTAGCAGGTAGGCGACCGGGACTGCGGAATCAACAATATTGCGCATTACATGTCGAATGTAAAATAGTGGACGCGACGCACTCTGTTAATGATTACTGTGCAAATGGCATCAAGCGCTTTGTTATTGGTGACTATAGTTGGGCGATGTCGATCGCGATGATGGTTGCATACACCCGCGGACCCGAAACCATAGAAATGGATCTGAATCAGAAGCTGACTGAGGAATCAGCCAAATACCTGGTTAAACAACCTGCTCAAGAGCGACCCGGCGAGCCCCCAAGCTCTTCTCCCGTGTATCTCACGAGACACGGACGAGCATTCCATTACAACTCCGGCCAGTCCCCTGGAGATATCGAGATCGCCCATCTGTGGCTGCGTCTGTAGATCTGCCTTGCGGGGAAGCGGGGCCCCTCCCGTCCCACACTGCTGTAGGCGGTATCCTCACCTGAACGGTACCGTTGGGAGTCGAAACGGGATCCCTGTTGTAGCGATCGAGCCTCTTGCATATTTTCCTCGATGTGTTAGGGGAATGCGCCGCTTTTCGATCAGTAATGGCCCGCACCAAAGGCAGGCTATGCGAGCGTCGGCTTAGGGCTGGCGGAAGGAGCTTCTTCCGCAGACCGAGTGAGAAAGCTGCGGAAGTATTTGCGACCCCTCTGTGCAGGGCAAAGCCATCCGAGCGAATCAGTAATCAAGCTCACTAAGCCAGGACATATGCGAAGTAAGCCAAGACGTAGGCGCACTAAGCCAGGACTTAGTTGCCGTCGGAAACTGCGGTCCGTTTGGTCCGCTACGTCAGGGCTTAGACGCACTAAGCCAAAACGTAGCCGCTCTGCGTGAGGACTTAGTTGCCGTTGGAGACTGCGGTGACGGGTCGTAGCGTCACACTTCAGTCTTCGCTCGGTTCGTCGATCTCAAGGAGAGAGAAGCGGGTCGATTCGACCGGAACGGGAGGGAGCAGGGGGAGAGGAGCGGGCGGTGTCGGCAACGAAGGAGTCGCAGGGGGTCTGGCAGGAAGTCGCTGCGCTCTACCCGGTGGACTCGGAGGAGATGGGGGGCTTGGTAGGAATGGCACCGAAGGAACGGTCAGCATGCTGGGCCGGATGCCATCCGAGAGCAAGTGAGCCAACACGAGGATGGGATTCGATTCGGAGTCTTTGAGACGTTGCTCAAGATTGGCTCTGGGCTGGGACAGAAGGAGTGCGGTGACCAGACTGCGCTGCCAGCTTGTGAGCCGCAGCTTGTCGCGCTCCCATGCGCTCACGGTCATCGGGTGAACACCGAGGAGCCGCGCCAAGGACTGCTGCGTGAGCCCGAGCTGTCGCCGAAGGGATGTGACCGCAGCCGCATCCTTGCTTTGATGGTGACTCCTAGTCACCGCCTTTTCTCTCTCCATTCTAGCTGATCGATATCTTCTCCGGGCTCGGCGACAATCATTCCTATGACGATGTTGTTTCGCACGATGAGTGTGAACGGAATAAACAAGCCCCCCCGATCCCCATTGTCCCGATTGAGTTCGGGATGGTCGAGGTAGAGTTGGTACTCGATCAACTGCATTAGTTCGTCGGTGGAAAATTGCATGGCCATGGCTAAGCGCTCCCCAGTACCGTCGAGACACGTCCGCTGAACTGGCCACTTTGCGCCGCGCGAACATCGTCCTCGCTGAAGATGTGGATGGATTCCACAAGTGAGATGAGTTCCCGCCGAAGGCTCTCAATCGAGCCGCGAAGAATCGCCCTCTGTTCCGGCGTGGTTTGGCACATCATGATGCGGTTGTTCAGCTCCGTAATGGCTCGTAGAATCTTGATTTCGGCGGTGTCCATATCGAGGTTCATAGGAATCTCCCTTCTCAAGCTTTCTTCCGTTTGGTCTTCCGTGGCTGCGCGGGCCGTTGCTGCTCTGGCTGTCCAGGCTTTTTCCCGCAGTGATGCCACGCCAGCTCGACTCCCGAATCCACCAGCGGCTTGAGCACTTCGAGCAGCAGGCGCTCGAATGCGGCACGCTTCTCTGCGGCCCGCTCACCTGCCGCTTGTTC
>WBZP01004014.1_pt1 | contig 11915 bp, 7 predicted proteins | sample 5204301 | NCBI WGS metagenome assembly WBZP01 (sample SAMN12412401, study PRJNA552823) | activated sludge metagenome | isolation source: activated sludge from nitrification reactor of wastewater treatment plant... | place: USA: Pennsylvania | collected 2017
CGCGAGCAGAAGTACAAGGCCAAGCAGGTGATCGACAGTTTCGCCGCGCGCGCCGGCGACGTCGTCTCCGCCGGCATCGTCTACCTCGGCACCGCGGTGTTCACGCTGTCGGTGGCGCACTTCGCGTGGATCAACGTGGCACTGGTCGTGGTCTGGATCGGCGTGTGCATCGCCACCGGCGTGGAGTTTCGCCGCCGCAGCGCGCCCGCCGAGGCGGCGTCTGACGCATGAGCGCTTCCCCCGAAGCCGTCGCGTCCGTGCCGAGGCAGCGCTTCGGCCTGGGCGCGCAGAGCATCGTCGCGCTGCTGGCCGGCATCGCCGCGGGATTGTTCTTCGGCGAAGGTGTCGCGCTGCTGCACCCGGTGGGCGACGCGTACATCCGGCTCGTGCAGATGACGGTGCTGCCGTACCTGATGCTGACGCTGATCGTCGGCCTGGGCGAGCTGCAGCCGGCACAGGCACGCCGGCTCGCGGCCAAGGGCGGGTTGCTGCTGCTGGCGATCATCGGCCTCTCGCTGGCCGTGATCGGGCCGATGGCGCTGGCCTTTCCGCCGCTGCATACCGCGTCGTTCTTCAGCCACGCGCAGTTCGAGCCGCACCGCGGCTTCGACCTGGTAGAGGCTTACGTTCCGGCCAACCCCTTTAACGCGATGGCCAACGCCGTCGTGCCGGCCGTGGTGCTGTTCAGCACCGCGATCGGCGCCGCGCTGATCGGTCTGAGCGAGAAGGATCGGCTGATGGCGCCACTGCGCGTGCTCAATGCAGCGGTCGTGCGCGTCACCGGGTTCGTCATCCGGCTCACGCCGGTCGGCGTGTTCGCCCTTGCCGCGGTCACCACCGGCACGATGGAGCCGGCCACCTTCGCGCGGCTGCAGGCCTACCTGCTGGTGTTCGCGGTGGCGGCGCTGGTGCTGAGCTTCGTCGTGCTCCCGCTGGCGGTGAGCGCGCTCACGCCGTTGCGCTGGCGAGAGGTTCTGGGCGCCACCAGCGACGCGATGCTCACTGCGTTCGTGGCGCAGAGCGTGTTCATCGTCATCCCGGTCCTGGTCGAGCGCTGCCGGACGCTGATGGCGGCACGCGGCCTGCAGTCGGCCGATGCCGACACTGCCATCGGCGTGCTGCTGCCGGTGGCCTTCATCGTGCCCAACGCCGGCAAGCTGCTGACGCTGCTGTTCGTGCCCTACGTGGGCTGGATCAGCGGCATGCCGCTCGATGCTGCCGGCTTCGCGCAACTGGTCGTCGCCGGCGTGCCGGCCTACTTCGCCAAGGCGCAGGTGGCACTGCCGTACCTGCTGGACCTGCTTGCGCTGCCGCACGACTGGTTCCAGCTCTACGTGCCGACGGCCATCGTGACCGGCAAGTTCGACTCGATGGCTTCGGCGATGAGCCTCGTGGCCACGGCGCTGCTTGGCGCCGCGGCGGTGGGCGGGGCGCTGCGGGTGTACTGGCGGCGCCTGGGCCTGCACGCGCTGGGCGCGGCGGCGGCGCTCCTGCTGGCGCTGCTGGGCACGCGCGCACTGCTCGACGCCACGCTCGACAAGCGGCACCACAAGGACGAGCAGTTGCGCGCGATGCACCTCCCACGCGGTCCGATCGGGCCGACGCTGCTGACCGCCGTGCCGCCCCCGGAAGTCGAGGTCGCCGGCGACGGCATCGAGCGCATCCGCCGGCGCGGCGCGCTGCGCGTCGCCTTCGTCGACGACCGGCTGCCGTTCAGCTTCGTCAACGCGCGCGGCGAGCCGGTGGGGCTGGACGTGGAGCTGGCCGCGCTGCTGGCGCGGGACCTCGGCGTGCGGCGGCTCGAGCTCGTGCCGCTGCAGCGCGAGGGGGTGGCCGCAGCGCTGGAGCGCGGCCAGATCGACGCGGCGATCAGCATGCCCTACGTGCGCGACCTGTTCGCACGGCTGCGGCTGTCGGCACCGTACTTCGACGCGGTGCTGGGCTTCGCCGTGCGCGATGCCGACCGGCGCGAGTTCATGCAACTCGATCGCATCCGGCAGCGACGGGCGCTGCGGCTGGGCCTGATCGCCGCCGAGGCATCGCTGGAGGAGCGCGTGCGCGAGGCGCTGGCCGGCGTGGCGGTGGAGTTCGTCGCGCACGGCTCGCCGCGCGACTACTTCGAGGGCCGGCGCCCGGACATCGACGCGTTCGTGATGACGGCGGAGAGCGCGGCGGCGTGGACGCTGCTGCACCCGGAGTTCGCGGCCGTGGTGCCGCAGCCGGTGGTGCTGGGACTGCCGGTGGGCATCGCAACGCGACGCGGCGACCACGATCTGGCGGCCTTCATCGACGCGTGGCTGGCGATGCAGCGGGTATCGGGTGCCACGCAGCGCGCCTACGATTACTGGGTGCTGGGGCACGGCGCCGAACTGCACCGCAGGCGCTGGTCGGTGCTGCACGACGTGCTGGGCTGGGGCAACAACGACGCAACGAGGAAGTGAGCATGAAACGCATCAGACGAGTGAGCTTGGGCGTGCTGGCCACGATGCTGGCGCTGGGGCTGTCCGGTCCGATCGGCGCGGCAGGGGCCGACACCGCCCGCTACCGCGGCTGGATCGAGCAGATGAAGACCGCGCCGCGCGGCCCGTTCGACGGCATCCGCTGGTTCTGCAGGGACGGCCGCGTGCTGGCCCCGCAGGACCTCGGCTGCGCGAAGCGTGGCACCGGCTGGCAGCACGGACAGTGGAGCGCGCAGACGCGCGAACTGCGCGAGCAGGGCTGGCGGATTGCAACGCTGCTGGCCGGCATCGACGCGCCGAAGGCGGTGGCCGCGCCGGACTTTGCGGACCTGTACGCGCAGCTGCTGATCGAGAGGTTTCTGGTTGCCGGCGACGACGGCTGGATCCTGCGCAAGGCGCGCTTCTACCGCGGCGCGATCCAGGAGGAGGACGAGCGCGAAGGCGCTCGCGCCCTGCTGCTGGCGATGGCGGCGCGCGACGAGTGGGTCGGCTGGCGGTACGCCGCGTATCGTTCCGGCGCGCGGCTGCTGCCGCACGGTGCCGACGATGCGTCGGCAGCGAAAGTGCGCAACCTGGCGGCGGCGCTGGCCGAGCGCAACGCCGCATTCCAGCCGCTGCGCGTGAAGATCCACGGCAGCCCGGATGCGAGCGATGCCGCCGCGGTGCGCCGCTGGGCCGATCAGCCGGCGCATGCTGCGCAGCGCGGCGAGGCGCTGGCGCTGGCCGCCGAGATCGACCGCGTGCATGCTGGCACGCCGATGGCGCAGCGGCTGGGCGACGCCTCGCGCAGCCTGGCCAAGGTGCCCGGCCGGCTGCCCTCGGCGGTGGACGAGGCGCAGCGCCGCTATCGTGCGGCCCCGACCGCCGAGCAGCGGCTGTTCCTGTCCGCCGAGTTGCTGCTGCACCTGCGCAACGGTCTCGCGCGGGCGACGCCGGCGCAGCGATTGACGATCACCGATCTGTCGCTGGCGGTGGAACTGGACCACTTCAACGCCGCCGGCGAGTTGCAGGCAGCTTCCGGCCCCGTCACCCGCCGCCAGCTGATCGAGCGGCTGCGTGCCGGCAACGACGCCGCCTACGGCACCGGACTCATCGGTCGGCGCCAGTACCTGGAGCTCGACGGCGAGCTCTCGCACCTGAACCGTGCCGATGCGATGACGCTGTCCGAATACCTGCCGGCCTTGCGCGTGGCAGCCAGGGTGCCAGGCTGGGGGACACAGGCGATGAAGATGCAGTTCGGCGACGCGATGTCCAAGCTGGCCGAGATCGAGCCGAAGGCCGAGCTGTTCGTGCAGGACCAGTTGCGCGGCAGCACGCTGCTGGCCTATTCGCACACCATCGATGTGCTGTCGCGCGATGCCAACCGCGCGGCCGGCGTGCCGCACAAGCTGCTGGGCCAGGAGATCGGCAGCGGCTTCCACGCGCTCAACCCGGGACTGGCACGCGGCGTGCTGCACGCGAGGCCCGACATGGCGCGGCTCGACGCCTTCAAGTCCGACGGCATCTACGTCGTGCCGGAGAGCATCGCCGACCTGCCGCCGCTGGCGGGCATTCTGACTGCCGGCGCCGGCAACCCGCTATCGCACGTGCAGCTGCTTGCGCGCAATCTCGGCATCCCGAACGTCGCGGTCGATGAGACGCTGCTGCCGGTGCTGCACCGTGCCGACGGCCGACGCATCGTGCTCGCCGTCAGCCCGGCCGGGCTGGTGGCGATCGAACCCGACGGGCCAGGCTGGGACACGGTCTTCGGCGGCCCGCAGGCGGGGGTGCAGAACGTCGTGTTCGAAGCCGACCTCGGCAAGCTGGACCTGTCGAAGAACGACTTCGTCAGCCTCGACCGGCTGCGCGCCGAGGATTCCGGGCGCACCGTCGGCCCGAAGGCCGCCAAGCTCGGCGAGCTGAAGTCGCACTTCCCGGACCGCGTGGCGCCCGGCGTGGGCATCCCCTTCGGCCTGTACCGCGCCACGGTGCTGGACAAGCCGTACAAGGGCGGACCGAAGACCGTGTACGAGTGGATGGTCGAGAGCTTCCGCAAGCTCGAGTCGATGCCGGCAGGATCGCCCGAGGCCCAGACCTACGGCGAGGCGCTGCGCGCCGAAATCTACGCCACCATCCGCAACACCGACCCGGGACCGGAGTTCCGCCGCCGCCTGCGCGACGCAATCGCACGCGAGTTCGGCGCCGGATTCGACGGCGGCGTGTTCATCCGCTCCGACACCAACGTCGAGGACCTGCCGGGCTTCACCGGCGCGGGGCTCAACCTGACGCTGTTCAACGTCGCCGGCTTCGAGGCCATCGTCAAGGGCATCAGCGAGGTCTGGGCCTCGCCCTACACGCCGCGGGCCTGGGGCTGGCGGCAGTCGCACATGAAGGGGCCCGAGCACGTGTACCCTGCGGTGCTGCTGCTCAAGACCGTGCCCTCCGACATCTCCGGCGTGATGGTCACGCAGGACGTGGACAATGGCGACACGGGTCGCCTGAGCGTGGCGGTGAACGAAGGCGTGGGCGGCGCGGTCGACGGCCAGGCGGCCGAGTCGGTGCGCATCGACCGCGGCAGCGGCCAGGTGCAGCTGCTGGCGGTGGCCACCGCGCCGACGAAGCTGGTGCCGCTGCCCGCCGGCGGCATCGCGAAACGGCCTACCTCGGGCCGCGACACGCTGCTCGGGCCGGGCGAGGTGCGGCAGCTGATCGACTTTGCCGCCGAGATCCCGAAGAAGTTCCCGCAGCACGGCGCCGACGGCAAAGCGGTGGCCGCCGACGTCGAGTTCGCCTTCGTGGATGGCAAGCTGTGGCTGCTGCAGATCCGCCCGTTCAACGAGAGCCGCGCGGCGCGCAGCGCCGAGACGCTGATCAAAATGGACCGGCAGCTCGCCAGCCGGCTCGACCGCCGCATCGACCTCAAAGGCAGCGTGCAATGACCGCCCCGCGATCCAGGGTCGCCTGGGCCGCCCGTGTCGCTCTGGCGCTGGCCGCGCTGCCGGCGCTGCAGGCGGCGGCTTACCCGTTGGACGGCTACGCCGCGACCGGCATCCGCCGCGTCGAAGGCAGCCGCCTCGCCGACGCGGGCGTCGTTGCCGACGTCAGGCAACCGCCCGGGGCCCACCTGAAGCGCGCCGAGGTCGACCTGCGGCTGCTCGGCCAGAGCTTCGACCTGCCGCCGGCGGACGCGGCCTTCACGCGCCAGCTGCAGGGCCTGCTGACTGGCAGCATGGACGACTACGGCTTGGCGGTGCTGGACCTGAGCGATCCGGCGCGGCCGCGCTATGCCGAGCATCGTGCCGATGCAAGGCAGAACGTCGGCAGCGTCGGCAAGCTGCTGGTAGTGCTGGCGCTGATGCAGGCGCTGGCCGATGCCTACCCCGACGACCTCGAAGCGCGCGCACGGGTGCTGAAGACCACGGTCGTCACTGCCGACGCTTTCTCGCAGCGGGACAGCCACACGGTGCGCATCTTCGACGTGCCGACGCGCAAGCTGCAGCGGCGGTCGATCCAGGTGGGCGACCGCGCGACGCTGTACGAATGGCTGGACTGGATGCTGTCGCCGAGCTCCAACGCTGCCGCCGGCATGGTGATGCGCGAGGCGATGCTGTTGCGCCACTTCGGCCGCGCGTACCCGCCGAGCGAGGCCGAGATCCGCGGCTTCTTCGCCGACACGCCCAAGGCCGAGCTGATGGCGCGGTACGAAGCGACCTTCGTCGAGCCCATCCGTCGCAACGGGCTCGACCCCGCGCAGTTCCGCCAGGGCAGCTGGTTCACCGCCGAAGGCAAGCAGCGCGTTCCCGGCGCCGGCGACAGCTACGGAACGGCGCGCGAGTTGATGCGCTACTTGCTGCGCATGGAGCAGGGGCGGCTGGTGGACCCGTTCTCCAGCCGCGAGATCAAGCGGCTGATCTACGTCACCGAGCGGCGCATCCGCTACGCGTCGTCGCCCGCGCTGACCGAAGCGGCCGTGTACTTCAAGTCGGGCTCGTTGTTCGAATGCGCGCCGGAAGCGGGCTTCGTGTGCAAACCCTACGCCGGGAACGTCAAGAACTACATGAACTCGGCGACGATCGTCGAGTCGCCGGCGCAGGGGCGGCGGGTCTACTACATGAGCACGCTGGTGACCAACATCCTGAAGAAGAACTCGGCCGCCGAGCACCAGGCGCTGGCCACGCGCATCCAGCAACTGCTGGCCAGCGGCGGGCGCTGACCGAAGTCGTCGCGCGAGCCGCGAGCCGGCCCTGGCTGCTGGGCCGGGGCGCTCGCCGCAGCCCACGGACGGGTGGCGCCAGTCGCAGGGGTCAGCGCCGGCCCAGCGCCACCGCCGTGCCTGAGGGTGTCACGATCAGGTCGTGCAACGGCGCGGCCAGGCGACGCAGCCACTCGCCTCCTTCGGGGCTGTGGGCGATGGCCACCATCACGAAGCGGCTTCCACCGGACTCGACCAGCGCGCTGTCCGCGTGCGTGTCCTGCCAGGTGCCGGACTTGCGCCACAGCACTGCGCCAGGGCGCTCGGCCAGCCCCGCGACGAACTTGTGGTGGATCGCCGGGCGCGCCAGCGCGTCGAGCATCAGCGCGTTGAAACGCGGCTCGAAGAGCCGGTCGGCAGCCAGCAGCGTGTACAGCCGCGCGACCTGGAACACGGTCGCGCCGTGCGACAGGTTGGCCAGCGGGTCGCGCCGAAACGCGGGTGCCGGCCCGTAGCCCTTGCCGACCCACAGGCCACCGCCGCTGGCGCGGTCGTAGAACGCAAAGCGCGGCGATTCGAGTATGGCCAGCAAGCGCTCGCCGCCAACCCAGTCCAGCACGCGCGTGGCGTCGGTGTTGCTCGAATGACGAATCATGTTCGCCATCGCGGCCAGGCGTTCGTCATCCAGCCGCAGACGCCCGGCCTGCGCCTCGGCAATCGCCCCGAGCAGGATCGCAATCTTCGGCAGGCTTGCGGCGTACATCATCCGGTCGCCGTTGAGCATCGCCAGCCGCGGCCTTTCGGTGTCGGCAAGGTCGACCAGCGCAAGGGCGAGCCGGCCGCCTTGCACCGCCCCGCTCAGGCCCTGGGCGTGAACTGCCTGCTCGAGACCCCGTTGCAGCGTCGGATCGTGCGCATCTCGCAGCGAGGGCGCCGGCTGGGCGATGACGGCGGTTGCTATGCAGCACCACAACGACACGGCCGACACTGCGGCGCGACAAAGTCCGGTGGTCACCATTGGGGTCAAAGGGGTCAAAGAGAGGGTCGAGACCGGCGACGCCGGCGCGCACCAGGTGCATCCCGGCGCCCCGCTCCCGGCGCGGGCCATCGGCCGAGCCTCGGCCGTAGGCAACGCCGATTCTGGGCGATTTTCGGTTTATCGACAGACAAGCTGGCGCCCACTTGGTTCCCTGCCCGATACGCGTTCATCGACGTGCGATACGGTGTTCCCGGCGCTGGTCGGGCTGAACGGACTCACGGGGCCGGCGCGCCCGCCGCGCCTGCCCCGGGTCCTTCCTTCCTCGCCAGCACGTTCCGTCGCACCAGCGAGATGTGTTCGCGCAGCGTGTACGACTCGCTGGCGTAGCTGGCGGGCGTCCGGATCTGCTCGGCGGCGCGCTCGATGCGGTCGAGGTCTTCGAGCCACTTCTCGATCGGCAGCGAGCCGCGCCGCAGTTGGACATCGCGCTCGAGCAACGCGAGCTCGCCGTACCAGCGATAGATGCGCGAGCGCACCCGCCAGCGCATGATGCCCGGCAGGAAACGGAGCACGGGCAGCACGACGACGACGAGCGGCACGACGATGACGATGAACCACTCGACGAAGGTCGCCACCCAGAACGGCAGGTGGCGGTACAGGATGCTCGGGCCGAAGTGCTTGTGCCGAACGGCGTCGGGCGAAACGGGCAGGTCGACCTGCTCGACGTTGGGAAACTCGCCCGGAGCCTCGAAGTAGCCCTGGTCGTCGTGCTCGTCGCGGATCGTTTCGATCAGGAGGTTGACGATCGCCGGGTGCAGCCCGGCGCGGGCGGCGAGCATCGCCTCGGTGGCGATCAACGCCACGTCGTGCACCGGCAGGACGGGCTTGAACGAAACCGCCCCTGCGTAGAGCGTGCGCCGGGTGAGGTAGCGGAAGCGCTGGGGATACGCACTCGCGTGCGCAAGGCTCGCAAGCTCGAGGCCCGGATCGGCCAGCGCGGTCGCGATCGCCGGCGTGCGTGCGCCGCCGACCATCAGCGCCACGTCGATCTCCCCGACCAGCAGCGCCGTGCGCGCGTGGTCGGTCGGCATCTCCACCAGGCGCGCGTTGTCGTCGGTGATGCGGTTGGCCGCCAGCAGCGGCAGGGCCAGCGCCGCCGAGCCGCTCCCCGCCATTCCCGTCGAAACGGTCTTGCGCGCGAGCGCCGCCAGCGAATCGACCGTCTCGCCGCGGCGAGTGAAGATCCACAGCGGTTGGTAGTAGAGGCTCGCGAGCATGACGACGCCCTTGGCCTCGGGGCTGCCTGCCTGGCCGCCCTGGACGAACGCGATGTCGACGCCCGATGCGGGGTCGCCGAGCAGCTGCAGGTTCTCGCCGGCGCCTTCGGTCATCCGTACCGCGACCCGGACGCCGTGCCGCGCCAGTGCCTCCTGGTAGCGCAGCGCGTGCTGGTGAAACAGGCTGGACGCGGGGCCGGACGCGATGACGATCTCGCGCGGCGGCATCGGCTGCAGGAACTGGAACGAGAGCCAGAGGCAGGCCGCGACGAGCAGCGCAACCAATGCGACGATGCGCCAGTTGCCTCGGATATCCGCTTTGGACCATTCTGCCATTCCGCACGCCAGGCTCAACCTTGGATCGGCGGCATCTTAGCGCATCTCCACCGGACCGCCGTCTGCGCGCCGGGCCTGGAATCGTCCGCGCGGCTTTTGACGCCCGCGGGGCGGCCTGTCAAGATCGCGGAAATTCCGGCGCTATCGCTGCGATCGGTGCGGGGCAGGGAATCGCCGGCAAGCGGTCGCCCGCGGCCCGTTTGGCAGCCGGGCACTTCGTGCGCGAGAGCGCGGTCGCCGCATCGTCGCCGCGACACGCTCCAGTCGTGCTCTTGCGTCGTTCGCCGGCACGGGGCTGACGGCACCGGTCTCACCCGAGGGGATGGCGTCGATGAGTGGAGCGGTCGGCGGGAGCGATTCGACGGGGGCGGCGCGCGATGCCGGGGCGCGGCACCCGGTGCGTGTCGTCGCCGGCAAGGGCCGGCACGCGACCCCGCGCGCGATTGCCGAGGTTCGCGCCGCCATCGGCGTTCCGCCGCCCGAGGGACATCGGCGCGACCTCCTGATCGAGCACCTGCACCGGCTGCAGGACGCCCACGGCGCGTTGCGCGAAGGACACCTGACGGCGCTCGCGGGCGAGATGCGGCTGTCGATGGCCGAGGTCCACGAGGTCGCGAGCTTCTACCACCACTTCGACATCGTCGCCGACGACGCGGTGGTATCGCCGCGCACGCTGCGCTTGTGCACGGGGTTGAGCTGCCGGCTCGCCGGTGCGCACGACCTGCTCGACCAGGCGCGCGCGCGGCTGGCTGCGGACGGCGTCCGGGTGGTCGCGGCACCGTGCATCGGTCGCTGCGAGCAGGCGCCGGCGGCGCTCGCCGGGCAGCACGGCGTCGGCCATGCCACGCTGGACGCGCTGGCGGCGGCGCTGTTCTCGCCGGGACCGTTGCCCGTGCCGGTCGCGCCGATCGGCTACGCGGCCTACCGCGCCGGCGGCGGCTATGCGCTCGCCGCGGCGCTGGCCCGCGGCGAGCGCCGTGCCGAGGCGGTGATCGACGCGCTGACCGGCGCGGGGCTGCGCGGCCTCGGCGGCGCGGGCTTTCCCGCCGGGCGCAAGTGGCGGATCGTGCGCGAAGCGCCGGCACCGCGCTACCTGGCGGTGAACATCGACGAGGGCGAGCCGGGTACGTTCAAGGACCGTTCGTACCTCGAGCGCGATCCGCACCGCGTGCTCGAGGGCGTGCTGGTCGCCGCCGCGGCGGTCGGCATCGAGCGCGTGTGGATCTACGTGCGCGACGAGTACCACGAGGCGCGCGCGCTGCTTGCGGCCGAGCTCGCCGCCCTCATGGCGGATCCGCCGTGCCCACTGCCGACGATCGAGCTGCGCCGCGGCGCCGGCGCGTACGTCTGCGGCGAGGAGTCGGCGATGCTGGAGAGCATCGAGGGCAGGCGCGGCGAGCCGCGGATGCGCCCGCCGTACATCGCGCAAGTTGGCTTGTTCGGCCGGCCGACGCTGGAGCACAACCTCGAGACGCTGTACTGGGTGCGCGACATCGTCGAGCGTGGGCCCGGCTGGTTCGCCGGCTTCGGCCGGCGTGGTCGCCATGGATTGCGCTCGTTCTGCGTCAGCGGCCGGGTGCGCGAGCCGGGCGTCAAGCTCGCCCCGGCGGGAATCACGCTGCGCGAACTCGTCGCCGAGCACTGCGGCGGCATGGCGGAGGGGCACGAGCTCTACGCCTACCTGCCCGGCGGGGCCTCGGGCGGCATCCTGCCGGCGGCGCTGGCCGACCTGCCGCTGGACTTCGATACGCTGCAGCCGCACGGGGCCTTCATCGGCTCGGCCGGGATCATCGTGCTCGGTCACCGCGACCGCGCCCGCGACGCGGCGCTCGCGATGATGCACTTCTTTGCCGACGAGAGCTGCGGCCAGTGCACGCCCTGCCGCGTCGGTACCGCCAAGGCGGCCGCCTTGATGGCGCAGCCAGCCTGGGACATGCCGCTGCTCGACGACCTCGCGCGGGTGATGGCGGACGCATCGATCTGCGGCCTCGGCCAGGCGGCGCCGAATCCGCTGCGCTGTGTACAGCGCTACTTTGCGCATGAGCTCGACGAGTGCAGATGAGCGCGCGGACCGACTCGAACCAGACCGAGGGCGTCGGCTTCACGCTCGACGGGCGGTCGATCGTCGCCGCGCCCGGCGAGACGATCCTCGCCGCCGCGTCCCGACACGGCGTCGAGATCCCGCACCTGTGCCACAAGGACGGATTGCGCGCCGACGGGAACTGCCGCGCCTGCGTGGTCGAGATCGACGGCGAACGCGTGCTGGCCGCCAGCTGCTGCCGCACGCCGACCCCCGGCATGACCGTGCGCACCGACAGCGAGCGCGCCGTGGCCAGCCGGCGGATGGCGCTGGAGCTGCTGCTGGCCGACCTGCCCGAGGCCGGTAACAAGTGGGTCGACGCCGCCGGCCGCCAGCCGCACGGCGAGCTTTCGGACTGGGCCGCGCGCCTCGGCGTCGAAGTGCGACCGGCGCTGGCGGCGCTGCGGCGCGAGCCGCCGGCGCCCGACCTCACGCACCCGGCCATCGCGGTCGACCTCGCCGCCTGCATCCAGTGCACGCGCTGCGTGCGCGCCTGCCGCGAGGTCCAGGTCAACGACGTCATCGGCTACGTGCGGCGCGGGGCGCAGTCGATGATCGCGTTCGACCTCGACGACCCGCTGGGTGCGTCGAGCTGTGTGGGCTGCGGCGAGTG
>WBZP01004821.1_pt2 | contig 11915 bp, 5 predicted proteins | sample 5204301 | NCBI WGS metagenome assembly WBZP01 (sample SAMN12412401, study PRJNA552823) | activated sludge metagenome | isolation source: activated sludge from nitrification reactor of wastewater treatment plant... | place: USA: Pennsylvania | collected 2017
CCCTGGGCCCAGGAATTCATGCGGTCACAGAACGCGCGGGAACCGCCGGTCGGAGCCGGTATGGCCCAAACCCGGACCTTCGGGTCCTTGTCGATCATGCCGGCAAAGACCTTGAAGCCCGAGCCGCGGAAATGCTCAGTCACATCCGCCATCTCGATCGGATTGCGCAGGTCCGGCTTGTCCGAACCGTACTTGGCAATCGCCGTGTCGTAGGGAATGCGGGCCCAGTCGCTATCGACCTTTTTGCCGTCAGCAAACTCTTCGAACACCCCGGTCAGGATCGGCTGCATGGTGTTGAAGATATCATCTTGCTCGACAAAGCTCATTTCGACATCGAGCTGATAGAACTCACCTGGCAGACGGTCGGCGCGCGGGTCTTCGTCACGGAAGCAGGGCGCGATCTGGAAATAGCGGTCGAAGCCTGAGACCATGAGCAGCTGCTTGTACTGCTGGGGTGCCTGCGGCAGGGCATAGAACTTGCCGGGGTGGATGCGCGACGGCACCAGAAAGTCGCGCGCGCCTTCGGGCGAAGACGCGGTCAGGATCGGTGTCGGGAATTCGAAGAAGCCGGCGTCATGCATGCGGGCACGGATCGATTTTGTGATCGCCAGCCGCTTCATGATGATGCCGTGCAGCGTTTCGCGGCGCAAATCGAGGAAGCGGTATTGCAGGCGAAGATCTTCCGGATACTCGGGCTCGCCGAACACCGGCACCGGCAGTTCTTTGGCTTCCGACAGAACGTCGATATTGGACGCGTAAAGCTCGACCTCGCCGGTCGGCAGTTCGGCATTGGTGGTGCCGGCCGGGCGCTCGCGCACCTTGGCATCGACGGTGATGACCCATTCGGAGCGTACCCGCTCGGCGGCCTTGAAGGCTTTGGAATCCGGATCGGCCACCACTTGGGTGATGCCATAGTGATCGCGCACGTCGATGAACAGCACACCGCCGTGGTCGCGCACCCGGTGCACCCAGCCCGACAGTCGGACATCTTTGCCGACGTCGCTCTTCCGCAAAGCCCCGCAGGTGTGTGAACGATAACGATGCATCTTGGCCCCGGCCATGGAGGGTAAATCCCGTCGAAATGGGTGGAAATCGAAGCGGAAAAGCGCATGGGCGGGCTTGAAAGTCAAGTTCGCGGAAACGTGTCGCGCCGGCTCAGCCCGGCAGCGGAGCCGTGGAGCGCAATGGGACAAAAAAATGAGGGTGCCGGTCGCCCGGCACCCTCAATATCACAGGCTTACGAAGCGTCAGATCACGACGAAATCAGCAGCCGTGAGCGCAGGTTTGGTGGTCAGCGTGGCAAACTGCACGGCCCCGCCGGCACCGTTGCCGTTGGAATCATAGAAAAGTGCGCCTGTGCTGGTGTTGTAGACGATGAAGTCGTTGGCGTCGCCGGCGGTGCCGGTGGCATTGGCCCGGAAGTTCGCGGCGTTCAATGTGCCAAGCGTCGTCAACGCCGTGAACACGCCGGTGTTTTCAAGCCGTATCGTGTCGTTGTTACCCACGGCATTGGTGAAATCGAGAATGGAGTCCTTGTTGGTGGAGCTATTGGGCAGCGTGTTGAACACGAAGAAGTCGTCGCCCAAGCGTCCAACCAGCGTGTCGTTGGCGAGCCCACCCTCAATGACGTTCGATCCGGAGTTGCCGAACACCACGTTGGCCGCCGCCGTGCCCTTGATCGAAAAACCGCCCGACCCGGTCAACTCCGCGTACTCGACATAGCCGCCGCCCAGCACCGTCAAATCCAGGTTGCGCACGCCACTGAAGACTTTGTCGGCAGAGCCGCCGACAGCCGATTCAACGATCGAGTCGAACGCATCGACATAATACGTATCATCGCCCGTGAACCCGGCGAGCGTGTTGGCGCCGGCAAACAAAGTGCCGTCCATGATGTTGTTGAGGCTGTTGCCGGTACCATAGCCTGCGGCGGTCATGTAGAGCCGCTCCAGGTTGGCCGAGAGCGTATAGCTGGACGATGCGTAGACGCTGTCGATGCCCGGATCGCTACCTTCCGTGATCGTCTCGGCCGACGAGTCGACGTAGTAGGCGTCATTGCCGAGGCCGCCCTGAAAGCTATCCGTGCCAGCGCCGCCGACGAGAATGTCATTACCGTCGCCACCGATCAGCGTATCGGTACCACCTTGGCCGGAAATCCTGTCATCGCCGGAATTGCCTTCAAGGCGATTGGCAACGCCGTCGCCGCTGATGACATCGTTCTTTACCGAACCAATCACATTCTCGATGCCGACAAGGTCGTCGTGGCCCTGGCCCACCGCCTCTTTACCGAGCGTGCCGACAATGCCGGTCAGATACACGCTGACCGACTGCGCGATCGTATCGAACGCAGCCGTATCACCTGTTCCGGCGCCGCCGTCGATAAAGTCGTTGCCAAGTCCGCCGATCAACTTGTCGTTGCCGAAGTCTCCGTCGAGTGTGTCGTTACCGTCGCGGCCATCGATGATGTCGTTGAACCCGCCGACGACGACGACCGTCAGGTTCGATCCGCCGCCAGCACCCAGATCGCCGTTGATGGTATCGTTTCCACTTCCGCCGGTGATGCGATCCGCACCGGCCGTAAAATTGAATGCCGATGCGCTCGCGCCAAAATCTCCGTAGATGGTGACCGCGGCGGCGCCGTTGTAGACGATTGTGTCGTTGCCGCCGCTGAGCGTCGCGCTATCGAGCGTTTGATCGCCATCGCCGTAGATTGAGAGAATGCCCGAGAGATAGCCCGTCTCATTGACAGTGATGGTATCGTTGCCGCCGATCATGATCGAATCGGCCGCGTCGTTCGTGCTATAGAAATCGCCATAGACGCCGGCTAAGCCGTTGCGCGCCTTATAGCTGATGTTCATGGTGTCGCCGCCGCCATTCAATCTGTCGGCTCCTGCGCCACCAGCGACGGTGCCGTCGAATTGCAGGACATCGCCGGAGATGCGCGTGGCATACCACGCGTCCGAAACCGTGATCTGGTCGTTGCCGCCGTTCAATTGACCAGCGCCGTTCAATCCGAAAAAGTTCACGACGTCGCCGGTGATCGAGCTGTAGGCACCGATGCTCTTCAACGCGATCGTCATCACGTCGCCGCCGCCCGCGTATGTGCCGATTGTGAACGCAGAGATGGCATCGCCTGAAATATTGCCGCCGCCACCGGTTCTAATATTGGTCAGCGTGATCGTATCGCCGGCACCAGCACCGGCGCCGAAGTTGTTGAGCACATCACCTGCCAAGCTACCGAGGTTCAAGTAGGACTGATTGATGGCCTCGACGCGGATCGTATCACCGCCGCCAATGCCTCCCGTGTCCGTAGAACCGAAATCACCTGTAACGTTTGCAACAAACGTGTTGATATCAACATCTGTGATGGTGATCTGATCGGCACCGCCAACGCCGCCATTCAGCAGATCGCCGAAATCGCCGTAGATATTGCCGCCCGCACCGGTCGTGATGATATCGTTGCCGCCCAGAACCGTATCAGCCGACGAGACCGAAATGACATCGCCGTAGATCGTTTGCCAATTTGTGCCAATCGTACCGCCGACGATGGTGTCGTTGCCGCCTTGAAAATACGTGCTATCGCGCGTCACGCCGTCGCCGGCAAAAACGCCAACAAGAGTGATCCTGTTGAGATAGAGCTGCGAGTCTCCGGCCAGGATCGTGTTCCAATATTTCTCCCACGACGTGGTGGCATTGCCGGTATCGAACAACGAGGTGATTTCGACGTTCAGATCGGTGATGCTGTACACGTCGGCCACGCCGGCCGTGTTGACGGCGATCGTGTTGACGGTGCCCGACAGTGGTACAAATCCGCCGCTGACCACAATCGACTCATCGAAGCTCATCAGCCCGATATGCCATGGCTGGCTCGTCGCCCAGGCGGCTGAAGCTCCGCCAGGAAATGCCAACGCAGAACCGAAGTTGACTTGAAGCTCATTGTCCATCGTCCAGGCAACGGACAAATCTCGGGCATCGATCTGGGCCATGACAATCCTCTCAGAAAATTGCTATCCGCCGCACCGTGAAATCGCGGCAGGTTCTAGCGGCAATAAAAACGTGCACCCTGCGCCGCCGGCGGCGAAAATGATCTTCTACACGCCTGCGTTTGCAGCTCGGGCAGTCACCACGACAGTCAGCGCGGTTCCAATTTAGCCAACGGCATAAAGACTGTCGTCATTAATATCGATGATGAGTGTATGAGATGCGGCCGTGATGGAAACCGCCTGACGCAGCCGCAACGGAAGAAGCCGCATCAATTGCTTTGCTTGAGAAATTCGCTTGCGTGTCAACGCTGAGAAGATGTTGCGGTGCAGAACGTCCGCTTCGTGACGTTTCGGTGAACGCACATCAAAATGATCGGCGTCAGAGAATGAAGTCCGCCGTCACCAGCGCTTTCAATCCCGTCAATTCGATCTGGAAATCGACTGTACGATTGCCGTCGATATCACCTTCGACAATTGTCTTATCGCTTGATGTGCCTGCGGGATTTTCCTGCCGGTAGCGCAGCTGGCCGGCGAAACCTGAAAAGGCCGCGGCACCGATGAAGCGGAAGGCATCGCCCGCTGCGGCGCCATTCGCATCGATGGTTGAGAGGTCGATGCGATCCGAGAGGCTCAAGGTGGCGCTGTGCGTGAAGTCCGTGATGACGTCCCGGGTTGTCGAGACCTTCGTGGTTTCCGACACCAGATTGAAATCAAAGCGATCCGCTCCCGCCCCGCCCGTCATCACGTCGCGGCCGGTACCACCGGTTAGAACGTCGTTGCCGGCGCCGCCGATCAATCTGTCGTTTCCGGCAAAGCCCCACAGCGAATTGTTGACCCTGTTGCCTTCGATGGTGTTGGCGGCGCCATTGCCGACGCCGGAAATCGAAGATGCGCCGAGCAACGCGAGATCGGCAGCGCCGGTACTGAGGTAGGTGGTCACCGAACTGAGGATCTTGTTGGTCCCAGCCAAATCGACTTTGGCATTGGCCGCGCCGGCTGCGACGGTGACGGCGACAGAGGCTGCAAGCCCGCCGCCCGAGAATGTCACGGAATGCGTACCCGCCGCGACGCCGACAGCATACCCGCCGGCGGCCTCGGTCGTATCGCTGCCGGCCGTGGCACCCGCCGTCGTGATCGAAACGCGGACATTGGCGCGGGCTTCGCCGACGTCGTAGAATTTGTTGCCGTTGGCATCGTTGATGGCGACACCTGTGACGAAGTATTTGGACCCTGAGGTCGCAAAATTCTCCGTCGCCATCACCGAATTGTATGTCGTTCCGCCCGTTGTGAAAGGACCGGTGACGACACCGGTTCCCGCTTCCCGGAAATAGCCTTCCAGAACGTTCTCGCGATGATGGGGGCTGCGGAACAGATTGTCGTTGAGGCTGAAAACGTAACTGAGAACATTCGGCGTTCCGGTGGTGCCCGACCAGGCGATATTTTCGCCGTTCGACCAAGAGCCGGCGAACGTATAGCCTGCGGCCTGCATGCGCGAAGTCGGCGTGCCGTTGCCGATGCCCTGGTGATCGAACTGATCGGTATTGATCATGTATTGGCTGTGACCGCGGGCAGCGGTGACGAGCGCGTTATTTCCGGCGAGCGGCTGCTTTGGCGTGGCGGAAATCGTACCGGCGGCCAATCCGTCGTTGAGGCCGATGCCGAGGCGAGTGGCCTCCGTTGCCGGGTCGAGGCGGGCGCGGTTCATCAGTTCGAGCAGGAGCTGCTCATAGGCCGTGAACGCCGCCATAGGATCCCCTCAAGGTTTCAAGTGCCGCTCAGCAAAAACCCGCCGGTTCCAGCGACGGAGCCAAGGCAGCGGAAAATGCCAATATCTTGCTCAACAACCCACTCACTCTCCCCAAATCCGGCAAAAATCAGGTGAGGAATTTCGGTAAAATTGAACATAACCAGGGACTTTCGGTGGCGTGCCGCGACCGCCCCCGAAACACCCGGCATGAGCCAAACATCGCAGGCGACAACGCCTGCGGCCTGCGCTATAGGCGTTTTTCAATGCAAGTCATTACCAGCACATCCGATCTCACACGCCTCTGTCGCACCCTCTCGACGGCTGATTTCGTCACCGTCGACACGGAGTTTTTGCGCGAGCAGACCTTTTGGCCGCAGCTCTGCCTCGTCCAGCTGGCGGGGCCCGATGTCGAGGCGATCGTCGACCCGTTGCACCCGGGGATCGATCTTGCGCCGTTCTACGAGTTGATGGCGGACGAAACTGTCACCAAGGTATTCCACGCCGCCCGGCAGGACATCGAAATCGTCTACACCAAGGCCGGCCTCGTGCCCCACCCGGTGTTCGATACCCAGGTTGCGGCGATGGTTTGCGGATTTGGCGAAAGCATCAGCTACGTCAATCTCGTCAAGCGCATTGCCGGAGCCGACATCGACAAGTCGTCGCGATTTACCGATTGGAGCCGCCGGCCGCTCTCCGACAAGCAGCTGACCTACGCGCTCGGCGACGTGACGCATCTGCGCGACGTCTACCGGGCGCTGAAGACCGAATTGGACGAAAGCGGGCGGACCGACTGGCTGCAGGAAGAAATGCAGATCCTGATCGATCCCAAGACCTATGACACCGATCCGGAGAATGCCTGGCAGCGCCTGAAACTCAGGGTCAAAGGCAAGAAGTCGCTGGCGGTTCTGGTCGAGCTTGCTGCCTGGCGTGAGCGGGCAGCGCAGGCCCAGGACGTGCCGCGTGGCCGGATCCTGCGTGATGACGCGCTCTACGACATCGCCAATCAGATGCCGTCGACGCCCGAAGCGCTCGGCCAGCTGCGGACGCTCTCCGATGGCTTCAGCCGCTCGCAGCGGGCACGCGAAATCATCGACGCCGTCAAGGCAGGCCTCGCCCGTGATACCAAAACCCTGCCGCGCCTTGAACGCAGCGAGCCATTGTCGGCAGAAGCCAATGCCACACTCGAATTGCTCAAAGTGCTTCTAAAGGCATCTGCAGCGCAGCATCGCGTCGCCCCGCGGTTGATTGCCGACAGCGAAGACCTGGAGCGGCTGGCCAACGAGGCGGAACCCGATATTCCGGCTTTGAGAGGGTGGCGGCGGGACCTGTTTGGCCGCGACGCGCTGAGGTTGAAGCGCGGCGAATTGGCGTTGACTCTCAAGGATGGAGAGGTGTGCGCCATCCCGGCCCGGGCTCCCGAAGCGGTCCGTTAGACGGCCACGCAAAAAATTCCAGGGCTCCGACGGAACTTTGGCCTCTGAGCGTTGTTTTACCACGCGATGAGGTGACTGCCTGCCCTGTGCCCTCATCGCCATGGCCCGCGTCCTGCCCATCCCCCCTGTGCGCACGCCGGGCCGAAAAACAGCGGTCCGGAGCTTGGCTCCGGACCGCTTGTCGTTGAACTTTCATGGGTTTGGCGCGACCGCCTAAAGGCGTTATTTCCGCCCTGGGTTATAGCCGTGCTTCTGGCGCCATTCAGAAAAGAAATACGACAGGCTATCGTCGATCGTCTCCGGCAGCACGATGCGGACTGTGACGAGCTCATCGCCCTTTTCCCCGCTCTTCTGCCGGACGCCTTTGCCCTTGAGCCGGAAAATCTTGCCGGAACTCGTGCCCTTGGGGATCGACAGCTGCACCCGGCCATCGACGGTGGGAACCTCGATCTTGGCGCCCAAAACCGCCTCGTCGATGGTGATCGGCATCTCGACCAGAATGTCATCGCCCTGACGCTTGAACTGGGTGTGCGCGCGCACCTTGATCTCGACCAGTGCATCACCCGCCACACCGCCATGGGGCGCCGGTGAGCCCTTGCCCTTCAGCCGAAGCACCTGCCCGTCGGTGACACCTTCAGGCACCGTCAGATCGAGCACCCCGCCCTCCGGAAGCGTCACGCGCTTCTTGGCACCGTTCACCGCTTCGAGAAAATCGACTTCCAGCGTGTAGCGCAGATCGGCTCCGCTGGGCGGTCCGGCGCGACCACCAAAACCTGCGCCAAAGCCTGGGCCGCCGCGGCCGCCGCCAAACACATCTGAGAATATATCGGAGAAGCCGAAGCCATCGCCGCCGGGGCCCGCACCGGGAAAGCCGCCCGCCGCTGCGCCGCGCCGTCCCGCGCCCGGATGAGGCCGCCACTGCGGTCCCTTGGGATCGCCCTTATGGTCGATCTCGCCCGCGTCGTACTGGCGGCGCTTATCGGGATCGGCCAAAATGTCGTTGGCCGCCGAGATCTTCTTGAAGCGCTCGGCCGCCGCCGCATTGTTGGGGTTGAGATCGGGATGGTTCTCCTTGGCGAGCTTGCGATACGCTTTGCGGATCTCCTCATCCGACGCGCGCTTGGTCACGCCCAGAATGTGATAGAGATCTTCTGCCATCGAAAATGCTGCTTGAACCTTTGTGATGCCGGGAATTAGGCCCAGCGGAGACTACTGTAGGTAGGGTTTGGCGGGCAAGCTGCAACGGCGCGCTGCCGCGACTTACGCGCTTGATTTTATGACCGCCCGGCGGCCGAGCAGAGCGGCCAGAACCTCGAAACGGCGTTGCAAGCGCTCGCCGTCGAGCCCGCTGTAGGCCCGAGGTATGGTCAGCGTCAGTGCCCCGTTGTCGTAGCCGGCCGGTGTCTCGTCGATGACGCCGGCCATGCCGATCGACAGCATATGCGCGGCACGGACGGCTGCGCCGACAATTCTGGCCCGCCGCTGCACGCGCTTGCTCACCAAGGCCTTCAGGCGATCCGACAGCTTGTCGTTTTCCCCGTCATCGGATTCGTGGCGGTAGAAGATTGACAGGGCGAGGAACACGCGCCCGGCATGATCGACGCCACCCAGACCGGCATGCGCGATGGTGTTGAGGCTCTGCTCGCCGCGATAATCCGGGTGCGCCCGCCAACCCGTGTCCGACAACAGGCAGGCGGCATGACGCAACCGCCGCTCGTCCGCGGTCTCCTCAAGTTCGGGGGCAGCAAAAATCACATCAGTCCACCGGCACAGTTCATGAGCATGCGCCAGCGAGCGGGAGCGTAGCGCCGCGTAGTCCTCGCAGAAACTGATCAGCGGATCGCGCTTGCGTTCATGCTCGGGGAGCAGGCCATATATGAAACCTTCGCGGATACCGAATACCGAAAACACCACATTGCGCGGCTGCAACTGACGCAAGATGCGTTCGAGCACCAGAGCACCGTAGGGCAGCACTTCGCGCCTTGCCTTATTGACGTCGGCGATGCCGGGCAGCGACTGCGGTTTCTTTGAGCGTCGCACCATCTCACAGAATTCGACCGCTGTGCGCATCGGCAGCTGATAGCCTTGCATTACGCGGAGTGGATAGCCGACCATCTCCATGTGCATTTTGGCGAGTGCACGCCATGTGCCGCCGACGGCATAGAACGTCCGGCCTTTGCCCTGCGCGAGCCACGGCACCTGGCTGACGGCCGCATCGATCGCATCGGCCGCCTTGTCGAGCTTGTTTCCGGTCGTATCGATGAGGCGCAGTCCGCCAAGCGGCAGGGTCGTCGCCTGGCGCAGTTTGTCACCTGACAGATCGATCAGTTCCAGACTGCCGCCACCCAGATCGCCCGCGATCCCGTCGGCATCCGTGAAACCCATCATAATGCCCTGGGCGGCAAGCTTGGCCTCGATTTCCCCCGACAGGATCGAGATCTTGCAGCCGGCAGCCGCCTCGCCCCGTGCGATGAATTCCGCCCCGTTGGAGGCTTCACGTACGGCCGCGGTGGCAATGGCCGTCAAATTCTTGACGCCAAGCACACGGGCAACGGCCTTGAAGCGGTGCAGCGCCTTGACCGCGCGGTCGACCGCTTCGCCGCCGAGTGCTCCCGTCGTCGCGACCGAGCGGCCAAGACCGCACAAAACTTTTTCGTTGAAGATCGGGGTCGGCGAGCGCACCGCGCCTTCATAGACGACAAGACGCACCGAGTTCGAGCCGATGTCGATGACGCCGATGGGCTCCAGGTCCAACTGGTAATTGCCGGTTCCGTGAAGTTCATCCTGCCGCGTCACAACCCGCTCCTCGAATTCCGGTCCGTCACGGCTCAGCTCGACTGGCCAAAGCGCGGCGGCCGGCTCTCTTTCAGCGCCTGCCCGCGCCCGGAGAGCGATGGATTGGTCATGAAGTACTTGTGGGCGTTGAACGGCTCTTCTCCCGCCTCGGGCTTCAACCGTGTCGCGCTGCCGTCGGCATTGATGCGCCAGCTTTGCTGATTGTCCTCGAAGTTGGCGACCATGATCTGGTTTAGAACCTGCTCGTGTACGGTGGCATTGCGAATGGGCAGCATCGCCTCCACGCGCCGGTCGAGATTTCGCGGCATCATGTCGGCTGAGCTGATGTAAACGGCGGCATTGGGGGAAGGCAAGACCTCGCCGTTGCCGAAACAATAGATGCGCGCGTGTTCCAGAAAGCGGCCGATGATACTCTTAACCGTGATGTTTTCCGAAAGACCGGGAATGCCGGGCCTCAAGCAGCACACGCCGCGCACGACAAGCTCGATGGGAACGCCGGCTTTGCTGGCGTCATAGAGCGCGGTGATGATCTGCGCATCGACGAGAGAGTTCATCTTCATCCAGATGCCGGAGGGTTTTCCGGCCTTGGCGTTCTTCGCCTCGGTTGCAATGTGCGACATGATGCGCTCGCGGATGCCGTGCGGGCTTGCCGCCATGCATTCAAGCTCGGCCGGCTCTCCGTAGCCGGTCACGAAATTCAAGATGCGCGTGACATCCCGGCCGATCATGGGATCGACGGTGAACAGCGACAGATCGGTATAGATTCGCGCCGTCTGGGGGTGGTAGTTGCCGGTGCCGATGTGGCAGTACGTGGTCAGCTCGGTGCCTTCGCGGCGCACGACGAGACCGAGCTTGGCGTGGGTTTTGAGTTCCGTAAACCCGTAGACCACGTGCACGCCGGCGCTTTCAAGATCGCGCGCCCAGCGGATGTTGGCCGCTTCATCAAACCGCGCCTTGAGTTCGACAACGGCTGTAACTGATTTGCCTGCCTCCACCGCCTCTTTGAGCGCCTGGATTATGGGGCTATCGCGCGAGGTGCGATAGAGCGTCCACTTGATGGCCATGACATTGGGATCGGCCACGGCCTGACGCAGGAACTGAACAACGACGTCGAAACTCTCATACGGGTGGTGGACGACGATGTCCTTCTTGCGCACGGCGGCGAAACAATCGCCCGAGAATTCCCGGATGCGCTCGGGAAAGCGGATGGCGAACGGCTTGAACATCAAGTCAGGCCTGTCACCGACGATCAACTGCGCGGTATCGGCGAGCGCCAGCAATCCTTCTTTGACGAAAATGCTTTCGTCCCGCACTTCAAGTTCTTCGATCACGAACTTGCGCAGCCGTTCCGGCATGCTCGCCTCGATCTCTAGCCGGATGACGTTGCCGCGGCGGCGCCGCTTCAACTGGCTCTCGTAGGAGCGAACGAGGTCTTCGGCCTCTTCCTGCAATTCAAGATCGCTATCGCGCAGGATGCGGAAAGCGCCCTGACTTTTCATCTCGAAACCAGAGAACAGCTCGGCCAAGAACATGCCGATCATGCTTTCAAGCTGGATGAAGCGGATCTCGCCCTTCTTTTCGGGGCCCGCTTCCAAACGGATGAACCGCTCAAGCTGACTTGGTATCGGGATCAGCCCGTTCATCGACTTGCCGTCGCTCAGTCGCTGCATTTCGACGACGAGCGTCAGCCCCTTGTTGAGAATGAAGGGGAAGGGATGGGCGGGGTCGGCCGCGATTGGCGTCAGAATTGGAAAGATGTGGGTCAGAAACAGCTTTTCGAGCCACTCGGTCTCGACGGCCGTCAGATCCTCGGGCCTGACGACGCTGAGGCCGGCTTTCGACATCTCGGTCTTGAGTTCGCGCCAGCACGCCTGCTTGTCGGACACCAGTGTGGCGGCAAACTTATTGATCGCAGCAAGCTGCTGCATCGGGGTCAAGCCATCCTGCGATAGCGTGCTG
>WBZP01000139.1_pt3 | contig 11911 bp, 11 predicted proteins | sample 5204301 | NCBI WGS metagenome assembly WBZP01 (sample SAMN12412401, study PRJNA552823) | activated sludge metagenome | isolation source: activated sludge from nitrification reactor of wastewater treatment plant... | place: USA: Pennsylvania | collected 2017
GTAGCTGAAGGTGTTGTCCAGGCAAACTGATACGTTCTGCTGCAGGTTGATGAATCAACACAAACAGTTGTTCCCTGGGTTACCGGGTATATGATGCTTATATCAAGGCCTGTAATATCCCTGTAACCGAAAGGGTTTGTAACTACCGCCCTGGCATAAACGTTTGTATTTGAGTTTGAGCTGGTTATCTGGTTTCCTGCAGGATACGATGCATCATAAATACTGAATGATGAGATATCAACGAATGTGGAAACCGGCAGGAGGCTTATACGTGACGGCTTCGTATTGCTGTTAAAGTTTATTTTGAACGACACGCCGCTTTGTGCAGTGGTTACCTGCAGCGTGATCATATTGCCAGAAGGAACGGTGACATCCGACCCCAGCACACCCGACCAGGTAAGTAAACCGGTAGATGCATTATACACCGGATTACTGAAGCTGATGATATTGTTTGTCCCGTATTTAATCTGGGCGGTTATAGCCGGATTAGCCGGCATGGTACCACTAACAATACTTATATAAGCAAGCACAGAAATCGTTTGCGCCTTAATGGTAAGGTTGCTGCATAACGCCTGGTTTTGTGTAAAACTGGTATTGGTTGTACCTGTAGATGACAAGGTAGCCGTTTGTACGGTACTGGTAATACCGGTTGCTACCGGGTCTATCCTGCTGAGGGCCTGCCCGGGTGAAGCCAGGTACAATGGCGCCTGCACAATATTGGCATTGGTGGTTACTATATGGGGAGCCTGCGAAACACCGCAACCAGATGCATTGGCGTTTATTAGTGATGTACCGTTCCAGCCTGCCACCCAGGTTACTGCTCCGGTAGCTGTATTGATTGTATTTCCGGCCGCCAGACTGGATGCATCCAGGCTATATGTTATGGCAGATCCGTTTGTGGCTGTTGCCGTATAGGTTATTGTAGCTGCTCCCTGTGTACGCACCGATTCAAGTCCGAGCTGGAAAACAGGCGTACCAACACCGGGTGTAACCGTCACCTGGTGTGTGGCAGTTTTAGGGCCATTACAACCGGATGCTGTGGCTGTGATAGTAGCAACACCACTCCATCCATTGATGAAATTAACTTCTCCGGTAGCAGCATTGATACTGTTACCAGCTGATACACATGCCGCATCCAGTGAATAAACGATATCTGTTGATGCAACCGCCGCAGAAGTATAGGTTACTGTTCCTGCCCCCTGGCACCTGGTTGATGCAGCACCCATTACAAAAACAGGTGTTCCCACATTTTCAATGGTAGTTACCGTATGGGTGGCCGTTGACGGCCCGTTACAGCCATTAGCCGTTACCGTTATTACCGAAACGCCATTCCAGCCGTTTACAAAATCGAGTTCACCGGTATTGATGTTTATGCTGTTGCCGGCGGATACGCTGGCTGCATCCAGTGTATAAGAAATATCTGTTGCGTTGCTGGCTGTGGCTGTATAGGTGATGTTATTAGAACCTTCACACCGTGTAGACGCAGTACCCAAAGCAAAAACGGGTACGCCAACCGTTGAGGTAGTATTGATAGTATGGGTAGACGAAACCGGGCCGTTACATCCCGTTGCGGTGGCTGTTACAATGGTTGTAGCGTCCCAGGCCGCATCAAATATTATTTCGCCTGTTGTTTCATTGATACGGTTCCCACCAGAAATACTGGCTGCATCAAGGTTATAGGTGATGGAAGTACTTGCAGCTGCAGTAGCCGAATACCTCACCGTATCGGCGCCCTGGCACCTGACGGATGTGGCGCCAAATGCAAAAACGGGAGCGGCAACAACCGGGTTAACCGTAACGGTATGCATGGCTATAACCGGGCCGTTGCAACCTGATGCAGTAGCTGTTATAACAAATGACCCTGTATAGTTGGGTGCAAATGTTACTTCACCGGTAGCAGCATTGATTGTGTTTCCACCGGAAGTACCGGCAGCATTTAACGTATAAACGATGGCGGTTGAGTTGGTTGCAGTTGCCGTATAGGTTTCTGTTCCACCGCCAATACAACGGGAAGAAGTAGCTCCCATGGCAAAAACTGGTATTACCACAGACTCATTGATGGTAACTGTATGCGATGATTCTACCGGGCCTTCACAACCCGCAGCGGTAGCTGTAATAACAGAAGTACCTGTCCAGGCTGCCACATAGGTAACTGCCCCGGTTGAGCTGTTGATAGTATTTCCTGCTGCCAGGCTCGCGGCATCCAGGCTATATGAAATGGATGAACTGTTTACAGCAGTTGCCGTATAATTTACTGTATTAGCGCCCTGGCATCTTGCAGATGTAGTGCCCCAAGAAAATACTGGTGCTGCTACGGCGGCATTTGATGTAACCACATGAGCGGATGATTTAGGCCCGTTACAGCCATATGCTGTAGCCGTTATAACCGATAATCCGGACCAGCCACTTACAAAAGTTACTTCACCGGTTGTAGCATTAATCGTATTTCCGGCAACCAGGCTTCCTCCATTCAAACTATATGAAATGGAAGTAGAACCGTCAGCCGTAGCTTCATATACAACTGAACCTGCACCAAAGCAACGGGATGAAGTTGCTCCCAGGGCAAATACCGGTGTACCAACTGAAGCGGTTGAAACAACTGTATGCGTGGCTGTGGTTGGAGCCCCGCAACCTGTTGCAGTGGCTGTAATGGTTGTTGTACCTGTCCAATTGGATACATAATTTACTAATCCGTTATTAGCATCGATAGTATTTCCGGCAGCCAAACTGGCGGCATCCAGGCTGTATATTAAACCTGTACTGTTAAGCGCAGTGGTTGTATATAATACATTTCCATTTAACTGGCACCTGGTAGAACTTGTACCATTATTAAAAACAGGTGTACCCAGTGTATTCTCTGAGACTATCTGATGTGTTGCTGAAGTTGGACCATTACAACCTTCTGCAATTGCTGTGATTACAGATGTACCATTCCAGGATGCAATGAATCTCACTTCACCAGTGGCAGGGTTGATGCTGTTACCGGCTGAAACACTGGCTGCATCCAGGTTATATGTAATTCTCGTATTATTTTCGGCTGCAGCTGCAAACCGGATAGTTTCATCAGCAGCACACCTCCTGGAAGGCAGGCCTGATTCAAATACGGGTGTACCAACCCTGGGCGAAACAATTACCGATATTTTACCGGCTCCTATACTCCATTGCAGTGATGTATTATCCCTTGCCCTCAGATAATAGTTACCAGAACTGTTTACCCGGTATGAAGATGAGGAGTTATCCGTATTTGTTCCGGTTTCATTTGTCTGCCAATACCAGGTTATACCTGCAGGTACTGCTGATGAAAACCGTAATGTTACACCCTGGTCTTCGCACTGCGGTGAATCTGACTCCGGATCTGGCGGTGCAACCGGTAAAACGGTAGTGGTTGCATTTACCAAGCCGTTAATGGTTACATCATCTACCACCCAACGGGTTCCGTTACTGTTTACATTAATTAAATATATGCGAAAAGTAACCGCATCTATATTTGAAAAACTTGCCGGAAATGAAACGACCGGGGTTTGGGAAAGCAAAGTTGCCAGCCCGGAGCCCAGGTTACTGGTATAATTATCCCTGCTCGACCGTAATACCCAGGTAGTTACTCCTGCGCCGGTGAGGTTATTTACATATTGTTTAAATGAAAACGAGGTAAGGTTAAGGCTGAAACCCGGTGCCGCTTTCACACTGAATTCGTGATATTCATTCAGATCAATGGTTGTTTCATCATTCCAGTCTTTGAACTGGCATGCATTTGACATAGGGTCGCAAGTTGCATTCACATTTACAAAATTGCTGAAAACAACATTGGCTGGCTGAACTGCTACCATCGGATTGGGTAAAGGGCAATCATCTGTACCTGTAAAGGTATAAACGCCCAGTTGTGCAAAAGCAGGTGTACCTGCCATAAACATCAATATCCCCATAATAAGGGACATATACCTATTTTTCAATGGTTTCGGATACGTAAAATAGTGTTTCATCATGAAAAGTTTGGATATCGAATGGATAGTTGGATTTATATAACTGTTATAATGGAGGCTTTATGGTTAATGATTGAAATAGGCAGGTATAAGGAAATGGTTCGGAAGGACCCATTTGCAGGATCACCGCTGTATTATTGCAGAAAATTGGCTTCATTGAATAGGATTTTTTTCCGTTAATGAACAAAGTCTGTTTTAATCCCTTGTTTTATAACCTGTTGTTTAATACACTGCTTAATTAAGGACAAACGATAATATTGTTATTTTATTATTTGTTAAAGCAGTTATATGTATTAAATAAGGGGATAATTTTCTCACTGCTGTTTACAACGCACATTAATACCTATTAACAGCTATCTTATATTATATTATTTCATAATATTAAATTTTGATTCCCAACTTTTTAATCCAATAAAAAAGAGCCACATAGAAATGTAGCTCCTGTTAAGAATCAAATGATTCTGTAACCCCCAAAGAAAACTTCTTTAATATTTTATGTTTACCCGGTTAATTTTGAAAGAAAAATAACCAGGAAGATTGTTCAGATTTAACATGTGCAAAGACAACTTATTATTTACTATTGCTTTATAAGAAACTTGAATCAGCAACAGTGAAGAAATTCGATAAAGAATTGGTTGGAAACTATGATAATTCTGTGAGGATGAATTAGATAGCAGCTTTAACGGTAGTGCTGCTGTTAGCATTGGCGCCAACGGTTACGATGCGGTAGTATACCATTCCGCTTTTCATTTTAGAAAGATTCTGTTTGAATGCAAATCCGTTATTGGTTTGCTTAGGGTCAGCTCCCATTACGATTCCGATAGATGTGAAATTTTTACCATCCTTGCTGGCTTGTACTTCGCAGATTGAAGAAGCCAGTTCGTTTGTTACATTCCAGTTAAGTACAATATTATTATTAACAACAGTAGCTTTTACATTACTGATTGAAGGGTTTTCGTTTGTAGCTGTTTGAGCAAAAGCAGTTGAAAAAGAAACAGATAGTAGAGTTACCAGGATCAGGTTACGAAGTGTTGTAAAGTTAGTTTTCATTTTCTTGGGTTTGAGGTTTACGTTTCAGAATTCCGTGTGACTTTTCGTAAGTGTCATTCGTAATTCCACCACAAACATAAATCGTATTTTCCGAAAGTCATAATTTTTCCTTAGTAATTTTACCATATTTCGAGGTTTTTTACCTGATAGTAATTCTTCGTAAAAATGCTCCAACTTCTTAAACTAGGTTTATTGAAATTTTTCTAACAAAATAGCCTGATTTTTAAACATTCCGTTAAATCAACTCCTTAATACTACTTAAAATTAGCTAAACCGGGTGTAGAAATACTTCTATCAACCAATCCTAGTAGAAATACGATTGCCTTTTATATTAAACATGAGTTAGTTTATATGTATATATAATACTACACTAATTACCTGCCATTTCTACCTGTTTTCAATTTACCTATAAATATCCTTACTATTCATTTGCATAGTAAAAATGATAACATACTGGCCTCGTTAATTTTACTTTGAAATTTGAGCAATTCTGAATTTTATAAATTAAAGAATATTAACAATTATTTTTTTATACGAACTTTATTTTCATATATTTTACACAATTAATTTATAATCAGACTTTTATATAATTATTATCTTTATTGGACAGGACTAGCGCCCATGTTCTGTTTTAATTGAATCTGAAGTAGAAACAGGCCATTTTTACCTGTATTTATTAATCCAATAAATTCTCACATTATATTTTATATCAATTATTTATATAATTTTGAAAATACTATTTTCCTTAGTTTCAATATTTGAGTTTTCCTGCTGCTGGAAATGGGATGTTCGCTAATATAGTTAGCCGGCTTTTTTCAGTTGACAAAATCAAAATAATGGCTACATCCTTTTTTTCCCTAACTTGGATTCTTTAAATTTCACAATGAGAATTACTTACACCCTATCCTTTCGACTTTTAATTACATCTATCATTTTCCTGTCATCCTGTCGTGAACCCAAAGATTTGGTTTTCCGGGATTTCCAGCACCTGACCCTTGAAAAAGTGGGATTATCAACCGCCACTTTAAAAGTTGACCTTCAGTATTACAATCCGAATAATTTTGGATTAGAGCTAAAACGCACCGACCTAGACATCTACATAAATAATACCCTGCTCGGCCATTCTTCTCAGGAACTGCAGGTGGCAATTCCCAAAAGAGATGTCTTCACCCTCCCCTTACAAATTGAATTAGATATGAAAAACCTGCTCAAAAACGGGATTATGAGCATTTTCGACAAAAAAGTTAAAGTCCGTTTACTGGGAAAAGTAAAAGTGGGTAAAGCTGGTGTGTTTAAAATATTCAACGTAGATTACGAAACTGAACAACAATTCTCTCTTTTTTAAGCTTTTTCTTATTTTTTAATCAGGTACGCTGCTTTATTGCTGCTATACGATTTAATATGTTCAAAAAATCATCCCATATGAAAATTATTCTTCAATTGATCTTGTTTATTACAGTCACAAATTTTGTTAATGGGCAATCTGACACATTCAAACTCATCAGCGCACAATTAGATACAATTTACACTGACGATCAAAGCAGCAGGTTAAAAATCAATGATATCAGTAAGGAATATGGTATGCAGTCACCTGAAATGAAACAATTATGGCTGGATATAGAACGTAAAGACTCCATTAACCTGGTTAAAGTAAAGCATATCATTGATAATTATGGATGGCTTGGCCCGGAAGAAGTTGGCATAGAGGGCTCAAAAACCATATTTTTAGTGATACAGCATGCCGATTCCTTAACCCAGGTAACATATCTTCCCCTGATGCGGGAGGCTGTAACCCAAAAAAAAGCCAGGCCGCAGCACCTGGCCCTGTTGGAAGACCGGGTTTTAATAAAACAGGGTAAACCCCAGATATACGGAAGCCAGGTAAAAACCAACGCGGCTGGAAAAAATGAGTTTTATCCAATAATGGATGAAAAAAATGTAAATACCCGGAGGGCTTCAGTGGGCCTTGAACCTTTGGAAAAATACGCCCGCTATTTTGATATCACGTATGAAATTCCAAAAGAATAGATATTAACTCAAAGTTGATCAAAATACTGAATTGCAATTCAGGTTTTATCCTTCATTTTTAAATATACCTCTACTATCTGCAAAAAAAAATCCCCGGTAACAGGGACTTATTGTATTCATTTTTTAGCTATTATTTTGCAGGTTCAGGCGCTGGTTTGGGTTTCCGGTCTTCAGGCAATTTACAGCAGGATGGCAATTTTTTATAAGCTGTTTCCTCAGCGGTAACATCATCAGCATCGTAACCGGTATTGGCTATAGAAGCCTTGATGTTTTCAATATTTGTACGGTCGGTGATCCAGGTTACGGTAGTGGTCTTTTTCTTAATATCCACTTTTACTGAAGTTACCCCATATTCATGACCAAGGAATTTTTCAATCCTTTCCTTGCACATGTCGCATTGAACACCCGGTGTTTTTATAACGGCCTTATCCGTTGCTTTTTGCTGGGCAAATGCCGTGCAGGCCACCAACAATAAGGATACAATGGTTAGTTGAATTTGTTTCATGATTTGCTGTTTTGAATAACTGTTTTAATTATAAAATGATGCTAGCATGCTGATACAGTTGCAGCCTGTTCAAAATTATCCTATTTCCCCCAGGCTGAAGGGTTTATCCGCCAATTTAACAATGATTTTTGCTGGCGCTCATCCACCAGCTTCTTATCGATGGCCAACTGGATCAGTATCTCATAACTGGTTAATGACCGTAGCCTGATTCCCGCTGTTTCAAAAGCATGTTCAGCTTCGGGAAACCCATAATTGAACAGGCTTACCATGCCTATCACTTCCAAACCGGCATCCTTCAGTACTTCACAAACCTGCAGGCTGCTTTTCCCTGTTGATACCAGGTCTTCAATAACCAGCACTTTTTGTCCTTTTTGAAAAAAACCTTCAATCTGGTTACCCATTCCATGTTCTTTAGGTTTTGGCCTAACATACATGAACGGAAGTTTCAACTGGTCGGCTGCCATAGCTCCCCAGGGAATGCCGGCTGTAGCAACACCTGCCAGGGAATCCGCTTCCGGAAACTGCTCAAAAACCACACTGCATAATTCGCTTTTTATGAAATCCCTTACATAAGGAAATGAAAGTGATTTACGGTTATCGCAGTATATCGGGCTTTTCCAGCCACTGGCCCAGGTAAACGGGTTTTCCGTATTTAGTTTAACAGCGCCAACCTGTAATAATTTTTCGGCTACAGCCCTGCTTCCTTCAGTTGTAATGGTAGTATTCATCAAATAAAATTAAGGCACTCTGTATTATGTGTGCACAATACAAATATAGCTTAATTGAAATGGTTGTGGTTTCTAAATCCTATTTTTAGGTTCTAATAATTACTATATGCAGATAAAGATCTATTACGGTGAAAAACCAGTGTATATATGTGATGAACTGGATGACAGCTTGCATGAATTGCTGCATCATCCGGATGTTGTTTTTGTTGATGAACTGTCAACACCAGCCATCAAATCGCTGGTTCATGAAATAAAGAAAGAAGGGTTTCATGCAGGTATTCTCTGGAATAAGGATTTTGAAAAACTGAAGAAGGCTTTTTTCAAACATTTTACGGTAATAGAAGCGGCTGGCGGTATTGTTCAGAATGATGAAAAAGACCTGCTGTTCATTTTCAGGAGGGGGAAATGGGACCTTCCAAAAGGAAAAATTGAAAAGGGGGAAAGCCCGGAAATTTGCGCCGCAAGGGAAATTGAAGAAGAAACCGGTGTAACCGGGTTAAAGTTGAAAAAAAAAGCAGGCATTACATACCACTTATATGATGAATATGGAAAACACTTCCTTAAAATCAGCCATTGGTTTTATTTCACCTGCCCTTCCAAACAGTCATTAACCGCACAAACAACGGAAGATATCACAGAAGTAAAATGGTTTAAAACAAAGGATATTAAAAAGCCTGTTGCCAATACGTATGCTACTATTAAGGATATTTTAGGTGTTTTTTTTGATACGCCTTGATGGGGTGATTGATTTGGAGATTAATTGATTTGGAGATTTGGAAATTAATGGATGGGGAGATTAATTGATTTGGAGATTTGGAAATTAATGGATGGGGAGATTAATTGGTTTGGAGATTTGGAAATTAATGGATGGGGAGATTAATTGATTTGGAGATTTGGAAATGAATGATTATGTAGGATGGCTAATAATTATCAATTAGAATAAATAATATTCACACCAATAAATAGCATTTCCGGATTCGTATAAATAAGTTCGCATAATAGAACATATTTAATACGCTTATATGCAGGGGAATAAAGGCAATAATTTAATTGTGGATCTTACTTTTGATTTTGCATTACAAATCATCAGGTATTCTGAAGTGCTGGAAAATAACCGCAGATATGTAATAGCAAGGCAATTGTTGAAATCGGGCACTTCTATTGGTGCAAATGTAAGGGAAGCCCAAAATGCGGAAAGTACAAGAGACTTTATTCATAAACTTAAGATAGCGGCCAAAGAAGCAGATGAAACCATTTACTGGCTCGCCTTATGCAAGGTTTCATATGCACATGAAATATGTAATGAACTAACTGATTTATGCCATTCGATCATCAGGGTTCTTTCAAAGATCATATCCACTTCCAAATCAAAAAGCAGCTATTAAACCTTCATCATGCCTCAATCATAAATCTCCAAATCGATTAATCTCCAAATCACCCCATCTCCAAATTTCCAAATCTCCAAATTAACCCATCTCCAAATCGATTCATCTCCAAATCAGCCTTTCTTCTCCAAAACAGCCACCGTTAACCGGCAAACACAAACCAGTTTATCCTCATCATCGTGAATCCTGATATCCCAAATATGCGTTGTTTTCCCAATATGCAATGGAATGGCTTTTGCAGTAACAAAGCCCGACCTGGCGCTGCGAACATGGTTTGCATTTATCTCCAGCCCTACACAAACATATTTTCCGGAATCAATGATCAATTGCGAACCTACACTCCCTACCGTTTCCGCCAGGGCACAACTGGCGCCTCCATGTAATAAACCGAAAGGCTGACGGGTACGATCATCAACGGGCATCCGCATCTTAAGGAAGTCTGGGCCAATTTCCAGCCATTCCATTCCCAGGTGGGTACTCATGGTTTTTGTACTAAACGCCTTCAGGTTTTCAAGCGTAAGGCTTTTATTGAACCAGATCATTTACATTATTTGTTTTACATTTTCTTAATAGAAAGGTTAACTGCATCCGGGAGAAATTTTGACACATCCCCTCCGTTTTTTAAAACATCACGTACAAGTGTAGACGCAACTGAGGTATATTGAGGGAGGCATGTAAGGAAAACCGTTTCAATATTATCAGCTATACTCCGGTTCATATCAGCAATCGCCTTTTCATATTCAAAATCATTCACATAACGTATACCCCTTAAAATGAATGTTGCCCCAACCTGGCGGCAACAATCAACCGTAAGTCCGTCGTAAGCAATGGCAGCAACCTTATCATTTCCCCGGTAAATTTCATGTAACCATTCAAGCCTTTGCATTTCACTGAACATGGGTTGCTTATTCACATTCCGGCCTATCCCAATCACTAACTTGTCGAACAAAGGCAATGCCCGGTTGATAATATCCGTATGCCCCAGTGTAACGGGGTCGAAGGTTCCGGGGAATAAGCAGATTCGGCTCATGGAATTTGATTTATGATTTATGATGTATGATGTATGATGTGAGATCTGAGATTTATGATTTGGTCTTTTCCCATTTACCGGCTAAGAGGTACAGCACAGCCATGCGCACGGCTACGCCGTTTTCCACCTGCTGTAAAATGATTGAGTCATTGCCATCAGCCACATCACTGTCAATTTCAACTCCCCGGTTAATTGGTCCTGGGTGCATGATTACAATATCTTTTTTCACTTCGTCCAGTATTCTCCTGCTTACTCCATAAGCCAGGTTGTATTCCCTTAATGAAGAAAAAAGCACCTGGTTCTGCCTTTCAAGTTGTATACGCAGCACATTGGCCACATCACACCACTGCAAAGCCTTTTTCAGGCTATACTCCACTTTTACATCAAGGGCTTCCCCGATATATGTTGGGATAAGGGTTGGCGGTCCGGCAACCATCACGTCTGCCCCCATCTTTTTTAACAGGTAGATATTGCTAAGTGCAACCCTTGAATGCATGATATCGCCAATAAGCACCACTTTCCTTCCTTCCAGGGAACCGGTTTTTTCGATGATGGAAAAAGCGTCCAGCAAAGCCTGTGTAGGATGTTCATTGATACCATCACCGGCATTGATAATGGCTGTATCCGGCAAGTGTTTTGACAGGAAATGCGGTGCCCCGCTGGCGCTATGGCGCATCACCAGCATATCTACCTTCATGCTCAGGATATTATTTACGGTATCCAGTAGTGTCTCCCCTTTTGATACAGAGGATCCGGAAGCTGAAAAGTTGATGGTATCTGCACTCAGCCTTTTTTCAGCCAGTTCAAACGAAATACGGGTTCGGGTGGAGTTTTCATAAAACAGGTTAACAATAGTAACATCGCGTAGGGCAGGCACTTTTTTAACCGGCCTTTGTAACACTTCCTTGAACTGGTTGGCTGTTGATAAAATAAGAGAAATATCTTCTTGCTTAAGGTCTTTAATGCCTAATAGATGTCTGGTAGATAGTTGCATTAAGGAGCGAAGCTACAGAAAAAAAAGATATGAGGCAATATGGGGATTAGTTGATTGGGAGATGAATTGATTTGGAGATGAATTGATTTGGAGATTTGGAGATGAATCGATTTGGAGATGAATCGATTGGGAGATGAATCGATTGGGAGATGAATCGATTGGGAGATGAGTGGATTTGCTTATAGCGTGCCGGGAAAACTAAAATAACCAT
>WBZP01004687.1_pt3 | contig 11911 bp, 8 predicted proteins | sample 5204301 | NCBI WGS metagenome assembly WBZP01 (sample SAMN12412401, study PRJNA552823) | activated sludge metagenome | isolation source: activated sludge from nitrification reactor of wastewater treatment plant... | place: USA: Pennsylvania | collected 2017
AATAGCTAATGATTTACAAACAGAACAAAATCAAAATAGTAAATCCTCCGAGACCGAAATTTGTAATTGAGTACTAAACAAAGAAAAGGGAAAGGATGTTTTTTGTAGAACGGTTGCTAGAGTGTTTTTTTTGCGTAGGGGCTATATTTGTACATAAAGAGAATAGGGTTATCCCGTTAAAAGGATATAATCTTGTGTATTTATACTTTTACCCAAAAATGATGAAGGGTTACATATGTACCGTCTTTTCTGGGGTGATGAGAGAGGTAGAGGTCTTGTTGAGGGGGATATTTTTGAGTTAAGAGTTCGGAATCATCCCATTGCACCCCTTGTATCCATTGATTTACTTTGTTGTGCCAATAAGCAAAATCGTGTGTTTTTATGTAGGCTATCATGCCGTTTTCGCATAGGGGGTTATCTTGAAAATCTACGCCATGATTACCTTCTTTAAATCGTTGAATTCCGGCCCCCTTTTCTCCATATACATATTCGTGTTCTTTTCTTTTTTTATCTTTTGTTGGGGTGGGTAAAATTTTGGCTTCAATAACCATTATGGTGTCATCATCTATATCAAGCACCATAATATCTGCTTTATGGCTACCTTTTTGAACTACCTCTGCATGGAATACATAATCTCTCTGCCCTTTCATCATATATTGATTAAAAGCTGTAGTTATATTTGTTTCTGAATCCTTTTGTATGATTATTTTTTTAAGCGTAGAGGAACAAGAAAATTCTTGTATCCTACTTTCAATAAATTGAATCAAATCCTGTAATCTTTCATTCCGTTGCAAATACTTATAATCCTCCATCTTAATACCCTCCTTTCTTTAAGTCCATGAAAGTATCTCCCGCATCCCTCAAAGCCACAGATTCTAACCAATAGCGAATATTATTGGGTTTTATGAATATCACACTATCATAACCATTTATATGTTTGTAGCTACGAATAATTCTCTTGTAAATAGCACCTCTATTACTACGTTTGTCAATGATTAATTTTTCAATAATATCCTCATCAGGAAGATTTTCTTTTATGTTTTCATTTAGCCCAAAACCAATTTGATATAAGGTATAAGAATCGGTTTGCTGTATCGTACCTATCTGCCAAGATTTGCCGTTTTTAGCATAGATTTCATTCAAATCTTCGCAGAGTGCTTTCCCATATTTTTGTAGGATTTCGCTATCTTCTTCCTTACTAATAGCTAATTTTCTTTCTAATACCTTGTAAGCATCTCCATTGATAGATTTTCCTAAATGCTTATAGTGATTGAGTACATCATCTCGGAGAATTATTTCTTTTTTTGAAAGTACTAAATACTCCTCTTCTTCAAAATCAGGAAAAGGGAGGGTGTCTATATCTGTTTTATTGATAGATGTTTCTTGGCTAATTAAAGCACTTGAACTATTAGCCAAAATCCAAAGTAGATAAGTTTCTTTATTATTCTGAAAACGATTATATATTTTTTGTAAGGATTCAAAATCTTCTTTTGGCGCATGAATCCCTAAAAAACTACGAGTAAATACTAGGTAGTCTTCGATATAATTTTCTTGTATCCCAATAGGCAAAAAACCAGAACCAACCTTTTGGTGAATTAGTAAAAAAGGTGGTTTGAATAAATTTTCCTTATCTTTAGCTGAGTTTATAGTAGGTCTATAGAAATATGGTGATAACTCTTTTTCATCATCAATGATAATCTCACCATTTAAGCCTATTGATGCAACCTTGGCTTTTTTATGCAAATAATTTATAAAATGTCCATTTTTGTTATTCCCTAGTTCATAACCAACTTCATAAAGCCATCCATCCTTTTTATCAGAGGCCTGAGGCTTGTCTCCAATAAACTGTTTCAAATTCTGCATCAAACTCAAGCGATAAATCAAATGAAACAATCTACCGCCGCCCAAAAGATTACATTTCCAAACAAAAGCATAGTTACAAGCCCAATCAAAACGAACAGAATGACGGTCATAATGGTCTATTTCAAAACGAAGCTTCTTTTCTACAGAAACAAGGCGTTTGATAACAATATGTTCGATATTTTTATGTGTTGATACTGTATTTTGTAAGACAACCGCGCAAACATTTGGCTCTGCACCATCACTATCATCTGTATTTTTCTTGGTTTTTCCACCATCTCCTCCTTTTTTAAATAGAATTCTTCTTAAATGCGTGAAATCAAAAATTTTCTCCACATTCGTACTTTCTAATAAAGCTTTACGATAATTAATAGAAGTTTTTTGTGGGCTGTACAATAAAAGAGTAGAAGGAATAATCAAACATATTTTCTTTTCTGGACTAAGCACTTTTGCAAACTCCAAAAAATAAAAAGCTAAATTATCGGGAACTTGAGAAACATATTGCAAGCCTAATGCCTGTTGAAAAGGAACAATAAATGTATCACGATATTCCTTTTCTTTCTTTTTATACTCCGTTGGCACATTAAAAGGCGGGTTCCCAATCACTAAATCAAAGTCTTTTGGTGCAGTCGTTGCCCACTCAAAGAAGCTTTGTGTTTGAATATTTTGGCGCAAATGTTTAAAACTGAGATTCTCCCAAAAGGCAATCGGGTCAAGTTTGTCTAAAAAAGCAATTGTAAGACTAAAAATACTTATTAAAGTTGCTTTTTGGTTGATATCTACTCCAAAAATATTGTTTTCTAAGAGTCTTTGAAAAACTTCTCTTTCTGCTTTCTCAAATCGGGTGGGCAATGTTCCATTTTTGTGGTAATATTGAATTATCCACCATTGCAAAATCCTTTTATAGGCAGCAACTAAAAAAATACCTGAGCCACAACTCGGGTCAAGTACCTTGAATTTTTCATTTTTCAATAAATCATATCTATCTAAAGGCATAACCTCATCTATCAAAAAATTCACTAAAAAAGGGGGAGTATAAACTACACCTTTTTCCGTAGCCCCTTCATTGAGTTGCTTGGCTTCTTCTTGCAAAAAATGTTCATAAATAGAGCTAATCAATTCAATGGGCAAATGTCTAAAACTATATTGACTCCATTCAAAAATATCAAAATCTAATTTGATTTGCTTTGTGAAATTACTGATTTCCAGTTCTCCTGTTTTTGTGTCGTATCTGCTAATTAAAAAATTTGCAATAGGCGATAGGTCAACATCTTTTAATGTTTGTTTTATCGCATTATTTCTAGCTAGAAATGATTCATCCGTTTCCTCTTTTTTCTCTGTAAAATAATCGAAAATTTTTCCATTAAATTCTCTACCTAAATCTTCTAGTATTTCTATGGCTGTTCCTTTTTGAGTTAATGCGTGTGCAAAACTATTTACCCCTCTTTTTTGGTATATATCAGCTAAGGTATGTAGTGTCGGATTATCATTGTCCTTTATCTCTTCTAAGAATTTAATTAAAATACATATAATTAAAAGCTTATCAATATAACCCCTGATTTCTTTGTGATTTTTATATAATAGTTTCCTTGTTTCTTTTAGATAAGTCAATAATTGATGATAAGGCATGTTACTCTCCTTTAACTTATTGGCTAAAAACTTATTGTCTTTTGTGGAATCATAAAAATCCCCTTGCTCCCAAAAAGTACCATTCCCAAACAAATAAGCCGAAAAGCGTTGGTCATCAAATTTCTCAACCGCCTCACTTGCTAATATCAAGTTTTTCAAATCTAATCCATTCTTAACAACCTCTGCGGGACGGCGAGCATTAAAAATATCAATTTGTGTTTGGCTAATAACAATATAAACATCGCATTTCCCTGCACTCCAAAGTTTGGCATGTAGCGCAATTTTATCAATTTCCTTTATTTTTCCCTCCTCAAAAATATAGACAGATGGCTCTGATTTATAGGGATTGTTTTCATTCTCTCTATAATATCTACGAAAGAGTACAGCCGAAGCTCCTAGTTTTCTTGCTTCATCTAATAGCAAAATTTCCACACTTTCTGCCTTGTCCCACTCATCGCAGCCAACAAGTCCATTTTGTGTGGTAAAAGCTATTTGTTCTAAGACACGTTCTAAAACAGGAGGAAACATAGAAGATGACAATAAAAATTGTAAAAAATAAAAATGTGTTTACAAAATTACGTACAAATTTACAAAAAACAATCTTTCTGCATAAAAAAATTAGCTTATAAGCAAAAAAAAAGTGATTCCTTCCTTGAGTATTCTCAAAAACGAAACATTTTTAGGTTGCATTCCCTTATTCGTATCAAATAAAATAAATTTCACTGCCCTCTCTCTAGTCCCCTAAAATATCCCTACTCCCGTCAAACTATATTTGTATTTATGGGTTTATGGATAGTATCATACAATTTTTACGCTCCGCTTTTAGTTATATGCCAGTAGATTTAAAAAAACGTACCGAGTATTTTATCCGGGATTTGCATGCAAGAGAAGCGATGCGCCTGGGTTGCTACCGTCAAATCGGGAGCGGGGAAAACCGTGAGTTGGAGCTAAGGGAGAGAAAGTCAAGACATGAGGCTTTCCTGAAAGATTTGTTGCGGAAGAGAGGGCTTCCTCCGATTTGGTACGCAAGGGTTTTTTATATTTTCGGACATATTTTTGGATTCATTGCCGCCCGCCTTCCTCAATCGTGGGTAGCTTGGTTTGAAGACCTGCTGGAATTTTGGATTCTCATGCGCTATAAAAAATACCTAAGGGAAATGACCCTTGATGCCGCACTTCGCTCCATGATAGAATCGGTACAGCTAAAACGCCTCCCTCACAATGAACCCGCAGAAGACGCAATCCGACTCCTTGAAAGCTATATTCGAGAGCAAGAGCTTGGATTACAGAAGATTGTGTAATGTTTTCGCTTTATGAGATATGACTTTATTCATCAATGTGCACTTACTGATATTTCCTCTGCTTCCATAGCGGAGTATTTCGATGCTTCTTTATTGATACTCGGAGATGATGCAAACCTTATGTTTCAAACCGATTTGAAAGGAAATATCCTAAAAAAAATCCCCCTACAATCCGAAGGTTTACTTACCGGAATTCCCAAAAAAGAAAAACCGGACTGGGAGGGAGGAACGATTGTTTTCATAGAGAATAAACCCTTTTTTCTTGCTGTAGGTTCAGGCTCTGTTTTCCCTCAAAGAAACAGCGGAATGATATTCTCGCTTGAACCGAACGCTGTGCCAATGTTTTTTAGCCTGAGTCGTTTCTATGAAGAACTAAAAAAGGATAAAAATATTCATCAACTTAATATTGAATCTCTGTTTACGTTTGAAAATAAAGTCCTGCTCATTAATAGAGGTGGTCTATTTCAGACGAATCATCTGATTATTCCTGATTTCTTTTTGCCCGACGCAGAAACAGCAGAAATTACCTATCGTTTGGTTGCGATTGAGACTCCCCTCATCCATAAATTTCAGAGTGGAATATCCGGAGCGGTATATGATGAGGTGTCCCAATCCCTTATTTTTTGTGCTTCAGCCGAAAACACAAACGACACCTATAACGACGGAGAAATTATCGGTAGCATTTTAGGGAGGATATCCGATTTCCCAGACAAACTATCTCAGTCAGAAATTACTTCCGAACAGATTGACTGCTCTGTCCCGATACCACTTCAGAAAATAGAATCGCTCACCATAACAGAAAGGACAGATAGCGGAAACCTGAAAACAATTGCTGTATCAGATAATGATGGAAAAAACAGCGAACTATTTGAATTTGTATTATACATTATAAATTAAAATTACTTTCTCATGGATATACATTTTTTAAGAAAAGAACTCAATACCCCCAGAAAAATTGTCATTATTCCCCATCAAAAACCAGATGGAGACGCAATGGGCTCTTCATTAGGATTGTATCACTTTCTCTTACAACTCAATCATCTCGTTACGGTAATCACCCCTACTGATTATCCCGCATTTTTAAAATGGCTTCCCGGAAAAAAAAACGTAGAGGTTTATCCTTTTAAAAAACCTAAATGTGAAAGATTAATCCGTGATGCCGATTTTATTTTTTGTTTAGACTTTAATGACATCAGCCGGATAGAGCCGCTGGATCAATTTGTAAAGGATGCTTCAGGAATCAAAATCATGATTGATCATCATACCAATCCGATTCCTTTTGAGCAGATACAATATTGGGACGTTAAAGCCTCCTCTACTTGTGAGATGATTTACCGCTTGCTTTTTGAGGAATGGAAAGAAGAAGATAGAATGACACAGGATATTGCAACATGTTTATATACCGGAATTATGACCGATACAGGCTCTTTTCGTTTTAATTCCACTACCCCCGAAGTACATAAAATTGCCGCAAGGCTGATGGAGACAGGAATCGCCGCACACACAATTCATGAAAAAGTGTATGATAATTTTTCGGAAAACAGGCTCAGGCTGCTTGGGCATTGTCTGCTGAACTGCCTGAAAGTGGTTCCTGAAAAACAAGCGGCCTATTTTGTCATTCCCAAATCAGTTACTGAAGAATACACAATGGAAGCTGGCGATACAGAAGGGATTGTCAATTACGCACTCTCTATAAAAGGGATTCGCTTTGCAACCCTTATGCTGGAAGACGAAGACCGGGTAAAAATGAGCTTCAGAGGGAAAGAAGGATATGTGGTCAATATTTTTGCCGGAAACTTTCAAGGAGGAGGGCATATTTATGCATCAGGTGGGAAAAGTTTTTTATCTTTGGCGGAAACTGAGCAAAAGTTTTTAACTTTGCTCCATCAAACCGAATAATTTTTAATTTCAATTAACTTATATGAGAAAATTATTTATTTCTTTGCTTTCTGTGGCTATGTTTGCCTTTTCTGCATGCGGAGGGGGCGAAAATCATGAGTCGAAAAACGAAGCCCCAAGCAATCCTTCTGCTCCGGCGGCTCCTTCAGCACCTGTAGCACCGGCTATGAAGCCTCCTTTCCCTATTGCGGATTCTTCTAAAGTAATGGTTCTGGACGGCGGAGTAAAACTCTATCTGATTCAGGAAGGAAATGGTATTCCTCCTACACCGGAAACAACCGTAACCGCTAACTATCACGGCAGACTGAAAGACGGAACCGTTTTTGACAGTTCTTTTGATAGAGGCGTGCCAGCAGATTTCGGATTAAATCAGGTAATCAAAGGCTGGACTGTGGCATTTACCAAAATGAAGCCCGGTTCCCGATTTGTATTGGTTATTCCTCCCGATATGGGATACGGTCCACAAGCGCAAGCTAAAATCCCCGCAAATTCTACGCTGATTTTTGATTGTGAGTTTATCACGACCTTGTAAGTCAGGGAGCAGAAAGGATTTATTTTATAGAAGAGGGGGTTTCCGAACTCCCTCATTTCTTGCATCTAAAGTAAAAACGACATGATTATTTCCAATTGGGGTAAATATCCTGAAATAGAAGCGGAGGAAATGCTGTACCGAGATAAGAGTACTCTTCCCCTGATTCTGAATGCAAAAAACTGGATTCCAAGAGGAATGGGGCTGTGCTACGGAGATTCGGCACTCAGTAAAACGGTGGTTTCGTCTTTGAAGTTGAATCATTTTTTAGCATTTGATGCCCAAAGCGGGATTCTAACCTGCGAGTCGGGGGTTACCTTTGAGGACATTCTCAATACTTTTGTCCCAAAAGGATGGTTTCCTCCAGTTACTCCAGGAACAAAATTTGTTTCGATGGGTGGAGCGATTGCCTCAGATGTACATGGCAAAAATCATCACAAAGAAGGGTCGTTTTCTCGATATGTTCATTCCTTTCGGTTGCTTACCGCCGAAGGAGAATACCTTTTCTGTAGTCCTTCCAGCAATCCGGAGATTTTCAATGCTACGTTTGGCGGGATGGGGCTTACGGGGTTGATTCTTTCCCTTACGTTTCAGCTTAAACGGATAGAGTCTTCTCTGATTAAAATGGAATCTCTAAAAACCAGAGATTTGCAGGAAACTTTAGCTGTTCTGAATGAATTTGAGTCTGCAACTTACACTGTAGCTTGGACGGATTGCCTTTCGAGAGGAAAAAAATTAGGAAGGAGCCTTTTTTTAAAAGGAGAACATGCTAGCCTTTCTGACCTCAGTAATACCCGCTTTTCTGGCTCTCCACTGAGTGTCCCCAATAAATTAAAATTATCAGTTCCCTTTAATTTTCCATCCTTTGCCCTAAATCCTTTCAGTGTAAAAGCGTTTAACTTTCTTTTATACAACAAGCAATTTTCAAAAAAGGTGAGTAAAATTGCGGATTACGATGGATTTTTTTATCCTTTGGATAGTATTTATCATTGGAATCGGATTTATGGTAAAAGAGGATTTACGCAATATCAGTTTGTAATACCCAAAAAAGAAGGATACACCGGACTGAAAAAAATCATCGAAAAAATAGGAAGCCAGAAAATGGGGTCTTTTTTAGTGGTACTTAAGACCTTTGGCAAACAAGAAAATCAATACCTTGCTTTTCCCGAAGAAGGTTATACCCTCGCAATGGACTTTGCGATGGAGCCCCGTTTGTTCCCTTTTTTAGAAGAACTGGATGCAATCGTATTGGAATACGGAGGGAGAGTCTATCTCACGAAGGATGCAAGATTGCCCAAAGATACTTTTCAAAAGATGTATCCTCAAACTGAAAATTTTCTAAAAATCCGCAATCTGTTAGACCCGGAAAGAAAAATCCGCTCGCTACAGTCAGAAAGATTGGGAATATAAGAAAACCCTGCTCATTCTTTTTCCTCCCCTGCCTTGCGGAAAATTTTAATGCCGTTTACGTATTTGTTTTTGAACTCAAACATAACGGGAAAGGGAGCATAGTACCATTTTGTGGTCAGGGTTTCGTTATCTTTGCGGCTTTCGGCTGGTTTTCCGAAGCGTTGTTCTACGTATCCGATATAATCCCCCAATCTGACAGAAGAGAAGTTGAGCCCCTCCAATGAACCAAACCCCCGTATTTGAAGCTCTATAATTTCATCGGTATCGCTCTTGTGGGTAACGATAAGTTCTGGTTGAGTGCCTTCAAAAGATTGCAGATTAAAAACATATTTTGAAAGCGTACTATCTGTTTTGGATTGAACAAACTTTACGGGGTGTCCATAGCGTTCTTCTAATTCATCTAAGGTAATATCCATCGTCAGGTCGCCAATTCTGAGACAGGGAGAAAAATCTTCGGAGGGCGTTTCTATATCCACTCCGCAGGTAAGTACTCCGTTGATCATGAGCAATTCACCAAAACGCTGAGGGGCAGAAGCAATTGTATCATTTCTGCGGAGAAAGGTATGTACCTCAAAGTTTTGCGCATCCTGAAGTACGAGGCTGTCCGCAGTAAGTTTTCTGAGCCAGAAAGCGAAGCGGTTTTTATCCCCGGCAAGTCCTTCGAGAATGATGCTGTCCTGCATGAAATGGTATTTCATATAAACTTCCCCTATTTTAGATTCAGAAGCAGCAAAATACTTTTCCATAAAATAGTATTCACCGTCCATGCTCAGTGTAGCATTGAAGTGATTTCCCATTCTCTCCCATTTTCCGATTAAGGCATTTTCGCTGAACTGTGGTTTGCTTATTGTTGTTTCGGAAGGAGTCTCCTCAAAACCAGATATTTCTAATGCATCCTTCTCTTTCATTGGTGCTTCAGAATCTGGAGCGGTAGAAGAAAGGACAAGACTATCCTCATTACCTGAAGCAGTAAGGGAGTCCGTTTGTGCGGTGAGAGAGACGGACATTAATAAAGTGAGAAATGCGTACAAACAAACTTTTTTCATTTCTTGACAGAAAAAGATAAATCGAAGACTTATTAATAGATTGAGATTGAGGCCGATTTATCTGTAAACGAATTTTTTTTCAAAATAGTTACTCCTAAATCAGCGCTTTTCATACTGATAGCCTGATGTGCAATATTCAGGCCAGATTCACAAGCCAGACAAAAAATCATAGTCTCACTTTTGATCCTTTTTGGGTAAGTAGTCCTGAGCCTTCCATTTGGCGAAAATTCGCACCTGATTCTACCGTAAATCTCCCGCCTTTTTGAATATTAAGTTTAGTATTGGCATTTAAAAGCAATTCCCCTCCTTCTTTGATAATTAACATTCCTCCCTTTTGAACCGTTATTTGAGCGTTGCCGGCCAGTTCTATTTTGCTGTGATTATCAATGATTAAAGAGGCACCGGATTTTATCTGGAAGTGATTGTTCGCATCTATTTTTAAAAGGCTTGGATTGATGTTGGTTTTGGTCAGAGGGTGTAATGTGGATCTGTCAGGTGTACCGCTCAAGTCGAGGGTAAGTACCGCTGATTTCTCAATCACCCAATCCTGAACAGAGCCCGCTCCTCTTGCCGGAATATACAAATTCCCACTCCATCGTTTAGATTTACGAATATTGAAGTCTGCGGTTTGGATTTCGAGGCTTGCATTTCCTTCGTTATCAATTTCTAAGATTTTTATAGAAATTCCATTCAGAATATAAGGTGCAAGGATTTCTTTTTTTTCATCATAAGCCGGAAAGTTTAGTACCGGTACGATGCCCGAAAGTCCCACTTCGTCTCCTTTATCAAATCCATCCAGCATGTCACCTGTACAACTACAGGAATACTGATTTTCCCCTCCGAAATTTTCTGCCCATACTTCATATTGCTCGCCGGCTTTTACATCAAGGTTTCCATGATTGGGATGATACTCTACTTTATTGTCATGATTCATATCAAAGCGGATTCCTTGTAAATCATGTTGACCCGAAATTGGATTTTCTCTTCCTTTTTTCCAAACAGGACAGGGAAAATACTCTCCTTTAACAGTATCTCCCGTCATTGTATAGTCAAAATTTCCTTCTCCGTTATATACTTTTATCATATTACAATGATGTACATTGAAGGGGCTAAGTACGGGCTGAGTTCTGTCAAATCCGGTTTCTGATGTAACAAACATATAAATCCCCTTGGCAGACTGTGGGTGTCTGTCGGGTTCTTTAAAAAATAGTTTATCGTCCCAATGGTCTTTTTTCTGGTGGTTTTCAATCCATAGGTAATCCTGAGTTCCGGGAATCTGAATTCGGATAGCGTCCTGAGCAGAAGCAAAGTCTTTAAGCGTGTAGATGCCTGAGGTACTTACATTCTGAGGCTCTAGCCAGCCAAGCCACCATTTTTCCCACGCATTTGCCACAAAAAAAGGAGTGCTTGTAGCAGACATCAGTCCCCACCCTCTCTGCATATAAAATTTATCTCCTACAGTTCCGTTTGCGCCGTTGTAGTGTGGGCAGTTGTACAGATTATGCGCAAATTCATGTTTGAAGTATTCCCAGTTATGCTCTGCGTCGGAAAAGGTTTTGATACTTGTGTGTCCGGTATTGATTTTATAAGGAGTGCCCTTAATGGGAATATTGCCGATTGCAGACATTCCCGTAGTACCCGGATCTCTGTAGAAGAATAGGACATAGTCCAGAATACTATCAGGACGGGATACGCTGTTGTCGCTGAGATAGTTGGGGTGATTTTTTCGGTTATCATATTTACCCCATTCAAAATTCGGATAATTATCAGTAATCCAGTTGATTGCTGCAAGGTTCATTTTGGATTGTCTTTCGAAAAAATTCCCTGCGGTTTCAGGAATATATTTTATGGGAACCTGAATAGGGAAAATATCTCCGGTAATGATGAATTTTCCACCTGATTGATGATAGTAAAAATCGCTGAGATTTCGGATATGCCCGGCTTGTGTGAGGGTTTCCGGTTCACTGTCAAACAACCCGTTGGGGTTGCCTTTCACCATATCCGGCAATTCTCCTAGAGCAGAACTATTTTTCCAAATTGTATTCTCCGGCATCAAATCTTTATCCTCAAAGCGTACAAAAACAGACAACATGTGAAGCCTGCCTTTGGGGGTATGACAGCCTCCATTATAAGAAATTTTGGGTTGACTCTGAGACCAAACCGAATTTTGGTTCGATAAAATGATAAAAAGCGTAAAGAGGAGTAATCCTGATTTCTGCATATTTTTGTAAATAAAT
>WBZP01006185.1_pt1 | contig 11911 bp, 10 predicted proteins | sample 5204301 | NCBI WGS metagenome assembly WBZP01 (sample SAMN12412401, study PRJNA552823) | activated sludge metagenome | isolation source: activated sludge from nitrification reactor of wastewater treatment plant... | place: USA: Pennsylvania | collected 2017
ATGGTGTCGACGACGAGCATCGGCTTTTTCTCGTCGAGCCAGGCCTTGAGTTCGTCGGTGAGCACGAGCGCGTAGCCGCCTTTCACGGTCTCGCGCGCCACCTTCACCGAAATCTGCTCATTGGTAAGTTCCTTCTTTCCCCAGTCGATGGCCGAAGCCGTCCGCGGCGCCGCGAGGGCCACGACCAAGACCGCCGCGCAAGCCAACCCGTTCGCCCAAACACCGTACCTCACGATTTTCTTCATGCTCGTTCCTCCCGTGGTGTGATGTATGGTGCTGCCAGCTACTCACCGGCGCCCCGTTTTGATCTAGCGATCGGTTGCCTCAATTTGACGCGCGGTTTCCTGAAATTTGCGGTCGGTCTCCTGAAACTTGCGGTCGGTTTCCTTCTGTGCTTCCGCCACTTCACGGAACAAGGCCCACACTTCATCCAGAGTGACGCTGCTCATGTTCGGCTCCTCTTGCCGGTGCTTGGCGGAATTTTAACAGGTGACAATCAGATCGTTCACCTTTGGCCGGTACCCGGTAACACCTGGATGTATATGGGCACCTTCTCCAAGACCGACATTCCCGGCTTGAGAGTTATTTGAATTTCGGATATTCGACTGTTCTTGTGGAGCTAGCCAGTCCGGGGGCCAGCTTTGAAGACAACCGATTGATACGGTGGTCGTTCATTGACGGCATGTCTTGCGCCAGCGTCAAACAACAAAAAACCCGCTTAGCCTTGCGCCAAGCGGGTTCGTGGGACGGGATGAAACCGGGTAAAACCTTAATTTGGTGGAGGCGGGGGGAATCGAACCCCCGTCCGCAAATCCTCTGCCCTTGGCCCTACATGCGTAGCCTAGTCTTTGTTTTAACCAGTCGCAACCCGACTGGCAGGGCGGCGAACAGCGGTTCCGGTGAGGTTTTGACGCCTCGCCCCCGGACAGGGTTGGCGCGAGCTTGTGTTAGTCGACCCCTGAAACGCCCCGAAGGGCTCCGGACCTCACAGGCAAGTTCCGGTCAGAGGCTAGCGGGCTTTAGGCCGCCAGAGCGTAGCTGTCGTCGTTGGCAACTATGAGTTGCAGCCTGTTTAACGAGGCGAGCTGCATCCTCGGCATGCGCCTCGGGTTTTGCAATCCACGTCGAAACCGGATCGCCCCCATGGATAAATTATGATAGCGCGGCGGGCGGGAAGTTCCAACACACTATCGTTCCCGCATCAACCGCTGTTTGTCGCGCTCCCAGTCGCGATCCTTCTCTGTTGCCCGTTTGTCGTGCTCCTTTTTGCCTCGCGCCAAGCCAATATCCAGCTTGGCGCGATTGCGCTTCCAGTACATCGCCAGCGGAATCAGGGTATAGCCCTTGCGCTCAACCGAGCCGATCAGCCGGCTGATCTCTTCCTTGTGCAGCAGCAGCTTGCGGGTGCGGGTCGGGTCGGCCTGCACATGGGTGGATGCGGAGATCAGCGGCGAAATGTGGCAACCGAACAGAAACGCCTCGCCTTCGCGCAGCAGCACATAGCTCTCCTTGAGGTGGGCGCGGCTGGCGCGCAGGCTTTTGACTTCCCAGCCCTGCAGGGCCAGGCCCGCCTCGTAGTGCTCTTCGATGAAGTATTCGTGATAAGCCTTCTTGTTGCCGGCGATTTGGTTGTTGCCCGGAGTCGTTTTTTTGCTCATGACCGTTCGGTAGGAGTTGAGGCAAGCGGGTCAGGTCGGTAGTCTAAACATAACGCTTATGTAGGCAAACGGATCGAGCGTGGAATCATTAGGATTCGCGGGAAACATGCGTCCGTCCCGAAGCTTCAACGCGATTGTAAGCCGATGATTCATCGCTGTAAAATATTGCACTCTCCGCAGGTTACCCTCTTCCTGCGTTCTGTACTCCAGGATTGTGCCAGAACTCCACGAGTCTGGCTTCACCCACTTCTTGGGGCTTCATCCGTTCGCCGACATGAGCGTGGAACATTTAACGCCGGGCGATTTCGTCGCCGTGGTCCGTCAGTATGAACTGTGGGATGAAACTCCCAGCGCCGGGACGTTCTGCGACCGGGGTTTAGGGTGAACGCATCAGCGCCGCACCGACAGTCGGAAGCGTTGGCCGCCCTGGCGCAGGATGGCGCCGTCGTGGGTCACGGTTTCCAGCACCGGTCCCTCGCCCAGCCGGTCGCCTTCCCGATAGCGCCGGCCATTGATGACCACGAAGCGTTTGTCGGGATCGGCGCTGTGGATGTGAATGTCGAGATTCAAGGTGGGAATTCCACGCCGGGCATCGGCGGACAGCGTTTCCAGCGGCAAAACCGGATCCGACTCCGGCGCGAGGGTCACGGAGCCGGGCGCCACGGGTGGCCGGGCCTGTTCTTCGCGCCGCTCCCGGCTGGTCGGAGGAACCGTCGGGCGCGACGACTCGGGCGTGGCTGGCTTGTCAGTTGGCTCCTTGCGGGGCGTGGCCGACGCGGGTTCGGTGGACTTGACGGTGGTAGTCGTGACGGGACGGGTGGGTTCCCGTGCGGCGTCCGGCGATTCCCGCCTCGCCGATGGTTCCCGTGCTGCTGGGAGAGAACGGATGGCGGGCGGGGCGGATGGGGTGGCTGCTGGCGCTGGCGCCATGGGCGCGGGCAACGCGGTGACGGTCGGTGGGGTCGCTGGCTGTGTTCGATGCAGGAAGAAAGCCAGCAGCGCGGCGTTCAGTCCCAATCCCAGCCCCACGCCCAGCCACGGGCCGAGCCGTCGCTGGCGGGGTTCAGCCGAGGGCGGTGGGGCGGTCAGACTGGGTGGTTGGCCAAGATGGCGCTCGCGTTCCGCCTTGCGCAGGGCGTCGAGAATGTAGGACATCAATGCTTCTCCCCAGGCGGTCGCAGCACCGGCGTATCCGGTTCCGGCGCGAGATTGTTGAGCAACACCAGGGTGCGTTGTCCGGCCAATCCGTCCGGCCGCAGGCCACGATCCCGCTGGAAGGCGCGCAGTTGGTCGACCAGCGCGCTATCGAAAGTCTCGGACAGCGGTTCGGGCGCGGGTTGGCCAGCCGCCAGCGCCAGCCGCGACCGCAACCAGCGCACCGCCTCGCCGCTGGCCCCCGGACCGATCAGCGTTTGCGGGATTTGCGGCCGCCACAGCAACAGGTAGTCGCCGGTCCACAGCGGCGTCAGTTGCGCCAGTGGTATGCTCACCGATTGACCGGCGAGGTCCAGCGTGGCGTCGCTCTCCGTCAGCGCGCGCAGCAGCACCAGTCCGGTGGAACCCTCCAGTGTCTTCAGTCGCAGCAGGACCGGACGGTCGTAGCGGCGTAGCCCGTCCCAGTCGGCGCGGCCCGCCAAACAGCGCAGCTTGTAATCCTTGACCCGCTCGCAGAACGCCGCGCCATTGTCGTCCGGTTGCGTGATTCCCCACGCCGCCAGCAGGCGATGGTTAGCCTCGTCCTCGCCGGTCGGTTTCGGCAGGGCGGGCCAGTCCGGCGCGGTCGTAGCGAGTGGCGGGGGAGTTGGAACGGCCGGCGGGGACGCCGCCGAACCGACGGCGGGCGGCGCTGCGACGACGGGCGGCTGGGATGGATCGGCGGGTGGCAGCCACAGCCCGACGCCGATCATGGCCAATCCCGCCAGACCAGTGGCCAGCGCCAGCCAGGGGCGCCAGCTCCATCCGCCCGTGCCGCCGTGCAGGGCCTCTCGCGCCGCCGCCCGGGCCAGGCCGGCGTGTACCCGCCGCGCCCCCCGGCTATAGGCTCCGAGCAGGGCGCGGTCACAGAGGATGTTGATCAGCCGGGGAATGCCGCCGGAGTGGTGGTAAACCACCCGACGCGCACCGCCAGTGAACAAGTCCTCGCGCCCGCCGGCCACCCGCAGCCGGTGGCCGATGTAGGCGGCGGTTTCCCGCCGGTCCAGCGGCGGCAGGTGGTAGCGGGCGGTGATGCGCTGGGCCAGTTGCCGCAAGTCCGGCCGCGCCAGCAACGCGCGCAGTTCCGGCTGGCCAACCAGGATGATCCGCAGCAGCTTGTGCTTGGTGGTCTCCAGATTGGTCAACAGCCGGATTTGTTCCAACACCTCGCGGCTCAAATTCTGCGCCTCGTCCAGGATCAGCACCGTGCGCCGGCCGGCGGCGTGAGCGCGCAGCAGGTGGGCATTGAGCGCGTCCAGCAGCGGTTTGAGCGTGGAGTGCTCGCGTGGGCAGGCGGCGCCCAACTCGTCGCAGACCGTCGCCAGCAGTTCTTCGACCGTCAGCCGCGGATTGAGGCAAAGAGCGACGTCCACATCGTCGATCCGCTGTTCCAGCAGAGTGCGGACCAGCGTGGTTTTGCCGGTGCCGACTTCGCCGGTCAGTTGCACGAAACCGCCGTTCTCGCCGACGCCATACAGCAAGTGCGCCAGCGCTTCCTGATGATGACGGCTCAGGTAGACGTAGGCCGGGTCGGGAGTGATGGCGAACGGCGGCTCGCGCAGCCCAAAATGTGCCGTGTACATCGGCTAGACCTCGCCGTAATGCGCGCCGGCCCCGATCCAGCGCCGAATCAGCGGTTCCACCCGCTCCGGATGGTCGCGCAACAGCCCGTCGGCGGCGTGGCGGACGGCGTTGAGCAAATCCTGATCGCGCAGCAAATCGGCGACCCGCAACGTCTGCTCGCCGGTCTGGCGGGTGCCGAGAACCTCGCCAGGGCCGCGCAATTCCAGATCGCGGCGGGCGATTTCAAAGCCATCGTGGCATTGCCGCAGCACCGCCAGCCGGCTATGCGCGATTTGCGACAGCGGCGGCCGGTACAAAAGGACGCAACTGCTTGCGGCCGCGCCGCGCCCGACCCGGCCGCGCAACTGGTGCAATTGGGCCAGCCCCAGCCGCTCGGCGTTTTCGATAATCATCAGGCTGGCGTTGGCCACGTCCACGCCGACCTCGATCACGGTGGTAGCGACCAGCAGGTCGAGCTCGCCGGCTTTGAAGGCGATCATCGCCGCTTCCCTGGCGGCGGACGACAAGCGCCCATGCGCCAGGCCGATTCGCAGTTCCGGCAGGATTTCGGTCAGCCGTTCGGCGGTGACCGCCGCCGCCTGACATTGCAGCGCCTCGGACTCCTCGATCAGCGGACAGACCCAGTAGGCCTGGCGGCCGCTCCGGCAGGCCTGGCGAATTCGTTCGATCACTTCGTCGCGGCGGCTATCGGGCATGACCACGGTTTTCACCGGCTGGCGGCCCGGCGGCAGTTCGTCAATGGTCGAGGTGTCGAGATCGGCGTAGGCGCTCATCGCCAGGGTGCGCGGGATCGGGGTGGCGGTCATGATCAACTGGTGCGGACAATAGCCGCGATGGCGGCCCTTCTCGCGCAGCGCCAGCCGCTGATGCACGCCGAAGCGATGCTGCTCGTCCACGATGGCCAGCGCCAGCTCGGCGAAGGCGACGGCCTCCTGGAACAGGGCGTGGGTGCCAACCGCGAGGTGGATTTCACCAGCGGCCAGTCGCTCCAGCAGGGTCTGCCGCGCCCGCCCGGTCAGCCGGCCGGTCAGCCAGGCTACCTCGATGCCCAGCGGTTCCAGCCAGGCGTGGAAATTGCGGTAATGCTGTTCCGCCAGCAGTTCGGTGGGGGCCATCAGCACCGCCTGCGCGCCGGTTTCCACTGCCCGCAACGCAGCGGCGGCCGCCACCACGGTCTTGCCGGAGCCAACATCGCCCTGCAACAGCCGCAGCATCGGCCGGGGCTGGGCCAGGTCGGCGCCGATTTCTTCCAATACCCGTCGCTGGGCCTGGGTGAGCGTGAACGGCAACCGCTCCAGAAACCGTTGGCTCAGGCCCCCGCTCCCAGTCAGCGGCGGCGCGGCCTGTTGTTGCACCCGCTGGCGCAGTCGCCGCAGGCTGAGCTGATGGGCCAGCAACTCCTCGAACGCCAGCCGCCGCCGGGCCGGATGGCGACCGCTGTCCAGTTCGGCCAGCGCGGTATCGGCCGGTGGCTGGTGCAGCAGCGTCACGGCCTCGGCGATGGGTGGCAGCTTCAGTTGGGCCAACAGCGCCGGCGGCAGCAGTTCCGGCAGCGCCACCGCCGCGTCCAGTTGCGCCAGCACCTGTTCCATCAGCCCGCGCAGGGTGAACTGCTGCAAACCGGCGGTGGCGGGATAGATCGGCGTGAGCCGGTCGGTCACCGCCGCCGCATCCGGGCCGATCCGCCGGCATTCGGGGTGGATCATTTCCAAGCCGGCGTAGCCCTGACGCACCTCGCCAAAGCAGCGCAGCCGCGCGCCGGACTGGCTGAACAGGTGTTCCTGGGCGGGACTGAAATGAAAGAAACGCAGGGTCAGGATACCGTGGCCGTCGCGCAGGTGGCAGAGCAGAAACCGCCGCCCCCGCGTCGTCACTTCGCTGCCGACCACCTCAGCCTCGATTTGCGCTTCCTCGCCGGGGCGCAGTTGGCTGATGGGCGTGACGCGGGTGCGGTCCTGATAGCGCAACGGCAGGTGCAGCAACACATCCTCGGCGGTGCGGATGCCCAACCGGCGCAGTCGGTCCGCCAGCTTCGGCCCGACACCCTTCAGGGCGGTGACCGGGAGCGGTTCGTGTGGCAATGGCCGCGCCCTCAGTCCTCCAACACCAGCACCGCGTCCATCTCCACTTGCGCGCCGCGCGGCAGAGCGGCGACGCCAATCGCCGCCCGCGCCGGACAAGGCCCCTTGAAATATTCAGCCATAACCTGATTAACCAGGGCGAAATGGCCGAGATCAGTCAGGAACACGTTAAGCTTGACGGTATCGGCCAAACTGCCGCCGGCGGCGCGGGCCACCGCCGCCAGATTGTCGAACACCCGGCGAATTTGCGTTTCCATGCCACCCTCCACCAATTGCATGGAAGCGGGATCGAGCGGAATCTGGCCGGACAGATAGACGGTGTCACCGACCTTGACCGCCTGGGAATAAGTGCCGATGGCGGCGGGAGCCTGGTCGGTATGGATGATTTCACGCGGCATGATCAATGCTCCTGAACAAGCTTCCCCGCTGGATCGAGCAACGGAAAGCGGATTTGAAGGAAAACCGCCCCTCACCCCCAGCCCCTCTCCCGCAAGCGGGCGAGGGGAGCGAACGGTTGAAAAAACTAGCCGCGTCGGGCCAGTTTCAGCGCTTCGGGCAGGATGCGCAACTGGCGCATCACCCGCGCCAGATGGGCGCGGTCGCGAACATTGAGCAGCAAATGCACCGTGGTGGTGTTGCCATCCCGTTCCGAAGTATTGATGGTTTCAATGTTGGAGTCGGTGGCGGCGATGGCGGCGGCGATGGTGGCCAAGACCCCGCGCCGGTTGATCACGTCGAGGCGCAGTTCGGCGCTGAAATCGGTGTTCACCTGCGACTCCCACTCCACCTCAATCCACTTCTCGGGATTCTTCTTATAGCTGGCGACGTTCTTGCAACTGTCGCGATGGATGACGATGCCGCGCCCGGCGTTGAGGTAGCCAACGATGGCGTCACCCGGCAGCGGCCGGCAGCATTTGCCAAAGCTGACCACCGTGCCCTCGGCGCCCTTGATCAGCAGGGGTTGGGCGCTGGCATCCGGCGAGACGATCTCATCCTCGTCCTCGTCCGGCAACAGCCGCTTGGCGATGAGCGCCGCGACCCGGTTGCCGAGACCGACATCGGCCAGCAGATCGTCGAAATCGGCCAGATTGAACTCCCGCGCCAGCGCCTTGATCCGGCCGGCGGGCAGTTCTCCCAGGCCGCTGATTCGGCCGGCCAGCGCCTTCTCCAGCAGCCGTTTGCCGAGCAGGATCGCCTCCCCACGCTGCAAGTGTTTGAGGTAGTGGCGGATGCTGGCGCGGGCCTTGGCGGTGACCACGAAGTTGAGCCAGGCCGGGTTGGGCCGGGCGGTGGGCGTGATGATGACCTCGACGGTCTGGCCGGTGACCAGCGGGGTACGCAGCGGCGCCAGCCGGCGGTCGATTTTGGTGCCCACGCAGGTGTTGCCGACATCGGAGTGAATGGCGTAGGCGAAATCGACCGCAGTGGCGCCGCGCGGCAGTTGGACGATCTCGCCGCGCGGGGTGAATACATAGATCTCGTCGGGAAACAGGTCCACCTTGACGCTTTCCAGGAATTCCACTGGGTTGCCGGCGCGGCGTTGCATGTCCAGCAGTTTCCGCAACCATTCGCGCGCCCGTTGCTGAGCATGGCTACCTTGGCCGTCGCCGTCGGATTTATAGCGCCAGTGGGCGGCGACGCCGACCTCGGCCATGACGTGCATTTCCTCGGTGCGGATCTGCGCCTCGATCGGCACACCGTTGGGGCCGAACAGCACCGTATGCAGCGACTGGTAGCCATTGGCCTTGGGAATGGCGATGTAGTCCTTGAACCGGCCCATGATCGGCTTATACAGGCTGTGCATCACCCCCAGCGCCCGGTAGCAGGTGTCCACCGCGTCCACGATAATCCGCACTGCGTAGACGTCATGGACCTCCTTGAACGGCAGGTGCTTGAGGCGCATTTTCTGGTAAATGCCCCACAGGTGCTTGCCGCGGCCCACGACCCGGCCGTTGATACCTTCGTCCCGCAGCCGATCCTGAATGCGGGCTTCAAATTGGCCGACGATTTCGTGGCGGTTGCCGCTCAGCTTGCGTACCGCGTCCTGCAAGACCCGGTGGCGCATCGGGTAGAGATGGCTGAACCCGAGATTCTCCAGTTCCTGGCGCAGGTGGTTCATGCCCAGCCGGCCGGCGATGGGGGCATAGATGTCCAGGGTTTCGCGGGCGATGCGGCGGCGCGATTCCGGGCGCATGGCGCCGAGGGTGCGCATGTTGTGCAGGCGGTCGGCCAGCTTGATCATGATTACCCGCAGGTCCTTGGCCATGGCCAGGAACATCTTGCGGAAGTTTTCGGCCTGCGCCTCCAGTTTGGAGTTGAACTGGATCTGGGTCAGCTTGCTGACCCCGTCCACCAGCTCGGCGACTTCCGGCCCGAAGTGGGCGCTGAGTTGATCCTTGTTGTAGTGGGTGTCCTCGATGACGTCGTGTAGCAGGGCGGCTTGCAGGGTTTCGTGATCGAAGCGGACATTGGCGAGGATACGGGCCACCGCCAGCGGATGGAAGATGTACGGTTCGCCGCTTTTGCGATAGATGCCGGCGTGGGCCTCGGTAGCGAAATAACAGGCATCGCGCAAGCGCTCGACCTGGGCCGGTTCGAGATAGTCGCCGGCGATGGCGCACAGGTCGTCGATGCGCAAATGCAGGTCGTCCAGCCATTCGTCGTCCACGGCCAGTTTGCGGCTTTGCTCGACCTCGGTTCGGACTTCCCGCAACGGCACACTCATCACGATGGCTGGTCTCCTGCCGGTGGACCGGCGCGATCAATCCGATTCGGGCATCGGTTCGTCGAGCACGGTGGGCACCGGATCGGGTTCGGGAACGGGCGCGACGGAACGACCCTGTTTTTCCTTGATCAGGTGATCGAGCTTGCCCTCGGCCAATTCCCGCAGCGCGACAACGGTAGGCTTGTCGTTTTCCCAGGGAACCCTCGCTTCCTTGCCAAGCGCCAGTTCCCGGGCGCGGCGCGACGCAATAAGCACCAGTTCGAACCGGTTATCCACCCGGTCGAGACAGTCTTCAACGGTAATTCGGGCCATTCAGGGATTTCTCCAGCCGTGACATTGCCGACTTGCAATTAAGCAGTTTAATGAAAAACAAGCGGTTAAGACAAGAGCGCTCGGAACAGTTCCGGGTATCGCTCCAGTTGCGCCGTCCGCCGCTGGCGTTGGGCGATGAGAATGGCGCGCAATTCGGTTAGCGCCGTCGCGAACTCGTCGTTGATCACCAGATAATCGAACTCCGTGTAGTGCGACAGTTCGTCCAGCGCCGCCGCCATCCGCCGCTCGATCACTTCGGCGCTGTCCTGACCACGCCCGGCCAACCGCTGCCGCAGGGCGTCGCGGGAAGGCGGCAGAACGAAGATGCCTGGACAGCCCGGCATCCGCGCGCGCACTTGCCGGGCGCCCTGCCAGTCGATTTCCAGGATCAGGTCCAGCCCGGCCTGTAATTGAGACAACACGGCGGTGCGGCTGGTGCCGTAGCGGTTGCCGAACACCTGGGCATGTTCCAGGAACGCGCCTTCGGCGATCATGGCCTCGAAGACGGCGAGCGGGACGAAATGATAGTGGACACCCTCCTGTTCGCCAGGCCGGGGCGGGCGGGTGGTGTGGGAGATGGAGGCGACCACGCCGGGCGTGGTCTCCACCAGGCTTCTGACCAGGCTGGTCTTGCCGGCCCCGGACGGGGCGGCGACGATATACAGGGTTCCAGTGGCCATGCGCGGTTTACTCGAGGGGGCCAAAATCGGGAGGAAAAACCGCCGGTGTGGTGGTTTTAGGGTAAGGCTGCTCGTGCCCGGGTGGCGCGCGATCAAGTATGAGGATATCGCTTCCCGGTACGGATCAGGTCTTCAAGCTCGGTGCGCTCGTCAGCGGTCAGGCGGGCCACCTATTTGGACAGCGGTATGGTCAGGCTCCTGGTTGGGGGATACCCCTACAGAAAAACCAATCTCCTAATAAATTTTTCTGAAAAATCAAAGGGGCGTTTTATACAGCTTCCAAGTCGGGTGAAGCACTACTCATGTCCGGGCCAACCGGGCAAGGCACCCACCGCCCTTTTCAACTCCGACCGGCCCGCCGGCTACCCCGCGCCCGACTGGTTACGCCCTATGCAGACCCATTTTCGACCAAGGCAATATTTACTTATGGAAATGATCGAGAACTTCCCTTAGCAGGCGAGCCATGGGGTGTCCGGGGTATTTCGTGACAAAGACCCCTTCACTGGCCAGCGCCATCATCTCGTCGCTGTGCGGCAGGATAGCAGCCACATCGCACCGCAGCGAACTCTCAACACGCTGTTTGAGCATTTGGCTGTCAAAGATCGATGGTGATTTATTGACAATCAACAACATGAGCGGCACGTCCAGTTGGCGAGCCACCTCAACGGTGACAGCGGTCCCCTGAAAATCTTGCGCGTCGGGGCGCATGACGATGAGCAGCACGTCTGAAATCGCGATCGACAGCAACGTTTCCTCATTCAGACCCGGGTGGGTATCGATGAGGAGAAAGTCCAGGTTGAGTTGCTTAATAAGACGTTCGTAACCATCATTGAGTAGGCCAACGTCATAGCCTTCCCGCAGGATACGGGCAATGTCACCCGTCTTCATGCTGGAAGGAATGAGATAGATTTTTCCTTTGTCCGAGCTGCCTCTATTGGTAGTGACATCGATGGCCGCATCTTCAACATTGCATGTGCCCCACAGATAGTCGTTGAGACTGTGGACCATTGCCCCTTCTTGCACGCCGAAAAGCACATGGATACCCGGCGACAGAATATCCGTATCGACTACGCCAACCCGCATTCCTTTCTCGGCCAGAAGCGCTGCTATATTGGCCGTTGTGTTTGACTTGCCTGTGCCGCCACGAAACGAATGAACCGAGACAATTTTGGACATGGTTGCTTTCCAATTTTCCTTACGATGTTTTTGGTAGATTCATCAGTCAGGAGACTCATTCTTCATTGGTCCGTCTGGCGCATCAAGGCAATCATCGTAATATCGTCGAACTGGATGGCGCCAGCCACGAAATCCCGCAACGTCGCATATACTTGATCAACAAGCTCCTGCGCGGTCTTTATCGGCTGGGCCAGCACTTCAAAGAGACGCTCTTCCATGAAGAAATCACCAGCCGCATTGCGCGCCTCAGTGACTCCGTCAGTATAGCAGAAGATGAAATCGCCTGGGTCGATCTGGGCAAATTCGATAGAATAGTTCGTGTCGGGCATCATTCCCACAGCCATGTTGGTCGGTTTGAGTTCGAGCTTGAAATTGCCCTTGCCGTCAAAGATGACCGGTGGATTGTGGCCCGCGTTAATATACGCCAACTGGCCAGTCGCCGGATCGAGCATGCCGAAAAACAAGGTAGCGAACATATTGTCCTGCATATGGTTTTCGGTA
>WBZP01006186.1_pt1 | contig 11910 bp, 6 predicted proteins | sample 5204301 | NCBI WGS metagenome assembly WBZP01 (sample SAMN12412401, study PRJNA552823) | activated sludge metagenome | isolation source: activated sludge from nitrification reactor of wastewater treatment plant... | place: USA: Pennsylvania | collected 2017
CAGCACCTCGACGGCGAGGATCGTCGGCAGGTGCCGGGCGATCTCCTGCCACGTCTCGCCCTCGTCGCGGCTGGCGAACACCGACCCGGAGTTGGTGCCGAAGTAGACCCCGGCCGGGTCGCGGGTGTCACCGGACATGCCCTGGCGCAGCACCGTGAAGAAGCACGCCTGCTGCGGAAGGCCCTCGCGCTGGGCGGCCCAGGTGGCGCCGGCGTCGCGCGAGCGCCAGACCGCGGCGGCGGCGTCCGGCGGGTAGCGGCCGGCCATGTCGCCGTTGAGGGGCAGCGTCCAGACGGTCTGCGGGTCGCGGGGGTGCACCCGGATCGGGAACCCGAAGGCCGACGGCAGCCCGGCGGTGACGTCGTGCCAGGTCAGCCCGTCGTCGTCCGAGCGCCACACGCCCTGGTGGTTCTGCTGGTAGAGCCGCCGGCCCGCGCCCGGGGCGCGCACGATGTGGTGCACGCACAACCCGACCTGCCCCTCGCTCGGCCCGGCCGGGTGCTCGGACGGCGCGACGCCCGCCGGATCGGCGAGGTCGTTGCGCCGCTGCCAGGTCCGGCCGGCATCGGTCGAGGCGAACACCCCGGCGGAGGAGATGCCGATCCACAGCGAGTCGGGGTCGGCCGGGTCGGCGATGATCGTGTGCAGCACCAGCCCGGCCGCACCGGGCACCCAGCCGGACGCCGACGGGTGCTCGGTCAGTCCGGTCACCTCGGTGAAGGTGCGGCCGTCGTCGTCGCTGACCAGCAGCGCGGCGGGCTTGGTGCCGGCGTACACCCGGCCGCCGATCCGGCCGAGCGACCAGACCTGCCCGAACCGGGTGCCGAACGGGACCGGCTGCGGCGTCCACCCGATCTGGGCGGCGAAGTCGGGGTCGCCCGAGGCCCACGCGTCGAGCTGCCCGGTGGTCAGCTTGGTGAGTGACCAGGTGTGGCCGTCGTCCTCCGAGCGCCAGACCCCGGCGCCCGACCACTCGCCGCCGCCGCCCGCCCAGATCGTGCCGGTGACCGGGTCGCCGACCATGTGGTTGATCGGCCAGCCCTCGCAGTAGGGGCCGCGGACGGTCCAGGTGGTACGCGCGGCGTCACCGTCGAGGATGAACGCACCCTTCGAGGTACCGACGAGCAGTCGAAGATCCGGGTCCGCCATGTGGTCCTCCCGTCGCTGGCGAGCCGCAATGGCCCAGGTGGGCCATGGTGCCACCCATCAGCCGCACGCTCGGCAACGCGGCGCCCAGGGAGAACTACCTGGAGCCGGGACGCCGGGCGCCGGAACGGGTCCCGGCCGAGAACGCTGCGGCGCCACCACGACGGGGCTGCGCGGACGGCGCGGTGCCCCGTCCCGGTGTCGCGCCGCGGGGGGCCTTGCCGGAACCGGTCGACTGGCCACCCTGGGCCTGACCACCGCGAGACGACTGACCACCACGAGTCGACTGGCCACTGCGAGACGACTGGTCACCACGCGTCGAGGGGCCACTGCGCGCGGACCGCCCGCCGGACCGGCCACCACCGGACCGGCCACCGCCCGCCCCCACCGGGGCCAGCGGCTCGACCACGGCGACGAGCCCCGGACGCAGCTGCCGCTCACCGGGGGCAAGCTCGTGCAGCAGCGGGTGCCCGACGTCCACCCGGGTCACCGTCGCCCGGACGCCCGCCTGGCGGGTGAGCGCCCGCACGGCGCTGCCCTGGCTGTCGGTCATCAGGGTGATCACGGTGCCGGCGGCGCCGGCCCGGGCGGTGCGCCCGGAGCGGTGCAGGTAGGCCTTGAACTCGGTCGGCGGGTCGGCGTGGATCACCAGCGCGACGTCGTCCACGTGGATGCCGCGGGCGGCGATGTCGGTGGCGACGAGGGTCTGCGCCGACCCGGAGTGGAACGCGGCCATGGTGCGCGCCCGCGCACCCTGGCTGAGGTTGCCGTGCAGCTCGACGGCCGGGACGCCGGAGGCGTTGAGCCGCTTGGTGAGCTGCTTGGCCCGGTGCTTGGTGCGGGTGAACACCACGCTGCGCCCGGGGGCTGCGGTGAGCTCGACCAGCACCGGCAGGTGCGCGGCCTCGCCGACGTGCAGCACGTGGTGGGCCATCTCGGCGGGCGGGCCGTCGTCCGCCTCGTGGGTGACCGGGCGGTTCAGGAAGGCCTTGACGATCACGGACACCGCGCCGTCCAGGGTGGCCGAGAACAGCATCCGCTGGCCGGTGTCGGGGGTGGCCGCGAGCAGCCGCCGCACCCCGGGCAGGAAGCCGAGGTCGGCCATGTGGTCGGCCTCGTCGAGCACGGTGATCTCGACCTGGTCGAGGCGGGCGTGGCCCTGGCGGATCAGGTCCTCGAGCCGGCCGGGGCAGGCGATGACGATGTCGACCCCGCGACGCAGCGCGTCGACCTGCGGGCCCTGGCCGACGCCGCCGAACACGGTGCGGCAGGTCAGGCCCAGGGTCGTGGCGAGAGGGGTGAGCACGTCGGCGACCTGGGTGGCGAGCTCACGGGTGGGCACGAGGATCAGCCCGCGGGGGCGGCCCTGCGCCCGGTGCGAGCCGGAGCGGGTGCGACTGCGGGCGTCGGGGGCCAGCCGGGCGAGCATCGGCAGCACGAAGGCGAGCGTCTTGCCCGACCCGGTGCGGCCGCGGCCGAGCACGTCGCGCCCGGCCAGCGAGTCGGGGAGGGTGGCGGCCTGGATCGGGGTCGGGACGGTGATCCCGCCGGCGGCCAGGGCCTGGGTCAGTGACGCGGGGACGCCGAGCGCGGCGAACGTGGGGGTGTCGGACTTACGGGTGTTGGACATACGGGTGTCATGGGACACGGGGTGGGGCTCCTGAAGTGGGTGTCTCGTCCTGCCCGGGCGACCGTTCTTCGGGGTCGCGGCACATGAGCATCGACATCAAAGACAACCAGCGTGAGGCCCGGGGCAAGACCGGACGGGCCACTGTCGGCCAACCTTAGCGGGTCGCGGACGCCGCCGCCTCATCTCCGCTCCCGGTGACAGCCACGACAGCGGCCGGGCGTCGGCGGCGGTCGGCCGGACGCCGAGTTTGACCTCGATGCCGACGATGCCACGGGCGGTCTCGACGACGGCGTCGATCTCGCGTTCCCCCGCGCTGGTGCGCAGGTGGAGCAGGGCACCGCGCACCAGGTCGACCTGGGGGCGCAGCTGCTGCGTGACGTAGGACTCGAGATAGCGGCCGGCAAGGGTGTGATCGGAGCGCAGGTCCGCGACGGTGACCTCGGCGAGGGACATCGCCGTTGCCGTGTCCGCCAGGAACCGCTTGGGGTAGGTGGTCAGTCGGGCGAGGCGGTTGCTCGTCAGCGCGGGTGTCGCCGCGGCGAGGTGCGTGCGGGCGAGCAGGTCGTCGTAGTGCTTCCACGTGGCCTTGTTGATGTCCGCGGCCTCCCAGATCCGCTGATCGGGCACGGCCTGCCCGGTCAGCGTGGCGAGCACCCGCATCGCGCGCAGCATCCGCGTCGCATCGCGTCCCTCGTCCCCGGCGCGGTGGGCGACGATGGAGGTGTAGGCGTCCAGGAACAGCCCCGGGTCGGGGAGGCTTCGGGCGCCCGGGAAGCCGGGGCGGGCGAGCAGCTCCAGGTCGAACGCGGGTGCCTCCCCCACCGTCGTCTCCGGCGCGCGTCCGGTCAGCAGCTCCCCCAGGAAGGTGGGAGCGTCGCCGGCACCGCGCAGTTCCGCCCACGTCATCGGCCGCAGGACGAGCCGGACGGCGCGCCCTGTGAGCGGGTAGGTCGGGCCGTACGTCGCCGGTTCGACGCTGCCGGTGAGCAGGAAGCGGCCCGGTGCGGGGTCGTCGTCCACGATGCGCTTGATGGTCCACAGCAGGTCGGTGCCGGCCAGTTGCCATTCGTCGACGAGCACGGGCGGGGCGAGGGCGCGCAGGTAGCCCTCGGGGTCGACGCGCAACGGTTCCAGGTCGCGCGGGAGCATGACCGTCGTGACCGCCACCCGTCGGGCCGAGGTCGTCTTACCTGCAGCGCGCGGGCCGTCGAGCAGGACGACGGGCGCGGCCGCCACCGCCTCGGCGAGCGCACGATCAAGGTGGCGCGGCAGATACTCCCCGATGGGCATACATAAAAGAGTACTCAGTACCCGTTAATGCAGCTACTGACTGGCCGTTTTCGCAGCTGATCGTCATGACGTGATGGCTCCATCCTGCGTGGTTCGAGACAGCGGGGTTCGAGACAGCGCTTGCGCGGGCGGGCGCCGTCCCGCAGCGTGTGTCCGTGCGCCCCACCCGCCGCCACACCCTCGCCGTGCTCTCGCTCGCGCTCGCCGTGGTGCTCCCCGGCTGCGGCGCCCGGGCGGGGTCGGCGTCCGGCTCACCATCGGGCCCCACCGCGGCGACGCCGTCCTCCGCCGCCCACGCCACCGGGGACGGCACCGTCGTGACCGACCACGAGGAAACGACCGCGGACGGCGGACGGCGGGTCACCCTGGGCCTGCCCGACCCGTACACCCCGCACGCGCCGTCCGGGGGTACCGACGACTACCACTGCCAGCTGCTCGACCCGCACCTGACCGCCGACACCTTCCTGACCGGGTTCACCTTCCGGGTGGGCAACCCCACCGTGGTGCACCACGCGATCTTCTTCCGGGTGCCGCCGGACGCCGTGGCCGCCGTCCGGTCGAAGGACGCCGAGACCCCCGACCCGGGGTGGACCTGCTTCGGCGACTCGGGAATCCCGCAGTCCTCGACGAAGCGGGTGGACGCGCTCGACCGGGCGGGCTGGCTCGGGGCGTGGGCGCCGGGCGGGAAGCCGGCCGCCTTCCCGGCCGGTACCGGGGTGGAACTCGCCGCCGGCACCCAGATCGTGGTGCAGCTCCACTACAACCTGCTCGCGGGGGGCGGCACCGACTCCTCGGGGATCACGCTGAACCTGACCAAGCCCGGGACGGCGCTGCGTCCGCTGCACACCATGCTCCTGCCGGCGCCGGTGGACCTGCCCTGCGCGGCGTCGCAGAGCGGGCCGCTGTGCGACCGGACGGCCGCGCTGGGGAATCTGGGCGAGCGGTTCGGGCCGGCGGCGGCCGCCCGGGTGGGAGGACTGGACCTGCTGTGCGGGGTCGATCCGGCCCACCCCCGGATCGGCCCGACGCAGACGTGCACGCGGCCGGTGCGCCGTCCGATCACCGTGGTGGCGGTGGCCGGGCACATGCACCTGCTGGGCCGGACCATCCGGGTCGAGCGGATCACCGGGGCGGGCAGGGCGAGCACGCTGCTGGACATCCCCGTGTGGAACTTCGACGACCAGGGCGCCCGGCGGCTGCCGACCCCGGTCGCGCTGCGGGTGGGCGACCAGCTGCGGGTCACCTGCACCCACGACGCCGCGCTGCGTGACCAGCTGCCCGAGTTGGCAGCGTTGCCCGACCGGCACGTCCTGTGGGGCGAGGGCACCAGCGACGAGATGTGCCTGGGCATCGTGACCTATCTGGACGCCTAGCCCCAGCGCGCCCGGGCACGCTCAAGGAAGTTGACCATCGTGCCGACGTCCACGGAATGGCCCCGGACTCGCACTCGTTCGCCTACGGGCCCAGCGGGCCGCTGGCGGCGCTGGTCGCCGCCGCCCTGCGCGCCGAGTCCGAGGAGGCGATGTACCAGATCATCGCCGACTGGGCGGCGGAGAACCTGGTCGCCAGTCGGGTGACGGTGGCCCTGCTGGCCGAGGACGGCGCGTCGTTCGAGGTCGCCTCGCTGCAGGGCAGCGTGGGGCTGGTCCCGATCGGCACCCGGATCCCCCGGCACGGCAGCGCGCTCGGCCTGGTCGCCGACTGCGCCGCGCCCCGGCACTGGTTCCCGACCCCGGACGGCGAGCTGGTCGAGGCCCAGAGGCTGATCGAGCAGGGGGTCACCGAGATCCTCAACGTCCCGATCTTCCAGGACGGCGTCGTGATCGGCGCGATCAACCTCGGCCGCACCGCCGGTCACCCGATCACCGACGACGTCCAGCAGCGGATGATCGAACTGGCGGACATCGTCTCGTCGAACCTCGAACGGTTCCGGCTGGTCTCCCGGACCCGCGAGCAGCTCGTCCACGAACGCAGCAACTCCCGGGTGCTGCGCCAGCTCACCGAGGTGGGCATCGAGCTGTCCGCCGCCACGACGCCGGAGCAGGTGTTCAGCGCCGTGGCCCATCAGATCCAGGAGATCGTGCCGTGCGACCGGGTCAGTCTGGTGACCCGCGACGGCGACAGCTCGGCGATCCGGTTCCTCGCCGTGGTCGAGTCGGAGATGGTGGCCGGCCAGGTCGAGCTGGACACGCTCCCCGGCGGTGGGGTGTTCGGCCGGATCCTGGAGGAGGGCAAGCCGATCTACTTCGCCAACCTCGCGGAGTCGACGTACGCCGAGCACCGCGCGCTGGCGGCCGCGGGTCTGATCAGCGGTATCTCCTTGCCGGTGCCGATCGGAGGCCAGCCCGGCGCCGTCCTCAACACGGCCGCCTGCGAGTACTACGAGGTCAGCGATCGACAGGCTCGGGCGCTGCAGATGCTGACGAACCTGACCGGGGCCTGCCTCGCGCGGATCACCGCCCAGGAGGAGGCCGCCCGCCGGGCCCGGCGCCTGGACGCCCTGGTCGACGACCTGCCCCTGCTGGTGCTGACGCTCAACCTGGACGGCTCGATCGTCCGGGTGAGCGAGGTGGGTGCCGCGGAGATCGGCCACACCGCCTCGTCGCTGCGCGGGGCGCTGCTCGGCGACCTGTACCAGGGCGATGACCAGAGACGGGTGGTCCGTGCCATCCGCCGGCTGAGCCGGGCCGAGGTGGGCCATGTCGAGGTGTTCGAGGCCCAGCTGGCCGACCTGGACGGCGAGCTGCGCTGGGTGCGGCACACCGCCCGGCGGGTCGCCGCCGAGCCGGGGGAGCACGAAGTGGTGATGGTCTGCGAGGACATCACCCAGGAACGGGCGCTGGCGGAGGCGGCCGCGGCCCGGGACGCCGCGCTGGCGGCCTCCGAGCACAAGTCGCAGTTCCTGGCCACGATGAGCCACGAGATCCGGACCCCGATGAACGGGGTGCTCGGCCTGAGCGAACTGCTGGCGACCACCGAACTCGACGAGACGCAGTCCAAGCACCTGGAGGGGATCCGCACCGCCGCCACCGGGCTGCTCACAGTGATCAACGACGTGCTGGACATGGCGAAGATCGAATCGGGCAGCCTGGCCCTGCAGCCGCAGCCCTTCCAGCTGGCCGACGTGGTCGAGGACGTGGCCCGCGTGGTGCGCGTCGAGATCGACCGCAAGGAGCTGACCTGGGCCAGCAAGGTGGCCGCGGAGGCCCGCACGGTCGTCTACGGCGACGCGGCGCGGGTGCGGCAGATCCTGCTCAACCTGGTCGGCAACGCCGTGAAGTTCACCGACTTCGGCTCGGTGAGCGTGCACGTGCGGAGCGAACCGTGGGCCGGACCGCCCCCGCCCCAGCCGGACGGCGGTGGCTTCACCGAGGCCAGGCAGCTGGTGTTCACAGTGAGCGACACCGGGATCGGGATGACCCCGGAGGACGCCGCCCACATCTTCGAGCCCTTCGAGCAGGCCGGGAACGCCGGGCCGACCCGCACCGCCGCGGGCACCGGGCTGGGGCTGTCGATCAGCCGGCGGATCTGCGAGGCCATGGGCGGGGAGATCACGTTGGCGAGCGCCCCCGGGGTGGGGAGCACGTTCACCGTGCGGCTGCCGATGGCCTGCCGCACCGAGCCGGGCCCCGACACCGCGTCCCGGCAGGACGCCGCAGTGGCCGGGCTTCCCCGGCAGTCCCGGGCCGAGCCGCTGACGACCGGGACACCCGATGTTCAGGGACGCATCCTGCTGGTGGAGGACAACGACATCAACCAGCAGGTGGCCTTGGGGATGCTCAACCGGCTGGGGTACCAGGTCGAGGTGGCCCAGGACGGTGTGGAGGCGCTCGACATGGCGCCCGAGGGCGGCTACGACGCCATCCTGATGGACTGCCGGATGCCGCGGCTGGACGGCTTCGCCACCACCCGGACCCTGCGCCTGGACCCGCGCACCCGGGCGATCCCGATCATCGCGATGACCGCCAACGCGTTCCTGGAGGACCAGGAACGCTGCCTGGACGCCGGGATGGACGCCTACCTGTCGAAACCGATCGCCCGCCAGACCCTGGCCGACGCCCTCGGCGCCTGGGTGGGGCGGGCCTCGACGGCCATGCCCCGGGGAGTCGGTCAGGGCGCCGGCGAGCCGGGCGGGAGCACCGTCGCGCGCCGCGTGGCCGAGCTGACCGACGGCGCCCACGCCGACGAGCGCCGTGAGGTCGTCCAGCTCCTCGACGGTTTCCTGACCGCCCTGCCGCGCCGCTTGGACGACGTCACCGAGTCCGTCGAGTCGGCGGACTGCTGGCAGATCTCCCTGAGCGCGCGCACCCTCAGAGAGGCGGCGGCCACGGTGGGTGCGGCCCACCTCGTCGCGATGTGCACCCAGGTCGAGGACTTCGCCGACGCCGGCGACGCCAACGGTGCCGCCGCGCTGCTGCCCGCGCTGATCGCCGCCGCCGGTCAGGACGTCGAGCAGGTCCGGCTCAGCCTCGGTGGCCTGACCGCGGTAGAGGCGTAGCGCCCATGATCACTGGTCACGGATGCAGGGAATGTGATCCACAAACCCTGCATCCGTGACCACTGAGTGATCGGCTCAGGGATAGCGGACCAGGTAGGCCGGGATGCCGGTGTTGCCGTTGTCCACCTGCCCGCCGGTGTCGTTGACGACGTGCCGGATCGTGCCGGCGCCGAGGTTCACCGTGAGCACGTGGGTCAGGACGACCCCGGGCCGGTTCGGCACCTCGAAGCCGTGCTCGGTGATGTTCGACGGGCTGTTGCGGCTGAAGACGTAGGAGCCACCGCCCCACAGCGCGTGGGACTGCACCGCGGCGCCGACCTTGTAACCGGCGTAGCCGAGGACGCCGTTCGGCTGCGTCCAGGCGGCCTGGGTGGGCGGGTCGTAGGGAAGTTCGTTCTGGTAGAGCACGACCCGGCCACGCTCGCCGTTCCAGATGGTGTTGTGCTGCTGGAAGTGCTCGACGAACAGGCCGGTGGCGGTGACGTCGTCCCCGTTGACGATCAGTCCGTTGGCGGCCGTGTTGGTGGCCCACCGATCGGTGTCGCCCTCGACGCCGGCGGTGAAGGCCTCGACGCCGTGGTCGGCGCGCCAGACCCAGGTGTGGTCGATCAGCACGTTGTTGCTGTCGACGACCATGGCGACCTTGGTGCGCCCGATGTGCGGGCCGCCCACCCGGAAGTAGACGTCCGACAGGGTCAGCGGGTTGGTCAGGGTGGAGGCGTCCGGTCGCACCCCGGTGCTGCCCTGGCTCGGGGTGGAACCGACGGTGAGCAGAGCCGGCGACTCGGTGGTGCCGGCGTCCACGGTCACCCCGGCGACGACGATGCCGGCCCGGTCGGCGACCACGAGCGGGGTGGCGCCGCCGACCGAGGTGAGGGTGGCGTGCCCCATGCCCAGGACGACGGTGCCCGCCCGGGAGAGGGTGATGCTGCGGCTGACGTCGTACAGGCCGGGGGTGAGCAGGAGGTTCTGACCGCGGGCCAGGGCGGCCGTGATCGTTGCCCAGGTGTCACCGGGGTGGGCGATGTAGAAGCTGCTGAGCGGGAGCGTGCGGCCGGCGGAAAGCCCTGCGGCCCAGGAGATCCCACGGGTCTGGCTGGCGGCGGAGGGCACTCGCACCTGCCAGGCGCCGGCGCTGTCGAGGTAGAGGAAGGGCTTCTCGCGGCTGAGCGGGGTGCGGTCGAGCACGGTGTAGGGCGGGTTGGGGAAGGCCGCGTCGTCCGGGGCGCCGACCACGCCGGCGAAGACCTGGTTCCACACGCCGTTGGTCCAGGTGCCGACCTCGCTGTTGCGGGTGAGCCACTGCTGCTGCGAGCCGTTGATCAGGACGCCGGCCCGACTGTCGGCGATGAAGCCGCCGCTGGCGAACTGGGGGCCCGCGGTGCAGTAGTCCATCAGCGAGAGGTTGCCGCCGCGCACCTCCACCCGGCGCATCGAGACCGCTTGCGAGACGGCCCAGAAGTTGGACGACGCGCGGCAGCCGTCCTGCCCGGCACCGTTCACGTCGATGGTGAGGTTGCTCAGGGTGCGCCAGAAGTTGTTGAGCGCCACGCAGTTGGTGGTGCCGCCGTCCCCGAGGCACCGGTTGTAGACCTCGACCTTGCCGTTGATCACCACGTCACCGGGGTTGGCGCCCAGACCGGCGACCTCGGTGTAGTAGCCGACCTTCACCTGCAGCGGGTCGGTGGCCGTGCCGTACCGGCCGGGCTTGAACAGCAGGCTCCACCGGGCCGTGCCCATCTCGTTGTCGACCTGCTGGGTGTGGATCCGGTCGAACGTCGCCCGAATCTGGCTCACTGGCATGCTCGGGTCGAAGACGATCACGTGATCGCCGAGGTCCGGCGCCGTCGCGGCCGAGACGGATGTTGCCGGCGCCACGGCGGCGATCACCACCGCCGAGGCGGCGGCGAGGATGAACCGGCGCCGCCGGGCGGGGTGGGGGAGGGTTCGGTGACGGAACAGGGTGGCGGACATGGCGTTCCCCTCGGTGGGCGTGCGTCGGGTGGCGTCGTTCCGGGTCGAATGCCGTGGGTGCGCTGAGGAAGCCCCGGGCTCGCCCTCATCCTGCTCGATCACGGGGTCCGGGGGGAGTGGTCAGGGCCGATCAGTTTCCGAGTGCGCAACCTGACGGGAGGGTCGGCGTCCGCGCCGGGTGACGTCGCGGGCGCCGTCCCGGTGCGGGTGCCTGGAGGCCGCGGACAGGGAGGCGGCGGACGGTCTCTGGTCGTTCGGCTGGCCAAACGGGCCTTTCGGCCCGACTATAGGAACATGAACAACAGATTAACTGGAACCAACGCATCGATGAAGCGGGCTGGTGGGCGGGTCGGCCTGGCCGCTCTCGTCGTCCTGCTGGGCGCCGCGGTGCTGGCCAACACCGCGTTCGCAACCAGGCCCTCGGTGTGGACCCTGGGGTGGATCGCCCTGATGGGCGGCAGCGTGACCGTCGCGGTGGCGCTGACCCGGGCCCGGGAGGAGAGCTTCCGCAGCTCCGTGGTCTCCGGCGGGCTGCTGACGGCGCTGGGTCTGATGATGCAGAGCCACCTCGAGGCCGACATCACGGCACTGACCCTGATGGCGGGCGTCATCACGGCGGGCGACGGCGTGAACCGACTGCTGACCGCCACCCGCGTGCCGCCGATGCGCAGCTGGTTCCTGGCCAGCGGTCTGCTCTCCCTCGCCCTCGGCGCAATGGCGCTCGGCCACCTCGTCACGCTGTCGACCACGCTGATGGCGGTACTGATCGGCGTCCAGCTGATCCTCGACGGTGTCTCCGTGGTGCTGGCCGCCGCGCAGATGACCCTGGCGTCGTCCGGTGCTGCCCCCGTGCTGCGTCACGACCACTTCGTCGAGACCGTTCCCGCCTGAGACGTCCCTGCGATTCGCCCCCACCCGGTTCCCCGAGGTCGTGCCAACGGCCCCGGGGGGCCGGGTGTTCTGCTGTCCGTGAGGCGCGCGCCCGGCCCGTGGTCACACTCTCGGCACGGCGTTCGTCACCGAGGAGACGAGGATCTTCACCACGAGCACAGGATGAGGCATGGCCACGAGTGAGCAGTTCGAGGCGGAGCGGCCGAGGTTGGCACGCCTGGCAGCCGGCGTGCTCGGCGACCGACACGAGGCGCAGGACGTCGTCCAGCTCGCCTGGCTCCGGCTGCAACGCGTCGACCCCGCGGAGGTCCGGGACCTTCCGGCGTGGTTGACGACGGTGACCACGCGGTTGTGTCTCGACCGTCTCCGGGCACGGGTCCCGGAGCCGGTGGACCCCACCGGGTTCAGGTCGGAGGACGAGGTGTCCGAGAGCGGGCTGGATCCGTTGGAGGAGGTCGCGCTGGCCGACACCGTGGGTGTC
>WBZP01002997.1_pt1 | contig 11907 bp, 4 predicted proteins | sample 5204301 | NCBI WGS metagenome assembly WBZP01 (sample SAMN12412401, study PRJNA552823) | activated sludge metagenome | isolation source: activated sludge from nitrification reactor of wastewater treatment plant... | place: USA: Pennsylvania | collected 2017
CGGAATCGGAATTCATCAGATTCAAGGTGGTGCCCAACCTGTCTTTTTTCTTTAGTAAACCGGTGATCATTGATTATATACGCGACCTCCCGATCCTGTCGCCCCGAAGCGAACCGTTGGATGATGTGGGCAACCGTTTCAAGAAAAGGATTCTCGATCTGGTGGTCAGTTCCCTGGTGACGGTCTTTATCCTCTCGTGGCTGATACCCCTGCTGGGCATTCTGATCAAGCTGGAATCCAGGGGTTCTATATTCTTCTCCCAAAAGCGTACGGGTAAAAACGGAATGGAATTCAACTGTCTGAAGTTCCGGAGTATGAAGCCGAACAAGGATTCCGATACGAAACAGGCCACCAAAGGAGATATGCGTGTTACCAGGATCGGTAAATTCATTCGTAAAACAAGCCTCGACGAGTTCCCCCAATTCATAAACGTACTCAAGGGAGAAATGAGCCTGGTTGGCCCGAGGCCGCATATGGTTAAACATACCAACGACTATTCCAAGATCGTAGACCAGTATATGATCCGCCATTTTCTGAAACCCGGTATCACGGGATGGGCGCAGATCAACGGATTCAGGGGTGAGATCACGGATCCCAAGCAGATCAAAATGCGCGTGGCCAACGACCTCTGGTACCTGGAGAACTGGAATGTATGGCTCGATATGAGGATCATCTTCCTCACGATTTATCATGTTTTTGCCGGCGATAAAAACGCCTATTGAACAATAACTTTTTCAAACAACAACAATAACCGGAGGCGCCATGGATTTATTCAATTCAAAATACATACTGAGCAACAAACGATTTGGCTGGATCGATTACGATCGGGGCATCAGTATCATCCTGGTAACCTACCGCCACTGCTTTGAAGGATTGGAAAGGGCCGGGATCGATTTTAAGTCCTTCCCTGTTTTTGAATACATCAATGTCTTTTTCTTTGGATTCCGTATGCCGCTCTTCTTCATTGCTTCGGGCATATTCATTTCCAGCAGCATGCGCAAAAAAGGGTATGGCAATTATGCGTATAACCGCATTCAAACGATCCTGTATCCTTTATTGATATGGGGTATCATACAGATCAGCCTGCAAATGTTATTCTCCGACCATACCAATTCGGATGTGACGCCGGATTATTACTGGTATCTGCTGGCCGAACCGAGGATCACCGGGCAATTCTGGTATCTCAATGCTCTCTTTTTTGTTGGCATCATCTATGCCACACTGCGCGAGTTCCTGAAATTTAAAAAAATGCACCAGCTCCTGTTGGGATTGACCATGTACTTTTTTGCCTGGTACCTCAGGGAACAAGCCCTCAATTGGGGTTTCGCAATGGATATTTTTAAATACTACATGTTCTTCGCCATTGGCGACATGATCTCCGAATGGATACTGACCGAAGGGGCTGCAAAAATATTTACGTCATGGAAGATCGTATTGCCCTTATTCATTTCTTTCATCACCATACAGTATTTCTTCACGGAGATCAATATGAAAGCGGGTGATAATTATCATGTCGAAAACCATATGCCATTCCTGTTCATACTGGTTGCATTGGTCGGTTGTTCCATTTCGATTTGCGCTTCGTTCTCTCTGAAGAAACATGCTTCCATGAAATTTCTACGGGTCGTTGGTTACAACTCCGTTCATATTTACTGTATGCAGGTGATCATCATGGCCGCCGCCAGGGTTGTATTGGTCAAAGCCGGGATCATCTATCCCCCGCTGCTCTTACCGCTGGTATTGATCTCAGGCATCGTATTCCCGATGATCGCCTATAATGTGGCGCTCCGGTTCAACTTGTGGTGGTTATTTACGTTGAAGAAACCCGTGGAAGAGATCGCTTACCTGTCAGACAAAAAGGAATCAAATAAAGCATAAAAAAAATCCCGGTAACTATCCGGGATTTTTGTTTATCCGTAAGGAGGTTAGCGTGTTTTGATCAGTTTAAAGGTTTGCAATCTGTCATCCGTATAAACTGTCAGGATGTAAATTCCCTGTGCATATCGTTCGCCCAGGATCATGTCAGTTCCCTGGCGCATGATACCCTGCTCAATAATGCGTCCCTTGATATCAGTTACGGTCATCTTCGCCCGGGCAGGCAGAGTTGCCGGCACCTGCAGGCGGAAATAAGATTGACTGGGATTAGGATATACGGTAACGGTGGGGGTTAAAGGCAATTCATCCTGCACGGCTCCATCGCCTTTTGCAGATTTGAGCGTATTGCAATTAACATTGCTGCCGGCAATGGTTACCGAAATAGACGATGTTGTACCAATTGAGTCCCTTCCTGTTATTGTATACGTGCCTGCAGCCAGGTTGCTGAATACGTTTCCGGTTACATAAGATCCGCTGTTGAGCTTATAACGGTATGGCGCATATCCGTTTGTTCCAGCAACGGTTATCTTACCATCCGTGCGGCCCCTGCAAGTGATATTCGACTTTGAAACCAGGCTTAGCTGGAATGGTTTGGGAGGTTCCGTAATAGTGATCTCTTTGCTCCTGGAACAATTATTGGCATCAAGTACGGCCACCGTATACGTGCCTGCGGCAATGTTGGAAAATACGTTGCTGGTCTGAAAATTCCCTGTACCGATTCTGTATTGATATGGCGCTATGCCTCCGGTAACGGAAGCCGTTAAGGTTGTTGTACCTCCATTGGAAGCGATCGTTCCGGAAGCCAGGCTTAAAGAAAGTACCTGCGGTTGAGAGATCGTGATCGTTTCTGAATCAGAAGCGCCAAGTGCATCGGTTACCGCATATGTATAGCTGCCGGACGTAACTGTAAATGTTCCGGTACCGGTATAAGGGCCAATGCCACCCGACGCTGATACGGTAACTGTGGTGCTTTCTCCTTTACAAGCGATCGTTCCCGCGCTCACCGATACATTTAACGGCGTAACAGGTGTAACCGATATGCTCAGTGTTTTAGTGAGGATACACGATTTACTGTCTTTCACACGAATGGTATGGGTGCCGGACGCTACGTTAGTAAATACATTGGAGGTTTGGTATGTGCCGCCATTGAGACTGTAAGTATATGAAGGTGTTCCTCCCGTTGCATTGACCGTTATCGTAGTACGGCCGCCAACGGTAGTGATCAAACCATTACTGAGCGTGGCCGTGATGGCATTAGGTTGGGTGATCGTAACACTGGCAGTGACTGATGTGTTTGATGCATCAGTGATCGTGTAATTATATGTACCTGCGGAAACGGTAAATGTTCCCGTTCCGGTATAAGGGGAAAAACCGCCCGACGCACTGATTGTAACTGTGGTTGTGCCACCGTTGCAGGCAATGACCGTTCCTTTGGTGACGGAAGCTGTTAAAGGAGATGTAGGCGTTGCAGTCAGTGTTAATGATTTGGTCAGAATACATCCTTTACTGTCTTTGATCCTGATCGTATGCGTCCCGGTGGCTACCCCGCTGAAAATATTCGACGTTTGATATGTGCCGTTATTCAGGCTGTATGTATATGATGGGGTGCCTCCAGTAGCAGTTACCGTTACCGATGTGGTTCCGCCCAGCGTATTGATGGTTCCGTTACTCAGTGTTGCCGAAAGGGCCGATGGCTGCGATATAGTGATGCTGCCGCTGGCTGTAAGATTAAGGGCATCCGTTACGGAATAAGTATAAGTGCCGGCACTAACCGTAAACGTACCTGTTCCTGTATATGGCGCCACCCCTCCGGATGCACTAACGGTTACGGTTGATGTACCGCCATTACAGGCAATGGCCGTTCCCGGTGTTAGCGTAATGGTGAGCGGTGAAGTGGCCGTTAAAGAGATGGTGACGGTTTTTGTAACCAGGCAACCCTTGCTGTCTTTGACCTGGATGTTGTGAGTGCCTGTACCTACAGTTGCAAATACATTGGAGGATTGAAAACTGCCGTTATTCAAACTGTACGTATAGGGAGATGTGCCCCCGCCTGCTGTAACGGTAACAGAAGTGGTGCCGCCCGATACGGAAATGGTTCCGGCAGATACAGTTGCCGTAAGTGCAGATGGTTGGCTGATACTGATACTTGTACTGGCAGATGTGCCGTTGGCATCGGTTACCGTATATGTATGAGTTCCCGCGCTCACCGTAAACGTACCAGTGCCGGTATATGGGGAAACACCTCCTGTTGCGCTGACGGTTACAGAAGTGCTGCCACCATTGCAGGCGATAGCAGTTGTGCTGCTGGCAGATACTGTCAATGGGGATGCAGTATTGGTTAAGCTTTGAAGCAAGCCGGCATGTGGGGTTGCAGGAACGGTAACGCCCTCGAAATCCCTGTTGATGCCAACATTCTGACCAAAGTTGATGGCAGGGCTGCCAGTGGTCAACCGGTAATTCCACCCGATCGGATCGGATGGAGCGCTATTGCTGAAGATGGCAGCCGTTGAAGTGGACAATTCGGAAGGGTTGGCCGTAAAATTCAGATAACTGGTTCCTCCCAAACGGTAAATGTTATTTTCATGGGTGAACTGGTATGCAGCCAGTTGTCCGGACCTGCAAACATCCACACCGGTTGTCAGCCAAAAGATATTGTTCTTAAATACAACGATATTGCTGTCTGCCGAACCGGCACTCAATGCGGCCATGGCGGATGCGGCATAAGCCCCCAAACGCGGCGCCGTATTTTCAACAACGACATTATTATAAAACTGCAGGTTCTTTACAGTAACGGCAAATGATCCTCCCGAACTGATATAAAACAGGCTGCTGTTGTTGATCATCTTGTTGTATGCGAAAACATTATCCTTCATGATCCCGCCATTGCCACTGCCACATTCCAGGATACCGTTACAATCGTAAAAGGTATTGTACCCGATGAAATTATTCGAACAGGCGTTACCGTATAATTCAACGCCGCCGCCATCGAGCACATAATCATAGCTGTTTGCCCAGCAATCGTGAAAATAGCAATTAGTGATGCGGTTGTTGGCGCTGGAGATCACAACAGGATTAGCGCCGTAGTCGTCGTTATTATTTACGGTTGTCGGAGTGTTTTTGACCATCCGCAGGTTTCCGATATCACAGGAATCCATAATATTGCCGGGCCCCACAATGAAAAATCCAACACCTACCCTGTCGATCTTACATTTCCTGATCACCACACCGGTTGAGGTTCCGTCGATATAAAATGCCCTTTGTATGTTTGATTGAATACTGCGGTCTGTAGCTGATATGGTTGTATCGGAAACGCTGAGGCCATAAAATGTAACATAAGAACGGTTGTAGGTATAAAACAACATATTGATCGTTGCCCCTGTGCCCCAGAACAAAGGATCGGCACCTGTTCCATAAGCGCCAAATGTGATGGGGTTGCCGGAGGTGCCGGAGCGTGTAACCGTTAGCGTTCCTGAAAATCTTTGTCCCCTTTTGAAAAGCACCTGGTCGCCCGGGTTAAACAGGCTCATGTTGGCATTGACCTGGTCAAGCGTCTTCCAGGGTGTTGCCAATGCCCCGGTGGCCGTACTGGCAGTAGACGATGGATCTACATAAAAAATTGCAGCTTTTGCCGTTTGGGAAAGCAGCGCAAAGCATAAGATCACCAAAATTCTGGTCATAGTGTTGAGTGTTTCCTTGGTTGTGGTCTTTACAAAGGGTAAAACAGCATAGCTCGGACCTGTGTGAACAGGTTCACGTCATCACTGAATGAACAGCATGCATGTTGGGAAAATTCTCGGGCAGAAGAGGTGGTATCTGGAAATCTGCCGGAACACGGGAAAATGCCTTCTTACGGACTATACAAATAAGGCTGAGGCATCCCGATATCCTGGCTTTTCCTGGACGAGCAAATTTCCTTATTTTAGGTTTGAAATATGTAGTTCTGCGGGGGCTTTTCCTGTCATATTTTTACTACACATGGAGTATTGAAACGTTTTTCCAGACTGGTTTTCAGTGCTTTTACGGAGTAGGCCGAAAATGACCGGCATGAAGGAGTCACCGTGTCATTTTCCGGGATACGGACAAAAAAATCCCGGAACGGTGTTCCGGGATTGTGTTTAGAAAATATGGGTATTAGGGTTAACTTATTTTCCTTTGATCACCCGCAGGGTTTCAACTTTGGCGCCCTGACGTACTTTAATAATGTACATACCAGATTTAAAGTTTTCTCCAAAAGTGAATTTCTTATCGAATTTTCCTTTTTCGGTATGCATTGGTTTGCCTTCTGCGTTATAGACATCTACAACTACATCGGTATCGTCTTCACTATCCACTGTCAGGGTAAACCTGTCAATGCTTGGGTTCGGATAGGCGCTCAGCACCACTTTGCCGGAAAGGCCGAGGTCAGCGCAACGGCGACGTCCGTCAAATACATACACAACCAGTGAAACGGTATTCGAATTGGCATCTTTCACAGTTACCCTGTAGTTACCTGCCGTCAGGTTTTTGAACAGCGTAGCGGTTGTGTAACGTCCCTCGTTAATACTGTACGTATAAGGAGCTGATCCGCCAAAGGCCAGTACTTCTATAGAACCATCGCGGCCTCCGCGGCAGGAAACATTGGCTTTGTTCACCAGGTTCACGGATAAGGTTTGTCCAAATCCAAGTGACACCGCAAAGTTCTCACTGCTCGTACATCCATTTTGATCTAATACCGTGGCAACGTGGTCACCGGCGGTAATGCCTGCAAAAGTATTGCCTGACTGGAATGGACCTCCGTCAATACTATATGAATAAGTACCTGTTCCTCCGGATGCTGTTATGATAGCGGTAGTGGTAGTTTCACCATTTGAAATTGGATCGGCGGAAACGGAGACACTGATGACGGAAGGCTGTGATACGGTTATCGAACGGCTGGCAGAAGCGCCGGCAGCGTCTGTTACCGTATAGCTGTACGTACCTGCAGAAACGGTAAACGTTCCTGTTCCTGTATATGGAGCGGTACCACCCGTTGCCGTAATGGTTACGGTTGTTGATCCCCCGTTACATAAAATCGGTGAGCCCTGAACCGCATTCACAGTGATACCGTCGGGTTGTGTGAGGCTGAAGTTGCCTGAACGGGTACAACCGTTGGCATCTTTTACGGTGATGGTATGATTACCGGCAACAACACCGGATATTACATTGGAAGACTGGTATGAACCACCATCCAGGCTATACGTGTAAGGCGATGTGCCGCCCGTTGCGGTAACGGTAGCAGTTGTCGAACCTCCATTGATGGTGATGGTTCCGGTGGCGATCGAAATGGCCAGGGCTGCTGCAGGTTGACTTACCGTTACACTGGCTGAAGCCGTGTTTCCATTGGCGTCCTGCACAGTGTAATTATAGGTACCGGCAGTTACGGTAAAGGTTCCAACACCTACATAAGGGGCCGTTCCGCCTGTAGCGCTAACCGTTACTGTTGCAGTACCGCCAAAGCACATGATGGCTGTAGCGCCGGCTGTTGCCACCAGCGGGTTATTGGCAGGTTGCGTGATGGTGAAATTCTTCACAGAGGTGCAACCGTTAGCATCTTTTACCGTTACGGCATGGTTTCCGGCTGCAACATTGGCAAAAGTATTGGATGATTGATATGAACCGTTGTTGAGTTTATACGTGTATGATGTTCCGGTTCCACCACTGGCGCCCACCACTACACTCGTGGTTCCGCCAAATACAGTGATCGTACCGGCTGAAACAGTTACAGCGATCGCTGTAGGCTGAGTTACCGTGATTGAAGTGGACACGGAAGACCCTGCGGCATCAGTGACCGTATAAGAGTATGTGCCTGCACTTACCGAGAATGAACCAGTTCCGCTGTAAGGTGCAGTACCACCGCTGGCACTAACCGTTACCGTTGTGGAACCTCCGTTACAGCTTATGGCAGCAGCGCTTGATGTGGCGCTCAGTACCGATGGCTGGCTGATGGTAAAGCTGACAGATTTGGTACATCCGTTAGCATCTTTTACGGTTACCGTATGGTTACCGGCTGATACGCCGCTGAATGTATTGGATGACTGATATGAGCCGTTGTTGAGTTTGTAGGTCAGTGTTCCTGTTCCACCTGCGGCAGTGACCGTAACAGAGGTTGTTCCGCCATTCACCGTGATCGTTCCTGCATTCACAGAGGCAGTTATGGCTGATGGTTCACTGATGGTAACAGATGTGCTGGCAGTAGCGCCGTTGGCATCCGTTACGGTATAAGAATACGTTCCAGCCGTTACGGAGAATGTTCCCGTGCCACTGTATGGCGCAACACCGCCGGTAGCCGTTACCGTTACCGTAGATGACCCGCCGTTGCAGCTAATGGCTGTAGCCGATGAACCGGCTGTAAGACTAGTAGGCTGCGTGAGGGTAAAGCTGACTGATTTTGTACAGCCATTCGCATCTTTTACAGTTACCGAATGACTGCCGGCTGCTACACCAGTGAATACATTGGAAGCCTGGTAAGAACCGTTATTCAACCTGTACGTGAGGGTTCCTGTTCCGCCGGAAGCCGTGACCGTGGCAGTGGTGGTGCCACCATTCACGGCAATGGTACCGGTGCTAACGGAAGCAGAGATCACCGTTGGCTGGCCGATCGTAACCGATGTGCTGGCTGTGGCACCGTTGGCATCCGTTACGGTATAGGAATAGGTTCCTGCCGTTACGGAGAATGAACCGGTTCCGCTGTAAGGAGAAACACCGCCGGTAGCCGTAACCGTTACGGTTGATGATCCGCCATTGCAGCTGATGGCTGATGCGGATGAACTGGCAGACAAAGCAGTGGGCTGGCTGATGGTAAAGCTGACAGATTTAGTACACCCGTTAGCATCTTTTACGGTTACCGTGTGGTTACCGGCAGCTACGCCGCTGAATGTATTGGAAGACTGGTATGATCCGTTATTGAGTTTGTAGGTCAGTGTACCTGTTCCGCCGGAAGCAGTGACCGTTGCCGTTGTAGTACCTCCGTTGATGGCAATGGTGCCGGTGTTGACGGTAGCAGAAATAGCGGTTGGCTGGCTGACGGTTACCGAAGTGCTGGCGGAAGTGCCAGACGCATCTGTAACAGTATAGGTGTATGTACCGGCATTGACACTAAATGTACCTGTACCGGTATAAGGTGTTGTACCACCGCTGGCACTAACAGTTACAGTGGAGGTTCCACCATTACAAGCAATGGCAGTTGCGGAAGATGAAACCTGGAGCGTGGCTCCCGTCACAATGGCCTCAATGATACCCGCATCCCTTACGCCACTTGATGGAACCGGGTTGCCTAGAAAATCCCTGGTAAGTCCGGCTATGACCTGTCCGAAATCGATGGCCGGACTGCTGGCGTGAGGTTTGAAATCCCAGCTTAAAGGATTGGTGGCACTGGTATTAGCAAATATCGAATTGGAAGTGGTAATCAATTCTGATGCGGCAATCGTGAAATTCAGTACGCTTCCTGAACCCAGTTTAAATATGTTGTCTTCGTGAACGAGCGCTCCAGCCGTTCCCCACTGAGATCTGCACACATCAATGGTACCATATAACTGAATGATATTGTTTTTGAGAACCAGGCTCGATGCTGCCGTGGGAGCTGATTTAAACGAAAACAAGGCAGGTTCAACCAGCCTGTATGCTTCACTTTCAACTATCACGTTGTTATAAAACTGGATATTGTTGGTATAGGTCAGAAATGTTCCAGAATTACTGACATACAAAATGGAACCGTTATTGACCATTTTGTTATAAGCAAGTGTGGTATTATTGACGGTGTTTCCACCAGAACCTCCGATTTCGAGTGCTCCATTGCAATCGGTGAAGGTATTATAAGCGATGAAGTTATTTTCAATGAGTGAACGGTCTGCATAAATATCAATGGCACCTCCATCTACGCCATAATCGAATGACATGGCCCAGCAATCATGAAAATTATTGTTCGTGATCTTGTTACCAGAGCTGGATATAACAACCGGGTTGGCACCATAGTCATCATCATTTCCGGGAGGCGGACCGTCATTGGTATTCTTTACCATCCTCATATTTCCTATGTCGCATGAATCCATGGTGTTGTTATCACCGGTGAAATAGGCGCCCACACCTACCCTGTCGAGAACGCAACGCTTGATGAGGATATTGGTTGAATTATCAACCACAAATCCACGCTGGATCCTTGACTGTACGGTGCGGTCGGTGGCAGAAATGGTGGTATCTGAAATGGTCAGGTCCTGAAACGTAATGTACGAACGGCTGTACATGGTAAATAACGCTTGAATAGAAGCGCCTGTTCCCCAGAAATGCGGATTCGGACCGGTACCGTATGCTCCCAAAACAATGGGGGCGGATGCCGTGCCTGATTTTCCGATCGTTAACGTACCTTGAAATTTTTGTCCCCTTTTGAACAGTATCTGGTCGCCAGCCGTAATGGAAGACCAACTGATGGCAGAAAGAGATTTCCAGGGGGCGGATAAGCTTCCGTTGGCAGTAGAGGCCGTTGAAGAAGGATCCACATAGTAGGTTGCCGCCTGAGCGATGCCTGTTACCAGGACCATCGCGGATACAGCAAGGGTTTTCATGAATACATGCAGTTTCATGGGCTTTTCTCTTTTAGGTTATTGGAGGTGTTTTCTTTCAGTTCCTACACCAGGAAACAATCATTCCCGGACTTCGTCCAGGCATTCTAACTGTTACAAACGCATATTAAAGAGGAAAAGTATGCCCGTTGGGCCTTGCATGGTTTTTCTTCTTGGATCGGCGTTGACAGTAGCCTGGATTTTTAACATTATAAGCTCACTCTTTATAATGTCATGTCATCATTTTCAAACTTCGTGCCAAAACTTAAAATTATGGTAAAAATAAATTTTAGCTTTTCCACAATTAATCAACGTTTTTGACGTTGGCTGAGTCGTTATGTTGCCCTGTAACTCTTGTCAGGCAAGCATTTGGCTCCATACAAATGTATAGAATGGCCACCCGAATATCCTGTCATTTTGTTACTGAAATCTTGTAATAAAAATACTACAAGCCTGCTATATAATTTAGTAAAACCGGTTGGTCAGATGAAAAGATACCAATACGGAAGCAGGTATTTGAAGGGGTATAAAGAAGCATTGATGCGCAGTATTTCATTCAACGGCCTGGCCGGCCATTCACCCCGGGTGGCATCATACACCTGGTCGGTTTCGGCAGGTTCCATATTGAGTTTGCCGCCGGACAGATAAAAGATATTCGACTGGTGGCCGATCTGTCCTTTTTGGAATACGGAAGGCCTCAAAAAACCCGTGCCCGTGCTGACCCAAAAAATATTACCCGTAAAATCCATGATCTGACCCCCGGAAATGGCCTTAGTCATACTGACAAGGTTCCTGGGTTTGGTGAGCATATCCGTTGTTTGGATGAGTTTGTTACCGGAAAAATGCAAACCACTTACATTCAATGCAAATTTGCCACCGGTACTGATGTATAGCAGATCTCCGCAGTTGACGATCAAATTGCCTTCAACCATTGTATTCAGGCAATCGCCGCCTTCCCCACTCCCGATTTCCATGAACCCATTGCAATTGACCGCAATATTTCGAATGATCCGGCTATTGTCGGATTCGCTTCCATACAGGTCAATGGCGCCCCCGTCGAATTCATAATCGTAACTCTTGCCCCAGCAATTTTTGAATATACACCCCGATACCAGGTTATCCGGACCGGCAATCACTACTCCGTTCGCACCGTAATCATCATCTCCCCCTTCAGTATTCCAGACCATCCGCATGTTTTCAAAACGGCAGTTCTCTATCTCGTTGTGCGAGCCTATTATGTTGGCCCCGATGCCTGCATAGGACACACGACAATCGCGGATCCTGCAATAATCACTGGAATCAATGTTAAAGGCAATCCTGATCCGTGCGGTCGCGGCTTCATCTAACGAACGTAACTTATCATCCGTCACATGTAATCCCTGAATGTCAATATACTTGCTGTGCCGGATCTCAAACATATTGTGATATTCATTTTCCTGCATCTTGAACAGGAACAATG
>WBZP01006189.1_pt1 | contig 11902 bp, 19 predicted proteins | sample 5204301 | NCBI WGS metagenome assembly WBZP01 (sample SAMN12412401, study PRJNA552823) | activated sludge metagenome | isolation source: activated sludge from nitrification reactor of wastewater treatment plant... | place: USA: Pennsylvania | collected 2017
TCCCTCGTCTTCGATGACTTCTTGAAGGAGGTCGGCATGGTCTTTGTAGATGATGCTGATTTGGTCGATTCAAGCGGACTCGAAGCCATGCAGGATAATGCGAAGGAGAAAGGTGTACAGCTTTTCTTTTCGCATGTGACTGAAGGAGAATTATCAATCATCAATGAATAATGCTTATGACTAACGAAATTACGCCAGTAGAAAACAACGGTGCTCTTACGATGCCGACCAAGAAAGACATTCCTGGAATGGGCCAGTTCGATGCTGAAGAACTCCAGATTCCCTATATCCGACTTATCCAGCCGACCTCCAAGACGGAGAACGGGAACCCCGGTGAGTTCGTGAATGCTTCGACAAATCAAGCTGTCAAAGAAATGGAGATGGTTTTCATCTGCTTCGGCAAGTCTATGGTGTCCTTCAAGGACCCGAAGACCGGAGAAGAGAAGAAGCCTCAGCGTCAGTACAAGCTCTTGGGTATCAATCAAACGACCAAGTTCCCGGCTATCTTCGCAGTATCCTCTATCTCCTCGATTATCGAGGTGAAGAAGCTTCTCAATGCTTTTTGGCAGGAGGGAATGCCGCTCTGGTCCAAGGTTATCAAGATGACTTCCCAGAAGATGAGTGGTGACTACGGCATCTATTACAAAACGAATTTCGAAATTGTCGGTGATACGACGGAAGAAGCCAAGAAAGAATACGCCGCGTTCTATGAACAGAATGCGAACTCGATTCTTGGCGGCGAAGCCGAAGGGACCGGTGGTGTCGAGGTTGAAGATGTTGAAGTCTAATGAACAACATCCCGCCAAAACTCAGGGAAGAATTGGCAGCTGACCCGTTCTATCAAGAGTGCGCCTTGCGGCAGATTCATACCTGCCGCGGGCGTATCACTTGGGAACACGCGCTCGTGTACCGAGGGTCACAGTTACAGGAAAAGTTCGCCATCGTGCCTATCTGCGAATACTTCCATACCGGGCCGGGACTCAACAAGAAGCGTAACCGGTGGGTGGCTTTCAACCGGATGACCGAAGAAGATTTCAAAAAGTATGACCGGGCCGGTTTTAGACAACAGAAACTCTATTTGAATAAAATATACGGAGTATGGGTGAAGCCGAGACGCAAAGTACAATCCTCCAGTATCTTACCTTGAAGCACATCTTCCACTACCGGAACAATACCGGGGCTTTCCGGACGGCACGCGGAGGGTTCTACCATTTCGGGGAAGTCGGGAGTCCGGATATAATCTGTGTGGTGAAAGGCCGGTTTATCGGGATTGAATGCAAGTCGCTGACCGGAAAACTCAATGATAACCAACTTGACTTCAAAGAGCGGTTAGAGGAAGCAGGGGGAATGTATATTACGGCGCGAAGCCTTGATGATGTAAGGAAAGTATTATGAGTGAAACCATTTATAGTTCCCACCCATTAGGTCGCCACATCATTCGCAAAGAAGAGGTGAAGACAGAGGAAGAGGTGCGGAGGGAAAATTACAAGAAGCTGAAACGTGATATTCTTTCTCGTAAGAGCAAAGAGGAGATAAAAGAGATGCAGCGGAAAGCCAACCACCGATATTGGCTCAGGCACCGGGAACGCATCTCTGCAGAACGCCGCGCCAAGCGAGGAGTGAAGCAACGGTTCTGCAAATGGTGCGGGAGCGAGATAAAAATAACCACTGGAAGTTACAGCCTCTTCTGCCGACCGTTTCACCGGAAACTCTATGTCAGAGACTACAAAAAGAAATGGTACAGACGAAATAAGGATGGTAAAGTGTCCGAAGTACCGAATTTGCAGCATCCCGATATGCCCGCTCTACCGGAAACGAGTAATCCACCTACCAGAGGAACCAGTTTGTAAAATCTATAATTCACAAGGAAAAAAGTATGGCAAAGGTTATTCTTCACGGAAAACAAGCTCGTGAACGCATCAAGGACGGTATTGATAAGACCGCCAACACGGTAAAGATGACTCTCGGGCCGAAGGGGCGGAATGCTATCATCCACAACGAGTTCGGTTCACCGCTCGTTACCAATGACGGCGTGACCATTGCGCGGCATATCTATCTTAAGGATTCCTTCGAGGAGATGGGCGCACAGCTTATCAAACAGGTGGCATGGAACTCCAATGAGCGAGCCGGTGACGGAACGACAACGGCTACCGTACTGGCCCAGCATATCGCTACCGAAGGTATGAGTGCTGTAGACAACAAGGAGGTCAATCCGATGGTCTTGAAGCGTCAGCTTGAGAAAGCGAGCAAAGAGGTTGTCGCCTATATCCGCTCTATGTCAAAGCCGGTAGAGACCGAAGATGAGATTGCTCGGGTCGGCGCTATCTCATCGCAGGATGAAGAGGTTGGGAAGCTTATTGCTGGATTGTATACAAAGCTTGGCAAGGAGGCTGTCATCACGATTGAGCAAGGCTCTTCCTATGGGTATTCCGCTCAAGTTACCGAAGGCTTCGAGCTTGACCGTGGTTTTGTTTCGCCACTTATGGCAGCCGATTCAAACCTGCTCAACATCGAGCTGGTTGACCCGTATATCGTTATTTGCGATTACACCATTGCTTCTCCGGTTGAACTGGCCGGACTGGTAAATATCATGGCTAATAAGAACAAATCAGAGTGTATCCTCTTTTGCAATGAACTTGCCGGTGAAGCTTTGGTCCAGGTGATTAAATCCAAAGCCAAGGGACACTTCAAGCTTGTAGCAGTTCATGCGCCTGGTGTCGGCGAGAACCAGAGCAAAGTCTTGCAAGACATCGCCACTATTACCGGGGCCAAGTACTTCTCTCGAGAGCTTGGTGAGCGCATTGACAACATTACCGAAGACCAGATTGGCTCCTGTAAGAAAGCTATCGTTGGCCGTGGCTATAGCCGCATCATCAAAGGAGCCGGGAGCGAAGACGCTATCAAAGAACGCGCCCGTTCTATCAAAGAAGGTATCGCCCAGACCGAAGACCAGTTCGTGAAGATTACTTTGGCCGAACGGCTTGAACGCTTCAATTCCGGTGTCGGTGTCATCAAGATTGGCGCGGCTTCCGAGACTGAACTCAAAGAAAAACTTTATCGTGTAGAGGATGCTATCAATGCCACCAAGCATGCTGTCAAAGAAGGAGTGGTACCTGGGGGGGGTATAGCATTGCTCCGTGCTATCCAGGCAGTCAATGGAGAAACGGTTGGCGACCGGATTATCCGCTCGGCTTGTGGTGCTCCGTTCGCCCAGATTCTCTTCAATACTGGTATTGAGAAGGAAGAGAGCGCTCAAATCGTCAAAGAGATTACCTCCGAAGGAGTACCGCTCTCAATGGGTTTCAACGCCGAAAATGAGAAGGTAGAAGACCTCTATCAGTCAGGAGTTATCGACCCTACCCGTGTCGTGGTATCAGAGATTGAAAATGCAACGAGTGTTGCTAATACATTGTTGACTGTTGAATCAGCAATATGTGAGGAAGATGGAAAAGAATTAGGGTTAGAAGATATAAAAAAGGATTTGCTTTCTTAGTATGAAATGTGGGAGAAAAAAAGGCTCAATTCCTTGGAACAAAGGTAAAACTGGTTTGCAAAAACATTCCAAAGAAACTATAGAGAAATTAAGAGTTCTTTCTATCGGTAGAAAGCATACTAAAGAAGAGCTTGAAAAGATGAGCCAACGACAAATTGGTGTAAAAAGAAAACCATTGTCATTAGAGCATAGAGAAAAGTTAAGAGTAGCTTTTTCTGGGAAAAATACTCATCTATGGAAAGGTGGAGTAACTGAGAAAAACAAGCTTATCAGAACAAGTTTCCGATATAGAATGTGGAGAATATCTGTATTTGAAAGAGATAACTACACATGTCAAGAATGTGGTAAAAGAGGAGTAAATCTAAACGCTGACCATGTAAAACCTTTTTCACTATTTCCAGAACTAAGGTTTGAATTAAGTAACGGCAGAACTCTTTGTGTAGAATGCCACATTAAAACACCAACATTTGCTGGTAAAATACACCACTTAAGTCGCAGTCAGTAATATGCCAAAGTTCATCCTCAAGTTCGAGTTCTACGACAATCCAAAGCCTCGCTTGGTGCGGGTTGACGCGGAAGGCTTGTATCAGGCCACGAACAAGATGGAGAAAGTCGCCAAGAAGATATTCACTCAAAAGGAGTACGACGACATTAAGACCTGCATGGCCAAAGAAGAAGGCTCGGGAAGTAAGACTCCGAAGTATGACCCAGCATTCTATAGAGTTGGAACAGAGCATCTCTGTAATTGCACGCCGGTTATACAGAATGGCAAGGCTATTCACGATGTTCTCTGTCCTCATTATGAGGAGCCGTCCGGTATAGATATTTCTCAAGTGCCTTTCTAGTATGAAAATCCTCTTCTGCACCAATCATCTGGACCGGCTTGGAGGCTCTGAAACATTCTCATACACCATGGTTACGACCCTTCGTAAGATGGGATACGATGTAGATGTGTTCACCTTCATGCCTGGGCTAGTATCCGATGCTCTTGGCGGTGCCAAAACAACGCTTGATATACGGTATGACTTGATTCTAGTGAATCATGTTACCTGTATGAACTTCCTCAAAAACACCGGTATCGAAGGGAAAAAAGTGATGACTTGCCATGGTATTTTCCCAGAGATAGAACAGCCGGTTCCTGGAGCGGATGAGTATGTGGCTATCTCGGAAGAGATTCAGGAACACTTGGCCAAGCTTGGCTTTCCGTCGGTTGTTATTCGGAATGGAGTTGATTGTGAGCGTTTCAAGCCAAATGAGTATATCGGTAGGCTTAAAAAGGTGTTATCACTTTGCCAAGGAGAAGAAGCGAATTGGATGATTGCACAGGCGTGTAGTCAGCTCAATCTTGAGTTCGAGAAGATGGATGAGCGAGTGTTCAATGTAGAGGAGAAAATCAACAGTGCTGAAATAGTTTTTAGTCTTGGCCGTGGTGTCTATGAAACGATGGCCTGTGCCAGAGTGCCAATCATTTTCGATACCAGACCATATACCCCGTCATACGCCGATGGCATGGTTCAAATGGATAGGATAGCGGACATGGTAAAGAATAACTGTTCTGGTCGGCGCTTCAAGAAAACTTGGACAGTGGATGATATAGTCAAGGAAATTGGCTTATATAGGCCAGGAATGGGATTTGAAAACAGGAACTACGCACTAAAACATTTCAACGCTTTGCTCCAGGTAGAAGCATATCTCGCTTTATGAAAATAGTCGGAATCACTCGAGTCAGGAATGAAGAGCATATCATAAACGATGTACTCAATCATGTCGCGAAGTTTGTTGATTGCATTGTCGTCTATGATGATGCTTCAACTGATAGAACGCTTGAGATATGCAAGGCTCATCCAAAGGTAGCCATCGTTATAGAGAATAAAACTTGGCAGACTGAACCGAATGAACGCGACCATGCTGAAGGCAGCCATAGAAATATAGCCTACCAAACGGCTAAGGAACAATGCGGAGCGGAATGGGTATATTACTTCGATGCTGATGAAATTATCATGCCGAAAGCCACTCTGAAGTCGCTCGCCGAGGCTGGGCCTGAAGCCTACCGTTTTCGTCTCTATGACTTCTATATTACGGAAGAAGACAAAGATAAGACTTGGAAAGAAAGGAGGTGGATAGGACCAGAGTACCGTGATATTCTCATGTTTTTCAAAGTGGTCCCTGGAGTGCATTTTTATCAGAGGGAACCGGTCGGACCATGGGGAATAATAGAGATGGGAGGGGATGTACGACACTACGGCAAGGCCATCTCTATTGAAGAATGGGAGAAAACATGCGATTATTATGTCAGACATATTGGCGGCCAGTATCTTCCGAAGTTCACCCGTAAATGGGAGGCGCGGAAGGGCAAGGCTATCCATACGCTGTCAGACTTTGGCGAACCGCTTATCCTTTGGGAAGAGCGGACCGAAAAAGGAATACCATTAGAAGATAATCAATAAGCCTATGCTGAAAAAAGTAGAAGGAGGCTACCAGATAGTCTCACATACCGACAAAGGGAAGGTCTACCCGAAGGTCTATCCGACCAAGGCCGCGGCAGAGAAGCGCATTGACGAGATGATGCGCCACGCTAAGCCAGCAGATAATAAGCCTAAGGAATAAGAGTATGTTGTTGTACCCAGATAAGTTCGTCGGCGAGACAGTAAACTTCCTTGTTGATACTAGCTCGCGCAAGGCGACCAAGTATGTCAGTGATAAGCTCGTTATCAACGCGACGCGCCGGACATACGGCAAGAAGATTGTGAAAGGGAATATCGAAGTCGTGCTGAAGATTGGAAAGCCGAACTACCAGGAGCGTCAGTTCATCAAGCTCTTGAAGAAGTCCAAAGAGCCGTTCCCAGTGAAGAACATTGTTACCCAGCCTTTAATTTCCACTAAGAAATAAGTATATGTTTGTACTCAAACTTGATTTCGATTTCGGTCTCAATGAAAAGCAGAATCCAGAGAAAGCCATTCCGCAGCAGATAGTCTTCAACTGGGTGCGCTTTGCTATTACCCAGAAGTACAAAGATGGTCTTCAGGGTGGTTTGCTCCGCACCTGGGGTCGCCTCCAGCGGAAGTTCGAGAAAGCTGTTGATGACAAAGACTCGTCTCTCAACCTTGAATCAGCCGAAAAGGACATGATTCAGAAGGCTTTCAACGACGGTGAGAAAGTGAAGTTCCCCGTTGACGCAGCCAAGGTGGTCATGGAGATTCAGGATGCTATCGACAATCTAAAAGAAGAAACCGCATAAGTATGCGGTTCTTTTCTTACATCGAGAATGCCATCTTCAGGTATTACCTCGCGTTTCTCATTTTCGTTTTGCTTCTGTTCAAACGGAAGATACCGAAAGAGATGAGAAGCGAGTTTGCCAAGATGGTTGAAGAGGTACGGAGTACCCCAATCACTCCACCAGACCGGCGCGTTTAGCGTCGGTTTAGGTATTTGGTGATTTCAGCGCTCACAAGACCGATGACTACCACTCCCCAAGCGGGAATCTGTAGGTCGGTAGCGTTTTCAGTGAGGAAAGCTAAGATAGCTACCACAACCATGCTGCCTAAGCGCCATGCGAACGATTTGAAACGAGCTTGTATTTCGTAATTCATACTCTTACTTTTTGAATCTTCGATAACTTACAAACGGGTAGAACCCGATTACTTTTTGCTTCCCGTCCCATGGGTCAAGGATGAACTTCTTATTGTTCTCCTTTATCCGAACAACAAAATGCTGTTGTTTGCCCGGAGCTGGGGACATATCGACCTCCTTAATGTTCGGGAACCAATCAGGCTCTTTACTGATATTATACTCTTTTCCGTAGTAGTTGAGTCCAAGAGCGATAGCGGCACGTTCACTGATGATGAGCGAACGGTCTGGACCACCAAAAGCATTTGCTCTCCGTAAAATATCGTTCACTGCATCAGGTCTTTTCTTGACCATCCATGCGAGGCAGGCAAGAAAGCAGCCATATCCACCGATAGTCAGGTTACTGAAGCCAAGCTTTTTATCACTCCATCTCTGGTCACGCTGGGAAAACATATTACTAGAGACAATTTTATCAATTATAGAACTTCGAAAAACTTGTGAAACTCTGTTTCATAGGTGAGGCGAATCTGTCCATTCCCTCCAGCTCCTCCATAATCTTCACCGCCTCCACCACCGCCACCAGGAGATGCACCAGCACCACCTCCAGCGTTATTCGCACCACCACCGCCTGAACCACCACCATTTTCATTAGCTGTACCTGCACCACCACTCGCAGCACCGGCAGCCCCTCCACTTCCAGCGTTTCCTATCTCACCAGCTCCACCACCACCATTACCGACAGCAGATAACCCATCACCATTAGGACCGGCTGAACCTCCTCCAGGACCTCCAGGACCAGGACCGCCATCTTCCCCTCTACCCCCAGAATACTTTATTGTACCAACTGAACTTGATGCTTGTCCACCAGGCTGCCCGACACCACTAGAACCACTCGTACCGCCTTTTGCCATGACTGTAGATGCATCAACCCAGTATGTATCTTGTGCTGATGCAGCAACAAAGAACGAGTAACTTTTACCAGGAATAACATTTACATAAGATGCAGCATACGCACCACCGCCACCACCTCCGGTATTAACACCGCCTGAAGGTGTCCCTCCTCCATCTTGTCCATTCCCACCACCACCCCAACACTCTACATATACACGATAAACCCCAGCCGGACAAACCCAGGAGCCTGAACCTGTAGATGTTTTCAGTTCTTGAGCCATATTAGACTTCCTGGCTTACTGCAACACAATCCCACTTTGAAGCTGCCGAGTTGTAGATAAAGCCAACATAGAGATATTTAGAACTTACTGTAGTCGTCGGGAGCGTAGCGCCGCGAGAAGCAAATGAAGCTCCCCAAGTAATTGCACGAGCCGTTCCATTATCAAGGATGCGAATAGTGAGCTTCTGACCGTTTGTTGGTGTACCGGAAAGATTCGTCGTAAACGAAGTAATGGCCGTCGCCAAGGCCGTGATGGTGTGCATGTCCGTATTATCCGTGTTGATAGTCGGAGTTGCGGACGATGCTTCGGTAGTAACACGAGGTGTAACACGCTTGTTCGTAAGCGTTTGAGTATCAGAAGTACCAACTACTGTACCGGCAGGAATTGCTTTTTGAGCAGCACCACCATCAATGTTTCCCGAACCGTTCGAGACAACAAAACTTGAAGCAGCGATACCGGAGATAGTGTTGTCATCTACAGAAATAGTCTTGCCTGTGAGAGTCTGGGTATCAGTGGTACCGACAATCGAACCAGTCGGCCCAGCAACACCCTCCACAGCAGTCGCTCCCGCATTGACGCGGAGCAAACGGAGCGCGGTGAGGCCGGTAACATCGAGATTGGTAGCAAGTACCTTCTTCGAGTCAACGCCGTCATGGTCATGCCCGCCGCTTACATGAGTAAGCTTGTAGGTAATAGACGCGGAATCAGCCGAACCGATAACGCCAAGGTAATCCTCAATTTGATTGAGGTGAGCCGCCACAATTTCAGTCGTGTTGTCTTGCGCGTTGGTTTTAGTTGTTGGGTAGGCCATAGCGTTCGATTAAGTCTTTGATTTCAGCCATGTTCCGAGGCTGTAAAACTGTATAAAAAGCGAGTTCAAACTCTCCTACTCTATCGTATGGCAGCCTTTCAAAAGGGTCAAAAACCATCCTGTGCCTTGGAATGATGAAAAGGTCATCTGTCATCATCCCCTGAAGCTCATCTGGGATGTTCTCATTGAAGACAAAATCCACATTATTCCGTTTGAAAAGCTGTCTGACACTTTCTCGCGTCATAGTTCAAAGAGTCTGATATAGACATATTTCTCCATATTCGTATCGCCGGCAAATGGTGTAACCACTTCCGGTGTCGTATCGGAGAAAACAACTGTATGGCTATCGCCTTCTTCATCTACCAGGGTAAGCAATTCTCCAGATGTTTTGAGCGCCCAGAGGTTCGCAATCATTTCAGAGGGGGTATATTCCTCGAAGGTATTATCGAGGAGCTTCATCTTCTTTGTGCATTCGATAGTGTACTCAAACACGCGCTTACTGTTTTCAGGAGAAAGGATGTAGCGAAGGATGAGGTCTTTCACGACCGGTGTAGTGGAGCCATCCGCACTGTTGAGAATCAACCGATACTCAAAGGCAGTCGTAACCACCGAATCATCGCCGGTTGGGAATGAGATAGTTGATTGAATCGCTCCATCAGTATCAGCCGTCCCAAGAAAGACGAAGTTCTGCGCGGCATCACCGCGGTACCAGACATCAATCGAATCCCCGGCCTGAAGCGGCTCATGCTTGAGAATGACATCTGCAAAGAGCTTGTTAATATCCTGAAGGTCAGCATCCCAGATAGAAGCCTGGAGGAACCCAGTAGACGCAAAATCCACCTCTACCTTGTAAATATCACCATCAGAGCCACCGATAAAGAGAGAGCGGTCTTCCAACCAAAGAGAGGCCGAGTAGTTGGCTCCTACAGGGAGGGAGATATGTTCTGTCCAGCCGATAGTATCGTACAAAAGGATAGTGTTTTGAGTCGTAGTCCGCTGCATGACAGCTACCAGGTGGTTCTTCCAAATAGCAAAATGCACCGGGTCAAGGTAGTTATCCGACCCGGCCCCATAGAGTGCTCCCGAGCCGTAGGTCAAACCAGAGCCGTAGAGCGTGATTCCGGCTGCTACTTCAAAGCTCTGGAGAGTGCCTACCGTCGCGCCATTGTAGGTTTTGATGGTAACAGTATCAAGGCCATAGACCACGAAAAAGAGCAGTGAATCATAGACGATTATCTCTTGGCCAATAGGGTCGTAACCGCTATACACAATATCAAGTGTCGTACCGTTGTAGTACCAAAGCTCACCGGCACCATCGGTTGCGGCCACATTGATAGGGAAGTAGATAGCCCCAGCGTATTCTTGCGGTTTCTTTATGTAGTAAACGCTATCCCCTCCAGATGAGAAGTCTCGTACGGTAGTGAAGTTCGTCGCATCAAAATACTTGATGAGGTTGGTATAGACGAGATAGAGATTATCCCCCCAGGTCTGGAGGTAATCGCATGGCACCGTAACTGCCGCATCTTGCTGTTCGGCCCAGGTCGTATGGTCAGAGGTGTCATGATGCCAGAGTCCGTGAGTACCAACGGCGGCCCAAAGCTCACCGTTGTAAATCTCAAGGTCTGTACAGACTTTGCCTACACCGAAGTCCTTCGAGACATTGACAGTCGCATAATCATCGGTCGTATAACGGATGTAGCGTCCATCAGAGAAGTAGGTAGCGCCGTTGAATCGGATTCCCTTGTAGATAGGTGTTGAACCGGCATACAAAGCCGCAGCAGAAATCTTTCGAGAAAGCTTGAACTCGCCATTCGTGAGGACATCAATATCCCGAGAGAGACGGAACTTTGTACGGTCTTCCAGGTACTTCTGAAACGCCCCGCCAATCCAAGAAGTTTGAGCGAACCGCTGCCACCGGCTCATTGTGGAATAGGAAATGTCCCCCGTAGAAAAACGGGACCCGAACAAGGTGTCGGGTTTCTGGCGGGAGGAATATTGCTTTGTAATAAACCCGAATGTCCCGGCGCTATTGGCAATCGTGATATGGTATTTGGATGTTGCTGGCATAAGCTAGATGCGTGTCATAAGGGAGATAAGCATGGTTGCCACCTCATCCTTTCTTCGGGTGTAATCGCGCTTCAGCATATCAATCATATTGATAACATCCACTTCGGTTACGCCTTGCTCACGCGCCGCGAACTGGTTAAGCTTTCCTTTATCCAAAAGAAGCATCTCCATGCACTCCATCTTGATAGCCGTGATTATCAAGTCTTCAGCATCGGTAGGAATATCAAGGGTCGTACCAAGAGCATCAGGAACCGTCAGGCGGGTACCACCAAGAAGCTTGATAGAAAGTCCAGACTGGTACTTGTCGTAAAGGTTGAGCTTATTGTTCGAGCCGTCCCATTCAGTGCTATAGCGAATAGACTCATACTGGCTTTGAGAATCAGCGCGAATCTGTACTCCCATGATAAGGTCGAGAGTCGCCGGAATGGTAAAAGAAAAACTCGTCCCATCGGTTGAGAGGGAGGTATCTACTTTCGGAGTAAAAATATCAGGGTAAAGCTTCCGAACGGACTGCTTCAAAGCCTGGAGCATTTCGGCTTCAGACCAGATACCATTGACAGAATCCTTGAGTAAAGCCTCTGCTTCATCAACGATATTCTGCCCCGTTTTACTTGTAGCTTGATAGAGAAGCATATACTTTCATTGTATCTGAATGCCTGTTTTGGACAAAAAACATACTATACACCGGCCCCAGTAAGGCTAAGAAGGCGAAGAGTTGGCCCGGCGCCTGAACCTATAGTCCATTCAGGGGTAACGCTATAAGTGTCAATAGCTACTGGGTCGTTATATTT
>WBZP01006191.1_pt1 | contig 11901 bp, 11 predicted proteins | sample 5204301 | NCBI WGS metagenome assembly WBZP01 (sample SAMN12412401, study PRJNA552823) | activated sludge metagenome | isolation source: activated sludge from nitrification reactor of wastewater treatment plant... | place: USA: Pennsylvania | collected 2017
GCCCGCCAAGCAGATTCGGCTGGCTGAGGCATGTCACTAATCAGGTAAGTCCTTGTCCCCACTGCGAAATCGGATGTTCTGGGATGACCGGAGACACCGTGGGACGATCTTGGACTATTCCCACTCGATGGTCGCCGGCGGCTTGCTGCTCACGTCGTAGGTGACCCGGTTGATGCCACGCACTTCGTTGATGATGCGGCTGCTGACCCTTTTCAGCAGTGCGTAGGGAAGTTCGGCCCAGTCAGCGGTCATGAAGTCGCTGGTCTGCACCGCGCGCAAGGCCACCACGTACTCATAGGTGCGGCCGTCGCCCATCACGCCCACGCTCTTGACCGGTAGGAAGACCGTGAAGGCCTGGCTGGTCAGGTCGTACCAGCTCTTGCCGGTGGCATCGTCCTTGAAGTTGCGAAGCTCCTCGATGAAGATGGCATCGGCCCGGCGCAACAGCTCGGCATACTCGCGCTTCACCTCGCCCAGGATGCGCACACCCAGGCCAGGGCCGGGAAAGGGATGGCGGCACACCATCTCGTGCGGCAACCCCAGGGCCACACCGAGCTCTCGCACTTCGTCCTTGAACAGGTCGCGCAGCGGTTCCAGCAGCTTCAGACCCAGCGTTTCGGGCAGGCCCCCTACGTTGTGGTGGCTCTTGATCGTGGTGGCCTTCTTGGTCTTGGCGCCGCCGCTCTCGATCACGTCCGGGTAGATCGTGCCCTGGGCCAGCCACTTCGCATTGGCCAGTCGTTTCGCTTCGCGCTGGAAGACCTCGACGAACTCGCGGCCGATGATCTTACGCTTGGCCTCGGGGTCGGCCACACCGGCCAGCGCGCCCATGAATTCGGCCGTGGCGTCCACGTGAACGACTCTGGCGTGCAGCTTGCCGGCGAACATGTCCATCACCATGGCGCCCTCGTTCAGACGCAGCAGGCCATGGTCGACGAAGACGCAGGTCAGCTGCTCGCCGATGGCGCGGTGGATGAGTGCTGCGGCGACGCTGGAATCGACACCGCCGCTGAGGCCCAGGATGACTTCCTCGCCGCCCACCTGCTGGCGGATCAGGGCTACCGCCTCGGCGATGTGGTCGCGCATGATCCAGTCGCCGCGGGCGCCACAGATCTCGTGCAAGAAGCGGCCCAGCAGCGCCGTCCCCTGCACCGTATGCGTGACCTCGGGGTGGAACTGCACCGCGTAGTAGCCGCGGGATTCGTCGGCGATACCGGCGATGGGGCAACTGGGTGTGCTGGCCATCAGCTTGAAGCCTGGCGGCAACGCGGTGACCTTGTCGCCATGGCTCATCCAGACCTTGAGCATGCCGTGGCCTTCGGCGGTGGCGAAGTCCTGGATGCCCTGCAGCAAGCGGGTGTGGCCGTGGGCGCGCACCTCGGCGTAGCCGAACTCGCGCTGCGCGCTGGCCTCCACCTGGCCACCTTGCTGCACGACCATCGTGAACATGCCGTAGCAGATGCCCAGCACCGGCACGCCCAGGTCCCAGACCACTGGTGGCGCACGCAGGTCGTGGGCTTCGTAGGTGCTGGCGTGGCTGCCCGACAGGATGATGCCCTTGGGCGCGAAGCTGCGGATGAAGGCCTCGCTGACGTCGTTGGGGTGGATCTCGCAGTAGACATGCGCCTCGCGCACGCGACGGGCGATGAGTTGCGTGACCTGCGAGCCGAAGTCAAGGATCAGGATCTTGTCGTGCATGGTGTTTAAGGAGCTGTCGAAGCCGGGGCCGGCGCGGGTGCGGGTGCGGGTGCGGCGGAATGTACGGTTGGGCGCAGGCGCGCTTCGCGCCGGAAATGCCAGATCGCCAGCACCAGGGCGCAGGCCTGCAGCGCGGCGCAGAAGTACATCGGCGCGCCGATGCGCCAGTCACCAGGCGGATAGTGGCTGACCAGGCCAAGCAAGGGGGCGCCGAAGGCCGGCGCGATGACGGCCATCAGGCTGCTGAGGCTGCTCAACGCACCCAGGGTCTGGCCCTGGGTGTGCTGGTCGGCTGCAGCCGACACCAGGCTTTGCAGGCTGGCCGCCACGGCCGGGCCCAGTATGTTGGCGAAGATCACCGCATACATAATCCAGCCGCGCGGTGCCCAGCCCCACAGGGTGAAGGCCAAGGTGCTGGAGACCAGTCCCCAGACGGCAATGCGCTGCGCGCTGAACCGCTTGAGCAGCCGCCCTAGCAGCACACCTTGCACCAATGCCGATACGATGCCCACCGCAAACAGCGACCAGCCGTTTTCGGTCGGCCCCCAGCCGAACTTGAAGGTGGCGTACAGCACCCAGGTCGTGTACAGCGTGAACTGCGCCAGGCTGGCGCAGGCCACCACGCCAACCAACGGGCCCACGCCGGCCAGCCCGGCCAGCTGGCGCAAGGAGCTCAGCGGGTTGGCGCGCCCCCACTGCACGCGCCGTCGGCTTTGCGCCGGCAGCGATTCAGGCAATACGAAGTAGCCGTAGGCAAGATTGACCAGCGCCAGGCCGCCGGCCACGAAGAAGGGCAGCTGCAGATCGATGCCACCGAGCAGCCCACCCAGCACCGGGCCCAGGATGAAACCGATGCCGAACATCGCCCCCAACTGGCCGAACCGCCTGGCGCGCTGTGACGGCGCCGTGATGTCCGCAACATAGGCGTTGGCTACCGCGGCGTTGGCTTGCATCGCGCCGCCCACAAGCCGGGAAGCCACCAGCATCCAGGCCGAAGTGGCCAGCGCCGTGGCAAAGAAGTTGAATGCCAGGCCGCAAAACCCCAGCAGCAGGACAGGCCGGCGCCCGTACCGATCCGACAACGCCCCCAGCAGCGGTGCGCTCGAAAAGGTGGCCAGCGCATAGGAAAACGCGACCCAGCCGAACCAGTAGGTCTGCTCGGCCGCATTGGCCGTGAAGCGGCCGACCAGAGCCGGCAGCACCGGCACGATCAGGCCCACGCCCAGCATGTCGATCAGCACCACCAGCAGGATGAAGCGCATCGCCGCCGGGCGGGCGGCCGCGATGGGTTCCGGCGTGGAGCCAGGCCTCGGGGGCGACGCCACCGTCATTCCATGCGGTAGTTGGGTGCTTCCTTCGTGATCTGCACGTCGTGGACGTGGCTCTCGCGGATGCCTGCGGTGGTGATCTCGACGAACTCGGCGCGCTCCTGCATTTCTTCGATCGAGGCGCAACCGCAGTAATGCATGCTGGCACGCAGCCCGCCGGCCATCTGGAAGATGATGGCCACTACCGAGCCCTTGTAGGGCACCTGGCCTTCGATGCCCTCGGGCACCAGCTTGGCGGTGTTGGGGTTGTTGCCGCCCTCTTCCTGGAAGTAGCGGTCGGCGCTGCCCTTGGCCATCGCCCCCATGCTGCCCATGCCCCGGTAGCTCTTGTAGGTGCGGCCCTGGTAGAGGATGGTCTCGCCCGGGGCTTCTTCGGTACCGGCGAACATGCCGCCCATCATCACGCTGCTGGCACCGGCGGCCACGGCCTTGGCGATGTCCCCCGAGTAGCGGATGCCGCCATCGGCGATCAGCGGCACGCCGCTGCCCTTGAGCGCCCGGGCCACACTGTCAACGGCCAGGATCTGCGGCACCCCGACGCCGGCGACGATGCGTGTGGTGCAGATGCTGCCCGGGCCGATGCCGACCTTCACCGCATCCGCCCCCGCCTCGACCAGCGCCAGTGCGGCTTCGCCGGTGGCGATGTTGCCGCCCACGACATCCACCTGCGGGTAGTGACGCTTGACCCAGCGCACACGATCGATGACCCCGGCGCTGTGCCCGTGCGCGGTGTCCACCACCAGCGCATCCACCCCGGCCTTGACCAGCAGATCGACACGCTCTTCCGTGCCCTCGCCCACGCCCACCGCCGCACCCACCCGCAGTTTGCCCTGGGCGTCGCGTGCGGCATTGGGGAAATCAGTGTGCTTGGTGATGTCCTTGACCGTCATCAGGCCACGCAATTCGAAAGCGTCATTGACGACCAGCACACGTTCCAGCCGGTGCCGGTGCATGAGCGCCTTGCCATCTTCGGGCGAAGCACCTTCGCGCACCCAGACCAGGCGTTCGCGCGGGGTCATGATCTCGCGCACCGGAACGTCCAGCCGGGTCTCGAAACGCAGGTCGCGGTTGGTGACGATGCCCACGACGGTGCGGCCATCCACCACCGGAAAGCCCGAAACCCCATGCTGACGGGACAAGGCCACCACCTCACGCACCGAGACTGAAGGCGCGACGGTGATCGGATCGCGCAGCAGACCGGATTCGTAGCGCTTCACCCGCGCCACTTCCGCCGCCTGCTGCTTGGGCGTGAGGTTCTTGTGCACGATGCCGATGCCACCTTCCTGGGCAATGGCGATCGCCAGGCGGGATTCGGTCACGGTGTCCATCGCCGCGGAAACCAGCGGCAGGTTCAGGACGATGTTGCGCGAGAGGCGGGTCGCAAGGCTGGTGTCGCGGGGCAACACCTGCGAGAAGGCCGGCACCAGCAGCACGTCGTCGAAGGTCAGCGCTTTGCCGAGTAGGCGCATCAAAAAGCTCCAGACGCAAAAGCGGATTATAGGGACCGCATCCGGCGCGCACGCGCTGCCACGCGCACACGTGAGCCAGACCTTGACGCCGGCGCACCGTCTAGAATGGGGCGCATGCAATCGGTCTTCCAACCGCTGACCCGCCGGGCCCTGCGCGCCCTGCCCTGGCTGGTATTGGCGCTGGTCTTCAGCCTGCCGGCCCATGCGCAGTGGAAGTGGCGCGACGCGAGTGGGCGCATCAACATCAGCGACCTGCCCCCGCCCAACAGCGTGCCGGAGAAGGACATCCTGGCCCGCCCGCAGGCACAGGTGCGGCGCAACATCACACCACCGGTCGCTGCTTCGGCGGCCAGTGCCGCGGCATCCGCCGCCCCGACGGCGCTGGAGCGCGAGGTGCAGGCGCGCAAGCGCCAGGCCGAACAAGAGGAAGCGGCCAAGGTCAAGGCCGAAGAAGAGCGCATTGCAGCGATCAAGGCGCAGAACTGCCGCAACGCACGCAACCAGATCGCCGCCCTGGAAAGTGGCCAGCGCATCGCCCGCGTCAACGACAAGGGTGAGCGCGAAGTGCTGGACGACAAGGGCCGGGCCGACGAAATGCGGCGCGCGCGCGAAATCGCCGGCAGTGACTGCCGCTGAAGGCACGTCAGCCGGGCCGCAGTGCGTCCCGCCTCAGCCTCTGGCCGCGCGGCCGCGCCGGTAGCGCAGGCGGCGCGCCTCCTTGGGGTCGACGGTCAGCGGGCGGTAGATCTCGACCCGGTCCCCTTCGCGCAGCGCTGTGGCCGGTTCGCAGGCCCGGCACCAGATGCCCACGCGCAGGCCCTCGAGCGCCAGGCCATGGCGCTGCAGCATGCCACTGGCCAGCAAGGCGTCACCCAGTAGGGCGCCTGCCGGCAGGTGCAGGGCGACGCGGTGTGCCACGCCCGGGCCGGGGCAGTAGACCACTTCAACCTGCAGCCGCTTTGGAGGAAGCTCGTCCACCGGAGCGCTGCCATCGCCCGGCGCAGCGACCTCAGCGCGGACCATGGATGGCCTCGGCGCGGCGGACGAAACTCTCGACGAAGGTATCGGCCACGCGGTCGAAGACCGGGCTCACCACGGCAGCCAGTGCGCGACTGGAGAACGCGTAGCGCAGGTCGAACTCGATCTTGCAGGCGGCCTGCTCATGCCCCGGCCGCGCGATGGGGCGGAAGTGCCAGGCGCCCTTGAGGGTGGAGAACGGCCCGTTGACCAGATATACCGTGACCTGTTCGCCCGGCAGGTGGTGGTTGCGTGTCGTAAAGGCCTGCCGCACGCCCATGTACGACAGGCCCAGCCGTGCGGTGACACCGTCGTTGTGCTGCTCCAGCACTTCCGCCGAACTGCACCAGGGCAGGAACTGCGGGTAGGCCGGGATCCCCGTCACCAAGTCGTACATCTCGCGGGGTGAGTACCACAGCAGAACCGACTTGCGCACGTGCTTCATACAATGCCGCAATTGTAGAAGCGCGCGGTGCCCCCAACTGCCGAAGCACCATGTCCAACATCGCCGAGAACCGCCGCGCCCGCCATGAGTACGCCATCGAAGAACGCTTCGAGGCAGGAATGGTGCTGGCCGGGTGGGAGATCAAGGCCATCCGCGCCGGGCAGGTCCAGCTGACCGACGGCTATGTGCTAATCCGCGACGGTGAGCTTTTCCTCATAGGCTGCCGCATCAACGCACTGCGCAGCGCCTCCACCCACGTGAACCCCGAGGCCGATCGCACGAAGAAGCTGCTGATGCACAAGGCAGAGATCCGCCGCCTGGTGGGCAAGGTCGAACAGCGCGGTTTCACGCTGGTCCCGCTCAACCTGCACTTCAAGGGCGGACGGGTTAAGGCCGAGATCGCTCTGGCCAAGGGCAAGTCACAGCATGACAAGCGCGATACCGAGAAGAAGCGCGACTGGGAACGCGAACACGGTCGACTGATGAGACACAAGGTCTCATCGGGGTCGAAGGCCTGATCGGCGCAGCCGGTCATCGCCGTGTCGCGCTCAGCGCAAGACGGCCGCTTGATGAGACACAAGGTCTCATCGGGGCCGAAGGCCTGAGCAGCTCCGCCGCGATGAACGCGATTCAGCCCAGGGCCTTGTCCAGCCCCTGCGCCAGGTCGGCCTGCAGGTCGGCCACCGACTCCAGACCCAGCGAGAACCGCACCAGATGCCCTTGCAGGCCATGGCCCGGCTCGCGCATGCCCGACAGGTCATAGGGCACCACCAGGCTCACCGGCCCGGCCCAGGAATAGCCGATGCGGAACAGCCTGAGCGCATCCACGAAGGCATGCACCTGCTGCTGGCTGAAGCGTGGCTGCAGCAGCACCGAGAACAGCCCTGCGGCACCGGTGCAGCAGTCGCGCCAATGGTCGTGGCCCGGTGTCCCCGGCAGCGCAGGGTGCAGCACCCGGGCCACTTCCGGCCGGGCTGCCATCCACGTTGCCAGTTCGCGCCCGGCCCGGTCTTGTGCCGCATAGCGCAAGGGCAGGCTGGCCAGCGAGCGCAACACCAGCTCGGCGTCGTTGGCGCCGACGCCCAGGCCCAGGTGCATGTGGGTCAGCTTGATGCGCTGATGCAGTGCGGCGTCGCGTGTCGTGACCGAACCCATCAGCACGTCGCCGCCACCGCTGGGGTATTTGGTCAGCGCCTGCATCACGATGTCCACGCCCAGCGCAAAGCCGTTGAAGGCCAGGCCTGCACCCCAGGTGTTGTCAAGTGCCGTGGTCACGCCGGCGGACCGGGCCGCGGCCACCAGGCCACGCAGATCGGGGAACTCCATCGTCACCGAGCCCGGCGCCTCCAGCCAGACGAGCCGCGTCCTGGCGCCTATCATCGCGCCCAGCGCGGCGGCATCCATCGGGTCGTACAGCCGGTGGCTGATGCCCCAGCGGGCCAGTTCATGGCGTGCCAGTTCGCGGCTGGGGCCGTAGACGTTGGCTGGCAGGAGCACCTCGTCACCGGTGGCCAGCAGCGCCTGGTCGACCAGCGCTATGGCTGCCAGGCCGCTGGGCGACAGCAGGCATTGCTCGCCGCCTTCCAGTGTGGCGATGCGCTCTTCCAGCACGAACGTGGTGGGTGTGCCGTGCAGTCCGTAGGTGTAGCCGTCGCGTCGACGCCAGTCGCGCGACTGCAGCGCCTGCGTGTTCGCAAAGATGACCGTGCTGGCCTTGTGCACCGGGGCCTGGGGTGCAACAAAGCCTGTGGGTGGCTGGTAGGCGTGATGGATCAGACGGGTGCTGGTGTGTTCTGCCATGGTGTGAGCTAGAGGTCAGATGGGCTGGGCGATCAGGTCGTGGCCCTCGGCGGCCACGATCCGCGCGCGGGTGAAGTCGCCGGCCTTCAAGGTCTTGCTGGCCTTCTCGGGCGGCAAGAGGCGGACCAGACCATCGATCTCGGGCGCGTCGGCATAGGTGCGGCCGACGCCGCCCTTGCGCCCCAGCGCCGGGGCATGGTCGACCAGCACCTGCATCGTTGCGCCCACGCGCTGGCACAGCTTGGCGATGGACACGGCTTCGGCAACGGCCATCAGGCGTGCGCGCCGCTCATCGCGCACGGCCTGCGGCAACAGGCCGGGCAGATCGTTGGCGGCAGCCCCTTGCACCGGCGAGTAGGCAAAGCAGCCGGCCCGGTCGATCTGCGCTTCACGCAGGAACTCCAGCAGGACCTCGAACTCGGCTTCGCTTTCACCCGGGAAGCCCGCGATGAATGTCGAACGCACGACGAGCTGCGGGCAGGCCTGGCGCCACTTCAGCAGCCGCTCCAGGTTGCGCTCTCCGCTGGCCGGGCGCTTCATCCGCCTGAGCACATCCGGATGAGCATGCTGGAAGGGCACGTCCAGGTAGGGCAGAACGCGCCCGTCGGCCATCAGCGGCAGGATGTCGTCCACGCTGGGGTAAGGGTAGACATAGTGCAGGCGCACCCAGGCCCCCTGCTCCGCCGCCAGTTCGGCCAAATGCGTGCACAGCTCCAGCAAGCGCGTCCTGACGGGCTGGCCGTCGAAGAAGCCGGTGCGGTACTTCAGGTCAACACCATAGGCGCTGGTGTCCTGGCTGACCACCAGCAGCTCCTTGACTCCGCTTTCGAACAGCGCGCGGGCCTCGGCCAGTACATCTCCCACGGGACGCGAAACCAGATCCCCTCGCAGGCTGGGAATGATGCAGAAGCTGCAGCGGTGGTTGCAGCCTTCGCTGATCTTGAGGTAGGCATAGTGACGCGGCGTGAGCTTGATGCCGGCTGAGCCACGAAACTCGGCACGAACCTCGGGCACCAGGTCCACGAATGGGTCGTGCGGCCTGGGCACGTGCCGGTGCACGGCGTCCATCACCTGCTGCGTGGCGTGGGGTCCGGTCACCGCCAGCACCTTGGGATGCACTTGCTGCACCAGCGTGCCGCCACCCTGCCCGGCCCGTGCCCCAAGGCAGCCGGTGACGATCACCCTGCCGTTGGCGGCCAGGGCCTCGCCGATGGTGTTGAGGCTCTCCTGCACGGCTTCATCGATGAAGCCGCAGGTGTTGACGATCACGAGGTCGGCCCCCGCATAGCTCTTGCTGGTACGGTAGCCCTCGGCACTGAGCTGCGTCAGGATCAGCTCGGAGTCGGTGAGTGCCTTGGGACAACCCAGCGAGACGAAGCCGATGGTCGGCGTTGGGAGCGCGGTGGCCGCGGTGAGGGGATCGGTCATCGCACGATTGTCCGGCATGCCGCCGGCCCCGGCCCCCACCCGTGGCGATCAGCCCGGGCTCGAGCGGGTCACCCGATATGTACCGTGACACTGCCAGTCGAACTCGAGCGCCTTTGATGATGTAGGTTGTGAGCCAATAGGCAAGCGCCGCCGTCGGACTCAGCCACGCCTGACCCACCCGCTACTTCTTGACCGGCGGAAAACCCGGCATGCCGGGGAACAGCGGTGCCGCCTTCTGCATCTGTTCGAACAGCTGGCGGCTTTGTTCGATGTAGCTGCCCATCAGGTTCTGCAGCACCGGCGTCTGCCCGCCCAGGAACTGTGTCCACATCTCCGGGCTCAGCTGCTTGGGGTCGTACAGCCCCTTGCTCTGGCCCAGGAACTGGTTCTGCAACTCGGCAAAGGCCGCCATGTTCTTTTCGAGCATGGTGCCCATCACGCCCTGCATCGCGTGGCCGTAGAAGCGGATGATCTGGCTCAGCGTGGCGGCGCTGAACATGGGCACGCCGCCGGATTCCTCTTCCAGGATGATCTGCAGCAGGATGCTGCGTGTCAGGTCCTCGGCCGTCTTGGCATCGCGCACTTCGAAGTCCTCGCCGGCCAGCACCATCTGCTTGACATCGGCCAGCGTGATGTAGCTGCTCGTGCGCGTGTCGTACAGCCTGCGGTTGGGGTACTTCTTGAGTACCCGCACGGGGCTGGGGGCTTCGCCGGCGGTGGCAGGGGCCGAGGTGCGGCGGGAGGTCGGCATGCAGGCTTTCCTTGCTGGGGCGCAACAGGCATTCTAGAAGCGGGGCGTGGCGCCCCCGAGAGGGGAATTCCCGCGCCGGAGAGCCGTCCCCATCCGGGCACCTGTGCACCACGCGTCCAGACTGCTCCAGGGCCCGGCTGTTGCCGGAAAATGAAGCGACGAACAGCCATCCGATGCGGAGCTTCAGGCCCGCAGCCGGAACCCAAGGAGTCGCGCGATGCGCCGAACCTGCCTGCTGGCCCTGCTTTGGACCGTCAGCTGCCTGACATCGATGCCGCTTCAGGCTTTTGACCTGCAGGCCCACCGCGGCTGCCGCGGCCTGCTGCCTGAGAATACCCTGGCCGGCTTCGAGCACGCGCTGCGCCTGGGGGTCACCACGCTGGAGCTGGACGTCGCCATCACGGCCGATGGCGTACCGGTGATTTCCCACGATCCGGCGCTCAACGCTGCCATCACACGCGACGCCAGGGGCCGGTGGCTGACCGAGCGCGGGCCGCTGATCCGCACGCTGAGTCTGGCCCAGGTGCAGGACTACGACGTCGGGCGCATCAACCCTTCCAGCCGCTATGCCAGCGACTTCCCAGACCAGGTGCCGCGTGACGGACAGCGCATCCCCACGCTGGCCTCGTTGTTCCAGCTGGTGAAGGCTCTGGGAGCCGAGCAGGTACGCTTGGCCATCGAAACCAAGATCAACCCTCACGTCCCCGACGCCACGCTGCCCCCCGAGGAATTCGTGCGTGTGTTGCTGGGCGCGATCCGCGAAGCCGGCATGGTCAATCGCGTGATGGTGCAGAGCTTCGACTGGCGCACGCTGGAGATCCTGCACCGCGTGGAGCCGGCCATCCGCACCATGTACCTGAGCGTGGCCTCGGAGAACCTCCACAACCTCAGGGACGGCAGCTGGAACGCCGGCCATCGCCTGGCCGACCATGGTGGATCGGTGCCCCGCCTGGTGCGCGCGGCGGCGGGTGAACATAACGGAAGCATCTGGGCACCGCATCACGGCAATCTCACACCTGAATCGCTGAAGGAAGCGCAGGCCCTGAAGCTGCAGGTGATTCCGTGGACGGTCAACCAGCCCGAGGTGATGCATCGGCTGATCGACTGGGGTGTGGACGGCATCATCACCGACTACCCGGACCGCCTGCGCGAGGTGATGGCCGGCCGCGGCATGACACCACCCGTGCCGATGACGGCAAGGCGTTGAGGTCCTCGCCGGCATGGCGCTGCGCATGCAACGCCGCTATCCGTGACATAGCCATTAATTACTGGATGCTATCTACAAATTGAAGAACACTATTAGCCTGCCTTGATCCAACCCAGGAGATGACATGAGCAATCCCAGCCAATGCCCCTTCCACAGCGCCGGCGGCCGCACGACCCAGGGTGCGCAGTCCAACGCCCACTGGTGGCCCCAGCAACTGGACCTGGCCATCCTGCACCAGCACCAGCCGGTCTCCAGCCCGATGGATCCGGACTTCGACTATGGCGAGGCCTTCCGCAAGCTGGACTATGTCGCGCTGAAGAAGGATCTGGCCGCGCTGATGACCCAGTCCCAGGACTGGTGGCCCGCCGACTGGGGCCACTACGGCGGCTTGTTCATCCGCATGGCCTGGCATGCGGCCGGTACCTACCGCACGGCCGACGGCCGCGGCGGCGCCAACACCGGCAACCAGCGCTTTGCGCCCCTGAACAGCTGGCCCGACAACGGCAACCTCGACAAGGCCCGCCGCCTGCTGTGGCCCATCAAGCAGAAGTACGGCAACGCCATCTCCTGGGCCGACCTGTTCATACTGGCCGGCAATGTGGCGATGGAGACCATGGGCTTCAAGACCTTCGGCTTCGGTGGCGGCCGCGCCGACATCTGGGCGCCGGAAGAAGACGTGTACTGGGGCGCAGAGAAGGAGTGGCTGGCCACCAGCGACAAGCCCGGCGGCCGCTACCGCGGTGAGCGCGAGCTGGAGA
>WBZP01006192.1_pt1 | contig 11900 bp, 10 predicted proteins | sample 5204301 | NCBI WGS metagenome assembly WBZP01 (sample SAMN12412401, study PRJNA552823) | activated sludge metagenome | isolation source: activated sludge from nitrification reactor of wastewater treatment plant... | place: USA: Pennsylvania | collected 2017
CCTGGGCCTGGCCCGCACCTTCCAGAACATCGCCCTCTACACCGGCCTGAGCACGCTCGACAACCTCATGGCCGCCCGCCACATCCACATGAAGCAGAACATGCTCCAGTCCATGCTCTACTGGGGCGCGGCGCAGCGCGAGGAAGTGCGCCACCGGCAGGTCGTCGAGGAGATCATTGACTTCCTGGAGATCGCCCACATCCGCAAGGCGGTCGTCGGCGCGCTGCCCTATGGCCTGCGCAAGCGGGTGGAGTTGGGGCGCGCCCTGGCCATGCAGCCCGACCTGCTGCTGCTCGACGAGCCGATGGCCGGCATGAACCTGGAGGAGAAGGAGGACATGGCCCGCTTCATTCTCGACATCTATGAGCGGCGCGGCGTGACCATCGTCCTCATCGAGCACGACATGGGGTTGGTGATGGACATCTCCGACCGCGTCGTCGTCCTCGACTTCGGCCGCGTCATCGCCGACGGCCCGCCGGACGCTATCAAGCAGGACGAGAAGGTGATTCAGGCGTATTTGGGAGAAGCATGAGTCAACTACGAATGACGAACTACGAACTACGAATGAAGAGCGCCGCACATGTGACGCTCTCTTCGTTCCTAATTCGTAGTTCGTAGTTCGTAGTTCGTAGTTGGTAATATGGACACAACCGCCCAGACCCTCCCCCAACACTTCCTCCACCAGGCGCAGACGCAGCCGGCGGCCAAGGTCGCCTTGCGGCAGAAGGAGTTCGGCATCTGGCGCGAGTTCACCTGGGCCGACTCCTATGAGCAGGTGCGTGCGTTGGGCATGGGGCTGATCGCCCTGGGGGCGCGGCGCGGCGACACCATCGCCACCGTCGGCGACAACGACCGCTACCACCTGTGGGCCTACCTCGGCTTGCAGGCCGTCGGCGCGACGCAGGTCGGCCTGTTCACCGACGCCACCCCGGCCGAGATGGCCTACGTCATTGACCACAGCGACGCCACCTTCGTGCTGGCCAAAGACCAGGAGCAGTGCGACAAGCTGCTGGAGATTCGGGCGCAGATTCCCAAGGTGCGCCGGGTCATCTACTGGGACGAGCGCGGCCTGTGGAACTACGACGAGCCGTGGCTGCTGCCGTTCGCCGAAGTGCAGGCGCTCGGCCGCGACCTGATCGCCTCTGAGCCGAACCGCTTCGAGACGGAAGTGACGCTGGGCGCGGCCGGCGACCTGGCCATGCTGTGCTACACCTCCGGCACCACCGGCCTGCCCAAGGGCGTCATGCTCAGCCACGGCAACATGCTCAGCACCATCGCCCTCTACCACACCGTTGACCCGCGCGGCGACACCGACAACCACCTCAGCTTCCTGCCTATGGGCTGGATCGCCGAGCCGATCCTGGGCATCGCCGCCCACGTCTACACCGGGCTGATCCTCAACTTCCCCGAAGAGCCGGAGACGGTGCGGCAGAACATCCGCGAGATCGCCCCGGACATGCTGTTCTACAACGCGCGGCTGTGGGACTCGCTGGTCGGCATGGTGCAGGTGCGCATGAATGACGCCAGTTGGGTCAACCGCACCCTCTACCACCGCTTCCTGCCCGTCGGCTACCGCATGGCCGACGCCAAATTCAGCGGCCAACAGCCGGGGGCGGGTCTGCGGGCGGCCTACGCCGTGGGCGACCGTCTGGTCTTTGGCCCGCTGCGCGACCAGTTGGGCCTGTCGCGCATCCGCGCCGCCTACACCGCCGGCTCGTCGCTCAGCCCCGACGCCATGCGCTTCTTCCACGCTCTGGGCATCAACCTGAAGCAGATCTACGGCTCGACCGAAGTGGCCGGCGGGGCCACCGTCCACCGCGACAACGACATCAAGTTCGCCAGCGTCGGCCCGCCCGCGCCGGGGGTCGAATTGCGCATTGCCGCCGACGGCGAGATTCAGATCGCCGGGCCGATGGTGATGCAGGGGTACTACAAAGACCCGGCCAACACGACGCGCGACATCCTGGAAGAGGACGGCCGGCGCTGGTTCCGCACCGGCGACGCCGGCACCATTGACGATGACGGCCACCTGATCTACCTCGACCGCGTCAAGGACATGCTGACGCTGGCCGGCGGCGAGCGCTTCTCGCCGCAGTTCATCGAGGGGCGGCTGAAGTTCAGCCCCTACGTGCGCGACGTGATGGCCATCGGCGGCGAGACGCGCGACTTCGCCACGGCGCTGATCATCATTGACTACGAGAACGTCGGCCAGTGGGCCGAGAAGCAGCGCATCCCGTACACGACGTTCGTGGATTTGTCGCAACGGCCGCCGGTCTACGACCTCATCCGCCGCGCCGTCGAGGAGGTCAACGCCTCGCTGCCGCCGGGGGCGCGCCTGCGGCGCTTCGTGCTGATGCACAAGGAGTTCGACGCCGACGAAGCGGAGATGACCCGCACGCGCAAGCTGCGCCGCGGCTTCCTCTACGAGCGCTACGGCGACATCATCGAAGCCATGTACCGCGGCGACGAGGCTATCCACGTCCGCGCGCCGGTGCGGTATCAGGACGGGAGCGAAGGGTTTGTGGAGACGGAAATCAAAGTCATGAGCCTGTAGCACTTCGGCGGTAGGGCTAAAACCAGACAATGCTGCACTTCTATATTGACGAAAGTGGAACCGGATTGCGCGATAAGCGCTCGCCTTACTTCGTACTAGCCGCGGTGGCGATTCCGACGAGGGAGCTGGCTCAAGTCGATGAGCAAGTGAACGCTTTCAAACGACAACTTATACCGTTTGCAGAGCCGGAGGATTTTGAATTTAAAGTGCGCGAGTTACGACGTGGTGAACGATTCTTCCGAGGCATCCCGTGGCAGATACGCGCACAGGCCATTCTAGAAATGTCATCGCTTATGGCTGCACTACCATGTCGAGTCTTGGCAGTACAGGTTCACAAGGGACACTTAACCGATTATATCGAAGCCGACGACCAACTCTACGCACTCGCCTTTAGAAGGCTTGTCGATATGGTAGAAAACGTACTTGAGCAGGGCACTGATACAGGAATGCTGATGGTTGATTCGCGTTCCGACCTGCATTCGAGTGTTCAAGACCGGAGGCTACTAGATGTTTATCGGCATTGGCAGGCACGGAAGCCATCTCGAATCGTCGGAATACCCTGGTTTGGGTTCTCGGCCTTCTACGTTGGATTACAGCTAGCAGATTTCGCGGCTTATATGATTGACTTCGTTTCAAACGAGGTTGATACACCGTTTGGGAGCGAAGCGCTACAGATAGCATTTCGCCGCATTGAGAACAAGGTGCAACTGGTACGAATACCATAGAGAAAAACAAACCCACGACCGTTTTTGATCGTGGGTTCGCGGTTGGGCCTGACAGGCGCACGGCATCTCAGCCATGCTATTGATCCCCGTGCAGTCCGGGGCACCTCATCAGAGGTAAGTATACATCAGATCGAGGTTTTAGGTCAATGCAGGTAGAAGGTCGTTCATGAACTGGCAACTCGTCCCCCAACAATTCTTCACCGGCGTCCTCAATGGCGGCATCATCGCCATCATCGCCCTGGGCATCGTCCTCATCTACCGCTCGTCGGAGGTGTTCAACTTCTCCCACGGCCAACTGGTCATGCTCGGCGCGTTCCTGACGTGGTGGTTCGCCGGGGCCAACGAGGACGGCAAGGAGATCTTCAACCTGCCCCTCTGGGCGGCCATCCCCCTGGCCATCGCCGTCATGGCCGGGCTGGGGCTGGTCATCGAGCGGCTGGCGCTGCGGCCGATGACCGGCCAACCCTTGCTGGCCATCGTGCTGATGACGCTGGGCCTGGCCCAATTCCTGGAAGGGACGACGGCCATCGTCTTCGGCATCGAGCCGAAGAACAACTTCCCCTCGCCCTTCTCGCCCAGCGACGTGATCACCATTCCCTTCCCCGGCGCGTTCAACGACGCCATCATCCTCAAGCAGGCGCTGCTGGCGACGTTCGTCGTGGCCATCGTCGCCGCGCTGCTATTCATGGTCTTCTTCCAGTACACGCGCACCGGCCTGGCCATGCGGGCCACCTCGGCCGACCACGAGCTGGCCCGCAGCGTGGGCATCAACGTGCCGCGCATCTTCGGCCTGTCGTGGGGCATCGCCGGGGTCATCGCCACCCTGGGCGGCGTGCTGCTGGCCACGCTGACCGGCGTCAGTCTCAGCCTGGGCATTGTCGCCCTGGTCGCCTTCCCGGCCATCCTGCTGGGCGGGCTACAGTCGTTCTCCGGGGCCATCGTCGGCGGGCTGCTGGTGGGGCTGGCCCAGGCATTGGTGCAGGCGTCGTCGGTGCAAACGGTGCGCAGTTCGTCGGAGATCGCGCCCTACCTGCTGCTGCTGGTCGTCCTGCTCATCCGGCCCGAAGGGCTATTCGGCGAGAAACGGATCGAAAGAGTTTAAAAGAAAAAATGATCCGCAGATTGGGCAGATTAGGCAGATTTCAGAAAGATGGTATGCCTGGCACTAAATTGGCCGGGTCTGTTTGGCAAGCCTGGTGTGAGATTCTGAATCTGCTAAATCTGCCCAATCTGCGGATCACTTGCTCTTTACACGGGGAGAGAAGCCATCTATGGCCGCGTTGAGACCGGCGGGGGATTTTGATCGCAGTTACGAACAGGACATGGCCGTGGTGCGGCGGCCGTGGCAGTGGGCCGCGCTGGTCGTTGGGCTGCTGGTCGTCCTCAGCGCGCCGCTGTGGGGCAGCGCCTACCTGGTCAGCACGGCCAACACCATCTTCTACACCATCATCGCCGTCCAGGGTCTCAACGTCCTGACCGGCTACACCGGCCAGATTTCGCTCGGCCAGGCGGCGTTCATGCTCGTCGGCGGCTACACCTCGGCCCTGGTCACCGTCCACCTCGGCCTGCCCTTCCCGCTGGCCGTGCTGGCCGCCGGGCTGGCCACGGGGCTGGTGGGGTTCCTGTTCGGCCTGCCGTCGCTGCGCGTCAAGGGGTTCTATCTGGCCATGGCCACCCTGGCGGCGCAATTCATCATCCCCTGGCTCAGCCGCCACGCCTTCCCCGACCTGCTGGGTGGCACGTCCGGCCGCATTGACGTGCCCGTGCCGGTGCTGTTCGGCGTCTCCTTCAGCGAGGCGGCGCAGTACTACTACCTGTCGCTGGCCGCGCTGATGGTGACGACGCTGCTGGTGCTCAACCTCAGCCGCTCGCGCCTCGGTCGCGCCCTGGTCTCAGTCCGCGACAACGACCTGGCCGCGGAGCTGCTGGGCGTCAGCCTCTTCCAATATAAGCTGCGCGCCTTCTTTCTGGCTTCCTTTCTGGCCGGGGTGGCCGGGGCGCTGAAGGCCCACAGCCAGCGCGGCGTGGGCACGGAGTTCGGCTATGGCCTGGAAGAGTCCATCATCCTGCTGGGGATGCTGGTCATCGGCGGGCTGGGCACGAATCTGGGGCCGTTCCTGGGCGTGACGGCCGTCGTCCTGTTGCAAGACCTGGCCCGCGTGACGGGCCAGCTAATGGGCGATCTGTTCCCGTCCTTGCAGGCGCGCTTCCTGACCTCCTTCCGGCCCATCTTCTTCGGGCTGGTGCTGATGCTCTTCCTGATCTTCGAGTCGCGCGGGCTGGCCCACAGATGGCAGATGATTAAGGCGGCGTGGCGGTTAAGACCGTTTGCCAGATAACTACGAATGACGAACTACGAACTACGAATTAAGAGTGGCGGGCGGCGATTTAGCGGAGTGCGCATCCTCAGATGCGCACGGAGTGCGGTATAGGCAGCGCATCTGAGGATGCGCACGGAGTGCGGTATAGGCAGCGCATCTGAGGATGCGCACTCCGCGGTTGGCGGAGGACGAGTGGTGATTTAGCGGAGTCCGCATCCTCAGATGCGCACGGAGCGCGGTACAGGCGCGCATCTGAGGATGCGCACTCCGAGTGTGCTGGGTGGCCTGTGGCGAGTGGCGAATGGCGAGTGACGGGTCACTAATGACCAACGACCAACGACCAACGACTACCAACTATTGAATGCAGAGTCCGCATCCTCAGATGCGGACGGGCAGAGAGAGACCAACGACAAACGACCAACGCCTATCGTTCGTCTCTCGCAGTTTTATCGAAGCAGTGTGCGTGTTGAGAAAGGAGAAAGTGGGATGAAGAGAGAGAAGTGGATTGTGATGGGTTTGCTGCTGGCGTTGTTGCTGGCGCTGGCGGCGTGTACCTCGGCGCAGATCAGCGAACTGGCGCCGACAGTCGAAGCGGCGGTGCAGGAAGTGGCCCCGACGTTGCAGGCGGCGGCCACCGAGCTGGCCCCGACAGTCCAGTCGGCTGTCGAGGCGGGCGCGGCCACGCTCGAGGCAGTGGCCACCGCCGCCGCCCCGACCGAAGCGCCGGAGGCCACCGAAGAGCCGGCCCCGACCGAAGAGCCGACCGAAGAGGCGGCCACCGGCGAAATGGCCGCCGAGGAGTGTGCCGAGACCTATGACGGCGAGACGATCGTCATCTATCAGGCCGCCGGTCTGACCGGCCCGCTGGCCCAGATTCTAGGCGACGGCTTCATCAACGGCTCCAACGACGCCGTCGAGCGTATCAACGCCGAGGGCGGCGTTTGCGGCGTGATGATGGAGCTGCGGCTGGAGGATTCGCAGTACGACCCGGAGCAGGAAGTGGCCATCTTTGAGCGCTACCGCGCCGAAGAGCCGGCCCCCGTGCTGCACCTGACCTACGGCAGCGGCGCGGCCATCGCCCTGAAGGAGCGCGTCACCGAAGACCAGATCCCCCACATCACCGCCGGTCTGAGCGACGAGGCCTTCTATCTGCCGCGCGGCGGCTACACCTTCGGCACCGGCCCCATCTACTCCGACCAGTTCGCCGGCTTCCTCACCTGGCTACAAGAGAACTGGGCCGACGTGAAGCCGGCCGAGGCGGGCGACGAGATCGTCGTCGGCGTCGTCGGCTGGGCCAATGCCTTCGGCGCGGGGGCCACCACGCCCACCGCTTTGGCCTATGCCGAGGGTCTGGGCGTCACCGTGCTGCCGCTGGAGTCGCAGGAGATTTCGCCCACGGCCGACGTGACCGGCCAGTTGCAGAACCTGCTGGCCAACGGAGCCAACGTCATCTACGTCCAGTCGCTGTCCTTCGGCCCGGCCCAGGTCATCGGCACGCTGCGCGCGCTGCAAGCGTGGGACTCGGTCGTCGTCGGCGGCGTCAACTGGAGCCTCAACACCGACGTGCTCAACATCCTGGGCGAGAACGCCGCCCTGATGGACGGCTACTACGGCGTCATGCCCAGCTACTGGTGGAACGACACCGACAACCCCGGCGTGCAGATGGCGCTGGAGGACTTCGCCGCCTCCGGCCTGCCGGAAGCCAAGAAGGACGTGGGCTACCTGCTCAGCTACGGCCAGATGTTCGGCGTGGCCAACATCCTGCGCCACGCCATGAACACGGTCGGCTTCGAGGGGCTGACCGGGCAGGCGGTCTTCGAGGCAATGCAGGACATGGGCACGATTGACGTCGGCGGCATGGCCACCTGGCGGGCCGGCGGCGAAGACCGCGCCCCCAACATGGCCCAAATCCGCCAGGTGCAGTTCGCCGAGGACGGCACCTACGAGTTCGTGGTCATCGAAGACTTCTTCGAACTGCCCGACACCCGTCCGGCAGCGGAGTAACAGAAGAGCGTCCACAGATTACACAGATTTCACAGATTGGAACTTGTCGCTAGTCGTTGGTCGTTGGTGTTGGCCACCAACGACCAACGACCAACGACCCATCTGAAATCTGTGTAATCTGTGAAATCTGTGGATTCTTCTTATGTTAAAGGTCAACAACATCGAGGTCGTCTACAACGACGTGATCCTGGTCTTGCGCGGCGTGACGCTGGCCGTGGAGCCGCGGCAGATCGTCGCCCTGCTGGGCGCGAACGGCGCGGGCAAGTCCACGACGCTCAAGGCCATCTCCGGCCTGCTGCGCACCCAACAGGGCGAAGTGACGCGCGGCAACATCGAGTTCGAGGGCCAGCGCTTCGACCGCCTGGCCCCCGAAGACATCGTGCGCCAGGGCATCGTCCAGGTGCTTGAGGGACGGCCGCTCTTCCAGCACCTGACCGTCGAGGAGAATCTGCGCAGCGGCGCGCTCTTCCGCCGCGACGGGGCGGCTGTGCTGCGCGAAGACCTGGAGCGCGTCTACAACTACTTCCCGCGCCTGCGCGACTTCCGCCAGCGCACCAGCGGCTACCTGTCCGGCGGCGAGCAGCAGATGGTGGTCATCGGCCGCGCCCTGATGGCCCGGCCCAAGCTGATGCTGCTCGATGAGCCGTCGCTGGGGCTGGCCCCCATGCTGGTGCAGAACATCTTCGACATCATCCGCCGCATCAACCGCGAGTCGGGCGTGAGCATTCTGCTGGTGGAGCAGAACGCCCATGTGGCCCTGCAAACGGCCGATTATGCCTACGTGATGGAGAACGGCCGTGTGGTGCTCGACGGCCCGGCGGCCACCCTGGCCCACAACGCCGACATCAAGGAGTTCTACCTGGGCCTGACCGCCGTGGGCGAACGCAAGAGCTACCGCGATGTGAAGCATTATAAGCGGCGGAAGCGGTGGCTGGGATAATTACGAGTGACGAGTGACGAGTTAAGAGTGGGTCGCGGCGCGGAGTCCGCATCCTCAGATGCGGACGGGCGAGCTTGTAGCGCGGGATGGTATCCCGCGTCTTAATCGCCCGGCACGCGGGATACCATCCCGCGCTACAAGGGCCGAGGCCGGCTTCAGAGGGATTGGCCGCGCTCCGAAGCCCCGTTGACGGGGCGCTGTGGAATAGCCCCGTGGTTTCAGCCCGGGGCGGGCGCCGACGGGTGGCGTGTGGCGGGTAACAAGTGGCGGAGTTCGCATCCTCAGATGCGGAGGGCACAGAAACACGACATGATAAAAGACGAACGCATCCAGGAGATCGTACTCCACGCCTACGCCAATTCGCCCGCGTTCCGCGAGCGGCTGGACGGGGCCGGGGTCAAGCCGGATGAGATCAAGGCGTTGGCCGACCTGTCCCACGTACCCGTGTTCACCAAGGACGAGGCCATCGCCCGGCAGCAGGCCGACCCGCCCTTCGGCGGCATGTTGGCCGCGCCGCTGTCGGCCGTCAGCCACTTCTTCTTCTCCCCCGGCCCGCTCTATGAACCGGGGCCAACGGAGGACGACCACGCCTGGGGCGTGGCCGTGGCCATGTTGCGCCAGGCCGGCTTCGGCGCGGGCGACGTGATTCTCAACAGCCTGTCCTACCATCTCGTGCCCGCCGGCTACCTGTTCGACGGCGCGTTCACCCGCCTGGGCGCGACGGTCATCCCCGCCGGCACCGGCCCGACCGAGCTGCAACTCCAGATGGCCCGCGACCTGGGCGCGACCGGCTTCGTCGGCACGCCCAGCTTCCTGCTGGGCCTGTTGCAGAAGGCGGAGGAGAAGGGCGTGGCGCTGAAGTTGCGCCGGGCAGTGACGACGGCCGAACCGCTGCCCCCCGCCCTGCGCCAGACGCTCGTGGGGCAATACGGGCTGGAGATCATTAACACCTACGCCACAGCCGAACTGGGTGTGTTGGCCGTGAATGCCGGTGAGGGCATGGCCATGCGCCTGCTGCCGGAGCCGATCATCCAGGTCGTTGACCCCGACAGCGGCGCGTCGGTCGGCCCCGGCGAGACGGGCGAGGTGGTCGTGACCAACTTCAACCCGCTCTACCCGCTCATCCGCTTCGGCACGGGGGATTTGGCCATGAACGTGGACCCGCGACCGGGCGAGAGCGCCCAGGCCGAGCGGGCGATCATCCTCGTCGGCCGGCGCGGCGAGGCGGTGAAGGTGCGTGGCATGTTCCTGCACCCCAACCAGTTGCGCTTCGCCGCGGCGCAAGTGCCGGGCGTGCGGGGGGTGCAGGCGGTCGTCACCCGGCCCGATGGGGTGCGCGACCATCTGGCCCTGCGGGTGGACTTCCCTCTCCCCGCGGGAGAGGGCCAGGGAGAGGGCTCCGGCGCGGCCGTGGCCGAGGCGTTGAAGGGGGCGGTGCAGGGGGTTTGTCGGGTTAGGGTGGATGAGGTGATGATTGGCTCATTGGCGGCCGACGCGCCGCCGGTCGTGGATGAGCGGGATTGGGGTTGAGCCGGACGATTGTCCAGATTATAGGTATAATCTATAATACCTGTAACATCCAACATGGGAGGCTGGTTTATGCCCAAGATAATCACGTCTACAGAGTTGCAAAAGCAAACGCGTGAGGCCATTGACTATGCGCGGGTCGAGCGCGATGCGGTCATTGTCGAGACGTATGGACGGCCGATGGCGGTAATTCTTTCCTATGATGAATATCTGGCCTATGTGAACTATAAAGCGCGGCAGGAACAGGGAGCTGCACGGTTTTCGGTCTTACGCGGAGCAGCCGGGCAAAATGCGGCTTATAACCACCTATCAGAGGAAGATGGGATGCAACTGGTAGAAGAGGCTCGACGGGAGATCACAGGAAACGGCTTCCATGATTCAGAATAATGGATAATTAACATGACTACCTTATCACTGGAATTGCCCCCCGAACTATATGAACGCCTGGCTCAAGAAGCGAAAGAGGTAGGCGATTCGGTGCAGGTTATCGCGCAGCGAACCCTGGAGGAACGGTTTGGCCTTCTGTATCCATCGTCTGAACGGGAACAAGTATGGCAAGTCCTCAAGCTGGCGGGATTATCAACCGAGTTAGGACCAGAAATGCAAGAGCGGGCCGAACGTTCTACCGCCAGCCTGGATGAAATTCAGGCGGCATTTGACAACTCGGAAGGGAAACCCTTAAGTGAGATCGTTATTGAATTGCGCGGCCCGAAGGCATGACCACTTACTATCTCGACGCGAGCGCCCTTGCTAAGCGCTACCTGCACGAAGCTGGTAGTGCCTGGATTCTAGACCTCACATCACCCGACAATCTACATACCATTATTATCGCTGAGATCACCCAGGTAGAAGTTGCAGCCGCTATCGCTGCCCGCCAGCGCGCACCTGGTGGGATTTCACTTCGACAGCGCGACGCAGCCGTTGACTTATTAGCCAAGCATATGAAGGCTGAGTATCGACTAGTAGGTACAACGCCGATCATTCTAGGTCGCGCCGTGCGGCTGACTCAGAACTATCGGCTACGAGGATATGACAGCATCCAGTTAGCGACGGCGCTTGTAACGCATGAATTGTTGTCGAACTCCGGGTTATCCGGCCTGGTTTTTGTGACTGCCGATACCGATCTGATATCGGCCTCAACGCGCGAAGGCCTCCCTTCGGAAAACCCCTTGCAGCACGACTGATTCATCACGTCAACGGAGTTGCAGAAGCAAACGCGCGAGGCGATTGACCATGCGCGTGTCGAGTTGCGCGTCGTCCTCGACACGGTGAGCAGCCTAGACATCACTCTTGCGCCGGTTGCAATCCAAACACAACATCTGGCAGTTCTCGGTGCTGGTTTTGCCCCCTTTGCTCCACGGCGTGATGTGGTCGGCTTCCATCAGGTGGATTTCAAAGTGCTTGCCGCATTTTTGGCAGTTGCCTTTCTGCCTCTCATAGGCCGCCCGTTTCTGGTTATCGCTGAAGGCGCGGATATTCAGATGTCTTTCATCGCGGGTTAGCACGTAGGGGTAGATGCCTTTCTTTTTGGTGACATCCTCATCCATCATCAGTTGCGTGATCTCCCGCTCCAGTCGCGCGGTGTCGAACAGGCGGCCGTGGAACTCATCGTATAGCCCGCCCCAGTCAATGCCCTTCATCTCGCGGCGGTAGTTCGGAAAGGTCAGCCTGACCCACTCGATCACATTGCGAAAGTACGTCCACAACTCGTTGGCGTTGGGGTCGTGCTGGTGGGCGGACATGTACGCTTCAATCTTGCCCGTGGCCTTCCAGTCAATGGCCGTTTCCAGAATCTCCTGGCGGATGGGCGAACCGCCCACGTAATCCTT
>WBZP01006193.1_pt1 | contig 11900 bp, 9 predicted proteins | sample 5204301 | NCBI WGS metagenome assembly WBZP01 (sample SAMN12412401, study PRJNA552823) | activated sludge metagenome | isolation source: activated sludge from nitrification reactor of wastewater treatment plant... | place: USA: Pennsylvania | collected 2017
GCCGCGAAGCCGCGCGTCGTCGGGGCCTCCGCCGGGGCGTCCAGGGTCAACCGGACGGCGCCCGCCGCGTCCACGGCGACGTCCAGGTAGAGGGGGGAGCGGCACTCGACCACCCGTTCCATCGTGGCGTGGTCGCGACCGCTCTCGGGCAGCTCGTCGCCGAGCTCGACGAGCAGCTGCAGCCGGTCGGCCGGGGGGAGCGAGGTGACGTCGGCGACCAGGGCGTCCAGGGCGGCGGTGGTGCGGGCCATCCGCCGATCGTCGCAGATGCGCCGTCGTCCGCCAGACGCGCCCGGACCCGCCTCCCCGTCGGCGTGGCGCGCCCGGCGGCGGACTGCCATCATCGCGGCCATGACGAAGAAGTCGAAGGCCGAGAAGGCCGCCAAGAAGGCAAAGGCCCAGCTCGAGACGAAGACCGCAGCGACCGCCGCGACGTCGTCGCCGAAGGGGGCCGGTCGCATTCCGTCGTTGCTGCGGGTCGGTCCCGGGTTCGACCTGGCCGCCGTCGACCCTGCGTCGACGCCCGGGTTCCGCGGCGACCGTCACGACGGTGAGGAGGCGCTGCTCGAGGGGGCCGAGCGCCTGTCGGAACTGCAGGAGCGGTTGTGGGCCGAGTCGCGGGCCGGGGGGACCCGGTCGGTGCTGCTCGTCGTCCAGGGCATGGACACCTCGGGCAAGGGCGGCATCATGCGGCACGTCGTCGGGGCGGTCGACCCGCAGGGGGTGAACATCACCGCGTTCAAGGCGCCCACCGCGGAGGAGCGCGCGCACGACTTCCTCTGGCGGATCCGGCGGGCCCTGCCGGGCGCCGGTGAGCTCGGTGTCTTCGACCGGTCGCACTACGAGGACGTGCTGATCGCCCGGGTGCTCACGCTCGTGCCGCGCACGGTGTGGAGCCGCCGGTACGCCACGATCAACCGCTTCGAGGCGGAGGTGGCGAAGAACACGAAGATCGTCAAGGTGATGCTGCACATCAGCCGGGACGAGCAGAAGGCCCGCCTCGGCGAGCGCCTGGCCCGCCCCGACAAGCACTGGAAGTACAACCCCGGCGACCTCGACCAGCGCCAGCACTGGGACGCCTACCAGGGTGCCTACCAGGACGCGCTGACCAAGTGCTCGACCGACGCGGCGCCCTGGTACGTGGTGCCGGCCAACGAGAAGTGGTACGCCCGGCTGGCGGTCATGCAGGTGCTGCTCGAGGCGTTCAGCGACCTCGACCCGCAGTGGCCGGCGGCCGACTTCGACGTGGCCGCGGAGCAGGCGCGCCTGGCGCAGCTGTAGTCGGTCAGGCCCGCACCAGCAGGGCCACCGGACGCCGCGCGAGCAGCTCCCCGATGGCCGTGGCACCGCCTTCGACGGTGGCGGATCCGTTGTCCCCCAACAGGTTCCGCCACCGTCCGGGCGGCAGGGTGAGGGTGTGCCCGTCCCACCCGCCGCGGCGGGCCAGCCCGACCGGCAACCGGGTCACCACCGTCACGGCGTCCGGTTCCCGGCCGTCCGGGCCGCGGCCGAAGGCGACCGCGTTGCCGGTCGTGGTGGCCAGTGGCGTGTACCCGGACGCCGCGCCCCGGAACCAGTCGGGGTGCTCGCGGCGCAGCCGCAGCGCCCGCGAGGTGACCAGGAGCTTCTCGGCCGACAGGGTCAGCTCGCCCGGGGCGACGGTGCCGGCGTCCAGCGCCGCGAGCAGGGTGCGGCACCGGTCGACGTCGACCGGGCGCCGGTTGTCCGGGTCGACCAGGGACAGGTCGACCAGTTCGCACCCCTGGTAGGTGTCGGCCACGCCGGGCATGGTCAGCTGCACGAGCTTCTGGCCGAGCACGGCGGCCCGGGCCGGGCCGGCCAGCAGGGCACAGAACCCGGCCAGCTGCGCGAGCAGGTCGTCGTCCTCGAGCACGGTGTGGGCGAACTCGCGGACGGCCTCGTCGACGACCGGGTCGGGCGCCGTCCAGGAGGTGCGCAGCTTCGCCTCGTGGGTCGCCTTGGCCAGGTAGGTGGCGAGCCGCCGCGCCGACAGCGGTGCGCCGCGCCCGTCGGCGGCCTCGTCGTCCCAGGTGCCGACGAGGGTCTGCCAGGTGAGGTACACGGTTCCCGAGTCGGGCACCGGGTCGCCCGTCGTCGTGGTCCGGTGGGCGGCCGCGGCGGAGCACCAGGCCCGGGCGGCGGCGGCCCACTCCTCGGCCAGTTCGGTCGCGGCGAACAGCCGGGCGCGCACGTCCTCGGAACGCTTGGTGTCGTGGGTGGACAGGGCAGTCATCGTCTCGGGGGTCTCGCGCTGCAGCCGGCTCGCGAAGTCGTGCAGGTCCTCGGGGGCCAGCGACCAGCGGTCCGGGTCGCCGCCCACCTCGTTGAGCGCCACCAGCCGGTGCCAGCGGTAGTACGCGGTGTCCTCGACCGACTTGGCCATCACCGGCCCGCAGGTCTGCTGGAACCGGACGGCGAACTCGGCGCGGGTCGCCGCCTGCCGCGTCGCCAGCGCCCGCAGCGACGCCTCCTGTGCCTCCGGCCCGGACGTCGCCCGGCCCACCGGACGGTCGAGCGCGAGGTCGCGCAGCAGGTCGAGGGTGGTCTGGCACCACGACGGGACGAGGGCCCGGGCGCGCTCGCGGGCCTCCTCGATCACGGTGACGCTCTCCGGCGGGGCCGGTTCGCCGGGGACGACGTAGGCGCGGTACCGGTCCATCGCCACCAGCAGTTCGACCAGGCAGGTCTGCAGCTGACCCCGGGTGTGGTCGCGCAGGGAGACGTCGTCCTGGCAGACGGCGGCGGCGAGGTCGACGAGCCGGGAGACCTCGGGCATCAGGGTCTCGGCGAGCACCTCGCGTTTGGCTCGCTCGACCAGCGCCGCCAGGCCCCCCGGTGCGGGCGCGCCGGGGGCCGGGGTCGCGCCCTCCCCGGTCAGCTCGGCCTGCAGCGCGCCGAAGCTCATCTCCGCGGCGGGGTCGGCGAAGAGGCGGCCGAGCCGCGAGAGGGAGTCGTACCCGGTGGTTCCCGCGCAGGGCCAGTCGGCGGGCAGCCGCTCCTCGCCGTGCAGGATCTTCTCGACCACCAGCCAGACGTCGCCGCCGGCGGCCGCGCACCGCTCGGCCAGCCGGCGCAGATAGCCGCGCGGGTCGGCCAGACCGTCCGGGTGGTCGACCCGCAGCCCGGTCACCTCGCCCCGGGCGACGAGTTCGAGCACGAGCGCGTGGGTGTCGTCGAAGACGGCCTCGTCCTCGACCCGGATCGCGGCCAGGGTGTCGACGTCGAAGAAGCGGCGGTAGTTCAGTTCCTCCGCCCCGACCCGCCACCACGCCAACCGGTACCACTGCTGGTCGACCAGTTCCTCGAGCGGCAGCTGCTCGGTACCCGGTCTGAGCGGGAACAGGTGGGGCCCGTAGCGCAGCACCGGGTCGCCGTCCGGGCCCGGCCCGACGGTGAGCTCGCCCGCGGCCAGCACGGCCCCGATCCGGTCGCCGAGCACCGGCATCAGCAGCGCGCGCTGCTCGACGGACCAGTCGACGTCGAACCAGGGCGCGTACTGCGACCCGGGGCCGTCGCGCAGCACCGACCAGAGCGCGCGGTTGAGCGAGGCCGGGGTGGGTACGGCCATGTGGTTGGGCACGATGTCGAGGACGACGGACAGCCCCGCCGCGTCCAGCGCCCGGGTCATCCGCGCGTAGGCCTCGGCCCCGCCCGCCTCGGCGCTCAGCCGGGTGTGGTCGACCACGTCGTACCCGTGCCGCGAGCCGGGGGCGGCGAGCAGGACGGGGGAGAGGTACACGTGCGAGATCCCCAGTGCGGCAAGGTATTCCGCGCACCGGGCGGCGTCGTCGAAGCCGAAGCCGTCGTGCAGCTGCAGCCGGTAGGTCGCCGTCGGCCTCACGCGGGTCCCGGACGGCGCACGGCCGGCGTGGGCGGTGGGACGTCGGGCAGGGTCTGCGTGGTCGCCGGCCCGGGCGGCGCGCCCACCGGGCCGGTCGCGCCGACCGCGGAGCCGGCGCCCAACGCCGGGCCGGGCCCGTTGGCCGGCCGGGTCGCCCGCAGGACGACCGTCGAGCGTTCGCGCACGACCACGGTGCCGCCGGGGGCGAACAGGTCGCTGCGCTCGACCGGGTCGTCGTCGTGGGTGTCGAGCTCGACGCACCAGCCGGTGCCGTAGGCGCGCCCCGGCAGCGTGACGTCCAGGGCTTCGTAGTGGGCGTTGAAGATGACCAGGAACGAGTCGTCGACGACGCGCTGCCCGCGCAGGTCCGGCTCGTCGATCCGGGCCCCGTTGAGGAAGACCGTCATCGCCCGGGCGAAACCGTTGGTCCAGTCCTCCGAGGTCATCTCGGTGCCGCCGGGGGTGAACCAGGCGATCGGGCCCGGGGCCGGCTCGGCCGGGTCGCCCGCCGCCGCTGCCTGGCCCGGGTCGCCGTCCGGCCCGGTGCCCGACTCGGCCTCCGGGCCGGCGGGTTCGCCCACGCCCTCCCGGACGAAGCGGCGCCGGCGGAACACCGGGTGCGAGCGGCGCAGCTGGACCACCTGGCGGGTGAAGCCGAGCAGGTTCCACTGCGCCTGGGTGAGGTTCCAGTCGATCCAGGCCAGCGGGGTGTCCTGGCAGTAGACGTTGTTGTTGCCGAGTTGCGTGCGGCCCAGCTCGTCGCCGTGGGCGAGCATCGGAACGCCTTGGGAGAGAAGCAGAGTGGTCAGGAAGTTGCGCTGCTGCCGGGCGCGCAGTTCGAGCACCGCGGGGTCGTCGGTGGGGCCCTCCGCCCCGCAGTTCCACGAGCGGTTGTGGCTCTCGCCGTCCGCGTTGCCCTCGCCGTTGGCGTCGTTGTGCTTCTCGTTGTAGGAGACCAGGTCGGCCAGGGTGAACCCGTCGTGGGCGACCACGAAGTTGATGCTGGCCATCGGGTGCCGGCCGTCCGCCTGGTACAGGTCCGACGACCCGGTGATGCGCGAGGCGAACTCGCCGAGGGTCGACGGTTCCCCGCGCCAGAAGTCCCGGACCGTGTCGCGGAACTTGCCGTTCCACTCGGTCCACAGGGCCGGGAAGTTGCCGACCTGGTAGCCGCCCTCGCCGAGGTCCCACGGTTCGGCGATCAGCTTGACCTGGGAGACGACCGGGTCCTGCTGGACGATGTCGAAGAACGCCGAGAGCCGGTCGACCTCGTGGAACTGGCGGGCCAGCGTGGCGGCCAGGTCGAACCGGAAGCCGTCGACGTGCATCTCGGTGACCCAGTACCGCAGCGAGTCCATGATCAACTGAAGGACGTGCGGGTTGCGCATGAGCAGGCTGTTGCCGGTGCCGGTGGTGTCGTAGTAGTGCGCCTGGTCGCCGTCGACGAGCCGGTAGTAGGCGGCGTTGTCGAGCCCGCGGAAGCACAGGGTGGGGCCGAGGTGGTTGCCCTCGGCGGTGTGGTTGTAGACCACGTCGAGGATGACCTCGATGTCGGCCTCGTGCAGCGCCTTGACCATCGCCTTGAACTCCTGCACCTGCTGGCCGCGCTGACCGGAGGAGGAGTAGGCGTTGTGCGGGGCGAAGAAGCCGATGGTGTTGTAGCCCCAGTAGTTCGACAGGCCCTTGCTCACCAGCGTCGGGTCCTGCACGAACTGGTGCACCGGCATCAGCTCGATCGCGGTCACCCCGAGGTCGGTCAGGTGGGAGATCACCGCCGGGTGGGCGAGCGCGGCGTAGGTGCCGCGGATCTCCTCGGGCACGCCGGGATGGGTCATCGTCAGACCCTTGACGTGCGCCTCGTAGATCACCGACTCGTGGTAGGCGTGCCGCGGCGGGCGGTCCGCGCCCCAGTCGAAGAACGGGTTGATGACGACCGACAGCATGGTGTGGCCGAGGCTGTCATCGGTGTTGAGCGACGCCGGGTCGTCGAAGTCGTAGGAGAACAGCGCCTGGTCGCCGTCCGCCTGCCCCTCGATCGACTTGGCGTAGGGGTCGAGCAGCAGTTTCGCGGGGTTGCAGCGGCGCCCCTGGTCGGGTGCGTAGGGCCCGTGCACCCGGAAGCCGTACCGCTGACCGGGGCCGATCCGGGGCATGTAGCCGTGCCACACGAACGCGTCGACCTCGGTCAGGTCGACCCGCCGCTCGAGACCGGTCGAGTCGATCAGGCACAGTTCCACCCGCTGCGCCACCTCGGAGAACACCGCGAAGTTGGTGCCGGCGCCGTCGAACGTCGCGCCCAGCGGGTACGGCCGTCCTGGCCAGATCTCCATGCCGTGAAACCCCTCACTCGGCCGGGAGGGCCCCGGTCGCGCGCTCGATGATGGCCTGCGTCGTCCGGCGGCCCACCGGCAGGGTGCCGAACAGGAAGCATCCGCCCGGGGCGACCCGGGTGGCCAGGTAGGCGGCGGAGACCTGCGGCGGGGCGTAGCGCACGAGCAGCGAGGAGGTCAGCACCAGGGCGAGCCGCTCCACCATCCACCGGGCCCCCGCCTCGACGGCAGCGGCGTCGCGTCGGGCCTCGCGGGCGGCGGCCTGCAGGAAGGCCGCCACCTCGTCCATCGCGGCGTCCAGCTTCTCGTCGCTGCCCCGGCCCCGGTCGACCTCGGCGAGCAGCACCTCCATCGCCCTCGGCTGCATCGCCATCGCGCGCAGCACGTCGAGGGCGGCGACGTTGCCCGTGCTCTCCCAGAGCGAGTGCACCGGGCTGGCCCGGAACACCCGGGCCAGGCCGTGCTCCTCGACGTATCCGTTGCCGCCCAGGCACTCCAGCGCCTCCGCGGCCACCGCGGTGGCCCGCTTGGCGGCCCAGTACCGGGCCACCGGAACCGCCACGCGGAGCAGGTCGTGCTCCTCGGCGTCGACCGCGGCGGCCAGGCGCATGGCCAGCACGGTGGCGGCCTCGCTCTCCACCGCGAGATCGGCGAGCACGTTCTGCATCAGGGGCTTGTCGACCAGCGCGGTGCCGAAGGCCTGGCGCCGCCGGGCGTACTGGACGGCGCGCACCACGCAGGTGCGCATGGTGCCGGCGGCGGCCAGCACGCCGTCCAGCCGCACCGCGGCCATGGTGGGCACGAGGGTGCGCAGCCCGCGGCCCTCCTCCCCGAGCCGGAAGGCCCGGGTGCCCTCGAGCTCGACCTCCGCGACGGCGGTCGACCGGGTGCCCAGGGTGGTCTTCAGCCGCTGCAGCCGCCAGACGTTGCGCGAGCCGTCCGGCAGGACGCGGGGGGCCAGGAAACAGGTGAGCCCGCCCGGTGCCTGGGCCAGCACGAGGAAGGCGTCGCTCATCGGTGAGGAGACGAACCACTTGTGCCCGGTGAGCCGGTACCCGTCGCCGTCCGGGGCCGCCACGGTGGTGACGGCACGCAGGTCGGTACCGCCCTGCCGCTCGGTGACGGCCAGCCCCGCCACGGCACCGAGTTTCTCCGACGCCGGCCGCAGGCCGGATTCGTAGGCGCGGGAGGCGAACCGGGGGAGCCACTCGGCGGCGAGGTGCGGGTTGGCGGCGACGGCGGGGGCGGCGGCGTAGGTGGTGCTGAGCAGGCTGAGGTGGCCGGCCTCGGTCTGCGACCAGAGCAGCATGGCCGCCGCGCGCCCGGTGTGCGGGGCGGTGGACTGCGGCTGCGTGAACGGCCCGGCGGTCAGCCCCGCGCGGACCCCGGCCTGCAGCAGGCGGTGCCAACTCGGGTGGTACTCCACCTCGTCGACGCGCTGCCCCTCGGGGTCGTGGGTGCGCAGCACGGGCGGGTAGCGGTCGACGAACTCGGCCCAGCGAACGCACCGGGGAGAGGCGACCACCCGCGCCAGATCGCGCAGCCGCCCGGCGTGCTGTTCGGCACCGTGGCGCCGGACGGCGTCCACCAGGGCAACGTCGGCCGTGAAGAGGTCTACCGGTGTCGTCCCTGAACCGGGTGTGGTCTGATCGGTGCCGGGCACGCGTGCCACCGTACCGACCCGCGGGCCCGACGGGGAGCCGTCATCACCCTCCGGCGTGGCCCGCGCCGCAGGGTCGGATCGATCACTACCGTGAGTGGGTGTGGATGACCTACCAGTTGCCGTGGAGGCGAGGGGGGCAACGGGATGGGCGTGATCGACACGCTGGACCGCCCTCCCGCGCGGTCCATGCACACCCGCCGGCCGCCGGGTGTGCGGCCCGGGGTGCGTGACGTGCGCCGCGTCGGGCCGATCGCCACCGTCCGCGGGCTGGGTCGGGTGATCTCCGGCACGGTGCGGGTCTGTCTGCGCTACCGGGTGACCGGGCTGGCCGCCGAGGCGGGGTTCTTCGCTCTGTTGTCGTTGCCGCCGCTGCTGCTCGGGGTGGTCGCCAGCCTCGGCTACGTGGGTCACCGGCTCGGTGCGGACGTCGTCGGCCGGCTGAGGGCGCGGCTGGTCGAGCTGGTGGGCACGGTGCTCACCGACCAGACCGTGCAGGCCGTGATCGTGCCGACCTTCGACGAGGTGACCCGCAACGGGCGGCTGGAGATCATCTCGCTCGGGTTCGTGCTGGCGCTGTGGTCGGGGTCGCGGGCGCTCAACGTCTACGTCGACACTGTCTCGATCATGTACGGCCTCGGCGGGCAGCGCGGCATCGTGCGCACCCGGGCGCTGTCGTTCTCGCTCTACGTGCTCAACCTGGTGCTGGGCATGGTGGTCTTCCCGCTGGTCATGGTCGGGCCGGGGCTGGTCGGCCAGTTCCTCGGGTCGCGGATCCCTGGTATGCCCGATCTGACCGGGCTCGAGTCGTTGTACTGGCCGACGGTGATCGTGGCGTCGGTGCTGCTGCTCACCACGCTCTACCACGTGGCCACGCCGGTGCGGGTGCCGTGGCGGCGCGACCTGCCCGGCGCGGTGCTGGCCCTGGTGATCTGGATGGTGGCGAGCGCCGTGCTGCGGTTGGTGGTGACCGAGTCGCTCGGCGGGTCGACCTCGATCTACGGGCCGCTCTCGGCGCCGATCCTGGTGCTGATCTGGCTCTACCTGCTGGCGATCGCCGTGCTGATCGGGGCGGCGTTGAACGCCACCCTCGACACGATCTGGCCCGACCCCGCGCGGGCCCGGGCGCGTGGAGACATCGCCGCACACGCGGCGGAGCGTCCGCTCACCCCCGACCCGCGCCGTCCGGTGGGTGGGATGAGCCCGGACGACGCGGCGTCCGCCTGACGACGGGCGTTTCGGCCGGTGGTGGCGTGTGCTCCGGCGACGTACGGTCGATCCATGGGGCTGACGTTGCCGGAAGAGGTCCTGCTGCTCCTGCTGCACGACGTGCGCGGCAAGCCGCTGGTCGACGGCACCGCGTTGAACGCCGCGCTCGCCGGGGCGGCGCTGGTCGAACTGACCCTGGACGGCGCGCTGCGCCTCACCGAGGTCGACGAACCGCAGGCCAAGCGGGGGCGGTTGGTCGCCACCGGGCGGCCGCCACGTGATCAGCGCCTGGCGGGCCTGGCCGGGCCGTTGAGCGGCAAGAAGCCGAAGGACGCGGTCTCGACGGCTATCGGCTGGGGCTGGGGGTCGGGCTCGGGGCGCGCGAAGGGTCTGCGTGAGGGGCTGCTGGCGGATCTGGCCGGGCGCGGCATGCTGACGCGGGAGCGGGGTTCCGTGCTCGGGTTCATCCCGACCACGTCGTGGCCCCAGGGGCACGACCACGCCGCCGAGGACGAGGTCGTCGCCCGGGTGCGCCGCGCGCTGCTGCTGGAGGAGCAGCCCGACACCCGGACGGCCGCGCTGATCTCGGTGCTGACCGCGGTCGACGGCCTGCCCAAGATCTTCCCGGAGGCGAACAAGAAGGCGCTGAAGCATCGTGGCCGCGAGATCAGCCAGAGCGACTGGGCGGGCAAAGCGGTCCGGGACGCGGTGGAGCAGGTGCACGCGGCGATGGTCGCGGTGACGGTGGCCACCATGGCGGCGGGGGCGTCGTCGTCCTGATCAGGCCAGCAGGAGACGCCCCGCCTGGTAGGCGCAGCCCAGGGCGAGCACGCAGAACAGGGTCACCCACGCCTCGGCGGGGATGCCGGTCAGCTTGGCCAGGGTGCTGGCGTCGTCGGTGTCGGTCTGGTTGATCACCCAGAACAGTTCGACGGCCTTGTACAGCCCGGCCAGGATCAGGAACCAGGCGGCGGCCAGCAGCGCGGTGAGCTGTGACACGGGCCCGGCGCGGTGCAGCAGCAGGGCGAGGGCGCCGAGGGTGAGAGCCATGATCACGAAGCCGGTGACGTTGGCCGAGAGCGTCACCATGACCACCACCAGGAAGATCACGACCAGGAGCACCGTGCGGGGCCGGATGCCCTGGTCGACCGCGGCGATCAGGCCGAGCCCAGTGAGCGGGGGAGCGGAGTAGCCGGCCGCGAAGACGAGGACGTCGGCCGGCCCTCGGGCTCCGGAGAACAGGGTGCAGCCGCCTCCCCGCCGGAAGATCCGAACGGCCTCGACTGCGCGGCCGGTGAGCAGGGCCATGAAGGCGTGGCCGCTCTCGTGCACGAACGTGCTGAACAGCTGGGTCCAGCGCCACAGCATCGGGACGGCGACGGCCAGCGCACCGAGGCCGATCGCGCCGTAGACCACCGTCGGGTCCTGCGTCACGGACGTCCCCACACGCCCGACATCGTGCCGCCAGGGCTCGCTGGTCGCCCTGATGACGCGCCGATCGACGCGGCAGCCCATGATCCCCGCGATTGGCGGGGATCCGACCCAGTTTGTGGGTCACATCCCGCCAATCGCGGGGATCACGAACTCAGGGCGTGCGCCAGAACGGGTCGCGTCCGATGAAGCCGATCAGTCGGTCCTGGGCTCGGGCCTCCGCCGGCACCTCGACCGGCGGTCCGTAGTGCCCCGAGTCGCGCAGCACGTGTTCCATCTGCCGCATGCCGTCGAACAGCTCCTCGCACCACCGCTCGTCGAGGTGGACCTCCTGTCCTGCTGCGCGGCCCAGGTCCCAGGTGTGCATGAACACGTCGGCCGTGTAGAACTGGTCGATCGCTTCGGGCAGCGGCCGACGACCCATGCGGGGGTCCACGAGTTCTCGCGCTGTCGTTGCGGGGTCGTCCAGCAAGACCTGGACGGCGTCCGCCTGGGTCAGCCAGGCGCCGACCGGGTCGTCGGCGACCGCCGGCCCGGGCGGCAACTGGATGCCGGCAACGTTCGCCAGGAAGCCCGGCAGCCAGCCGGTCAGGTGGCCGACGACGTCGCGGGCGGTCCACTCGGCCACGGGCGACGGCCGGTCCCAGGCGCCGGCGGCCTCAGCCGCGCGGACCTGGTCGGTGAAACCCGCTGCCACCCAACGGTGTCGGCCGGTCGGATCGGTCGTCATGCCGAGGCGCTCTCGCTGACCGTTCCGTGGGCGAGCAGGTCGTCCAGCTTCGCGTAGCCGTCGTTGACGCCGGTTTCCATGCCGCTGCGCAGCCAGGCGTCGCGGCCCTCGAAGCTGTCGCACAGCGAGACGGCGTGCAGCCGGGTCCGGCCGTCGCCGAGGTCGGTGAAGGTGAGCGTCTCGAGGGCGACGCCGTCCGGCTGGCCCTCCCAGGTGAAGGTCTGCACGATGCGGTCCTCGCGGACCTCGTGGAAGCAGCCGCGGAAGCCGAACTCCATGCCGTCGCTGCCGTCGCCGTGCACGGCGGTGTACCGCCAGCTGCCGCCGGTCCGGGCGTCCCAGTAGTCGATGGTGGTGGTGAAGCCCTGCGGGCCGACCCACCTGCTGAACAGGTCGGGGTCGGTGTGTGCGCGCAGGAGCTGGGCGGGGGTCGCCGCGAAGTCGCGGACGATGTGGATCGCGGGGACGGTGGGGTCGGCCTCGATCGAGGCCTCGGTGTAGCGATCGGTGGTGGTGCTCATGACGCTGCTCCTCGCTGGATTGGTGGGTCGAGGTCGTCGGGAGGTGCTGTCTCAGAAGGGTTTCCGTCGGTATCCAGGGTGGCCAGCACGGCGTCGAGGCGCTCGAACCGCGCCTCGGCCTGGCGGCGGTACCGCTCGATCCATCGGGTCATCAGGT
>WBZP01006194.1_pt1 | contig 11899 bp, 11 predicted proteins | sample 5204301 | NCBI WGS metagenome assembly WBZP01 (sample SAMN12412401, study PRJNA552823) | activated sludge metagenome | isolation source: activated sludge from nitrification reactor of wastewater treatment plant... | place: USA: Pennsylvania | collected 2017
GCCCCAGGTCGCGGTGTCCCATGGCTCAGACGGCAATAGCTCCGCGGCGTTCACAAGGAAGGCTGCGTCCTCGATCACCGGGTCAATCGTACCGTGCACGATGTCCCACCATCTTTTTGCATCGTCGAGCACCGTGAGGTTGCCGCGCACCGCGCTCCAGAACTCTGCACCGCCGCCAACACCCAACGCGTCGAGGCGCGGGGACACATCGACATATTCAAGCATGTGGAGCAGCCTGGCGTTGAGACCTTTCAAATCCTCGATATCGAACCGGCCGGGCGCCGTCGAAATCTTCGCAAAATCGAGGCGTGCGGCAAGTTCCTCACGCGTGCGCAGCGGCTCAATGGCGTCAGAAGTGCCGATCAGCGCCGCATGGCAAAGCACCGCCATGGGTTCCAGACCATCGGCCCTCAGGCTCTCGACCGACAGCGCGCCTAAGCGCTTCGACAGCGCGCTGCCGTCGGCGCCGACGAGCAGGCTGTGATGGCCGAAGGCCGGTGATTGGGCGCCCATCGCTTCGAAAATCGCCAACTGCACGCCGGTATTGGTGACGTGATCCTCACCGCGGACGATGTGGGTAATGGCAAAGTCGACATCATCGACGACGCTGGTGAAAGTGTAGAGATACGTCCCATCTTCGCGGATCAGCACCGGGTCCGACAGCGAGCCAAGATCGACCGTCTGGTCGCCGCGGATCAGATCGTTCCACGACACGATGGTCGGCTGCGGGGCAAGCCCGTGCTCGGGCGAGGTGTTGGGCAGGCGAAACCGCCAATGCGGCGTTCTGCCGGCGGCCAGATGAGCGTCAATCTCATCCCTGGTCAGTTTCAACGCCGCGCGGTCGTAGATCGGCGGACGGTGCATGGCAAGCTGGCGCTTGCGCCGGCGGTCAAGCTCGTCCTCCGTCTCGAAGCAGGGATAGAGGATGCCTTTGCGTTTCAGTTCGCCGGCCGCCTCGTCATAACGGCTGGTGCGCATCGACTGGCGCGCCTCGTGATCCCAGGTGAGCCCCAGCCAGGAAAGATCTTCGCGGATCGCGTTGGCAAACGCCTCGGTCGAACGCTGAAGGTCGGTATCATCAAGCCGCAGCAGAAACGTGCCGCCCTGCTTTTTTGCGTAAAGCCAATTGAGCGTCGCGGTGCGGATGTTCCCGATGTGGAGGCGCCCGGTGGGGCTAGGGGCGAAGCGGACGCGCGGGGTCATGATGGAGGCTTTGATCGTCAGAAGGTTGCTCGTGCGCCGCACCCTAGCGGCCACGCCCGCAAACGCAAGCCGACCCTTCAATTGCCGTCATCCCGGCGGAGAAATCCGGGCCATCAGCCGCTGTACATCGTCAAGATCGGTACTGGCGAACGTCACCGCCTCACCCGAGTCTAAGCCGATGCGAACCCGGTAGAGCCGTTGCGAGCCGATATTCGTGACTTCGATGAGACCGACGAGGCCAAGAAAGGTCAGGAAGGCCGCACCCATCAAGAAGCGCATCAGCCATTTCCCCTCGAACACGCCGAAGGCGATGATGGTGGCCAAGACCAGAAACAGCGCCGCGCCAATCAGCAAGCCGTCGATGGGCCGCGACTTTTCTTCTTCGCCCGTGACCGAGACAATCGAAGACAACGCGATCCTGTTGCGGCCGAAGTGGAGAAACTCGACGGCCGGGTTCGAATTCACCCGTTCGATGCCCCACATTGGCGGTCGTGTGTCTTCTAGACGTGCAGTCGCCATGGCGTTGCCTCGGGTTGATCGAGCAACGCTAACGGAGAGGCGTTTTCAAAGTGCTAACGGCGGCAGAGCATGTACCAAGGGCCGCCACACCCTTTACGGTTGTCGCGGCCCCATGAGAGATGAACCCAACGATTAGTGGTAGTCTTCACGGATACGCGGCGGGCGCAATTCCATGTTTCATGCCCCAGTCGTACCAGTTGTCGACCGCTGTGCCCGACAACAGGATTCCGATGCCACCGGTCAACGGACACAGGATGGCGAACCACCAGGCCCAGCGGTGGATCGATTCAACCGTGGCGTTGAAACCCATGGTCCAGCGCCAGAACAACGCGGCGCGCTCGGCAGCTGTGCCCCTGTCGACGATTTGCTCGATCTCCCGCTCGCCGCCGTAGCGTGTCACCGCCAGGATGGTCGCGCCGTGCATGGCAAACAACAGCGCCGATCCGTAGAGGAAGGCGATCGAGAGCATATGGAACGGATTGTAGAACAGGTTGCCGTGATTGAGTGAGAAGTTGTTGGTCCAATCGAGATGCGAAAATATGCCAAATGGCACGGCTTCGCTCCAGCTTCCCATCATCAGCGGCCGGATAAATCCCAGAACCAGATAGAGCCAGATGGCGGATGCAAAGGCCCAGGCTGTGTGCGTGCCCAGGTTGAGTGCCCGCGCACGGCGATAAATGCGCGCCCACCACAGCAGGATCGATGTGGTGAGGAAGAAGCCGGCCATCAGCCACCAGCCCCCCTCCTTCAACGGCGGTATGCTCAATCCATATTTCGCCGCCGGGGGATCAAGCGAAAGATAAAACAGCTTTCTGACGAACTGCACCGGATCCCAGTTCACCGACGCCCACATGTTGAGGCCGATGATCTCGATAGCAATGATGCCGCAGATCAGCGACCACAGCCCGAGCGAGCCCAGATAGATCGGACCGATCTGTGCGTCGCCGAAATAGCCGAGCGTCTTGGAGAACCGCGGCGTGCCAATACGCGGTGCGTCTCCCGCGGGGAGAGGGATGCCGTGTTCCGCAGGCGCGCTCAGCTGCACTTGTGTAAAGATATTCTGATACTGTGCCATGATCAGACCCCTCCCCTATTCCAGATCGGCAACCGCAGCCACCAGGTCCACCAATCTGCCCAAGGCTCTCCTTCAGCCCACAACGGTCCGCTGATGATCATGCAGATGATGCTGAAGGTGACCGCCGCCAGCGCCAGAAACAGTCCAAGGCGGTGGATGCCGAGTGTGCCGACGGAATACCCGATGCAGTCGCGGAAGTAGGTGTTCTCGTGTTCCGGCGATTTGACCGGTTCGCCCTTCTTCGGATTGGTCGCCGATAGCACCAGCGAGCCGTGAAGCGCGAGCGCGAGGCACGTGGTGAAGAAGAAGGTGATGCCCAGCATGTGGGCCGGGTTGTAGTGGAAATTGCCGTAAGTGTATCCGGTGTTGGAGACCCAATCGAGGTGGCTCATGAACCCGTAAGGGAAACCATAGGACCATGATCCCATCAAAATCGGGCGGACAACGACCAACGACACATAGGCTGCAATTGCGAAGCTGAAGGCGATCGGCACGTGATAGCCGATGCCGAGCTTTCGGCAGATTTCCACCTCGCGGAGCGCCCAGGATACGAAGGCACCGATGGCGCAGACAGTGACGGCTTGCCATATGCCACCCTTCAGAAGCGGCGCCGCCTGCAACCCGTAACTGACATCAGGCGGATTGATGCTCAACCGCCAGAAGTTCCACGTCGGACCGTGGGCTACGCCCCACAGGATCAATCCGACGCCGACGAACGTGAAGACGAAGGTCGTCACCCCGAAAAAGCCGACGTAGAAGGGGCCGACCCAGAAATCGAACAGATCGCCGCCGATCAGCGTGCCGCCCCGCACCCGATACTTTCTCTCAAAATTCAGCATGGCCATGACATTATTCTCCGATCGGTCGGCATCAGCCGGCAGCCATCATCGCGAGTTGGAAGCGGGCAAGCCGCCGTGCGGCTCAACTCGCCCGTTTCCATTGGTGTGTGCGCTCAGACGACGAATTTGATCGGCGCCACCGAAGGGGCGTCGATCATCGAAGTCTTTGCCGCAGCGGCCTTGCGCGGGCCTTCGATCCAATTGAACCGGTCGGTGCTCAAGAGAATGAAGTGGATGAGCACTGCCAGTGCAAAAAGGAAGGATGCGAGCGCAATCAGCGTCCGCCGCGGATCGAACAGAAGCCACAGTTTCCACATGTCCGTGTGCTCCTTTCCTAAGCCGTTGCCGACGTGAAGTAGCTGGCGGCGTATTGCACATTATCCATCAAAGACGCGTATCCCTGCGGCCCTGGAAGCCACGGACGCCATTGCCACACCAGGAAGTGGGCGATGATGGCGATCACCGTAAAGATGATGAAACTCGTCATGAAGATGCTGTGGAACTCCTTCGCCTCCTGCTCGGTTAGGCCCGACAATGAACCGCTTCTGTTATCAGCAGCCATGTTGGTTCTCTCCGTAGGTTGCTGGCCTTTCGGCCGTTACCGCACACACCCCGTGCGGCAGGGACAGCTGTGGCTTTGGACACCACTGCAGACGTTCGCCCGCTTGCACGGGCATGACACATCACCCTCGTCACCCCATGAATGCGTAGGCAGCGCTGATGTTTGCGGCTTCCCGCGTGCGGGTGAGCAGCGATGATTCTGAATGAGCAGAGGCGCGGCGAATGATGCCGAATGCACGCAGCGCGCGTTCGCATGCACCACTGATGAAGAACATCACGAAAGCCGAACCGTAGATCACGCGGTATTCAATCGACGGCGTCTTGCTTTTTTTGAAGGCAGGCCGACGCACTAGCGCAGGCTCATAGCTCGATAGAAGCGAGGCGCCGGGGCAGAGATGCGGGCGTGCTTCGCGACCGCCAACGGTTGCAGGGCTCTCCATGACAGCGCTTGCCGCCGGTGCTGAGCGGCGAAGACTGTCCGCCCGCCGCCTCGCCGCCGACTGACACACCTGCGACAGCGAGCGGACGCGCATACCCTCAAAGGACGTATCGGCGGATTGCCATGTCTGCATCGTCATGCTGCATGTCCTTCCCTGATGGTTGACTTGGAGTGATTGAGACGGGCTATGGTCACGCGCGCCTCTCCGGCCCTGCGTGCCTCAAGCTCAGCATTGTCACGAAGCCGCTTGGCGGCGGAGATGCGGATCAAGACCGGCTCGGCATCGACGAGTTCATCGAGCGCCGCCTTCGCTTCATCGTCCCAGGGCAGCGTATCGTGCTGCCGTGCCGGAGTTGCATCGACTTTGTCGAGGTCGGTCCCGAGAGGAAGGATGTTGAACAACGCGTCGAACAACGCATTGCACACTTCCTGGACGAGATAGGTTGCGCCCGCATATCCCATGAAGGGCGTGCCGGTGTGGCGGCGTATGATGGCGCCTGGAAACGAACTTGGGATGTAGATCGCCCGCAATCCCAGTTCAGACAGATACATCCGCTCATTGTAACTGCCGAACAGGATCAGCGGTGGCTTCTCTTTGAGCGCTTGGCGCACCGCTTCGTTGTCGGGCTTGACGCCTGCGCAACGCGCGAACGCGAACGTACAGGGCAGACCAAGCTCTGTTGAAAGGAAGTGGCGCACACCGCGCGCATAAGTTTCATTGGCAACGATGGCAAAGCTCGCCGTGCCGAAGAAGTCCTGCGTCACCGAACGCCACAGATCCCATAGCGGCTTGATCGTCGTATGCTTCTCGCGCGTAATGAAGGGCTCGGGATCGAGATCAAGAAGCGCGCCAAGTTTCCGCAGGAATTTCGTGGTTGAATGCAAGCCGATGGGCGCCTGCAGGTAAGGCCGCTCCAGCATCTCGCAGACCATGCGGCCAAACTCGCGATAAAGACAGACATTCACGTCCGCATCGACAAGCTTGGCAACATCGGCCAGATGCGTGCCGAGCGGGAACACCATATTGACCTCTGCGCCGATCCCTTCGATGAGGCGCCGGATCTCGGCAAAATCCGATGGCATGTTGAACGTGCCGTACGCGGGACCGATGATGTTGACCCGCGGCTTGTCGCCAGGTTTTCGTTCCGGCCGTGAGGGAATTTTTTTGCGGCCATATTGGGTCCATAGCCACGCCATCGCCCGGTTGGCGCATTGCCATTGGTCTTCGTCGATGGTCCGCGGCAGGAAGCGCTGGATGTTTGTCCCTTCCGGCGTGACCCCGCCGCCGATCATTTCGGCGATGGAACCCGTCACCACGACGGCCGGCAGCGACGGATCAAGCGTCTTGTGGGCCCGCTTCATCGCGCCTTCGGTGCCGGTCTTGCCGAGTTCCTCTTCCGAAAGACCGGTGACGACGATGGGAAGTTCGTGGGGCGGAAGCGCGTCAGTGTAATGTAACACCGATGTGACGGGCAGGTTCTCGCAACCGACAGGACCGTCGATAATGACCTGCAGCCCTTTGATCGCGGTGAACACGTAGACCGCGCCCCAATAGCCCCCCGCACGATCGTGGTCGAGGATCAGCATCAGATCATCTCCTCGGCCTTGCGCTTCTTGGCGTCTTTGTCGAGGCGGCGCTTGTATTCGGCTTTGAATGTCGCGTTGTCGCGCGGAACGTCCTGCCAGATGCCGGCTGAAACTCCTTCGCCAACGCCGTCGAAGAATGCCTGCATTTCGTCAAAGCGGGATTTGGACGCAAGCGCGGCGCCCACCACTTGCGCAAGAGAGCCGGCCCCCGCGACGCCCATCAGTGGCCGCGCCGAGATGAGGTTGGTGAAATAGAGCGCCGGAATCGACATCTCCTTCGCCTTTTGCACGACCGGCGTCGTGCCGATGGCGAGATCGGGCTTGAACGTCTTGAGCGCGGCAAGATCCTGTTCCAGTGAGGCCCGATAGGCGACTTCGACGCCGCGCGCGGTGAGCCACTCACGATCGGGCTCCGACCAAATGGTGCGCGGACACGCGGTGCCGACGTAGTGGAGCGTAGCGCCGCTCTCGACCAGCAGCCGCGCCACCAGAAGTTCCGACCCTTCGTAGCCGGAGAGCGTAATGCGGCCTTTGATCGGCGCACGCTCCAGCGCGGCTTTGATGGCCGGGAGCACTTGCGTTTTCGCGGCAGCAATGTCCGTGGCGGCAACGTTGCAGGCGTTGCCGATTGCCTCGAGCCACGCTGCCGTTCCATCGTATCCGATGGGAGCCGAGCCCACGACCGGCCGGCCGGCGGACGCCAATTCACGGATCGATGCGGTATAGAAGGGATGGATCGCCGCCGCAGCCACGCAGTCCAGGGCGCTGTAGAGTTCACGCCATTCCCGGGTCGGCACAACAGGTCCGCATGCAAGTCCCATCGGCGCGAGCATCATGCCGATGCCGACAGGATCTGCTGGAAACATTTCACCCAAAAGGGTCACGGTCGGCTTGAGGCTGAGACCGCCGCGCGGCGCCTGTACGGGACCGCTCTCTGCCTCGGAGCGTGCATATTTCAACATGGCACCGGCCAGGACGTCCTTGGCTTCCGCGTGCGTTGGCACGCCGAATCCTGGAACGTCGATACCAATCACCCGCACGCCATTGATGTGCTTTGGCAGCAATTGAAGCGGCACGCCGGATGCCGTGGGTACGCACAGATTGATCACGACGATTGTGTCGTACAGCGCCGGATCTGCGATTTTGAAGACCGCGTCTCGAATATCCTCAAACAGCTTGCCGGTGACGAGCGTCTCGGAATTAAAGGGGACGTAGCCAACCGTGCGGCGCGCGCCGTAGAAGTGAGAGGTAAATGTCAGCCCGTAGACGCAACACGCCGAACCCGACAGGACGGTCGCAGTTCGCCGCATCCGCAATCCGACGCGCAGCGAGCCGAATGCCGGACACATGCTCTGCGGCTGATCATGAGGACCTTGCGGGTAGTCCTTGGCATATTGATCAAGGACTTCGCTTTTCCCGGCCGCAGCCGCGGCGCGCAACATCTCGTCCTTGCCAGCGTGACATCCAACACCCGGCGCAGCCGGAGTCTGATCGCGGCACGCCGACGGGTCTTGCGCCACCGCACGCTCCCCGGCGTCCTCGCCGGCTTCAGAGACGGTCTTGTCTTCAAGTTCCGTCATCACAACGCCCCGTCTGCTCTCAAACCGTGTCGTAAACGACTTCGAGCGATGGCTTTTCAACACCAACCCCGCCGCACATGTCTTCGTAGCTCGCCGGCTCCAGCGTCACGCCGCGCCCGACAGCTTCGCTCTTGAACAGACCGAGGAGGCCATCCTGCGTGAGGGGAGCGGGGCGCACCGGCGGCGCCGAAGCGACGTTCAAGGCAAGCCCCTCGAAAAGCGATCCCCACTCGCCACCCGGCAGGCCGATGATCTGATAGTTCGCGCTCTTGCGGCGGATATCCTCGTTCGCCGGAATCGAGGCGAGGACGGGAATGCCTGCGGCGGCGGCAAAGGCCTCCGCTTCGCCGGTTCCATCGTCCTTGTTGACGATCATCCCGGCCACACCAACGTTGCCGCCGAGCTTGCGGAAGTATTCAACCGCCGAACAGACGTTGTTGGCGACATAAAGCGACTGGAGATCGTTGGAGCCTACGACGATTACCTTTTGGCACATGTCGCGGGCAATCGGCAGGCCGAAGCCGCCGCACACGACATCACCGAGAAAGTCGAGAAGGACGTAATCGAAACCCCAGTCGTGAAAGCCGAGCTTTTCGAGAAGCTCGAAACCGTGGATGATGCCGCGTCCGCCACAACCCCGGCCCACTTCAGGGCCGCCGAGTTCCATGGCGAACACGCCGTCGCGCTTGAAGCAGACGTCGGAGATCTTCACCTCTTCGCCGGCCAGCTTCTTCTTCGCCGACGTCTCGATAATGGTAGGTGTCGCCCGCCCGCCAAATAGCAGAGACGTCGTATCGCTCTTGGGATCGCAACCGATCAGAAGCACCCGTTTGCCGAGCTGGGCCATCATGTACGACAGATTGGCCAGCGCGAAACTTTTGCCGCTGCCGCCCTTGCCGTAGATTGCGATGACCTGCGTCTCTTTTTTGGGATTGGACGATTCTGCGAGAGGCGGATCGGGCTCAATGGCCGCCTCCTCACGCAGAAAGTCCTTCATGCTGAGAGGACGTGCTGAAACTTCGGACGAGGGAACCATTCCGGTCATGAGCACGCTCTCCAATCGAGGATCATTTTGAGGCAGTCAGGATCGGTGAATGCCGTCTGATATGCGGCCGGCGCATCTGCAGCGGCGCAACGGTGGGTGATCAAACCCTCGAGCGACAGAGACCCATTCTCGATGAGCTCTGTTACCGTCCTAAGATCGGCATCGCGCCATTCGGCTGAGATTGAGATGCGAGCTTCACGCATGAATGCGGGAGGAAACGAGAACGACAGCGGAGCGCTGTAGAAACCTGCGAGCGTGATGACACCAAGCGGCGCCAATCTGCCGATCAAGGTATCCAGAAGAGCACTGTCGCCGCTGGCATCGCAGATCGCGCGGTAGTTGCGCCGACCATCGCTGTCGGGAGTTGTGATGTCATAACTGGCGCTGCCTTCGGCGCGCCGCGCGTTGGTTTCCCACACGGTAGGCCGCGCCCCGCCCAACGCCACGGTGGTCCGCGCAATCAGCCGGCCGAGCACGCCGTGGCCGATCACAAGTTCGGGAAGGATGGGCCCTGCGAGGCAGGCATGATGCGCCGTCGCCGCCAAAGCGAGGAGTACGCCTTTCTCGCCCAGCGCTTCATCGATCTTGGTGAGCCGGTGTCCTGGAACGACGAGACGGGACGCCGCCCCGCCGAACAGACCGCGGACGTCTCCGAAACATTTGGCTCCAGGAATGAAAACCCGGTCGCCGTCTTTCAATCCTGCCGCGCCGCCGGCATCACGGACCCGCCCAACCGACTCGTATCCCGGCACCAGCGGGTACCCCAATCCTGGGAAAGGCGGCATGCGGCCTGTAAACAGCAGGCGCTCGGTCCCCGTGCTGATGCCGCTCCATTCGACATCGATGAGGCAGTCCCCATCTTCCGGCTTCGCCAATGCGATGCCACGAAGCGAAAGACACTCCGGCCCCTCAAGAACGACTGCCGTGGTCATCATCAGGCACACTCGCCTTCGGCGGCTTCACGGTCACCTGCGATGGCAGGAGACTGGCCACTTCTTGAGTGTCAGCTTACTCTGACACTTGTTAGTGTCAAGCAGATTGCGCCGTCGGTCGTCAGCAATCGGCAATCAAAACGCTGGTTTGAATCGGCTGGCGCGACTTCAGCAGCCGAACTCCCGCAAAGCCCGATTGAACGAGCAGTGCGGAAATTTGATCAAACGACCGCGCCCGTCCCGAACCCATGGCGAGGAAATAGAAGCCGAAATAGGCGTCTCCCACCACCTCGGCACCGGCGGAACGGGCCAAAGGTTCGGCAATCAGCAGCCGGCCACTTGGAAGAAGCGCCTTGCGCGTCACCTGTAGCAGGCGCAGCACACTCTCATCATCGTGATCATGGATAACCCGGATCAACGTGATGAGGTCAGCTCCCGAAGGCAGCTCATCGCGTAGAAAGTTGCCCCCCACGGCCTTTGCCCGGCCAGCGAAACCCCGGTCGCGAAACCGAGCCGACGCTTTATCAGCAACCGGCGGCAGATCGAATACCATTGCGCTCAGCGTGGGGTATCGTGCCAGGGCTGCGCAGGCGAACGTCCCGTCTCCCCCTCCAGCATCGAGCACCAAGCGATGGCGCGCGAGTGAATAGCAGTCCAGAACCTCCTCGCTGATGAGATCCTGCGATGCCGACATCAGCCGCGTGTAGGCTGTGACCTCGTCAGTCTTGAGGTCGTTCTTCGGATCGTTGCGCGCATATTTCCAGAATTGCGACACGTGTGTCTCGACGGCGTCCCCTCTCAGCAGGGCCACAGGATCACTGAGGTCTTCGTAGAGCATGGCGTGATGGCGAATCATTTCCATCACGCCGGGATTGGCAAGCAGAGCGGCGCCGTGCGCACCAAGCCCATAGTGTCCGTTTCGGCGCCGCTGGAGGAGTCCGAGCGAGGCGGCTGCGTCGAGCAATATCAAGGTGGCGTTGAGCGGTATTCCCGTGAGGACTGCGATATCTTCGGCAGAACGCGGGCACGCCCTCAGGTACTTGAAAAGATCAAGCGTCACGCAAGAGTATAGAACCTGCGAATAGACAAAACCGGCGCACAGATCGAACAACGCCCGAGCGCGCTTACGAGCGACAAACCGCGTAAATATTGACGTTGCCGCCCATTTTTGAAAGCTTCGGCTCGACAGCAGCCGACTGCGCGAACGAAGCCAAAACTCTGGCGGATCGTATTGCATCGCCTTTGGAGCACCGCCGCCGATGATCGGAAACAACCGGACGTCAGGCCGCTTCAAGCACGAGTTTTTTCGGCATGAACCGCATCGCCTCGGCTTCAATGAGCTTGCGGAGCTCAGCAGCACCGGGGCAAGACGGTATGCTTTCGATCGCCTCGGCAAGCAGCGATTTCAAGCGCCCGACCGCGACCGAGATACCAAGGTCGCAAGCGCTCGGCCTCGAGTGGATGATATCCTGCCCGCAATGCTTGCCAATGTCCGCCGGATCGGCCATCCGATCCTGCAAGTCGTCGGCCACCTGATAGGCTTCACCGATGCATTCGCCCAGCCGCCGCCATCCCGAAGGATTGGCACCAGCCGCAATAGCACCCGATGCGGTGGCGGCCGAGAACAATGCGCCGGTCTTGGCACGATGATAGTGCGACAGCTCCACCGATGGTTCACATTCCCACGCTTGGCCCGCGATGATACCACCCGGCGCACCGGTCGACTGCGCCAGCATTCCAATCAGCCCACCCATCCGCGCCGGCTGAAGCGCACAGCCGAGCGCCAAGGTTTGAAATGCGAGAACGATCAGCCCATCACCTGCGAGCACGGCCTCAGCCTCGCCAAACACCTTGTGCACGCTTGGCTGCCCACGCCGTTCCGCGGCGTCGTCGAAGCACGGGAGATCGTCGTGCACGAGGGATGCGCAGTGGATGAGTTCGATTGCCGCCGCAGCACTGTCCGCGATGCCCGGATCGTCGTCGCCACATGCCCGCGCCACAGCCAAACAAAGCCGCGGCCGAACGCGTGCGCCGCCTGGAAAGACGGCGTAGCGCATCGCCGCGGAAAGTTTGGGAGGACTATCTGGGACCCGGGCGTGCTCGATCGGAACTTGCAGGG
>WBZP01006197.1_pt1 | contig 11895 bp, 11 predicted proteins | sample 5204301 | NCBI WGS metagenome assembly WBZP01 (sample SAMN12412401, study PRJNA552823) | activated sludge metagenome | isolation source: activated sludge from nitrification reactor of wastewater treatment plant... | place: USA: Pennsylvania | collected 2017
CACGACGGTAGGCAGAGGCGGTTTCCCGTCAGTGTCCCGACTGTTACCTCGGTGTTACAGGTTGCCGGGGGTGCCGGGTTTCCGTGGTGCCAGGGGGATCGGCGGGGCAGGTGGTGATGACCGGCCGTTGCGGCCTCGCCCAGATCCTAGGCTGGGGGCGTGGACCGTCGAGATCTGGGTGGCTGGTTGCAGGGTCCGGGCGCGTCGTCCGCCGACGAAGGGGCACCGGCGACCGGGTACCCCGGCGAGCGCCTCGGGCTGCCGGCCGGCGGCCCCGGGGCGATCGCCCCCCTCGGACGGCGCGTGCTCGGCGTGGTGCTCGACTGGGCCTTCGCGCTGCTCATCGCGGGTGGGGTGATGCGCCCGCTCGAGTGGGGTCAGTTCGCCCCGCTCGTCGCGTTGCTGGCGATGAACGTGGTGCTGGTAGGGACGGCGGGGTTCACGGTCGGCCACCGGATCGCCGGGTTGCGGGTGCAGGCCGTGGACGGCGCGCTGCCCGGCCCCGTCCGCGCGCTGGTCCGTGGCGTGCTGCTCTGCCTGGCCATCCCGGCCGTGTTCTGGGACCGCGACCAGCGTGGTCTGCACGACAAGGCCGCCGGAACGGTGATCGTCCGGCGATGATCCCAACGAGATCGGGGTCCGCCCGCGGGATGGGCGGGCAGACCCCGATCTGGTTGGGATCTGGGCTCGGGCGGGAGTTGGGCTCGCGTGGGAGTTGGGGCTCAGCGGCCGCGCATGGCCCGGCGGTCGGGGCGCGCCCGGGTCGGGTCGATCCCCTTGGGCATCGGCACCTTCACCCCACCGAGGGCCCGGAGTCGCTTGGCCACCTGGCTGACCTGGTCCTTGGTCAGTTCCGGGCGCTTCCTGGTGAGCACCCGGGCGACCTTGATCAACGGGACCTGCCCCTCGCCGTCCCCGGCGTGCACCACGATCACCGGCACGTTCTCACCGACGAGTCGCTTCACGTGCTTGACCTGCTGGTCGGCGAGCCTGGTCACCCTGGGCAACGGACCCTCGGTGACCAGGGCGACCCCCGGCCGGCCGACGGCACGGAAGACCATGTCCTGGGTGCGCGGGTCGACCGCGACCGGGGCCTCCTCGACGTTCCAGCCGCCGCGCAGGTTCTTCAACGCCGCCGCCGTGGCCCCCGGTTGCCCGGCGACCTGGGCGAAGGCGGCGCGCTCGGCCCGCCGGGTCATCACGATCAGGGCCACCATGAACCCGAGCACCCCGAAGGAGATGCCCCAGAGCACCGGGTTGCCGATCCACCAGCCGAGCAGCAGGCCGACCGCGGTCACCGCCAGGAAGGTCAGCAGCATCCACCAGACGACGGCCGGGTCGACCCGGCGGGTCATCTGGAAGATGGCCCAGATCTGCCGGAGCCGGGCGAAGCGCTGTTTCTTCGGGGCGGAGGAGTCCGCGGCGGGGCGTGCCATGGCGTCAGGATAGGCGGCGCTGCACCGCCTGTGCCCACAACCGCCCGGCCCGGTACGACGAGCGGACCAACGGCCCCGACATCACGCCCGAGAACCCGATCTCCTCGGCCTCCTCGCGCAGCGCGACGAACTCGTCGGGGTGCACCCAGCGCTCCACCGGGTGGTGGCGCGGGGTGGGCCGCAGGTACTGGGTGATGGTGATCAGGTCGCAGCCGGCGCCGTGCAGGTCACGCAGCGCCTCGGAGACCTCCTCGCGGGTCTCGCCCAGGCCGAGGATGAGGTTCGACTTGGTCACCATCCCGGCGGCGCGGGCCTGCCGGATCACGTCGAGCGAGCGTTCGTAGGAAAACGCCGGCCGGATCCTGCGGAACACCCGGGGCACCGTTTCCAAGTTGTGCGCGAACACCTCCGGCGCGGCGTCGAACACCTGGGCCAGCAGCTCGGGCCGGGCCGAGAAGTCCGGCACCAGGATCTCCACCCCCGTGTCGGGGTTCAGCTCATGGACGGCGCGCACCGTCTCGGCGTACAGCCAGGCGCCCTCGTCGTCCAGGTCGTCACGGGCGACCCCGGTGATCGTCGCGTAGCGCAACCCCATCGTCCGGACGCTCTCGGCGACCCGGCGCGGCTCGTCGCGGTCGAGCGGCTGGGGCTTGCCCGAGTCGATCTGGCAGAAGTCGCAGCGCCGCGTGCAGGCGCTGCCGCCGATCAGGAAGGTCGCCTCGCGATCCTCCCAGCACTCGAAGATGTTGGGGCAGGCCGCCTCCTGGCACACGGTGTGCAGCGACGCCCCGGCCACCCGGTTGCGCATGTCGTGGAACTCGGGGCCCATCTTCATCGTGGTGCGGATCCACGGCGGCTTGCGCTCGATCGGGGTCTGCGTGTTGCGGGCCTCGATCCGCAGCAGCCGGCGGCCGTCGGGGGTGCGGGCCGGCGCCGAACCGGACGACGCGGCCCCCTCCGCGGGCTCGGTCACCTGGGTCATCGGGCTGCCACCCGTTCGGGCAGGTGCGCGCGCAGGTGCTCCACGGCGATCGGGAGCACCTCGGCGACCGGCACGTCCCGGTCGAGCTCGGCGGTGAGCGAGGTGACGTCGGCGTCGGCGATCCCGCACGGCACGATCCGGGAGAACCAGCTGAGGTCGGGGTCGCAGTTGATCGCGAAGCCGTGCATCGTCACGCCCTGGGCGACCCGGATGCCGATCGCGGCGATCTTGCGGGAGCGCCGCGCGCCGTCCGGCGGCAGCCAGACGCCCGTACGGCCCTCGACGCGTTCGGCGGCCAGACCGAAATGGGCGCAGATGCCGATCATCGCGGCCTCGAGCCGCCGGACGTACGCCACGACGTCCACCGGGTCGCCGAGGCGCACGATCGGGTAGCCGACCAGCTGACCGGGACCGTGCCAGGTGATCTTGCCGCCGCGATCGACGTCGATCACCGGGGTGCCGTCCCACGGGCGCTCGTGCGGCTCGGTGCGCTTGCCCGCGGTGAACACCGGCGGGTGCTCGAGCAGCAGCACCGTGTCGGGCTGCTCGCCGCTCACCACCCGGGCATGGACGGCGCGCTGCAGCTCCCACGCCTGCGTGTAGTCGACCCGGGCATCGCCGATCCCGACCACGTCGAACTCCAGCTCGCTCACCGTGTCAGGGTACGGGCGTGTCGCGGCGCAGGTCACCCCACCCGCCCGCGAGTCAGATCGGTGCGAGATCTGGGTCTGCACCCGATTCCCGGTGCATCCCCAGATCTCGCGGAGATCTCGGGGGCCGCCGGGTGACCCGAGGGCTGGGATTCGGGGGGTGTGCCGACAGGACTGTCGGTATCCCGCAGTAGGGTTTCTCCGTGACCGATCAGCAGACCCCGGGGGCCCAGCGCGCCGCAGATGTCCACGATCCGGGCCGCGTCGAGCAGGGCCGGGCCGGGCAGGAACTGCACAGCTACCTGGCCCCGACCGCCGGTGGGGACGTCGACGCCGACCTCCCGCAGCGCAGCGGGTGGGTGCGCCGCTGGCGCTGGGTCGCGGCGCTGCTGCTGGTGCTGCTCTGGCTGGGCATCGGCGGCGGGGGCGGGTCGTTCGCCGGCAAGCTGTCGCAGGTCCAGAAGACCGACACCACCTCCTTCCTGCCCGCCGACGCGGAGTCGCGCCGTGCCGGTGAGCTGGCGAAGAAGTTCGTCACCACGCAGTCGTACCCCGGCTTCGTCGTGGTCGAGAGCGGCGAGAAGCTGACCCCGGCGAAGCTCGCGGAGATCCGCACGGCGGTCGAGGGCATCCCGGCGCTGGAGGTGCCGGTCACGGGCCACCCCTCGGTCAAGGTCGGCGACTACCTCGTGCCCGGGCCGATCCCCGTCGTCCCCTCGCAGGACGGCACCGCCGCGCTGGCCCTGGTCAGCTTCGACCTGCTCGACTTCGGGGCGACCCTGGCCGACGGCAAGAGCCCGCTGCAGAAGTCGGTCGAGGCCATTCGCACGGGGCTGAAACCCCTCGCCGACGACGGCACGAAGGTCTACGTCACCGGGCCGGCCGGCATCGTCGCCGACCTGGTCAAGGCCTTCGGCGGCATCGACGGCATCCTGATCGTGGTCGCCCTGCTCACCGTCCTGGTCATCCTGCTCGTCGTCTACCGCAGCCCGATCGTGCCGGTCTTCGTGCTGCTCGCCGCCGTGTTCGCGTTCGCGCTGGCCGCCCTCGTTGTCTACCAGCTCGCCAAGAACGAAGTGATCACCCTGGACGGCCAGGGTCAGGGCATCCTGTCGATCCTGGTGATCGGTGCCGCCACCGACTACGCCCTGCTGCTGGTCGCGCGCTACCGGGAGGAGCTGCGCCGCCACGACGACCGGTACGAGGCGATGTGGCTGGCCTGGCGCCGCGCCGCCGAGCCGATCATCGCCTCGGGTGGCACCGTCATCATCGGCCTGCTCTGCCTGCTGCTTAGCGACCTCGGCCCGACCAAGGGGCTCGGGCCGGTCGGGGCGATCGGCATCGCCTCGGCCATGCTCTCCGCGCTGACGTTCCTGCCCGCGCTGCTCGTGCTTCCCGGCCGCAACTCGCCCGGTGAGCACGGTCGGTGGGTGTTCTGGCCCGCGCTGCCCCACGTCGGCACGGAGGGCCCGGAGACCAAGGGGATCTGGGCCCGGGTCGCCCGGCTGGTCGGCACGCACCCGCGCCGGGTCTGGCTGGTCACCGCGGCCGTGCTGCTCGGCCTCGCGGCGTTCCTGCCGACGCTCAAGGCCACCGGGGTGTCGCAGACCGACACCTTCCTCACCACGGTCGAGTCGGTCACCGGCAACAAGGCGCTCGCCGCGCACTTCCCGGGCGGGTCGGGCAACCCGGTCGTGATCATCGGCCCGGCGGGTCAGTCGGGCGCGCTCGAGAAGGCCGTCCGGACGACGCCCGGCGTCGCCTCCGTGGTCTTCACCACGGCCGTCCCGGCCGGTGTTCCGGTGCCGGCCGGCACGGTGGTGCCGCCCAAGCAGGTCGACGGACTGCAGGCCACGCTCGCCGACCCGGCCGACTCGCAGGCGGCCTTCGACACGGTCGACCGCTTGCGCACTGCCCTGGACGGCGTATCCAACCAGGCGCTGGTCGGCGGCGTGACGGCCACCAACCTCGACGTCCGCAACATCTCGGCGGCCGACCGCAACCGGATCATCCCGATCATCCTGCTGGTGATCTTCACCGTGCTCGCGCTGCTGCTGCGCGCCCTGGTCGCCCCGGCGCTGCTGCTCGTGGCCAACGTGCTGTCGTTCGCAGCGACGATGGGTGCGGCAGCGTTGATGTTCAACCACGTGTTCCGGTTCCCTGGGTCCGACCCGACGGTCACCCTCTACGGGTTCGTCTTCCTGGTCGCCCTCGGCATCGACTACTCGATCTTCCTGATGACCCGGGTGCGCGAGGAGTCGCTGGCCCAGGGCACGCGACGCGGAGTGCTGACCGGGTTGGCCGTGACCGGCGGTGTGATCACCAGCGCGGGTGTCGTGCTGGCGGCCACGTTCGCCGCGCTCGGGGTCCTGCCGATCCTGTTCCTCGCCCAGATCGCGTTCATCGTCGCCTTCGGGGTGCTGCTCGACACCCTCGTGGTCCGCTCGCTGCTGGTGCCGGCGCTGTCGCTCGAGATCGGCCGGCGGATCTGGTCGCCCAGCCGGCTGGCAGCACCCGGTCGTGACTGAGGCCGACAGTGACTGAGCCCGGCCCGGTCCGGGCCACCGGGGCGGCCGGCCCGCGGGTGGCCCTGGTCGGCTACGGCTCGGCCGGCCGGGGCATCCACGCTCCGCTGCTGGTCGCGGCCGGCGCCGCCGCGGCCGTCGTGGTCACCGGCAACCCCGAGCGGGCGGTCCAGGCCCGCGCCGACCTGCCGGGGTGCCTGGTCGTCCCCACCCTGGACGCCGCCCTCGCCGCCGGGGTCGAGCTCGCCGTCCTGGCGTCGCCGAGCGGGGTGCACGTCGAGGGGGCGCTGGCCTGTGTGGCCGCCGGGGTGCCGGTCGTGATCGACAAACCGATGGCTGTCGACGCCGCCGGGTCGCGGCAGATCGTCGCCGCCGCGGGGGGCGCCCAGGTACCGGTCACCGTCTTCCAGAACCGCCGGTGGGACGACGAGAACCGTTGCCTGGCACGGCTTCTCGCCGACGAGGCGCTCGGGGCGGTGTACCGCTTCGAGCGTCGTTGGGAGCGCTGGCGGCCCGTGCCCAAGGACCGGTGGCGCGAGAACGCGGCGCCCGAGGCCGGGGGTGGCGTGCTGCTCGACCTCGGCCCGCACCTGGTCGACTCGGCCGTGCAGTTCTTCGGGCCGGTCGCGTCGGTCTACGCCGAGACGGCCGCGCACACCACCCCGGCGGAGGACTCGTTCTTCCTGTCGCTGCGTCACCTGGGCGGCGTGCGCTCGCACCTCACCGCCTCCTCGGTGGCCGCCGCACCCGGCCCGCGCACCCGGGTGCTCGGCGCCCGCGGGGCCTACGTGGTGACCGAGTTCGAGGCCGAGGAGCAGGGCTTCACCCTCCGCGGCACCTCGGGGTCGGCCGGTGCCCACACCGGTCACCTCGTCGTCGGGGGCGAGCACCGCCCCGTGCCGACCCCGCCCGGGGGTCACGGCGACTTCTACCCGGCGGTGTTCGCGGCGCTCGCCCTGCCCACCCCGGCCGAACGCCAGGCGGCGATGCCTGTCAACCCGCAGGACGTCGTCCACGTCATGGAGGTACTGGACGCCGCGCGGCGCAGCGCCGCGCAGCAGCAGGTGGTGAGCCTGGCCTGAGGGCCGGGCCGGGAGGAGGCGCGGTGACCGCGGACGCCCGCGATGCGGCCGCCCTGGGCGCCGAAGTGGGTGCGGAGCCGGCGGACGGCGTCGTGCCCAGGCGGCGGCGCCGGCGTGCGGTGCGCGCGGTGGCGCTCCTCGTCGCGGTGGCGCTGGGGTGGCTGGTCGTCGTCCCGGTCGTCGTGCTGCTCGCCACGGCCGGGCACCGGCACGCCGACGCGGACGGCGCCCCCACCGCCCCGGTCGTGATCGTGCTGGGCGCGGGCATCGACGCGCAGGGCAATCCGAGTCCCTTCCTCGCCGAGCGGCTCGACGTGGCGATCGACCTGTACCGGCGGGGCGCCGTCCGGGCCGTGCTGATGAGTGGCGACAACTCGCGTGCCGGGTACGACGAGGTCGGCTCGATGGCCACCTACGCGGTCGCCCGCGGGGTGCCCGCGTCGGCGGTGGTCACCGACCACGCCGGGTTCGACACCTACTCCAGCTGCTACCGGGCCCGCTCGGTCTGGGGCATCGACCGTGCGCTCGTGGTGACCCAGGCGTTCCACCTGCCGCGGGCGGTGTTCCTGTGCCGGCGGCTGGGGGTGGAGGTCGACGGGGTCGTCGCCTCCGACCAGGGGTTCACCGAGGTGAGCCGGGCCGGGTGGGTGCGCGAGCTGCCCGCCGTCCACAAGGCGGCCCTCGATCTGCTCACCCGGCGCACGCCCACGTTCCCCGGCCCGCGCGAGCACACCCTGGACGGCGTGACCGGCTCCCGCTGACGGCCCTGGCCTCGCATACTGGCCTCGTGGAGGGGCTCCTGGGGCGGACGCTGAGCGTGCTGTGGCTGGCATTGATCTCGGTGCGCCTGGGGAGTGCCGCCGTCAACAGGCCCCGCCGGCGGGGGCAGCAGCCCTCCTTCACAGCGCGGGTGTGGCTGCGGGTCTGCGGGGAACGCCGGTACCCAGGTCGGCTCGTGGTCGACGCGACCCGGGTGCTGTGGATCCCCCGGCTCTCGGAGGCCGCGGTCGACCTCACCGGCTCCGCGGTGTTCTGCCGCCGGCCCGATCCCCGGTCGTCGTTGTTCGACGAGGACGAGCTCGGGCTGGACGTGCCCTCGGTCGGCGTGGTGTGGCTAACCGTGGGCTCACGTGCCAGTTCGGAGCTCAGGGAGGTGCTGCGCACCCACCGTCGGCTGGGCCGGTCCGCGGCGGCGGACCCCCGGGCGCCCTCAGATCGGTGGCGATCGCTGCGCAGGTGGTGGCCGCGCGTCCTGCTGGTGCTCGCGGGCGGCTGGTTCGTGGGGTTCGGTGTGCTGGCTCTCACCGGAGCGTCGGTCGACGCCCGAGTGCTCTCCGGCTCCGACGGGTGGGGGTTCTGCACGGTCGGCTGGGTCACCCCCGGCGGCGTGGCGGCGCGGACGGAGATCGCCTGCGCCGACCCCCCGGACGACCCGGTCCGGATCCGTGCCCTGGGCGCGCCGTTCGAGGGGGTCGGCGGCCGTCCGGACGCCGTGTGGCTGGCCTGGGTGGAACCGGTGGTGCTGCTCGGGCTGCCCGGCGCCTTCGTCGTGGCCCGCGACCGGCGGTTCGCGCGCCGGCTGGCGCCGCTGCTCGTGCCGCGCGCCCGGCGTGAGGGGGTGCCACTGCCTCCGCTCACCCCGACCACGGTCATGCCCGGGTCGCTGGACGTCACCGCGGCGGACTACCTCGCCCGGCTGGTGCCCTATGTCCGTCACGGGCGGTGTGTCGAGTGGGTGGACACCCGCCGTCCGGGGGGTGCCGGGGCACCGGTTGGCCACCGCGACCTGCTCCGTGCGCTGCGCGGCCCGCTCCTGCTCGGCCTGGTGGCTCTCGCTGTCGCGGTGCCGCAGACCTGGGGGTATCTCTGGCGCGTCGGCCGGGTGTTGACCGGATCCGCCCCTGATCAGTCGGGTTTCGTTGAACGGATGATCTTCGGCGGCCCGGCCGCGATCGGGGCGGCGGTGTGGCTGGTGGTGCGCTGCTGGCGGGTGTGGCGGGCACGACGTGCCGTGGGGGTGGTCGACGGGGCGCCGACGACGCAGGCGCTCGGCCTGCTCACCGCCGACGACCAGGCCGAGCCGGTGCTGCTCCTGGTCGACCCGGCCGGGCCGCCGACCGTGTATCTCATGCGGCTGCACACGCCGCTGCCCGCCGCGCTGATGCAGGTCGAGGGTCCGTTGGCCCTGTCGCTGCACGGGGTGGTGGCGCCCGGCGAGCCCGTGGTCCCCGAACTGGCCACGGCCCCCGGGACCTTCCTGGCGCCGGCCACCTCCCTGAGCGAGCCGAGCCCCCGAAGGGTGTGCGGTCTCGTGGATGGGGCAGGTGGGTTCGAACTGGCACCGATCCGACAGGTCTGGCCTGCACAATCCGAGTGATCGCCGCCCCGGGTGGCAGGTTCAGGCGCCTCCCCGGGCCGACCTCTCCGGCACCCCTTGGCTGCGCCACGACCGATCGGGTGCTCCGGGCCGAACCCCGGGCGGCGCCGTCCGCCGGGCGAGCACCCGCACGGCGAGCGCGATCACGATGAGCCAGGCGCACCACGACAGGGTGACCTTGACGAACGAGCCTGCCTGGACGACGCCCGCCGCCCACGCGGGGCCCGCGCCGTCCGTCTTCGCGCCAGAGATCAGCGCCCACGCACCGAGGTTCTCCGCGTAGTCGCCGAGCGAGGCCAGCATCGGGATCACCGCCAACCACCGGGGCCACCCCGCGAGCCGGGCGAGGCCGCGCAGGGTCAGGGCCAGCAGGGCCGCGACGACCGCCGGGTACACCAGGTCGAGCACCTGCAGGTGCTCGTACGCGGCGACGCCACCTCGGGCGCGGCAGCCTTCGATGAACGCCAGCGTGATCTCGGGGGAGGGGGCGAACCGGACGTCGGGCGCCGGGCCGCCGCACGCCTCGGCCACCGCGACCAGCGACCCCCAGCCGTGGGACCCGAACAGCCACCCGGCCAGCACGACCCATGCCGCGGCGAGGCCCAGCAGCGGGTTCCGCCAGATACTGCGAATTCGCATCATCTCTCGATGCTACGACTTCGTAGTACCATTGTCACGTGGAGACCCAGGCGCCCGGCAACGTGCTGTTCGGGGTGTGGCTCGTGGCCCGCCGGACGACCCGGCTGCTGGACGACGCCCTGCGCGAGAGCGGGCTCAGCGCCGACGACTTCGCCGTCTACTCGCTGCTCACCGCGGGCAGTGCCACCCCGGGAACGCTCGCGACCTGGCTGGCTGCGCCGCTGACCACGGTCTCGAGCTACGTGAAGCGGTTCGAGGCCCGCGGCCACGTGCAGCGCGTCCCGGACCCGGCCGATCGGCGGTCCTACCGCATCTCGCTGACGCCCGAGGGCGTCGCCGCGCACCTGCGGGCCGGGGCGGCGTTCCTCGAGGTGCTCGCCCAGGTCGATGCGCGCCTCGGCGCCGCCGAGCCGATGGTCCGGGAGTCGCTCGGCCTGCTGTCCGGCGCGGTCGACACCCTCCGGCCGGGCGCGCCGTCCCGGCCGGCCGTCAGCTGAGCAGTCGGGTCGGCAGGCGGGTCTCCACGGCCTCGCCCGAGGCGGCGTCCCGTTCGACTCGGTAGCACGCGGCGTCCGGTCGTTCGGCCACGCACTCGACCAGGTCGGTGCCGCGGTAGACCAGGCCCGCCCCGTCGTCCGTGCAGTAGGACACCGGCAGGGTGCCGTCGGCGACCAGGGCGTGGATGGCGGGTCGGCGCTGCTGCTCGCCGTCGTAGTGCACGCCGTTGCCGTAGGGCAGCAGGCCCAGACCGTTCGTGACCGGACGCAGCGTGGGGCCGTAGGAGTCGGTGACCCCGCCGGCGTGCCAGCAGATCGACCCCGCGCTGACCCCGCCGAGCACGACCCCGGCCTGCCAGACCCGCCGCATGATCGCGTCCAGCTCGTGCACCCGCCACACGGCGAGCAGGTTCGCCACCGAGCCGCCCCAGACCCAGACGACGTCGTGGTCGCGCAGGTGCGCCTCGACGTCCTCGACGTTCGGCATCGGGAACAGGTTGAGCCTGCCCGAGAGGAACCCGGCCGCCCGGTCCGCCTCCTCGAGCTCGGCGGCCATCCACCGCTGGTCACCGATCGCGGTGCCGACGTGGCAGATCCGCGGCGCGCGGCCGTGCACGCCGGAGAGGTCGACGGCGTGGCGCAGCAGCGGGCCGACGTCGAGGCGGCGGCGTCCGGTCGGACTCATCACGTGGCCGCCGGAGGTGGCGACGATGGTGGGGGCGTCGGCGGGCATGGCGGGAGGCTACCGGGGCTCGCGTCCCCGGGTTCATACTGCGCGGGTGACCTGGATGGGGGCGGCGGTCGGGTGGGTGGTCGGGACTCTCCTCGGCCTCGCCCTCATGATCTTCGGCTGGGGGCTGAGTCTGGCGATCCTCGAACGCCGCGGCAATCGGCGGGAGGACCTGTGGCGGGGTGGCAACGGGATCCGGGTGTCGGCGGCGCTCCGGGGGAGGGGGCGGTGGTTCCGCCCCGGCCGATTGGCGCTGCAGGTCGGCCAGGTGGTCTGGATGCCCTGGTTCGGGCGGGGGGCCCTGGACCTCGCCGGGGCGCCTCTCGTCGACGTCGTCGAGGGCTTCCCGGGGGCCGTGATCACCCTGCGCGACGGGCCGCAGGGCGTGACCCGTCTGAGGGTGCGCCGCAGCGACGTCCTCACCCTGGTCCGGGCGATGTACGCCCTGGGGGCACCCTTCCTTGAACCGGACGACGTCGCCCGCCGCGAGGGGGAGCGCGACGTCGAGTACCTGGCACGATTGGCGGCGCTCGACCGGCGGGTGCCCCCCATCGGTCGCGGTCCCCGCCATTTCCGGTGGGGATGGGGCGCTCTCGGGGCTCTGGCATGGATGGCCCTGGTGATCGCGGCGGTGGTCTGGCGAGCCCGAGCCGGCCAGGATCGCGCCGGCGTCGCGTGGGGTCTCAGCTCCGGCTTCACCGGCACAGCGGGGTGGCCGGTCCTCCTGCTGCTCGTGTGCGGAGGGTTCTGGGTGTCCTCGGTTCGGGGGACGCGCGCGGCCCGCAGCTCACCCCCCAGGGACCAACCGGCTCTGGTCACCCGGGACTGCTCGGCCATGCCGGTGCTGCTGGTGAGCGACGAGCGCGGGGTGTACTCCGTGCCTCTCGCCGGGCGGGTGTCCCGACTCCCGGCCGGACCTGTGACCGTGCGGGTGCGCGGCGAACTCGTGGGCGGGGGGCATCTCGTCCTCGACGGGG
>WBZP01006198.1_pt1 | contig 11894 bp, 7 predicted proteins | sample 5204301 | NCBI WGS metagenome assembly WBZP01 (sample SAMN12412401, study PRJNA552823) | activated sludge metagenome | isolation source: activated sludge from nitrification reactor of wastewater treatment plant... | place: USA: Pennsylvania | collected 2017
CAGGTAGCCCGCCGCGCGCTGGGGCAGCTCGACGCCGGCGGTCGAGCTGTGGGCGCGGTGCGCGGTGCCGAACGCGTCGTTCACGTACACGTCGCCGAGCCTCGCGAGCGAGGCGCGGAACGCCTTCACCTTCTCGGGGTCGGCCTTCACCGACGTGCCGTCGTCCTTCTTGACCTTGCCCTCCTCCTCGATGTGGAAGCGGAGGTTCTCGAGGAGGGCGACCTCGCCCGGCTTCAGCGCCGCGCAGGCCTTCTCGACGTCGGGGCCGACGCAGTCGGCGAGGAACTGCACGGGCTTGCCGAGGAGCTCGGACAGCTTCTGGGCGACCGGCTTGAGCGAGTACTTCGGGTTCGCCTGGCCGTCGGGCCGGCCGAGGTGGCTCATCAGCACGAGGCTCGCGCCCTTCCCGAGCACGTACTCGATGGACGGCAGCGAGGCGCGCAGGCGCTTGTCGTTCTCGACCTTGCCGTCCTTCACGGGCACGTTGAAGTCGACGCGCATGATCACGCGCCGGCCCGCGAGCGCGAGGTCCTCGATGAAGAGCTTGGCCATGGGTTCTTGTCTCCTGTTGCGGCCGGAAAATGAAAACGGGGGCGGCCGTCGATGGGCCGCCCCCGGACGAGCCCCGGAAGGTCTCCCGGGGGTCGGCTGCCGTCTACTTCGCGCCGTCCTTCTTCGCCATGAAGCGGAGAAGGTCGATGACGCGGTTCGAGTAGCCCCACTCGTTGTCGTACCAGGAGACGACCTTGAAGAAGCGCTTCTCGCCCTTCAGGTTGTTCTGGAGCGTCGCGAGCGAGTCGTAGATCGACGAGCGCGCGTCGTGGATGAAGTCGGTCGAGACGACCTCCTCGTTCGCGTAGCCGAGGATGTCCTTGAGGTAGGTCTCGCTGGCCTTCTTCATGAGGCCGTCGATCTCCTCGATCGAGCTGTCCTTGGCCGAGCGGAAGACGAGGTCGACGACCGAGACGTCCGGCGTCGGGACGCGGAAGGACATGCCGGTGAGCTTGCCCTTCGTCGCCGGGAGGACCTCGCCGACGGCCTTGGCCGCGCCGGTCGAGGACGGGATGATGTTGATCGCCGCCGCGCGGCCGCCGCGCCAGTCCTTCTTGGACGGGCCGTCGACCGTCTTCTGCGTCGCGGTGTAGCTGTGGATCGTCGTCATGAGGCCCGTCTCGATCCCGACGCCTTCCTTCAGGAGGACGTGGACGACCGGCGCGAGGCAGTTCGTCGTGCAGGAGGCGTTCGACACGATGTTGTGCTTGGCGGAGTCGTACTCCTCGTGGTTGACGCCCATGAGGAGCGTCTTCACTTCGCCCTTGCCGGGGGCCGAGATGATGACCTTCTTCGCGCCGGCGGCGAGGTGGCCCTTGGCCTTCTCGGAGTCGGTGAAGAGGCCCGTCGCCTCGATGACGTAGTCGACCCCGAGCTCCTTCCACGGGAGCTGGCTCGGATCCTTCGTCGCCATGATGCACTTCACTTCGTCGCCGCCGACGATCAGGACGTCGTTGCCCTCGGCCGTCGGGCTGCTCTTCTTCGTGGCGAGGGAGTGCTTGAAGCGGCCGTGCACCGAGTCGTACTTCATCTGGTACGCGAAGTAGTCCGCGTCCGTGGAGATGTCGACGACGCCGACGACGTCGATCTCCTTGCCGAGGAGACCCTGGTCACAGAGGGCCTGGAAGACCAGGCGGCCGATCCGGCCGAAGCCGTTGATTGCGACTTTGATTGCCATTCTTGCCATCTCCTCGAAGTATTCGAACGGGCCAGTCTAGTCCACGCCGCGCCAGTGGCACAAGAAACGGCGGAACCATCGCGGTGGGCCGTCGGAACTACTCGGCGCTTCAGCCATTTGTGTGTTCATTGGCGCCCACCGATCCGGCTCATGATCGGGGCGCCTCGGGCCCCTTCGCCCCCGTTTGACGGCCGTCGCGCCCCGGCGATAGTGTGCGCGCTCGATGCGGGCCCTCGTCCTCGCCCTCGCGCTGTCGGCCGGCGGCGCGGTCCCGGCCGCCGAGCGGTCGGTCCTCTCGCGCGGGGAGGCGCACGTCTGGGAGGAGCAGGAGGTCACGCTCGAGTCGTCGCGCTCGCGGGAGAACCCCTACGCTGAGGTCGAGTGCTGGATCGACCTCGAGGGTCCCGGCTTCTCGCGACGCATCCGCGGGTTCTGGGACGGCGGCCGCACGTTCCGGGTCCGCTTCGTGGCGACGACGCCCGGCGAGTGGCGCTGGCGCTCGGGCTCGAGCGACCCGGACGACGCGGGCCTGAACGGCGGCAAAGGCGGGCTGCGCGCGGTCGCGTGGACGGAGGCGGAGAAGGCCGAGAACCCCAACCGCCGCGGCTTCGTCCGCCCGACGGCGAACGGCCACGCGCTCGAGTACGCCGACGGCACGCCCTTCTTCCTCCTCGGCGACACCTGGCTCGCGGCCTCGACGTGGCGGCTGCCGCTGCGCGGCGTGCCGGCTCGCGGCGACGTCGTGCCGGGACCGGGCCTGAGCTTCGAGGAGGCCGTGGCCTTCCGCCGCCGCCAGGGCTTCAACTCGATCAGCCTGATCTCGGCCTTCCCGAATTGGGACGTCGACGCGCGCGGCGCGACCTTCGCGAACGCCGACGGCGTCTTCCTGCGCAACGCGTGGGAGAAGTTCGGTCACTGGGCGAAGGACGCGCGCGTGACGACCGCCGACGGCGCGACGACGACGGCGAAGGACATGACGGACGAGCAGGGGAACCGTCCGTTCGTCGTCCTCGCCGACCGCGACGGCCTCGCCGACTTCGACCGTGTCGACCCGGCCTACTTCCGGAGTCTCGACCGCAAGATGCGCTACCTCGCGGACCAGGGCTTCGTGCCGCTCCTCGAGACGGTGCGCCGCGACTGCGCGCCGTCGTGGAAGGCGTACTTCGACTTCGACCGGTCCTTCTCGCGCTACGTCACGTACCTCCTCGCGCGCTACGGCGCGCGCAATCTCCTCTTCAGCGGGATCCACCTCGACTGGATCCCGAAGGAGTACAGCCTCACCGCGGAGGAGTTCAACGCGGCCCTGACGCATCACCACAGGACCTGCGGCCCGCCGCCGTTCGGCCAGCCGGTCACGTCGCTCATCGACAGCTCGACCTACCGGCGCTTCGGCCACGGCGCGCAGGCCCCGTGGCTGACGATGCACACGGTCGGCAACAAGCCGCGGAACAACGCGATCTACGCCTCGATCGAGGAGCTGTTCCGCCTCGACCCGCCCTATCCGGCCGCGAACCTCGAGCCCTACTACGCGGGCTGGAACCACGAGATCAACCGGCCCGGGGGCGAGACGCCGGCCGCCGACTCCGAGCGCGACCGCTACTTCGCGCGCGCCATGATGTACGGGTCGGTGCTCTCCGGCGCGCTCGCGGGCCACGTCTACGGCACGGGCGCCTACGACGTCACGAGCAGCGGCGAGCCGCCGGGCTGGCGGCCCTACATCTGGGAGGCCCTCGGCTACCGCTCCGGCGAGGACCTGCCGCGCCTGGGGCGCTTCGTCCTCTCCGCGGGAAGCCGTTACCAGCGGCTCGAGCCTTCGTCCTCCGACCTCGCGCCGCGCCGCGGCGCCGACGCGGGCGAGGACGGCCTCGACGGGTGGTCCTTCCTCGCGCGGACGAAGGACCGCGGCCTCGCGCTCCTCTACGTCGAGGAGAAGGCCCCGCGTCCGCAGGTCCGAGGGCTCCGGCCGGGCGCCGCGTACGACTGGACCTGGTACGACCCGCGGCGCGGCCGCTGGCTGGCGGCCGTCCGCGTCCGCACCGATGCGACGGGACGCCTGCCGTCGCCGGCCCTTCCGGACGGCGCCACCACCGCCCGGCGGGACTGGGCGGCGCGGCTCGAGGCCCGGTGAGCGACCCCGCCGCGGTCCGGCGCGACCGTCTCGTCCGCCAGCAGCTCGTCGAGCCGCGCTTCGCGGAGCCCGCCGCGCTCGTCGAGTGGATGGGCGCGGTCCAGTGCCAGGACTACGCCGGCGGCCTGTGGTCGATCGGCCGGAGGCTGCGCCGCGCGACGGAGGCGGGCGTCGAGCGCGCGATCGAGGCGCGCGCGATCGTGCGGACCTGGCCGATGCGCGGCACGCTGCACTTCGTGCCCGCGCCGGACGCGCGGTGGATGGTGCGCCTCCTCGCCCCGAGGGTCCTCGCGCGGAGCGCCTCCCGCCGGCGCGAGCTCGAGATCGACGACGCCACGCTGCGGAAGGCCCGAGCGGTGCTCGGCCGGGCCCTCCGCGGCGGAGGGCGCCTGACGCGGCCCGCCGCCTACGACGCGCTCGCGCGCGGCGGGATCGCGCCCGAGGGGCAGCGCGGGATCCACGTCCTCGGCCACCTCGCGCAGGAAGGTGTTCTCTGCTTCGGGCCGCGCGAGGGCCGGCAGCCGACGTTCGTCCTCCTGGACGAGTGGCTCCCCGCGTCGCGGGAGCCGGCCCGGGACGAGGCGCTCGCGACGCTCGCCACGCGCTACTTCCGGAGCCACGGTCCCGCGACCGCCGCCGACTTCGCGTGGTGGTCGGGCCTGACGCTGAAGGACGCGCGCGCCGCGATCGACGCGGGCGGGGTGCGCGATCCGTCGGAGCCGAAGGCGTCGCGGACGGCCGGCCCGCCCGCGGCCGTCCTCCTGCAGGCGTGGGACGAGTACCTCGTCGCCTACCGGGACCGCTCGGCCGCCGACGGCGGCGCCGGGAGCCGGCCGGCCGCGGTCGGCGCGCCCCTCGTCGCCGTCGACGGCGTCGTGCGGGGCGCGTGGCGGCGCGAGTCCTCCGCCTCGAAGGTGCGCCTTCACCTCGACGCCCGGCCGGCGCTCACGGAGCCGGAGCGCCGGGCGATCCGCGCCGAGGCCGTCCGGTACGGAGCCTTCCTCGGCCTCGAGCCCGTGGTCGTGTAATCTTCCGGCGCCCGCGATGGCCCTCGTCCCCTACGTCGCCCCGCTCCTCCTCGCCGCGATCCTCTCGCTGTCCCTCGTCGCCCTCGCGGCCTCGCACCGCGCGGTGCCGGGCATCCGCTGGTTCGTCGCCTTCATGTCGGCCCTCGCCGCGTGGACGGTCGCCTACGCGGCCGAGATCCTCGTGCCCGGCCTCGCGTCGAAGATCGTCGCGGCCAAGGCCCAGTACCTGGGCATCTCCTTCCTGGGCATCTCGTGGCTCGCCTTCGCCACCGAGTACACCGGCCTGCTCTTCTGGTCGCGCCGACAGGTCGCGGCGGCCTTCGCCGTGCCCGCCGCGACCCTTCTCCTCGTCTGGACGAACAGCGCCCACGACCTCGTCTGGAGCTCGGTCACGCTGTCGACCGGCCGGCCGTACGCCGTCCTCCTCCTCGCCCACGGGCCGTGGTTCTGGGTTCAGGTCGCCTACTCCTACCTCTGCCTCCTGCTCGCCCTCGCCTCCCTCACCCGCATCGCCATCACGCGGCCCCGGCCCTTCCGCGGCCAGTCGGTCCTCCTCCTCCTCGCCAGCCTCCCGCCCTGGCTCGGCAACGCCGTGTACGTGGCGGACCTCGTCGACACCGACCTCGACCTGACCGTCTTCGGCTTCGCCCTCACCGGGCTGTTCGCGGGCGTCGCCGTCCTGCGCTGGCGGCTGCTGTCGATCGGGCCCATCGCCCGCGAGACGATCGTCGACGGGATGCCGGAGCCCGTGGCCGTCGTCGATGCGGAGGGGCGGGTCGTCGACGTGAACCCGGCCGCCCTCGCCGTGCTGGGCTCGTCGGTCGACAAGGTCGTCGGCTGGCCGGCGGCTTCCGTTCTCGCGCCGTTCGCCCCCGACCCGGCGCCCGCCGCGGCGAGCCGCCGCGCCCTGCCCGCGCCGATCGGCGGGCGCCGCTACGACCGCGAGCAGTCGCCGGTCGTCGACGCCGGCGGGCGCTTCCGCGGGTTCACGCTCGTGCTCCACGACGTCACCGAGCGGGAGGCCGAGGCCGACGCGCTCCGGCGCGCCCGCGCGGCGGCGGAGGAGCTCGCGGCCGCGCAGCGCGTCTTCCTCGACAACATGAACCACGAGATGCGGACGCCGCTGCACGGCGTCATGGGCCTGCTCGAGCTGCTCCAGCAGGGCGACCTCGGCGGGGCCCAGCGCGACTACGCGCAAAAAGCCTACGAGTGCAGCGAGGAGCTGCTCTCCCTCGTGGACCGCCTCGCCGAGCTGTCGGCGGTGGAGATGGGGCGGTTCGAGCTGGCGAAGGAGCCGTTCGACCTGCCGGGCCTCGTGAAGGACGCGGTGGCGAGCGTCGAGAAGACCGCCCTGCGCAAGGGGCTCGCCCTGCGCCTCGACGTGGCGCGCGACGCGCCGGCGCAGGCCGTGGGCGACGCGCGACGGCTCGGCCGCGCCCTCGACGGGCTGCTCGACAACGCGGTGAAGTTCACCGACCGCGGGGGCGTCGACGTGCGCCTCTCGGTCGCGGGACGGACGGCCCGCGAGGTGAGGGTCCGCGTGGACGTGGCGGACTCGGGAATCGGGATCCCACGGGACCGCGTCGAGGCGGTGTTCGAGGGGTTCGTCCAGGCCGACCCCTCGCCCACGCGGCGCCACCAGGGAGCCGGGCTCGGGCTCACCCTGACGAAGCGCCTCGTCTCGCGCATGGGCGGCCGGCTCCACGTGGAGACCGAGGTGAACCGCGGGAGCCGATTCTGGTTCGAGGTCCCGCTCGGCCTCGTCCCCGGAGAGCCGAACGTCTCTTGATCCGTTCCCGCCGCGCGGCGTACGCTGGCGCGCGCCCGCGTCGGCGAGAAGGAGAGCGCTCGTGGAGCGAAGAGAGTTCGTCCGGGACCTGGCCCTCGTCGGCGGCGCCGCGGCGCTCGCCCCGTCCGTGCTCGCGGAGGACGACATCCGCCCGCCGCGGATCCCCCGCTGGCGGGGATTCAACCTCCAGGGCCGCTTCGGCTGGCCCGGCCACCCCTACGAGGGCACCGCGTACGAGGAGGCGGACTTCGAGGCGATGCGCGAGTGGGGCTTCGACTTCGCGCGGCTGCCGCTCGCCTACTGGGTGTGGGGGAGCAAGGACGACTGGTCGCTCATCCGCGAGGAGCCCATCCGCCACATCGACAGCGCGGTCGAGCTCGGGAAGCAGTACGGGATCCACGTCAACATCAACTTCCACCGAATCCCCGGCTACTGCGTGAACGGCCGCGAGCTCGAGCCGGCCGACCTCTTCTCGGGCCGCAAGGCCGAGCGCCGGCGCGCGCTCGACGCGGCGGTCCACCACTGGAAGTTCTTCGCGAAGCGCTACAAGGGCATCCCGAACAGCCGGGTGAGCTTCGATCTCGTCAACGAGCCGCCCAAGATGCGCCCGTGGGAGGGCTACATCGAGGAGCGGTACGAGGAGGTCGTGCGCGCGCTCGTCGCGGGCATCCGCGAGGAGGACCCGAACCGGCTGATCGTCGCCGACGGCCTCGACATCGGACAGCTGCCGGTGCCGGGCCTCGCCGACCTCGGGATCGCCCAGAGCACGCGCGGCTACCAGCCGAAGGCGGTGAGCCACTACACCGCGACGTGGGTGCCACGCGACGAGTTCGAGACGATGAGCCCGCCGACGTGGCCGCTCAAGGACGACAAGGGCGTCGCGTGGGACCGCGCGAAGCTCGCGGAGGTCCTGATCGCCCCCTGGAAGGCGCTCGAGGCGAAGGGCGTCGCCGTGCACGTCGGCGAGTTCGGCTGCTTCAACAAGACGCCGCACGACGTCGCGCTCGCGTGGCTCGGCGACATGCTCTCGCTGTGGAAGGACGCCGGCTGGGGCTTCTCGATGTGGGAGCTCCGCGGCGCCTTCGGCGTCCTCGACAGCCAGCGGGCGGACGTCGCGTACGAGGACTACAAGGGCCACAAGCTCGACCGCAAGCTCCTGGAGCTTCTCCGGAGCCACTGAGATGAGGCCGCGGGCCACGGCCGCCCTCTTCTTCCTGTCGGGCGCGCTGGGCCTGCTGTACGAGGTCGTCTGGTTCCGAAGGCTGCACCTCGCCCTCGGCGTGTCGACCTTCGCCGTGGGCGCCGTCCTCTCGGCCTTCATGCTCGGCCTCGCGGCGGGGAGCCGCTGGGCCGCGCGCAGCGAGCGGCTTCGGGCGCGGCCCCTCGTCGCCTACGCCGTCATCGAGCTCGGCATCGCGGCGTACGCGGTCGCCTTCCCGTGGCTCGTGGCCGCGGTCGAGGCGCTCTACCCGGCTCTCTTCGGCGTGCTCGAGGGCCGCCCGCTCCTCCTCGCGGGCGGCCGCTTCGCCCTGGCCCTCGCGATGCTCCTCCCGCCCACGTTCCTGATGGGCGCGAGCCTTCCGGCCGTCGCCGAGGCCGCGGGCCGGAGCGGGCCCGGCCTCGCTCGCCGCGTCGCGCGGCTCTACGCCCTCAATACCCTCGGCGGCGTCGCCGGCACGCTCGTCGCCGGCTTCGTGCTCGTCGAGGCGCTCGGCCTCACGCGCTCGATGTGGGCCGGCGCGGCGGCCGGCGCCCTCGTCGCGGCGGGCGCTCTCGTTCTCTCGCGGCTTGCGTCGGAGGCTCCGGCCGCGGACGCCCCCGCGGCGCCTCCGTTGCCCGCCGCCGAGAGGCCGCGGCGAAAGAACAAGGAGCGCCCGGCGGAGGTGGCCGCTCCCGTCGCGGGCCTCGCGCGTCTGGCGTTCGCGGTGGCCATCCTCGCGGGGGCCGTCTCGCTCGCCTCCGAGATCGTCTGGACGCGCGCGCTCGTCTTCTTCGTCCACAACTCGACGTACGCCTTCAGCGCGATCGTCGCCGTCTACCTGCTCGGGATCGCCGCCGGCGCCGCGCTCGCCGCCCGCCTCGCCCGCGACGCGGCACGGGCCCTCCGCGGCCTCGCCTGGACGCTGCTCGCCGCCTCCGCCGCGCTGCTCGCGGCGATCGCCGCCTACCGCCAGCTCCCGGCCGTGGCCGCGCTCCTTGCCGGCGGCCGTCGCCTCGCGCCGGGGCTGACCGGCGGCGGGCCGCAGGCCGGGCTGGTGCTGGCGAGCTGGGCGGACGCGCTCGTCGTGATCTTCGGGCAGGTCGCGGTCGTGCTCTTTCTCCCGGCCCTCCTCCTCGGCGCCGCGTTCCCGCTCGCCCTCGCCCTGCTTCCCGCGGGCGACGGCTCGGCCGCCTCTCCGGTCGGCCGGCTCTACGCGGCGAACGCGCTGGGCTCCGTCCTCGGCGCTCTCGCCGGCACCTTCGCCCTCGTGCCCCTCCTCGGCACGCGCGGCGCTCTCGTGCTCCTCGCGTGGATGCCGCTGCCCGCGGCGCTGTGGGCGCTTGGCCGCGCACGCCCGGGGCCGGGCGTCCGCTGGGCGGCCCTCGCCACCGTGCCCACGCTGGCGGTCCTCACCGCCCTCGCCGCGCCTCCCGGCTTCTACCGCGAGATGTTCGAGCGGCGCTTCGGCTCCGTCGTCTTCTTCTCCGAGGGCGTCTCGGAGACGGTGGCCGTCTGCCAGTACGCGGACGGGAGCCGGTGGATCCAGTTCTCCGACGGCCGCGGCGCGTCCGGCACCGGCTCGTACCCGGGCGGCTGGCTCTACGCGCACCTGCCGCTGCTGCTGCACCCGGGGCCGCAGTCGGCCGCCGTCGTCTGCTTCGGCACCGGCAACACGCTCGGCGCGGCCTCGCTGCATCCCCTCCGGCGGCTCGACGGGGTCGAGCTGTCGCGGCAGGTCGTCGAGGCGGCCCCCTTCTTCGAGGCGACGAACCACGGCGTCGCGGCGAGCGGCCGCGCGCGCATCGTGATCGAGGACGGCCGCAACTACCTCCTCGCCACGCGGAGGACCTACGACGTCATCACCGAGGAGCCGCCGCTCGTCCACACGGCGGGGGTCGTGAACCTCTACTCGCGGGACTTCTACGAGCTCGCGAAGCGCCGGCTGGCCGACGACGGCCTCGTGGCGGTGTGGCTCGCGACGTGGGAGCTCGAGCCGGACGAGATGCGGAGGCTCGTGCGCGCGTTCGTCGACGTCTTCCCCTACGCCTCGGTCTGGGACTGCACCCACCCTTACGAGTGGGTCCTGGTGGGCGGGAAGCGGCCGCCCCGCGTGGACGTCGACTCTCTCGCGGCACGGATGGCCGAGCCTTCGATCGCCCGGGACCTCGCGCGGATCGAGCCCGACCAGGGCGGCCTCCGCACCCCGGCGGACCTCCTCTCGCTCCACCTCATGGACCGCGAGGCGATGGTGCGCTTCGCCGGCGACGCGCCGCCCGTCACCGACGACCGCTCGGTCGTCGACTTCACGAGCCCGCGCCGCGCCCGCGCGAACTTCGGCCTCGGGGAGTGGGTGACCGGCGGCCTCACCGCCGCGGCGGTCGGCGCGCGCGGCCTGCGCAGCGAGCTGGGACTGCGGGAGTTCGACCGTGTCTACGCCTTCCGCGACTCGGCGCTGCCGCTCGTCGCCTCGTACGGCGGGCGCGACGCGGCGGCCTTCGCGGAGGAGCTGCGCGCGCGGAGGGCGCGGCGCGAGGCGCGGTCGGCCGAGCTCGCCATCCGCGGAGTCCGCCGCCACGCCGCCGACCTGCGCGCGCTCGGCCGCCCGGCCGAGGCCCTCGCCGTCGTCGAGCGAGCGCTGGGCCTCGTGCCGTCGACCTCCAGCGCTCCGCTCCACGAGATGCGCGCCCAGCTCCTGCGGGAGATGGGCCGCCAGCCCGGAACGCCGCCTCCGGGCCCCGACCGACCCCAGGGCGACCGAAGACCCTGAGAACGGGCTCGACGTCGCGCAGTACGATGTGCGATGCCTTCCCACGGAGGTTGGAGATGAGCGAGAACGTGACGCGCCGGGAGTTCGTGGCCGCGCTCGGCCTGTCGGCGGCGGCCGCCGTGGCCGGCGCCGCCGAGCCGAAGCCGGGGCCGAAGGGCGCCTCGAAGCGCGACGCCATGCTGAGCTTCAAGAGCGGCGGCCGAGGCCCCGGCTACGTCCCCGCCGCGTTCTTCCTCCACTTCGGCGAGAACGCGAAGCTCGGGAGGGCGGCGATCGAGAAGCACCTCGAGTACTACCGCTTCACCGGCATGGACTTCGTGAAGGTGCAGTACGAGCGAACGTTCCCGCCCCTGCCGCAGATCAAGGCGCCGGCTGACTGGAAGGCGATGCCGCGCTACGGCCTCGACTTCTACCGGCCCCAGCTCGAGGTGGTCGACGCGCTCGTCAAGGCCACGAAGGGCGAGGCGCTCGTCCTCGTGACCCTGTACTCGGCCTTCATGTGCGCGGGCCACTCGACGAGCCGCGCGCTCGTCGCGAAGCACCTGGACGAGAACGCCGAGGCCGTGCGCCCGGCCCTCGACGCGATCACCGACAGCCTGCTGGAGTTCGTGCGCGAGTGCCGGAGCCTCGGCGTCGACGGCTTCTACGCGTCGACCCAGGGCGGCGAGGCGGGCACGTTCCGCGATCCGTCGCTCTTCGCGAAGCACGTCATGCCCTGCGACCTTCGGCTGATGGGCGAGGCGGACGCGAGGTTCGCGTTCAACGTCCTCCACGTGTGCGACTACGAGGCGCCCTACGCCGACCTCGCGCCCTTCGCGAAGTACCCCGGCCACGTGGTGAGCTGCAGCCCTCGCCTGACGAAGGGCGAGAGGAGCCTGCGCGACCTCGCGACGCTCTTCGGCCGCCCGATCATGGGCGGGATGGACCGCAAGGGAGTCCTCGCGACCGGCACGGTCGCCGAGGTGGAGCGCGAGGCCGAGCGCGTGCTGCAGTCCGCGCCCGAGCGCTTCGTCCTCGGCGCCGACTGCACCGTCCCCGGCGAGGGCCGCTGGGAGGCGATCCGCGCGGCGATCGAGACCGCCCACGCCTGGCGACGGGCCTAGGGCGCCCCGGCGTCCTTCCAGGCGCGGACGAGCGCCCGGTAGTTCTCGATCGGGACCTCGCGCTGCACGGCGTTGCTCGCGCCGAGGACGAGCCCACGACGCTTCCCCCACGCCGCGAGCAGCCCGCGAGTGGCCTCGTAGACGGCGTC
>WBZP01006199.1_pt1 | contig 11892 bp, 4 predicted proteins | sample 5204301 | NCBI WGS metagenome assembly WBZP01 (sample SAMN12412401, study PRJNA552823) | activated sludge metagenome | isolation source: activated sludge from nitrification reactor of wastewater treatment plant... | place: USA: Pennsylvania | collected 2017
CATTGATCAAAATGTCTCCGCAAAATCCATCGAGCCTGCCAAACTGTGGGGCAAAAACCGAACGGTTGCCAACGGGTATAATGTCAGGCCATTGGTCGTTGTTGACATCTATAATAACCGCCGCATTGAGACAAGATGTCTGGAAGTTATGGGGCAGCTCTCTCGATTCAAACTGTCCCTTGCCCTTGTTGATCAAAACTACCGAAGCAAAATAGTTGGCACTTCTGATCAAAGCTTTATTTCTGCTTCCCGGTGGCAACAGGTCTTCTATGCCTTTGTTGGCAAAATCCTGGTGTTTTAAGTTGTTTTTCTTGAGCGATGGCAGCTGTTCCATGAATTCTCTTTTCATCATCACAGGTACAAACCGATCGCCAATTTTCCGGGTCAGGATTTTATCAACCGTTTTATTGGCGTCAAAATCACCCACCCACAATTCCATGGCATGGTCTGACAAAATGCTATTGAGGCCTATGTTTCCACACAGGAGATCCTGATCGCCGTCGTTATCGATGTCAAAATTACCTACGTACGTCCATAAGCCGGTCTGGTCTTTACCCATCAGAGGCGGCCAGGGTGTGATTTTCTTTTTATCAAAACCAAAGGCCGTTACTGACCCCCATGAACTGGCAACGACCAGTTCCTTTTTTTGGTCGCCATTTAAATCAACCAGCGTAGCAGAGGTAACCATACCTGCCTTTGCCAATGTCTGACACAAGGTAGGCGCAACATTCTGGAAAATCCCTTTGCCATTGTTTTCATAAAGATAATTGTCAGGCTGCTCACCATATTTCTGCGGAAAACTTCTGCTGCCTACAAACAAGTCCACATCCCCATCATTGTCGAAATCAAAAGGAATGCAAACTGAGGTATTCATGCCGTTGGTAGGAAGAGCGCGGGTGGAAAGGGTGAACTGATTGTTGTTGTTGATGTAAATTCGATCCTGCATTTCACGGGTAAGCGGTGGATTGAAATTGCCGCCCGACCCCACAAACAAGTCGAAGTCACCATCACCGTCAGCGTCAAAAAAGGCAGCGGCTGTATCTTCAAATTCAGTGTAGTTAAATCGTTGGGTGTCTTCGGTATATCCTTTTGAGGATGACCAATACAGTACGGGGCTTTGTCCCTTGGCTGCTCCGACAAAAATATCATCTATGCCATCTTTATTGAGGTCTGCCATGGCCAAAGCAGGACCCTCCTTACTCAGCATTTCATAGATGCCTCTTTCATAATAAAAATCTACATGATCATCCTCCTTATGAGTCCACGTGCCCGGCAATACTTTGTTTTTAAACAAGGCTGTTGCCGGAGTCTGTTGGGTGCGGGGTAAAGCTTTTTGGTCATCCTCCTCACCGGTAAGGATTTGGTCAACCGCCGGTTTTATCCAGCTTTGTCTTTTTCCATTCGGCCAACTTACCACCAGTGAATCGACGGTAGTTTGTTTGCCCAAACCAAAAACCTGGGTATAGTCTACCGAGGATTGAAAGCCGCGGGAGGGCATAATTTCTTTAAAGTAACGCTGATCACCTGCGTAGACTTCAACACTGGCTCCTATGGCGTATGTATTGGGCGATGTGCCTTTTAGTTTCACAGAAATATAGTGTTGTGCTTTGTTGGTGTTGTTGCGATAGACAAAGCACGGTGCGTTTACATTGTTGACGATGAGATCCAGGTCGCCGTCGTTGTCGAGATCTCCGTAGGCCGCTCCATTGGAGAAGCCGGGCTGGTCGAGTCCCCAATCTGTGGCAACATCCTGGTAGGTGAGGTCACCCTTATTGCGAAACATCCTGTTGGGTATAGGCGTAGAGGGCATCAGGCCTACAATGGTATCCACCTTTTGTTTTTTGCCACTCATTACCATTTGTTGCATCACTTCGTTGGCAAAAAAGTCGATGAAGTCCTGATCGATTACGTCTTTGTAAATTCCGTTACAAACCAACAAATCCTGCCAGCCGTCATTGTCTGCATCAAAAATCAGTGCACCCCAACTCCAGTCAGATGCTTCTGTGCCCGCCATATTGGCTATTTCCGTAAAGTGGCCATCACCCCGGTTGAGCTGTAATGTATTTTGCATGTATTGGTAATAGAATCCTTTACCCAACTTGAGGTTAAAAAGATCATTGCTTTCATACGAAGTGGTGCGTTTGAGTCTTATATCTTCTGAAGGAAGCATATCGGTGGCAAAGATATCGAGGTGCCCGTCATTGTTGATGTCTGCTATATCGGAGCCCATCGATGAAAGGCTGATGTGACCCATGCGGTTTTCCAGCTCTTCTTTGAATTTGCCGTTTTTTTGGTTGATGTACAAATAATCTTTTTCGTAAAAATCGTTACTAATATAGAGGTCGGGCCATTGATCGCCATTGACGTCACCAACGGAGATGCCAAGTCCGAAGCCGATAAGGCTGCCATAAACACCCGCCTCTTTGCTTACATCCGTAAAATGCCCCTTGTCGTTTCTCAGCAGCTTATCACCTCCTCCTTTCAGAAAATCTTTTACCTCCCAGTCTTCTGCCCGTTGTTCACGTTTGTTGGAATAGTTGAGTGTGTTGACCGGTATAAAGCTATTGTTGAGGATATAGGCATCGAGGTCGCCGTCTTTATCGTAGTCAAAAAAAGCGGCATGGGTAGTGTAACCCCTGTCGTCCAGACCATATTCAGTGGCCCTTTCGGTGAATGTCAAATCCTTGTTATTGATGAACAATTGATTGGCGGTTTCTACGCCGGATTGGTAGCCTGCATTGCATACATAGATATCCAGCCAGCCGTCGTTGTTGATATCTACCATTACCACACCTGTACTCCAGTGTATATCCTGCTTGCCAAAGGCAGAATGGGAGATGTCTTCAAATTGAAAATTTCCCTTATTTATGTAAAGGCGATTTTCTTTCATATTGGCTGTCATGAATACATCCGAAAGTCCATCGTTGTTGATGTCGCCGATGGCAACACCCCCTCCGTTGTAAAAATTGCGGTAATTGAAAATGTTGAATTTTTCGGTATTCTCTACCGGATTGGAAAAGGAAATACCTGTCTGATCAGCATCAAGAAGCGTGAATACAGCATTGGAATTTTGAGTTGCCTTCTGTTGATCTGCATGGCAGGATACCAGCAAAAGGGCAATAACAGAGTAATAAAGCGGTTTCAATGTATGGTATTTAAACAAAAAAGGGGAGCAAAATGCTCCCCTGTAAAATTAGAATTTTTAACCATTAATAGCCAGGATTCTGCTTCAAATTTGGATTTGAAGCGAGAGATTGTGTTGGTATTGGGAACAAAAGTCTCTCTTTGCCTGAAGCGGATTTCTCTTCCCAGGCATTCAAGAATTTGCCAAAACGGATAAGGTCAGTTCTCCTGTGACCTTCCCAGTACAACTCTCTTCCTCTTTCTGCTAATAAGTTATCAGTTGTTAGAGCAGCAAGCGGAGAAGCACCTCTTTTTGTTCTGATCTGGTTTACAATATCTAATGCTCCTGCTGCATTGCCGGTGCGAAGCATGGCTTCCGCTTTCATCAACAATACATCTGAATATCTGTAGTAAACATAATCGTTGTCTACGTTATCTCCATTATTGTAGTCGATTGGATATTTGATAACCCTGATACCGGTAATTTCGAGATTAGCTCCTGATTCTTTGATGGCCACCTCTTTGGTAAATGAAAGCGGATTCCCCTTTCTATCCTTAAGAGCTTCTCCTTTTTCATTGAACTGCTGACCGAAAAGGAAACCTGCATTGATACCGGATACATCGGTCATACCGGTGTAATTGGCTTTCTTTCTAGAGTCGTTGTCTTCAAAAGACATGTAAAAATCACCCAGTGTTGTAAAACCATTCCATCCGGAAGGGTTCTGGTTGTAGTGAAGGGTACAAAACCACCTTGATCTTACGTTACCTGAAGAAACACCACCGATGTTCTCTGCAGTCCAAATGTTTTCAGTACTTCTAACATTATTGTCTGGAGCAAAGTTGTCAAAATAATTGTCAGAAAGCTGGTATTTACCTGAACCAATGATCTGATCTGCAATGGCAGATACCGCATTCATATCAGCGGCATTGAATGATGGAGTTTCTCTGTTAAGGTAAGCACCTTTGTTGAGCAATGCCTTCATTTTCAATACACGTGCTGCGTCTTTGTTGGCTCTGTTGGTTGGGCTGGCAGGTAAGTCATTGATGATGGCATCCATTTCTGATACCACGAAGTCAACTACTTCCTGAGGACCCAATACCTGGGCATCTTCCAACAATGAAGAGCCTGCGTCTCTGAAAGGAACTTGTCCCCAACCATCCAGTACAGAAAGCATTACGAAAGATCTCAGATAACGAGCTTCTGCAGCTTGCTGTGGTGTGGGATTAAACTGCAATAAATCTGTAGTTGTAAAAACAACTTGCAGTAATTCACTAAATGTACTGGTAAGGAATGAATGATCTGCTGTCCAAGTATGGGCATGGAGTGATCTCCAGATTCCATTGTCGTCCCAGTCTGGTCCCCTGGTTGGGCCCATAGCTGCATCAGTGGTGTGCTCTTGTGCAGCCCAGAAACGGGATTGATCCTGGTAAGGATTTTTCATCCCATCGTAAGCTGCTTGAAGTATTGACTCAACTTTTACAAGTTTTGATGCTTCCTCCTTTGTCAGGTCTTCCCTCAGTTCTTCTTTCAGATCTGTACAGGTCTGAAAGCTGAAGCCAACCATCAACAATAAGATTATTTTGTATTTCATGATTGATATGATTTTTAATTAGAATGAAACATTTAAACCGAAAATAAATGATTTTGCGGAAGGATAAGGAATGTACTCAATACCTGAAGAAGGAATACCATTTCTAAGGTTAACAGTGTTAACTTCAGGGTCAAATCCACTGTAGTTTGTTATAACCAAAAGGTTCTGACCAGTAAGTGACAATCTAACATTTGACAACTTAGAAACTTTTCCCAAATCATAAGATAAGGTAGCATTGGCCAGTTTCACAAAATCACCATCTTCGACGTATCTTGAAGAAGATGTGATTGGATTGGCAACACTTTCTTTTACATCGCCTTCCAACAATGCAGCATCAAGGTTTCTGCTACCAAGGTTACCGATAGGTAACACTGACATAGCTGTATTGTTGTACAATTGATGGCCAAAAGCGCCATTCCAGTTCATTGAGAAGTTAAGTTTACTGATAGCTAAGCTGGTAGAAAGACCCAGGATAATGTTTGCATTTGGATCGCCAGCAGCAACAGTAACATCACCACCCTGTGTGTACTTACTGTTCCCTGTTTCATCCAGACCTAGGTATTCCCTTACAAAGAATGTATTCAATGGATAACCATTTTTCATTTCCTGTACATAGGCTCCTGAAGATCCCTGACCAAACAAGTCACCGGTAAGAATTGGAGGACCACTGTAGTTTCTAAATTCATTGTTAAGGAATGAAACGTTTCCACCCAATGACCAGGCAAAATTCTCTTTTTCGAAAAGTTGTGCATTCAATGCGATTTCTACACCTGTATTTAAGACTTCTCCATCTATATTTTTCCAACCTTTTACATCTGGACCTGGTTCAGAGACAGTTGGATCCAGCAACAAATTATTTGTTACTCTGCTATAGTAATCGATGCTACCAGTTAGTGAATTGTTTATTAATCCAAAATCCAAACCAAAGTTAAGCGTGGATGAAGACTCCCATTTCAAGTTAGGATTAGCAACGTTTTCCAATTTGGAAGCCCCGTTTTCCAATAATTGGTATCTTTCCTGAGCAGAGCCTGCAGGGAATTCCTGGTTACCGGTTTTACCCCAGCCCAAACGCAATTTCAGGTCGCTGATGTTGTCGTTGTCTGCAAGGAAATCTTCTGATTTGATGTTCCAGGAAGCACCAAAAGATGGGAAAATACCGTATTTGTTGTTTTCACCAAATTTTGAGGATCCGTCAGCTCTCAAAGTAGCAGTAAGGTTGTATTTACCTTTGAATCCCAAAGTTGCTCTACCAAAGTATGACTGCAATTCGCTGATTGGATCAGCAAATGAAATGAAACGCTTGTTGGCATTGCTTGAGTTTTGAATCGCATTGGTATTGTCAAAATCCAAAACAGCAAAACCACGACCTGCCAGTGCATATCCTCTGAAGTCAAATTTCTGATATTCGTAGCCGGCAATGGCTTCCAATCTCAGGTCGTCTGACACATTTTTGTTGAAGCTTAATGTGTGAGAATGGATGGTTGACAACAACTCATTGTTGGCCATACCTGCCCAACCTAAGCCTTCAATGCCTTGCACATTTACATTACCTGAAATCGCTCCTCTGGTATTTCCCAAACCGTAATTGATACCCAATCTGTATCGGTATTGAAGGTTATCTGTAATGTTCCAGTAAGGAGAAATGTTAGCCAAAGTAGTAGTGGTCTTTGCATTTTCAAAATGACCATCCAACAAGTTCAACGGGTTGATGGTAGTTGCACCCACCAATGGGTTGTTTTTAGAGGTTGTAAAATCTCCATTGGCAGTTGTTAACGGAACGGTTGGGTTCCACTGCAATGCCTGCGCAACCAGGTTACCGGTAAAACCGGCGTTGGTTGAGATAGGTGCAATATCCTCAACAGTCTGGCTTGCGATCAACATCGCATCCAAACCCAATTTGCCATCCAACACTTTGAAATTAGAGTTGAAAGAAGCGGTATATCTCTTCAGACCAGAATCTTTGATGATACCCTGGATGTCCTGATAACCTCCTGAAAAACGGTAAGTTGCAGTTTCAGAACCTCCTCCGATAGAGATATTGTAATTTTGGTTGATACCATTTCTTGTAATTTGATCGAAAGCATCAACACTTCCTTTGCCATCGCCTGATGCCAAACCGTACCTGCTCAAAGCTGATCTGTATTCGTCTGCAGACAAAACATCGTACTTTTTCAATACTGAGCTGGTACCCAAGCTAACTCCAAAGTCCACTTTTGGTGCACCTGATTTAGCTTTTTTGGTAGTAATGAGGATAACACCATTGGAAGCTCTTGAACCATAGATAGCCGCAGAAGAGGCATCTTTTAATACATCGATATTGGCAATATCTGATGGGTTAATGAAGTTCAATGGGTTTGAGTTGGCAATAGCTCCAATATCAGTAGCCAACAATCCAGCCTTAGCTGTACGGCCATCCAAAGGCACCCCGTCAATTACATAAAGTGGACTCGCACCTGCACGGATAGAGTTGTTACCACGAATCTTAACTGTAGCCTGACCTCCCGGCTGACCACTGTTGTTGATGATGTTTACTCCCGCAACCCTGTTTTGCAACAATTGGTCTGCTGAAGTAACAATACCCTGGTTGAAATCTTTTTCTTTCAATGAGGCAACTGAGCCGGTTACATCTCTCTTCTTTTGAGAGCCGTATCCAACGATAACAACTTCATCCAACACGGAACCTTCCTGAAGGGCTATGTCGATGGTTGAGGAAGAACCAACCACAGCTTCCTGATTGGCATATCCTGTGTAAGAAAAAACGAGGGTAGATCCTTCAGCGGCGCTGATTGAATACATACCATCGAGGTCGGTAATGGTTCCCGTGCTGGTTCCCTTCACCAAAATGTTGGCCCCGATTAGGGGGTCACCGGTCTTGCCGTCTGTCACTTTTCCGGAAACCGTACGCTGCGCGTAGGTAAAGGAAACTCCCAGGGCAAATACCAAAAGAAACATAAATTTTGTTAATGTTCTCTTCATGTGGCTTTGACGATTTTGATTTAATTAATTAGAAAGTTATATCATAAAACACGTAAGTGTGATTATGCCCCTCATAATACATTGTTTTTCAGAACGTTGGGATTGTAAATGTCGGAATGAATATTATTTTAACATAACGTTAAAAAATAAATATTCGCTTCCTGGCAGTTTTACATATTAAATATTTTTTCTAAACCTTGTTTTTGTGGTATTTCCTATCCCTTGTAATAGATTAGCAATGATAGGTATTATTTAAATGTTAACAAATTAAAAATAAACGCAAACGTTTGTGCAAACGTTTGTTGTTAATAAAATGAAATGTTAAATTTGACCTATGAACAAAATTACAATCGTCGATATTGCCAAAATGTTATCCATTTCCGTATCCACGGTTTCAAGGGCTTTATCCGATCATCCCGACATCAGTGAAGATACCAAAATCCGGGTCAGAGAAGTTGCTCAAAAATTCAACTATCTGCCCAATCTTCATGCCCGGTTCTTCCGAAAAAAGAATACGAAAATGATCGCCCTCATCCTCCCGGAATTTAATCGATTCTTCATTCCGGACCTTATCAAAGGCATCCAGCAATACGCAGATGAAAGAGGCTACAAGGTCATCATTTTTCAATCGGGCAATCAATTTGAAGCTGAAGCCGAAATCATCAAATATTGCCTTAGCTGGGTTGTCGAAGGGGTGCTCATCTCTTTGAGCGACAATACCAGCAACCTCAACCACCTGCAGATCCTCAAAGACAGCCAAATTCCGGTGGTGCTGGTCGATAAAGTCCTTGCCGGCAACGATTTTCCCACTGTCACTATCGATGGCTTCGAAGCAGCTTATACGGCAACTTCTGCCTTGATCCAAAAATCCAGAAAAAAAATCCTGGGCGTCTTCGGACACGAAAATCTTACCATCACGCAGGACCGATTTGAGGGTTTTTTGAAAGCCGTCCAGGACGGTGGAATACCGATTGATCCGCAACCTTTTCTCATCGTAAACAACATCCACCAAATCAATGAGCAACTTAGGGCAAAAACCGAAGAATACCTCCCGGATGGCGTTTTTTTTATGACCGACGAGATAATGGTTCATGGACTGAATCATTTTTTAAAAATGGGACTCCGGGTTCCTCATGAGCTGAGTGTTATTGGCATTAGCGATGGAACCTCTCCCTACTTTTTGTTCCCCCCCATCAGCCACATCTTTCATTCAGGGTACCAGATTGGAAAATCGGCCTGCCAATTGCTCATTCACCACATCCAAAACCAGGATCATGAAATCAGACACTTGGTAGAAGGAACAAATTTGATAGATTTGGGTTCGATTTGATTTTTGTTATTTCAACTGTAAGATTTGAAGCTTTATCCAATATTGAGTCATGGCCGGATAATGTGCCTGCTCCTACTTATTGTTTCCTGGCAGAGCCGCGCTCAATCTGACTCTCTGTGGCAGGTATCTGCGGATACGGTGGTTTTTATTTCTAAAAAAAGTTTTAATGCCCAAAAGATATCGCTTAGCAATCGGGATTTCAAAAGGCTACCGGGTGGCTTCGATGATCCCGCACGAATCTTACTGCATTTCCCCGGAATAGCCATTGCCAACGATCAGGCCAACGGAATTCTTTATCATGGACTTCCATCGCACTTAAATGCCTGGAGACTTAATGGCCTGGATATTGTCAATCCCAACCACCTGAGCAATGCAGGTACCCTCAGCGACCTGGCCAGCCCATCTGCGGGAGGCGTAAACATGTTCAGCGGTAATATACTGGATGGCATGCAGTTTATTGCTCCTTCGTCTCCCGGTAAATCAGGTTGGGCTTTGGGGGGTATGGCCGATATGCAAATATCAACTCAACGACAAAATTACCTGCAACTCAGCTTGCTGGGCCTGGAAGCCGGCTTACACAAGGTATGGAAAGACAATACCCGGGTATTTGCCAACTACAGGTACTCTTTTACCGGCTTGCTGGATGACCTGGGTGTCTCTTTTGGCAATGAAGCTATCCGTTTCGATGACCTTATGGTGGGTGTTTCCGGGCAGCATAAGTCCTTTCACTCAACCCTGCTGGTGGCAGCCGGCAGAAGCAACAATCAGCACACGGCAGGTGAACCTCCATACCTGAATTACAAAGACGGTCAAAACATCGGTTATACATCGCAAAATATTACCACACAATGGCTCGGACGGCAGGAATTTAAAGGAGGGTATAAAATGGATTTTGGCCTTTCCTTTTCTCAGAGAAACGACCATCGTTCTGCCAATGGCTTGGTCAATTTTCAGGATGGCAGTGTTTACAGTGTAAGTGATTCTTTTGAAAACACCCAAGAAAAATTTTCGGTCAAGTCATCACTTTTGACTCCTAAAGGATGGAGGTGGGAAGTCCGCTATATGTTTGACCATTATGCTTCAGAACTAAGTGTGGAAAATATCCGTCCCAAAAACATTGATCAACAAAACAGTTCCGTGTTGCTGTCATTGAACAAAAGCTTCTATCTTTTTTCAAACATCAAATTGCATAACAACCTGAGCCTATCCCACATCCAGGATTTCAACATCCTGCCAACTGTGAACCTGGAATATTTTAAAGGCATCCATAGTGTATCGGCTTCCTTTTCAAGGAATGCAAGTTATGCCATTAGGCCGGAGAATATTGATTTGTCAGACATCATAGGATTAAACTATATGTTGGATTATAAAATAACGGCCCATCGATTTAGAAGCAGTATTTCATTGTTTTACCACAGCTTTTCTAAACTGCCGGCAGATTCTTTGCATTACAACTATCTCCATGGTTTTGATTATACCTTTGTTGAAAATCTCAGTAATGAAGGAAGGGGCAAATCACAGGGCATTAGTATTGCCCTGGAATGGGATGCCGGTAAAAATTGGTGGCTTAATTTCAATCACAGCCTCCTGAATACAAAATACAAAAACAACAGTTTTGAAGACTGGCAAAATGCAGAAAACGACTTTGGATGGGTGGGAAATGTGAATGTCGGTAAAACCCTAACCCTGAAACGCGGCCTGCTCAGCATAGCCGTTTCCTGCCATTACAGAGGAGGGCAGTATTATTTTGGAATTTATCCCAATAACTATCTGGCCATCCGCAATTTTGATTCACCCCCTATTGGACAATTTGATCACTACCTGCGATGCGATGCAAGGATCAATTATACCCGCGGAAAATCAATGTTCTCACTCGATATTCAAAACCTAACCAACAGGCTAAACGATGGACATCTGAGGCCGGGACCCAATGGACCCTTCATTGAAGCCCAGCTCGGGCTCATCCCTGTAATCAGTTATAAAAGATTTTGGTAAGCCCTATTTGACTTCCTGCATGAGTTTTCTCACGTAAGGAGAAATGACGATCAACACCACCCCCGATATAAGTGCGTATATAGCCAACTGGCGATAACCATTGGTATAGGTAATCAACTGTTCAAGATTAGATGCATTGGCAGATGCTTCCGCAATGTTGGCACCCAGGATGCCGGCAAAGTATTGTCCGTACGCACTGGCCAAAAACCACATGCCCATCATAATGGCCTGCAGTTTTACAGGCGATAACTTGGTCATGATGGACATGCCGATGGGAGATAACGATAACTCACCAAATGTGATGACCAACCATGCCAGGGTAAACACATTTAAAGAGGTAACGCCCTGATCATTGGCAAAAAACTGGGTTGTATAAAAGATGTAAAACCCAGCTGCCAAAAACAAAAAGCCCAGTCCAAATTTAACTAAGGTATTGGGTTCCCAACCTTTTTTCGCAAGGGCGACCCATACCATGCCCAACAAGGCAGCAAACAAGATGACAAAAAGAGAGTTGGCCGAGTTGTTGACACCATTGGGATCAAGGGTCATACCTACCAGGTTCTTATCGAGATTTTTTTCTGCAAAAAGACTGAGCGACCCTCCACTTTGTTCAAAAAAGGCCCAAAACAAAATAGAGAAAAAGATAAAGACCAATGCTGCCAATAGTTTTTTTCGCTCCGACACCGAAAAGTTACGCATTTCATAGGCAAGATAAACCAATGTGGTCGGGCCAATGATATACATGAATATATCCGTGTATTCAGTTTTGGAAACCATGGTCATGATTAAAGGAATAATCACCAGCGAACCCACATAGGTAAGCCATTCGAGGTTTCTTCTTTTGGACGCATCAAGGTGCAACAGTGGAGACAAACC